>JAAUXT010112685.1_pt1 | contig 41640 bp, 50 predicted proteins | sample 7278171 | NCBI WGS metagenome assembly JAAUXT01 (sample SAMN14350112, study PRJNA611818) | marine sediment metagenome | isolation source: surface marine sediment (1.8m) | place: French Polynesia: Moorea | collected 2018-08
AAAAAAACCCACCACCCCCCCCAAAAAAATTTTTTTTTTTTTTTTGCTTTGGTTTGGTTTCCACATAAAAAAAAAAAATTTATGGGGGGGGGGGGGGGGGGGGGGCCCTGGAACGCAAAATACGAAAATGCAGCTCGAGTGTACGGCTTTACTGAAGCCACCCCAAGATTCAAATTGGCCACGGGTCTTGTTACTGGACTTTGGAATGGAATTGGTCCCTTCACAGTCTGTTGGTGCAGTCTTTGCAAAATCCACTCCGCCGTACATCAGCCGACAACAATCACCCACGATAGAATCTCGGCGTGGCTTCTATTTGTATTGCTTTGTGTTGCAGACTATTCACAAGGCTTCGGAGGCAAGTACGGGGTGCAGTCGGACCGCGTCGATCAGTCAGCGAAGGGTTGGAGCGAATCACAGAAGGTGGACGAGCACGCCTCACAGGTGAGTAGAAGCTCAGCTTGTCTTCGGATGTTGAAATAAGAATACGCGTGTTTCCTGGACAAGTTATTTCTTTGAACAGAGCATCAAACTGTAAATTGATGTTTGGGACAAACAAAGTGCCGGAGGCTTTGTGATAGTTGTCGGGTGTAGCTGCACACGTAATCAATGCAAGTCCTGTGTACGGTATGTCAATCAGGCCTTTCTCTCAACCGACGTATTTTCCCAACTTTGGGTGCGCATTCTCAAAATGTGAGTCAAAAAAACTTGTTGTTTGGTCCAAAACTTGGAGTGTGCATTACACATGGGTGCGCACTTGGGTGATCACGCTGATTTTTTCAGGTGGACCACAAGAAGGGTTTCGGTGGTCAGTTTGGTGTGGAGACGGACCGAGTCGACAAGTCAGCCAAGGGCTGGTCCGAGTCTCAGAAGGTTGAGGCGCATTCCTCACAGGTGAAAAAAACCCGCGCATCCAAACTCTCATCTGATTCAATCCACTTGTAATGTACTTGGGTTCAGTCAAAAACCGCATTCGTATTCGGATGATGTGGAGTCGCAATCCGGCATGGCTCTCCGACGAACGAGATGTGACGCAGCTTTATGTCTGTATGACAGGTTGACCACAAGAAGGGGTTTGGTGGCAAGTTCGGCGTGGAGTCCGACCGCGTGGACAAGTCGGCGAAGGGCTGGAGCGAGCACTTCAAACCTGCACCGCATCCGTCTCAGGTTGACCACAAAAAGGGCTTTGGTGGCAAGTTTGGCGTTGAAGAGAACACGGATGAGGTAAGAGCCTGTTAAGGCAAGCAAACTTTTCTGATCACAGCGGAACACTGAACTTGTTGTTTGTCTTGTGAACCTGTCAAGATATTTGTGCGAAAGAGTTTCTTTGTGAGGTACTTTCTGAAAATGTGCTGGCCAGTACCCGCAAGTTTCCGACAACGCGAAATCAAAATAAACTGAATTTGGTGGGTTGCAGATGGCGCACGGATACAGTGACGGTCAAAACGAACCAGTTTCTACCAACTACCAAAAGACCAGGCCAGACATTAGTGGTATGAAATCCAGATGTTCTTTCTCGGTGAATCATGTTGTATGCTGGTGTGGATTCTTGTCTGCATTTCAACAACCGTTCAAAATTGGTTACGTTAGTTGAGCAATGTCCCTTGATGTTGATCAACTGTCGTGTGTTCGCGAAGGTTCGAGTGGAGCGGGAAATCTACGAGCAAAGTTCGAGAACATGGCACGCGCGGAAGAGGAGGGAGCGGAGCAGCGACGGGAGGAAGAGCGCAAGAAGCGCGAGGCGCGGGAACGGAAAGAAAAGGAACAGGACGAGGCCATAGAGCGAGTGAGTGCAGAGAAAAAGTTTTCAACCGTGAAACCGCTTGAACTTTCTCCACCTGCTGCGGCAATATTCAACTGTGCGCAGGGTGCGTCCTGTGTTTGTCTTCAAATGAACCCAACATCCCTCAAGTATTGACTGACAAAGATTGATGTGTCGCAGGAGCGCGCGGCCCGGAGCAGGATCACGCAGCAGCCGCAGGAGGAGGAGGACGTGTACGACGTCGCCGAGTCCGCTGCGCCGTCGGAAGGACCCATCCAGCCCAGGCAACCCTCATACCGGGTACCGTGCAAAATCAGCTGAATTGGCACCTCGGCTGTTACATCACACCTTTCGATAACGGCCGTCAATTTCTCATTCTCACAGCGTGGTTTACAAGTTCTGAACTTTCGTGTCCTGGCAGGAGGAGCCACCGCAGGGGGGCGAGCCTGACTACGCGCAGGAGGAAGAAAACGTCTACGACGACATCCCCGACCAGCCAGACCCGGCGCCCGCCGCTGTCGCCGCCACGGACGGCGCCACGGGCCTCACCGCCGTCGCCCTCTACGACTACCAGGCTGGTGCGTTGAACATTCAACTGCGGTGATGTTTTTGTCTTTGTCACTGAAGATAATCTTTCCTCACCTGCATTTCTGTGCTACATTGACTCAGGCAATACTCAAGTCACAACAAGATTTTCAACACGGGTTTTCTTGTGTTTCAGCTGATGATGACGAAATTTCTTTTGACCCTGACGACATAATTTCCAACATTGAAATGGTGAGTCGGACTTTTGTTTTCCAAGCAAAGCGCGGAGATCTTCTCAAGTTCACAGACAGTGATGGATTTGTCATGCCATCCGTTTGTCTTTTGTTTTTGTCCTCAAGCCTCACTCTTGCGCACCGTGGTTTGTGATCAGCAGGACATCCTTGACACGCCGAGCAGTCCAGCATTTTAGACAGAAGAGATTGTTCGTTTCAGATTGACGACGGTTGGTGGAAGGGGGAGATCAACGGACAAGTCGGGTTGTTTCCCGCCAATTACGTCGAACTACGGCAGTGAAGCTGCTGTGGAAATGGAAATACAATTCGACTGGTATTCTTGGTGCCACGTTGCCAGTATCAGTTTACGGTCAGAAAGCCGAGGGCGCGAAACAATAGACTTGTGACATCTACTGATGATGCAAATGGGTGCTATCAAGCAGCAGACGGACGACACACACAACGTACACTGGTCGTCACATCAAGCTGGATACTTGATCACGTCTGCCAGACTCCTGCATGAACAAAGTTTTTTGAAGTGTTCACCAAATACGTGGAATGCTGTGAGAGTTGAAAGGAAATGATTGAAATGATCTGCTCAAACGGTTTCAATTGACGGTGTCGAGAGTTTTCATTCCAGTTGTGTTGTTGACCTCAAAATCACCTTGCGTTGTGAAACTTTAGTTTGCTAAATGTCATCAGTGTCAAATTTTCAGAGCGAGCCAAGGTTGTGTTGAGCCGAATTTTGTTGTTTGTGTTTCGATTGAAATGGCACTTGAAGCTGTGCATTTAGCAATTGAAGCGAAATTGTGAAAACCTGTGAATTCTTGCTTGCCTGTTTGTTACACACTGTTCGAAATTTCAGCTGTTGCAAGATGAGAAATACGCGACACGGAATTTTTCAGTTGAAAGAAAAAATCTGTTTTTGTTCTTCTCAAGTATATTGTGTCTCATCATGTTCGAACGGTCGTTACAAGTTGGATCGAGTTTGGGAGATGTGTACGTTGAAGGGAATTTGTGACGTTCCGAATCTGCAGTCGACCCAGAAATATGCCATTTGTGAAAATGAAGACGTGTACATAAAAGTGCGATGCAGCTGTGATTTATTTTCACTCATAAATTTTACAGAACAAAAAAACGGTATCGGGTGATTTGTTGCAGAGCGCTCGCAAAGAAGCTGCGATTGAACAGTCTGCACCCGTGTGCTAGAACACTTGAAATTCTCAAAAATCATGCAGACATGACTGTGATTGCAAAAGGGAGAGATACTGCACTGGTAAATTCGGACTTTTCTTCGTCCGAACAACGCCAACAAACACCGACTGGAGGATTTCCCGAAAGAGGCCCAACCATGATACAAAGGGGTCCACCATCATAAAAACAGAAACAAAACGGCTTCATCACGCCTTCTCCTTTTTGTCCTTGAGTTTCGCCTTTTTGGATTTGCTGGAGTCTTTTGCCTTTTCTTTGCCCTCAGATTTGTGTATTTTGTCTGATTTTGCTTTCTTCACTTTGTGCACAGATCCCGCATGCACCGCGCTGGGATTGACGGAAACCACAGAGGACTTCACTCCGGGCTTCCTCGCCACTTTCTGAACTCCAGGATTCGTTACGGTCACTGTTATTGAGCTTGCCACTTTCATTCTCTTCACTTCTCTTGAAGGTGACCCAGAAGCTATGTGTTTCTTTGCTTTGTATTTCCTCGCATCAAACTCGCCGTAGTAATCCGCCACGTGTCCTGACTTCCTCGTGTACCTGTACGTATCTTCCTGTCCGTCGTGCATGTCTGCATACATCGTCCTTGCCACTGATCTGGCTGGAGATCTGTCGTCAGATCTGGATCCGTAATCGTGTTGAGCGGGTTCGTGACCTTCCGTGGAATATCGCGATTTGCGTTTTGTCCGCGAGTCCTGCACCTGCTGTTGAATGTATTTGTCCCAAGAGCCGCTTCTGCTTCGCTTCTGTCGTTTTGCGGAGTCATAGTACGGACCGCCATCAATGTCACCCTGGGAGTGCCGGCTGGCGCTACGACTGCGCGAGTGGTAATTCTGCCTCTCCGGTGACCAATCACGCGAGGCATGTCGGACGTCTTGTGGTGTGCGCCAACGCTCCCGCCCACCGCTCGGATTCGAGTCTTGGTGGGTGTCACCTTCTCGCCCGTAACTGGTCACCGTAAACCCTGGAAATAAGCGAAGTCAACGAGATATTCACAATAGAAACTCAAGATGACCCCCGTATAATTTACAGGTGGTATTTTCAACATCTTTTCCCACTTCGTGACAAGGACATCAACTTGCCAAAAGCATCGGTGCGACGTTGTTTGGAAGATTCCGTCTCCTCGGGATTTCTGCGCTTGTAGAAGGTTCGTCCGTCCTTCTTTTCGATGATCCAATCTCGATCTCGAGAAGTCTCAATCGGTCCCGTGTTGTAATAAGTCCTCGAGTAACCTGCAAGAAATCAAGAGGCCGTGATGGGTTTCTCTTCGTCAGAAGCAGCAAGAAGAACGACAGAACAACAATCGCGCAGTGACAACACGGAAACAAGTCATCTTCAAAATTATTTCACTGCACAGACCTTCTATTTTGGTGGAAGAATCCTGCTGTTTTTCGCCGTATTTGACCACGGACACTGTGCTGGAAACCTGGAACATCCAAAATAACGTTGAAGAAGGCCAATCAGAAAGGCATGTTCGTTCAGTCACTCACACATTCCTTGTCAGTATCAGTGAGCGCCATGGAAGAATCATTATCTGCAAAATCGTCGGTTGTGATCAAGCCAATCAGTTGAAAGTCTCGCCTGTTTCTTGGGCTCCTGGTCCTGACTGTAGCTCGTGACGGTGAAACGATCAGACGGCTCCTTGCTCAATCGCGCAGATTTCTCCTTTTGAAGCCCACGTCGTTCCAAATCTCTCTTGTGGCCACGCTGGGAATGATACTCTTCTTCAGCCTGGTACCCGCGTCGTTCGCGCTCCGACTCAAAACTTGATCCACGACGAGCCCAACCTGAGCGAAGCACAGAATGTGAACCTCAAAATGCAAACCTTTCTCTTTGGCCATCCGGAGAGCGCTCTTCGAACAGGGAACTGCGCAATATGTGTGACAACGACAGCAGCAATCAACAAAAGTGTGCAGGTGCGTCTGCGCGTGAGTTGTGCAAAAACGTGAACTTGCTTCGTTCATCTCCTTGTTCGCCTCTCTCCGTGTGGTCCGCCTTGTGGACGTCCGGACGGCGTTCCCGTCTTTCGTCCACTGCGTCGCTCTGTCGCCGCTTCCTGCAACTCTGCTGCCGACTGCGGTCGTCTCGTTTCCAGTCCCCTTCGCTCTGAAGGCGATCATCACTCGTCCATGGTGGACTATCGTCTTCAGCGCGACGTGCAACACTGTCACTTTGCTGTCGACCCAAATCCTCGTGTGTGGCGCTACGCTTGTACATTTCTCTGTAGTATCTGAAGGAAAAAATACAACGTCGATTGTGGCTATTGAAACAATGGCTCTCAAAACTACTTGTCGCATCAGAACGATGAGCAAAGACCCAACACATTCAAAGCCACTGCTGTTGAGGAAAAGCAGATCTCTGTCAAATTTTGTCAGCAGCTGAAATTTGAACGAGCTTCTGCGCAGTTGTAATCGCAAATCCCTTGCAGCAGCATTCTGCCATTTTTATCTCCAACGTATCGAAAAAATTCGCACGTATTTCTCGCGACTGACACTGTCTCAAAGTTGCGAAGAGCAGGAAAAGAATGAACAGAAAATGTTTGCGCTCTCACCTAGCGTCGAACTCGGGCTCAACGCGCGTCCCTTCCTGCGTGTACTTGGACTCGCCCTCAGCCCGGGCGGACACGGGTTTCGGCGTGATATTTCGATCCTGGCAGTAGCGCGACAGCAGCGACGCGAAGTCGTCCGGGCTCTGCTCCTTGGCGCCGTCGTCCTCGCTGCGCGCCGGGTGGAACCGTGGAGATCGCCCCGCGCCGCGCCGCCGCCGCCTCTCCCCGCGCCGGGGTGACTCCGGGTCTGAAGCGAAACACGTCATGGTGAGGAAGGTAAATCCGTCTGTTCACACCATTTGAACATGTGAACGAAAGAGATGTGTGCATCTTGGCAGCTGATATTACCTCCATCTTTGCTCCACGAGTCCCGTCTTCTCTCGCGGTGATCTCGTTCCCGGTCGCCCTCTCGCTCCCGCTCCCGCTCGCGCCGCTCTCTCGGCGCGTCGTCGCTCTGATCGGTTCTTGGCGCCCGCACAGAGCGGAAGTCGCGCTCCAGGCCCAGCACGTCCTTCATCCAGCGCTCGTGTTCTCGACGCTGATACTCGCGAACTTCTCTCATACGCTGACGCTTGTCCACGCCCCAGGGTTCCTCTGAAACAAGAGCTTCGAACTTGTTGACATTTGCACGGTACCACGTACAAGCCAGGAAAAGGCTTTCTGATGAATGTGTGTACCGACTTGTTCTGCAGCAGATAAAGGTGCACAATGACACAAAACACTGACAGTGCATGTTCAAGTGATCTCCTTCCATCCGTGTGGATTACCGAAAGACTGCAGAGCACAAACACTTGCACAAACTCACCTTGTTCCTTCTGCTGCTCATCATCACGAGACTTGTAGTCGTTCCTCCAGTAATTGTGTTTCCAGCCGGACCAGCCGTCCCCGGTGTCCCACAGCCGCGCGTCCCCCACTGTCTCCGCCTCTTCTTCTGGAAAGTCCTGCTTGTTGTACCTGCCAAAGAAATTCAGAACGACAAAGTCTCCAATGAAACAATTTTTGGTTTGTCGGCAGTTCACAAAAGGGCAGATACCTGGCCATTTCCATACACAGTCTCAAAACTCTGTGGGCCGCAGCATGACGTTCTTGACGCCGAGATTGCGACTCACATGGCCTCCTCGCGCTCCCACTCGCTGCCCCACGCCCCGCGTTTCTCCCGCGCCCGCGCCTCCTGCTCCTCCGCCTCGCGCCGAGCCCGCCGCCGCTCCGCGTGCCGCTCCTTCCGCTCGCGCTCAAGCGCTTCGAAGTCGCGGTCCCCTCGACGTCGCGAGTCTCGCGGATCCGCCCCGTCCTGGTACAGCTGACTCCACTCACTCATGTTGAGCTGAGAACGAGAACGTGACAACTCATGACAATATACACCCAGCGCAACTGACAGAAGAGTGGCACAACTTCTTGGAAGAAAAGCCTCTGCAGTTTGGGAATATCTCTGAGGACGGTCTTTCTGACCACAAACTCCAGTCCGTTTCCTTTCTTGCAACACACGCCTTCTTCCGAGAAAGCTGAACAGCTTGGTAAAAATGGTACTCTCCGTGTGGCATTGCTCCGATCCGAGTTGGGCTGTTCTGCCCTCACCTGTTCGCGGTATTCCCTGCGCTGCTCGGCTGTGAGCATGCCCTGCTCCTCCAGGCGTCGCAGCTCCCACTCGTCCATCACACTGCGCTTCCGCAAGTCACGTGACCCGGTCGGCGCGGCGTGGAAACGCGTGCTGTACCTGCAGCGATTTACAGGTCAGAATTGGACGTTCTGATTTTCAAAAAGAACATCAATTTGAACAACATTGCATCGCACATGCTGACAAAATTACGGCGTCCCGTCTTGGAGCTTACCAGTCCAAAAAATAGGGGCAAGGCTCACCCTTCTTCGTGGTATTTCGGTCTGACAAAATGCAGCGTGGGATCTTTTTGATCGTCAGGCAGTGGAGTTTTCTTCTCTGATGTGGAAACGGGATCAGGTTCGACGTCCTCTTCGCTTCTGACCGTCTTCCGAACGAATGGAGGCCTCATGTCACCAGTTTTGCTGTACTGGACACCAGTAGCGAATGCTGGATCGTGCCCCTGGTCAGAGTGATGGTGGTGCGGAAACGGTCCAGGGGGCGACCCGGGAGTCGGGAGCAGCGCAGCACTGTGACCTGGAGGCGCAGCCAACTGCTGCAGACGGCGCTGGAAGTCGCTGACGTCATTGGATATGACGTCCCCCTCGTCAAATCCCAGCGGATCGCTTCTTTCATGGTTGCCCTGCTTGCCTGAAAAATATCGAGTTGGTGACAACATGTGGATTTGTGAGAGCAACAACAAGATGGTAGACTACATGCCCACAACAAAAGTGTGTTGAGCAGTTTTTGCTCTGACACAAACACGTGAAAGTCTGCACAGTGGAAACGTACCTCCCCGAGAGTGTCTTGGCTGCGGCTTGGCCGGCGCGCTCGGATGCGCCCAGTGTGACGCATCCACCACTTCGCCCTCCTCGAATGCAGGGTAATCCTCAAAACCCTCATCCTCTGAAGACATAATGAACGTTATGTTCGCTCCACAGGAAATGTGAAGAACATGCAACGTTCACGCAAGACTGAAACCTTGGATCATCTTTGCAGTCCGAAATCTACCAATCGACATAAACAAGGAAGTTTTCTTCTTCTTCCACAGGCACACGAAATTCTCTTGGTTCTTTTCTCACCATCGATGGCATCATCGAACTGCGGCGCGTGCACATCGAGCGTGCGCTCGTCGTGGGGTCTGTTCAGATGCCTCAGATGGCGCGGCAGCTGCGGACCGATGAAGCCTCCCTGAAGAAAAAACACAAGTCTCTTGAACACCGACAACTCATATCATTGTGAAACACGCTTCACATTGTGAATGTGAATGGAGACAATACGAACCTCCCTGATGATAAAGTTGGTGTCCATCCTGTTGCGGGGAACGCGGCCTCCGATCGGTCGCGGCTCGTTCCTCGCGGGCGGCGCCTCAAACTGAGCTGCCTGCGCCGCCGCAGCGGCCGCCTCCGCCTGCCGCGCCTCTTGGCGCATGCGCGACTCTGCGCGTTTGGCGATGACCTCTTCGTACTTGGCGGGTTCCGGATCCTGAGGATCGTCAGGTTCCGCTGCAGTTTGCTGCTGCTCCAGCAGTTTCTCCTGTAATTTTTGAAGGTGAACGTCTGACAGTCCAATCACTGAAGAAATGATTTTGCGATCATGCAAGCAACGCTATTTTTCAACCCAAGTGCATGGAACACGGACGTCTCCCTAGCCCTCCTGCAGGAAGAGCCCTCGCAAGCAGACTCACCTGCAGCATCTCACCGGGTGCGGGCGGGAGGCTCATCGACTCGAGGATGTGCGGGTTCACGTACTGATACAGGTCCCCAATCGTCAGGTCCGAGGGCAGCTGCGCCAGCGTCGCCGCCATGATCATCTGCAAAAGCGACCAGGCGAGACATGTCGCGAGTTTGTAGCTGTGTTGAAATGTGACGGCCTTGGAATAACATTCTGCTTGTGGGACCACACCCAAAATTACTGCAATGCTAAAAGTATAATTTTGAGGAGTCTCTGATTATTATTTTCTTTGTCAAACCTTTGCGCTCCTGTGCTGACAAAAATAGTGCTGTACCTGTGTGCGGTTCCGTTCTTCAGTCTGCGGGTCGCTGTGCACCTGCTGAATGGATTGTGGAACTTCCTGGGGCACTGATTCTTCCTCCATTGGTTGCTCATGTTGGTCACGTGGCTCGCCTGGTTCCCCACCAAAGTGTTCCGGTTGTGACTCCTGCATCTGATCCTCCTTTGGTGTTTGTTCACTTGACTCATTTGCAGCAACTCGAATCTCACCCTCAGCCCCTTCAGTCTGATCTTTGGTTGAATACATGACTGGTGCAGCTTTGTATGTCACTACGGGCTGAGATACAACAACCTCAGGTTCAGAAGCCTCTGGTCGAGATCCTGACTCCTCCGGAATCACATTGGACTCTTGAGACTCTTCATGCAGATTTCGCATTGCTTCATTGTCAGCGTCCAATGAACTACTATCCTTTTCACCCAACTCCTTGTTCGCATCAGGATTCGCACTCCCTGAGTTATCTTTGACTTCAACCTCAGACTGTGTCCGTTCCAGAGCTGCACTGCCATCATCGGAAGACACTTTCTCCATTTCCAGTGAAATTTCTGTTGCATCCTTGCCCTCTTTCTGCACATCTTGTTCAGTATTACAATCCCCAGCATTCGGTTTGTTACTGACTTTCGCACCTTGTGATTCCACGACAGCACTTGAGTCTGTTTCTGTGTCTGTCGCTTTCTGTCCAGAAACGACCTTGTCCGGCTCTTCGGAGCCGTCCGTGTGTTCTGGATCTCTCTCACAATCACCTTTCCTCTCCGACTGAGCTTCAACACCAATGTCACCTTCAGCAGCGTCACGATCGACATTTTCATACACAGCAGTATCTTTTGTTCCAGCCGGTGTGCTGTCTGATAAATTCTGTGACTCCTGGGCTTCTGACGTCGCAGTCGCAACTGGTTTGGCAGTGGTTTCCGGATTGAACGAAACGCTTTCCTCCGAAACAGATTCCAGCTCTGCTTTCATTGGGCCTGCTGGACTGCTTTCTGCCGAGATCGGTTCCAATTCCAGACCTGCTTTTTCCTCGCCCGTGGGGCTGCTCTCTGCGGACACTGGCTCAAGATCCAACTCTCCTTCCCGCCCACGCTGAAAGGCTGGACTGCTTTCTGCTGAAACTGGCTCCAGTTCCAGCTCAACGGACGGTTCGGCGTTTTGTTGGGCCATCCCGTCCGCAGGGAAAGACTCCTGTTCTTGTTCATGTGGGGCACTTGGTTGTTGTTGCTGCGCTGCGAGGGCCGCCTGCTGTTGCATGATGACAGCGGCTGTGGTTTCCGTTGCCATGGTGTTTGTCTGCAACACAACAAGCCCCATCAGCAAACTTTTGAATGTGGTAAAATGCAATTGTGGATCAGACAATCAGTCATTCAAACTGAAAACGAAACAATTTTGCTTGACATCAAGACATCTTCAGAATGATTTCGGCGAGGGTGAAAGACTGGAAGCATTGAAAACGCTGAAAAAGAGCGATTTGGATGTTGTGTACGCCTGACCTCCAGTGCGAGCCTTGCAGCTGAGCTCGCCTGTACGAGCGCGGCGGCGGCGGCGACCGGGTCGCGCAGCGGCATGAACGCCATCTGGGGCCAGATGCAGCTGGGCAGATCGGGAGCTCCGAACGGCTCCTGGAGAAACAACAACAACTGTTCCCATCTCTGACTGGGATGCAGTGATGCTGAAGCCCCGCACAGCAACACTGTTCTGAAACTTGGGTTGTGTCACGCATTTGAGATTGTCGCCTCCGTGTGTTGGCAAAGAAATGCGTCGAAGTAGCCTCCACATTTTTGTCACCACTTTGCTGCCATCTTGCTCTGGTGCTTTGCTTCAAAAGTTTTGACCTCTGGTATTTTTTCTGATTCCTCCAATCTTTCTTGGTTGGCTTCGAGTACCAGGCCTGGAAATGCCTCTTACTTTTCCAGCTCAATTTTCTGACAAAACAAGAGATTCGAGGTGGACTCACTTGTCTGAAGACACTGTCCACGCACATCCGCAATCCTCCAATTTCCACTCGCCCAGTCTGACAGAAAAATATTTATCCAAAAACATACTTCAACTGCTGGAAAGGACGGAATAAAGTTCCATTGTTCGAAGTAAACTTCGGAGAAACTCTGAACTGAATGTCTCACCATTTCCGCCAAGATCATGTCAACGATGCAACTGTCGGAGAAGGTGACGAACGCATACCTGACAAAATAAATGAAATTCTGCCAGTTCAACGAAGACACTCACAGCTGATGTGTACAGCTTCATTGCATCCCAAGTCATGCCGACTTCTGAGTCGCTTCGTGCTGTCTTTTGGACTCACAATCTCTTGAAGAATCAATCGCGCACAACGCACTCACCCCTTGTCGTGCACCAAGAAGATCTCTGTGACGGGACCAAGGCGGTCGAACACATCCTTCAGCTCGTCATTGGTTGTCTGCAATCAAACATGCAAATTCAGTTTACCAGTTCTGGTTTGGTTCTCTTGTACTTTTGTAGTCACACCAGCACTTTCCGTTTCAAAGACTCGATCAAGAAATGCAAATGGGATCAGCACATTCGTGTGTGTGTGTGTGTGTGTGTGTGTGTGTGTGTGTGCGTGCGTGCGTGCGTGTTTGCATGTGTATGTGCGCCAGCTTGCGGGGGGGGGGGGAGTCAACCGCTTATGGTCGGGACAGGGTAGGGCTTGAGGACGGAGCAACACAGTGCGCCATGAGAAAAGTGTTTGCTTGACGCCTCACCAGTCGTTGGAAGCCAACAATAGATCTACCCGTTCTTATGAACACCAAGGGCACCAGGTATCACGTACATCAGGCGGAAATCCCCTGACGAAGATTTTCTTCACTCTGAAGTCGATTGGCGGTCTATTTGCGAAGTGGTTGGGGTCGGACTGCTCTTCTTCCTCCTCCTTCCCCGGCGGCGCGTTGTCGTCATGCCCCTCAGGATTGAAGCTGCTCTTGAGCTGCCCCAGCGGGATCTTCGCCCTGCCTTTCCGACTTGTGCTGATCTGAAACAACACGAACCAGGTCACTGGAACACGAAGTAACGATGAAAGGCTTTGTGTTTATGACGAAAACGCAAAAAAACCTTCAACGACTCCAGTGCCAACACCTGCGCAAATTTCAAGTAAAACATCCCAACACCGACATTGCACTCTCACAGTTCGCGCGGAAACAAGACCTCACCAGTGTGCTCTCTGAGACGGGATTGACGATTGGCAGAAGAGGATTTTCGATTTGCTTGCGACGCAAAATTTCGATTTGCTTCTCCGATGGATGATAAAAGGGACAGGTCTTGTCCGGTGTTTCCCTCAAGCACTTCCCGGATTGTATCTGTTTGGGTGACAAGAAATCATGTTGAGCAGAGCACTGCATAAAATGTCAGACACCCACTTCCGATGGTCAGTATTTGGTTTGTCACCGCTGTGTTCAAATTTCGGTCGTCAGAAGTGGAACACCCCTCGCATGCCAGAGGCAAGTGTTGGGAACAAACATCAAATTTTCTCTCCTGGAAACTGTGACACGTACAATGTCAACGCAGACCCAGACGGTGTTGCTCTCCTGATCGATCTTGTTGTGAGGCTTGCAGTGCGCGAACCAACACTCCGCAGCATCGCGCGGACACTGATCCCGCAGACTCTTCCGGCACACCTGCGGAACACAAGTCACATGTTCACACGACACACACCAACGAACCAGTTCACTTGTCGATTTCAGAACTATTGCCTGGCAACCTAGAACATGTGAATTTCTCACTCTGCGAGTCTGAATTACGACACTGAAGATTGAAGAGAAGTAGGTTCGAGCGCAGGTACCAAAACACACCAGCTACTTTTCTCACATCAGAGGCTACGGTGTTTCCACGACCTCACCTGCAGTCGTCTCCAGTCGAGAGTTTTCAGCGCCGCCGGATCCACTTGTTCTGCAGCTGCAGCCGCCAACTCTGCCTGCAGTTCAATGGTTCATGTGTACTAAGATTGCCATTTATATTCAGTCTCCAGCAACAGCGAGAACAGACGCACTGTTGTCCTTGTCTGAGCTTGGCTATTCAATGTGGTGTCACGAGGAAAATGAGCCTTTGGCGTACAAATGGAAAGTTGATGACAGAACATTCTCTTCCCCTGTTTCCCACCTGTCTGTTCATTTCTGCCTGCTTCTCGTCGAGGATTCTCTGCTGCACGATGTAGCCGTCGATGATGTCGTAGTACTGGCTCAACAGGTCTTCACACTCCTTCCACGAGTCGCACTTCAACACGTCTAGTGGGGGAACAGTACAACTTTGAGGAACAGCAAACATGGTAATAATCTCCACACACACGCACAAACACACACGCACGCACGCAATTACCGTCAATCCTGGATTTGACCGGGACAGGAACTTGTTTGAGTTCCGCCTTGAACTTGTTTTTTCCCTTCTTGAGAAGTTCCAAGATGCAGTGCTGTAGCAGAAAAAACTCGAATCAAACCATTTCGTCAGCAAAACGACACTTGCAAATTCACACACTCGAACGTGTGACTTGCCCAGTACCTTTGAATGCGGTTGGTCAGTCGCATGTTGGATCCAATAATCCAGCCTCTCACAGTTTGTGTCACACACCTAAGTCAATTGAGTTGACGCAAATCATCTTCAGCATTTATGAGTTGAAAATAGATTCTGAAGCACAGTTATTTGTCAAAACTCCAGACAGAAGTGGTTACCTTGCATTCGAATTTATTCAGCACTCCACACAAAACAACCATGTGTCTGTACAGGTCCTGCAATTCAAAGCCGTTTTTGTGTGAACAAGGTGCCCAGAAACTTATTGCTAAACAGTGTCAGGTTATTTCAGACAATAAAGAAGCCACTCAAAGGGAGAAAACATACAAACCCATTTCGCAATTTTGTCGAAGACGTCCAACTTCAATTGGAAATGACTTTTCATCACATCCACGGCCAACTTTTTCCCTCCTGCACAAAAAGAAATCCTGTTCAACAACCCATTTTCCAAACATTTGTCCAACGATCAAAAGACAGGTCTTGAACATGGAAGAAAAGCTAGAAAACTCACCGTCAGTCTCCACTCCGGCGATGGGCACCAAGCCATATTTTTCTGCAAACTTCTCCAGGCCAAGCTCCAATTGTTTTTGAAGATATATCTGCAGCAAAACAGCGCAGGCACCAGCACAATCAGTCACTGCGCATGTGCACACAAAAACTGTTTCTGTCTTCACTACAGCTTTCGTATGTGACAAAAACCAACCTTTTTGTGTTTTGGACTGTCATAGTGTTTGACCAGGAGATCAACCGTGGACTCTCTCGACTTACACAACTGCAAGAAGACAACATCGTCCGATCAGAACACTCAACAGAAAAGAGCATATAGTAATTGTTGCAGACCATGAGAAACTGCACACCCTTAGCCTGTCTTGTTACCTGTCCCAAAACCAAACACAAATGGTTCACTTGCCGTGCAGAAGTTGTCGAGGTTGAAAGGGATTGGTTCTGACTGCTGCTCGGACTCCAGGCCCGGGGCTGCGGCGTCAGCCTTCACTTGCAGCGCCGCTACACGGGAGCTCCCCATCTGCCACGCCAACACCTCCGCCAGCCGGTCACGAATCATCTTCTTTGCCACAGCAACAGTCACGCGCTTCTTTCCGCTCGACTCTTTTTCGACTGGCTCCTGAAAACAGAGGAACAACAGGTGTTAGGTGAGTCCAATCCATGCGCATTGACTTCTGTTCATTAACTGATCGAGTGGTTCTTGAGAAAGTGTTTTCTGTGAATAAGTCTCATTGACACTTCAGAAAGATCAAATAGAATGTGTTGAGTTTCTTTGTGTTGCTAAATACTTCATCTTCATTTGTTCATCACATCAGCATGGGAACTGGTTCCTTACATCTTTCGCGTGTTTTTCCATGTGTTTCCGCAGCTTTTCGTGCTCTTTTGTGTCAACATGTTTCTGCAATTTCTGTGAAAACATAGCAAAGGTTGGGGGAACTGTTGCCAACTCGTTATTGCAAAAGTCAAGACCAATCTCATGAGGTGAATATTTACTCTCTGTTTGTTTGGTTTTTCTGTCAACCAAGTCCGCATTTTCACTCACATGCCAACTGTTGGTTGCGTATTTGCAAGCTTTGCATCGCATCTGAGAAACGCTGAACTTGACGTCTTCTATTTTTCCGGCTGAAACAAAACTTTCTCGTGCATGCCCCTTCTGCTGTCATACACGCAAAACGGCACAATTTCAGACAAAAAGAAACGTACCAACACCTGGAGGTTTGTTGGTAAAGTTCTTCACGAAGTCCACAAATTTTTCTTGTACCTGAAACGTGAGTTCGAACGTACGCGTTTCACCGTGAGACGATACGCTTTGTTCCACCGAACCAATTGCACTTTGCTTTGCTCAAAACATCTGAAACTGCCGTGGACGAATCACTTTTTGCCGTGACTCTCTGTACATGAGGAAAAATGGCTGTGCGCGCGCGTGTGCGTGCGCATGGGTGTGTGTGTGTGTGTGTGTGTGTGTGTGTGTGTGTGTGTGTCTGTGTCATTGGAAGGACCATCACCGAGGGTCTTTTCGACCACACGAAAGCGGGAGGAAGCGGCGATTTACGATTGGAATTTTTTCGAGACACTGGACAACAAAGAAACTGGCTTACCGTTGACAATGTCTTTTCAACGAGCTGAACGCTCTTTTTGAGTTTCTTCGCATTTCCATGCCTGTAAACACAACGAAGCTTGGCCTATATTTTCTCTTCGTGATCTGTCCTTCTTTCAAGCATTCTGTCATTATTTGCCTCAGTCCGGATGGCAAATCGACTCACTTGATGACAACTTTGCAGCCGTGACGTCCCGCCGATTTGCTTGGTTGTATCAGGAGAACGGCACCTGCCTCGAGTTGGATGAACTGAACGTTTTCCGCCTATCGAAATGAGACAAACTTTCACGGCCATCTTTGACACCACTGAACATCTTTGTCAGCCTGACCGACATAAATCTACTCCCGAAAATATCCAACAATCCCGAAAAAAAAATTTCACTGAACAACACACATTGTCTCCTGCGATGGTCTCGACCAGATTGAAGTTCTCCGAGAAAGAAGGTGCAGAGTGAGCGAGGCACACCGCCACAATCGCTTCGAGTTCCTCCTGCAACTGAACATAAACAATTTGAGGAACACCGTACGGGCTTGCGTACGTCTTTGTGCTGTGCTGAACCACAAAACAGACACCGCCGACAGAATACTGAACGGAAACCCTGACAGTGACCAAGACTTGCCGCTTTATTTCAGGTATTATCGCTCAATGAATCTTGTACAAAACAGCAAAAATCGTTCTAAGAAATTGCAGGTCAGTGATCGAAATTTGCAAACAGCTGCTGTATATTTACCATGGCTTTCTTTTGTCCTTCTTGTGGGCTATTTGTGTGCTAAATTCACACTAGATGACTTTCTGAGCCCTGAGCAGGTTCGTTTGTGTTTGGCCTACATCATCAGATGCTGAAGCAGTGAAACTCTCCACCGGATGTTTGTGTGTGCGCGCGCCTTCAGTTGATGGTTTTATCTTGTGCGAACAGTCGCTAAGCGAAATGCGAGAGTCATTTGAACACATGCAGAACCACAACACACACACAGGGCTGCAGGGCTGTCCAGTGGTAAAATTTTGACAACATATTCGTTCAAAACCCCCCAGTTTCAAATGATAACTAGACTCTGCGGTCAATCAGTGCAATTCTCCTGTGTTGGCTTTCAGATAAATTTCAGATGCAAAAATTCAAAAATTTCATCAGTACAATTTTGGAGTCATGTGCACAGTACAGAAAACTTCCACATGAGCCACAAAACATATTTACCGCATTTCTCAGTGACTGGAGTCGAGGGGAAATAAGTTTCTTGCAGACAGGGAGGATCGGGTGAGGGCAAATTCAACTTTGATGTTCTCAAAGGCGCAGTCACACCCATGATATCGTTCTGCCGCTGAGAGCAGGAAGAGCAAACTTTATTTGGACATCTCAAAGATATTCAAAGACATTCTGTTTGAGGATCACGACTTTCTTGGGTGTGTGTGTGTGGGGGGTAAGTTCAATTACGGACAATCTCAAGGAGCATTTTGCATCTTGGTCACACCCATGTAACAAATGGTTCGGCCCCAATGGCCAAGGAGTGTAATTTTGTTCTTTTGTTCTTTAGGGCGTGCACTCGTACGAGAATTTGTGTGAGTCAAATTTTCACAATGCCTCACAAAAGGAAGTTAGGGGGCGGGCTCCGCTCCTGCATCAAACAACGATCCTCCTTGGACGAGCACTTGTCGTCACTCGTATCTCATCAGCAGGGATTTGCTTGAAAAGGCCGCCATGTCAGGTCGCGTTGCCAAAAACCGCAACAATCCAGCTGCGTGTGGGTCTAGCGTCACCTTTCACCACAGAGCTGACTGAGCAAACTGTCAGACGACTCGCTTGGATTCATTATCAGGTCACATTTCACTCCGAAAAAAAGTGAGGGCTCAAAATCATACACTGAGAGCGGAACTAAACCGTGCGTGTCAGTTTGAACATGCAAACCGCACTGTGCAACAGCAAAGTTTACGGTATCACAAGATACGGTTTGATTGTGCACCTGTTGCTGGGCGGATCGGAACACTGACACAGCAGCATTTGCGCTGTTGTGTGTCGGCACACGGTGCGGTGTGTCTCGTCAAGAGGACAAACACGAGGAGAGGCCGTAACTTATCATCATTGAAATCACCCTCAGACAAAACACAGCTTCCAGTGAGTTGCACGAACTTCATCACATGCCCATCAAAGTTTTGTTGGATTTTGAAAATGTTTTGGGTTCTGTGGGAGTAGCTTCGAGTACCTTGCAGATTCTGATCTTCTAAAACAGGTGAGTCATCATGTTTCAATCGAAAGTGAACCTCAATCTTGTGTTCCTTTTTCCGCGGCGTAGGGAATTGCTGCCGAGACTTGCCCTTGAGAGATCGTTCGTTACGAGTACGAGTTAGTCAACGATTTTGATTTCTGTGTCCAACAGAAGTTCAAGCTCCCGCTGTTTTGGACAAGGTATGGTATGAACGTGCACACAGGACACCACATACCACATATTTGGAATGCCAAATACTCGTACGGCACTCGTGCTTGGCCCAAAAGAAATTTGTCTCGCACGGGCATGTGGCATGGATTCCTGTGGCGTGTTCATCACGCGAACTTTGTTTGGGTCAAGGATTTTACGCCCTTCGAAACTTTCGCGTTCAGGTTTGAGCTGGGATTGAAGCGTCACTTTCCTGCCTCTTTGGCAAATGAACCAGAGCACACTCATAAAAGTGTCCATGCTTTGTGCTCGCACGTCGAACGCGTGCATTAGTGTGTAAAGTTGCTCTTTTCAACAGGTGAATTGTGCTGTGACCTTGTTGTCCTCAAGGAGGTACGAGGTATGCGAGGATGGGCTTTCGTTCTCGTACGTGCGAAATTGATCATTCAGCCGCGTCGTCGTCAAGCGATTCGCCTGGAGAGAAATACTCGTACTTCACCATATTTGGGCGTGTGCACTCCGATAAATTGATCAGAAGGTCAATTGTGTGGTTCGGACACAGGCATCGCTCCAGCTCCAGGAGGCATGATAGCCTGCTTCGCCCAACCCCCGAAAAAGGACAGTTTTTGGACAGCATGTCAAGCAAAATTTCTGCTTCTAGTTTGTTTGCCAGGTGGAGAGTCATTTCCTTGCTCCCTCAACCTCAGTGAAAATTTTCATTTGAAAGCACTGGGGAACTTCTGAGACCAGCCAGTCACAGTGCAACAAAGGTGGCTTCACAGTCCTGTGCGACCACAGGCTCATTTCGAACAGAGAACAACAACGTGTCTGGGTTGATTGAAAGCCCCAAGAGATCGTGACGGGTGTGCGCTGTCAAGGGTGTGCAGAAAAACTCCAGGTGACGTGGTTTGATTCAATCACGCAGACATTGGGGTGTGGGCTGAAACACTTGCCTTCGTCAAATTTGTTGTTGAATGAGTTGGCACGTTTCAAGGAATCCAGCACCGGAAGCACCACACCCTTTTGTGTATTCAGGCACAGACAACTTTGGTGTCGGAAGTTGTTTGTGCTTGATGTCATGGGATAACTCTTCAACACGTGCGAAAAGAATAACACTCAAAGGTTAAGACGCCTGTCATCAGATGTTCTTTGTTGAACCACTGCGCAGGATCCACTGCAGCATGCATGGGTTGTGGTCGAGGAGCTGTGAATTTTTTTTTCTTGAACAAGTCAAGTGCGTTGCTTCGGGGGTCAGGTTGGTTCTTCACAGCGTCCCACCTGGAGCCGCCCCGAATATGTCACCGTGGCAGGGCCATCTGTGGCGAGACATACACACAGGAAGCATGCCACATCACAACCCGGCTTGTGACCCCTGAACCCCCCACCTCAGTGTATAAACTCGCCAATGCATAGTTTGGCGACCTGAGCAGACAGTGAGTGCACTCTGCCGAGGCGAGACTTTCAGGATGGACGAATGCAAGAACACACAAACAACAACGCAGTGGACAATTATTTTAAGCCGGAGCTGGTCGATACACACAACAGGAAATGCGAGTTTGGTGTCGTGTGGGGGAAGCAACAGATGCCACCAATGAACCTGTCGTCCAATGCATTCACGAATATCCGCCTTGTTGTCCTGAAACAACTTGCCAAAGTTGGATCCCAAGTGCACTTGCAAGACGAAAATGCCAAAAATTTGTAGCTTGTTCCAAGCCTCTTTTCTACGTATTTTGTTGTCTTCACAATGGTGCAGAGATTTCTCCGGGAGCCGGGTACGAGTATCATGAAGGTGCCACTCGTACGTAAACGAGTCTCGCTTGTGCATTTCACGCACCTGAACATCAACCGGCATGATGTCTGCGTCAAGAACAATGCATTCCTTTGGGCTCTGCCCACTGACTCCTTTTGTGTTGATCGTGCCATCACTGTCACATTTTTGACCCAACCTCACAACTTTCGTTCGTTTGCTTTCCATCTGTTCACTTCTCTTCTTTCCTTGTTTTTCTGTTTCTAATCTGGAGAAAAGAGGCGGAAGCAGAACTTCTTCCAACGTGTACGAGGGGGTTCAACATTTATCCAGTTCTCGTTTCACTGTTTACGATCGACTTTCCCGGCAGTTGCGTGAGGTGTTCTCTTTTGTCTTGAGGACTGTAGGTCGTGCAGTACCAAATGTACGCAACAATAACATTTGAACTCGTATCTGTCAGAAACATCATTGTTGACCATTGTATGTGCAGTAAGATGTCACATTGGTTCCTTCTGTCCTTCGAAGTACTCACCATCACTGTAAATGCACTAGCTGCTGCCACCGTGCAGGCTGCAGGATCTCGGGATTCACTTCTCAAGCTTAAGTGGGACAGAATTTGACCGATCTGGTGACTGACAGCTTCTTGGAGATGCTATACGGTCTTGTGGATGTGCCCTCAAAGTGGCTTAATTCTTGAGGGTGGGATAGAACCAAAAGTCATTGGGCATGAGATCATGCAGGAGAATAGGGTGGAGGGAAAGTCTCCTGCATGAACTGGACCTGCTCCAAGTCTCGCAATTTGGGCTTGACGGAATTTCACGGAAACCAAGTTGTGTTGCTCCAAATTTTGTGAATCAAATCGACAGACACGTACCGGTATGCAAGTTGCAACCAGTGTTTGTGTGTTGGTTCAGGTGCAGAAGCTTTCCTTGTCTTTCAAGGCAAGTGTGTGGTTTTGGTCTTGCGTTGATGAAAGCTCAGTTTTGGAACCTCAAAAGAACAAAGGACATAAAAATGTCATTGATGTGACAGAATTTGGAGAAATTTTGTTGGAACCAATGCGAAGATAAAACAAGTGCACTTCATTCTCTCTGCCGTGCCTTGTATTCCCTTGAACACGAAGTTCTGATTGTCTCTGGTTTCATGATTTCTGATGAATCATAACGGATAAAGCATCTCTAACGCCGAAGTCTGCAAACTCCACTTCAATTCAGAGACGTACAAACCTCTAAAAACCAATATTGACAGAGATACACGAACAGCAAAGGGATTTGCCCAAGGTTCTTGAAGGTGATGTCGACAGAATGTATGCCAGGTTTAAGGATCGCAAACGTCATGCTGGTCAGGTTTCACTTTGAGTTTGCTTTTGGGTTTTGAATTTTTGCACTAAATTTCACTGGTTCAGCAAGTTTTAAACCGTAGGTACGAGTAGCGGTCCTTGACCTGCATGTTCTCTGAAATGAACCGGGTCAGTCCAATTCCAGGTGAAGAAGAAATGAGTTGAGACAAAACGCAGTCCTAAGAACATCTCTCTGTGGTCTCAAGTTTTTCAAAGACAGACCCTGCAGTTACGACAGGTGGGATCGTTGTTGGCTTGATCCAGGAAAGTTCCAGGTCATTCTGATCCGATACGAACACCTTTGTGTCTGATTGAGCAGACACTCTGTCACCTTTCAATCCCTGTTTGTGAAACAACCTGCTTCATGTGCCAGCTGCTTTCCACAAAGGCGTTTGTTGCACGCAAGTTTGTTGTAACGTTCAGGACTGCGGTTTAGTCACCAATTGATTTTGATGAGAAACAAAGGTGTTTCACAGTTGGACGTGGACTGCTCGGGAGCTGAGTCAACTCGCTTTAGATCGATACCGTGAATGACTGCGGGCGTGCCCGCATCGGTCGAGCTGCGCTGACTTCAGTTCGCAGTTGAAGAGGTGTTGCTCAGTTTCTGTTCCAATTGAATTGTAAAGTGCTCCTTTTTCAGGGAAGATCATGGGACCCCTCTTGCTCCCAGAGAAAAACAATCAATCTCCGATTCCACAAATTCAAAAAGTTCTGGTTGGGCATGCGAAGAATTGTTGGATGGTTGGGGCTCGCATTGACCAATCTTGAAATCACCCCCAAAATCAATGAAGAAGCAGCAAACGATTCTGAGTTCCCAGCACACGTCGTCCGATGAAACCAAACTTGAAATCGTCATTCGGTCCGAGTGCTGCAACACTCACAAACTGAAACAAAGCCTCATGCAGCTCTCTCTCTCCCTCTCCCTCTTTCTTGTTTGCTTCTGAAAATGAACAGCCCAAGTGGCACGGCATTGGCTTTTGTCACACAGACAGCACAACAACAGGGATCGACATAAAAGCAGAACCAGGATTCGGTGGAGCACCCAATCCTGCTCTTCGGCAGGTGGGGGGAACAAGACAAAAGACACTTGTGTGACGGTGCAGTAGCGAGGTTTTGTCATTGCATGGTCTGCATGGGGACCGGGCACCCATACAGGGTCGGCCGCCTCCAGATTCTTTGCGTGAGGATGAATCAACTCCAAACAAATCATTTCAAGTCAACACCGCAACTTGGAGAACGAGCACGAACTAGTGTGGTAAGTGTTTTCTGCTGCATGTCCTTCACGTCATGGAGTCAACAAAGGTGTTGAGCCTTTCAAATGTTTGATCCAGCCATTGCACGCAAGCATGTGTTTGCTGGAGTTGATTGGGAACAAACAATTTTGCATTCATGCACGATTGCAAGGTGTTGCAAGGTGTGAAGTTCTCTGCTGTTTTCGGCCCGTTCAGCTGCAGAAATTTCTCTCTTGGATGTTGCATTTTGTTGATTCCTGTGCGAGTCGATTTGATGTGGTTTCCACGGTGAACTGATCGTGAGAACGTCATGCCCCAAAAACTCATCTGATTAGAACTTTCCATGTCGTCTTTGATTCTCAATTGTAAAACACAAATCCAACCCCGTCTGCTTCATTATCCGCGTGTGAAACCAAGATCCACCCGGAGGGGCCCACGAAAGAAAGCAGAAGCTTGGTGAAAGAAAGGAGTTGCGTTGTCAAAACAGAAAAGCAACAAAGGGAGCTTCTCCTCTCTTCCTTCTCTCCTCTTTGCTGTCGTTTGTTTCTTCCTCTCCCGTTTCTGTACTTCTCTCTCTCTCTCTCTCTCTCTCTCTCTCTCTCTCTCTCTCTCTCTCTCTCTCTCTCTTCTCTCTCTCTTCTCTCTCTCTTCTCTCTCTCTTCTCTCTCTCTTCTCTCTCTTCTCTCTCTCTCTCTCTTCTCTCTCTCTCATATATATATATATATATCGCGCTCTGCCAAGGACCACTCCATCCTGTCGACAAAAACATCAGATTTTGGTTTCTGAGCTCGTGGTTTTTGTATTCCGCGGGTTGGTGTAATCACTACACGTATCTGTGTGTCTGTGTACCCTGATTCCACCAACATCACGAGGCCCCATGGCGCACCTGGTGGTGCTGCCACACTCCCTATCCTCCAGTAAGGAGTAGCACCAGGTCCCAAACAAGGATCTGGTGGTTCTGCTGAACCCACTGGCATGGCATGGTCCTGCCTAGGTCGTGGTGCTGCCATGCAGAGTGTCCCCCCTCCCACCCTCCTTTTCTGTTTAAATTTGACCAAAATCTGCAACTTTTCTGTCCGCTCAGTTGCCCTGGTGAAACGGAGGCTTTCTTGGCGTGGCCTTCTTGCCTCTCCTTCAGGTGAGCGAAGTTCACTGCATTGATGTGTATTCAGCACCAAATACATAAATTTAGTGGCAGTGTTACCCCTTGGACAAGCATCACCAAGACTGCAGGAGGGAAGCATGATGTGTTCTTGCTTGACAGTGTTGTGTGCCCACTGGCAACTTCCGTGGTTTGGAGCAATTGTTTGGAGGTTCGCGGCCATCTGGAAGAAAACTTGCCCTCCTCTATTTCTGAAGAACTGAATGACTTTGATATTCTGATTTTGTTCTTGTGGCATTCTTCAAGTAAAGCCCTGATGAGCCTGGGGTGCTGTTTGAGAGTTGGGCGTGCTGATCTTCTCGTGACGGGGAGACATAGCAGCAACATGCTGTGCGATCTGACACCTCCTTCAACGTCACAAGCCAAAAAAGTATTTGACACGGTGTTTGGATCTCGATGCAAATATTCTGCTGGTCGAGATCATCTTACGTACTTCCCACCATTCCCTGATTTGAGCGCAATTTTGGTGGAAAGTGCTCAATTGCATCAGGTCTGGGTCTGGGGCTGCATCTCAGTGAGTCCAGGTCTTGTTCCACGGATCTGGGTCCAGAACCTTGATTCTTGGTCCAGTTGTTTTCCAGAACCAGCCCAGAACAGGACCCAGAGAGTGTGAGATGTCTTCACAAGTCTGATCAATGTGAGGAGCATCAAGTTTCTTGGCACAGGTGCACCAGGTGTGGGTTTTGGTCCGTGGAACCAGACTCACACCCACGAAACTGGACCTGCAGAACTGGACCAGACCCGCGGAAATGGACCCGGATCATACAGCGAGCGGTACCTGAGCGACTCACAAGGGTCGAATTTGGTTCAGCTGTGGTGGCTATTATTTCTGAATTCATAGCCGTGAGTCTCGGCACACCGGAGTGTTTTATTTCATGCGCCTGAATGGGAAGGTTCTGCCCGAGGCTGCGCACGAGACACAACACGCAGTCAGGAGGCGTTTTGCGCGCGAATCGCAGGTTGCTGACACGCTTCTCAGTATCGTTACTCACACATCACACAGCTGCATGTTTGCAAAATTCGAAAAAGTTTCAGAGTGATTTCTCTCAGCGCGCGGTCACGCATCGTTTTTCGCCAAACCCAACATCAATTCCGCACGATACGTGCGTTTGTTTTTTCCACATTGAACGGTCCTCGTTGCTCCAAGAACACTGAATTGCGTTCTCGGCAAGTCCACCGTTTCAACACAGGATTCTACAACCAAGTCACTGATTCGTTTTCAACTTTCGCGTTTTGTTTCAGATTTCTTCAAACCAACGCGTTCGGAACCCCCAGTTTTGTATTCTGGTGAAGCACTGGAGCACAATTGGTCGGGGCACGCCAAAGAGCAGACCAAACCACTCCACTAGAGACCAATACATATGCACAGGTGTTGGATATCGGACGAACAGATTCCATAAATTTTATGTACACACACTTATGCACACAGAGGACATAGTAAATCAACTTGGAGGCCATTATGAAGAAGTGATCGGAAATATTGGATTTGTCGCTTGATCAAAGAAGTCTCGACAAAACTGCTCACACCACCACCAAGAATTCTGGAACGCGTACGTACAGTTGGTTTGGTTTGCTTTGGACCTCCTCGTCAAAGGAAAAGCAGAGAATGGACGAATTTTAACGGGGAACTTGGATTAAATTGGAACAGCACAGAAGTGACTGCACCGGAGCGAAAATCACTCTGGAGAGGAGTTCCGAAACAACGCTTCGTCGAGTTTCTTCCCAACTTCACTCCTTCACTCCAACCATGATTCGTCGTTGTGTGAAGAGTGGTTGTTGACAAATTGACAAATACGAGTATGTCAGGAAGGAAGCCAAAAGAAATAAAGAAAGCCCAGTATTATGTCTGGTAAGTTATCGTCCTTCGTGATTTTGTAAAAACTGACGATTGCGAATACTCGCGCGGTCTCTCACTGGCGCACACGAACTTTCATCAAAATTTCAGGTCGCATGAGGTGCAATAACGTTTGAAAAAGTTTGTTTACCACCACCTTCAACCCAAGAACCACCACCACTTTTCAAAACTGGTCAATTATATATGGAAACAAACTTTTTCCGCGAGTGTCACAGCGCGCTCTCTCAAAGACATCATCTGCAGGGGATTGAGATGTGGCGAGATTGACCTGATGTTTCAGGTACCTGGGTTGGCGCGAGTGTCGCGGGGTGTGGGGGCGCGAATTCACGGAGCCGATCGCGCGGGACCTGCTGCTGACACGACGGGGCGAGGAGCTGCCCAAACTCACGCTCGAGGTGAGCGGAGGATACGAGAAGTGTTCCGTTTGGTCTTTTGTTTGCAATCTTAAACGTTCATTGCAGAGTTGTTTTTGTCCAAGTCACGTTGCTCTTTCAAGCTCGCGGTTTTCGTGTTCCGCGGGCTGAGGGCAATCAACTCGTATGTGTGTCTGTGCACAAGGGTCCTCCATGGTACTGATGAGGAAACACAGCAGCACCACGTCAGGTCCCACCTTGGAGCACTCACTGCAAAAACTTCTTGTTCATTGCCGGGGATTTTTTTGTCGGCTTTCTTTTTCGATCAACCGACTGGGAATACGACTGGCTTTGGGACCCTCGTTTACAGTGCAGTGCGTGGTCAGGTTTTTGTCGACAGAAATTTGATGTCAGCAAAAAAAGCAACTCCTGATCACGTCAGTTCACGCCGTCTGTTTTGGAAACAGGGTTTCCTTAAATTCCACCTCACACGGAAGACAGGGTTCTCACACTACAAAAATGGTTCTGTGATCTCACACAATGACTTTTCGAGACCTTTGGTCGAGGAAGGAGTTGTGTGATTCGACAGGACAATTTTTTTGTCAGGTGAGAACCCATTTCTACCACGATGCGAGAACACACGACAGGTTTTGTGATCGCAGAGTTGTAGAAGACATTTGGACAATTCTATTCGTACGTGCAAAACTGCATGATCATTCAAATTTCTTGGAGTGTTCCATTTGCAAAGTCGCACGATTCGTGTGTGCATCAAGTGATGGCTCAGGTACGATGCTGTAGGTGCCACACAATGTGTTGAATCACAGGCCTTACGTGCAAGATGTTTACTCTTTTTTACATTTTCACCAAAAATGTACATGTATGTTGAAAAGAAGGGCCGAGCCAGTGTTAAGCCTCCAGGGTGTTAACGACAGAGCAGAAGCGCAAACACAGTTTGGACAGAAGAAAAGCACGCCTTTGGTCTAATGACAAATATTTTAACCTTGGCATGATTGCACACGAGTAAATTTATGTGCTTAGGGCATCGCATCCCGTCGTGAGGATTGAGAATGGAGGACAAAAACACAATGTTCAACATTGCTGACGAAAAAGGGGACTCCAAAAACACAAATGAGGCAAAAACGAAAGATGTCTGCTTGCAGAAGAGAATGCGGGTTGTGAAGGTTCCACAATCAATTTCCACTCGTACCTTTCAGTCTTTTAACCGAAACCTTGCACTTGCAAAGCTTTGCGTGCCGCGCGGCAGCTCAAATTCATGAAACATGTCGGTGCTCGTACGTTGCTCTGTTCCTTTCTGACCTGTCAGAACCAACAAAAAAAGGACCCGCCCCAGCAGGAAAAAAATCCTCATATGATTTGTGCAACAGACATGTATGAATTCTGACTTGTGGATCATTTCGTTCTGTTGCGTTGCAGGTGAGCAGGAAGGAGCTGAAAATCGTGCAGCTGGTGGAAAAGAAGAAGGGGAAAACAGAAAAGATCAAGTACCCGCCGATTCCTGCCAAGGACGTCACTTATGCCGTTCAGGTACTTGCAGTGCTGGTTCTGAACTTCCAAAAACAATCAACCTGGTTGCTGTGGTTCAGATGAAAGATAAAAAAACTTGCAATTGATGTAGATTTGCGTATGTTGCGCTCAGAAACCACAGTGCATGCAAGTATGACACTGAGCTGGCATGTTTTATGGTCAGTAAAAAACACAAAAAATCATCATAAATGGTGAGCATAACAGCAAATATTCCCAACTTAAGTAGCCAAAGTTAATTCGTGCAAACACTGGGATCAAAAGCACTTGACTTGTCACACAACCAAAGGGTTTGAGGAGCTTGGCCTTTCGATCTCTCCTGAACGACACGACTCTCCTGCCAACCTGCATCTCCCACTTTTGACAAGGTCACAATTCAGTACAACTGCAGTGACCGGTGTTTTGCCACCCACATGCAAATTGCACTCTTGTCTCTGAAAGTGTGTGCAATTTTTTGAACGAAACGAGTCCTGGCACACCTGGTGACTCCTCCTTCATGCGTATACAAAACCCTTTCCGCAGAGCCACTTGTTCAGACGAAAGTAGTTGCCTTCGTTCTTCTCCTTGTCAAAATCTACCTGGCAAAAAGGCCCGTCGGGGAAGTCAAAGTGTTGTTCCTGGAGGATTGAGCGCACAACTTTGGTCCGTGCAGGTGTCTTGTGCCTTGTTCATGCCGAACCAGACGAAGACGTGTAAGCAACCAATCAAATGCGCAAATGTGTACAGTTGGACACATGTCCACGAAAGAAAACACCAAACGCTTTGTCAGTTTTCATTCATGCACAAACCAGAGGCACAACGGTACTGAGCACCCAGTTTGCAAGATACGTGCCTCCAACATTGACTCTCTACCCTTGGTTGCACGTGCAGGTTTTGTCACCGGATGAGGACGTGGTGGCCTGCATCTACTTGGGGTACAACCCCCAGACGCGGTGCGCCGTGCACGTGCACGTGTATCGCTGCGACTCTGTTGAGACGGCGGCCATTCTCACGGCGCATCTCAACCAACTGATCGAGCTGCCCGAGCACCAGCAGAGGGCGCAGAAGATCGAGAAGGAGCTCGTCGCGAAGGGACAGGTCAGTCAATACACCGGCTTCGAAGAACACGAAGGCAAAGAACAGGGCTGATGCGAGCTACCGTGAAGCCACGGCGGGCTTTGTACGAGTACAAAATAACTTCAACGAGACTCGCTTTGGTGCCCCTGCAAGATTTTTTTTCACGGCAAGGCCATTCGTGTGTGCAGGTTGTGCCTCGACCGACCCCGTATGGCAGGTTCCCCGTCGACAGTGAACCTGGCGACACGGGCAGCGACGTGTACGGTCAGCGATCGCCGCGCGAAGAACCCGACTTCGCGACGAACACGTGCGAGTCTGACGAGCCCGGCCCGAGCCCGGAACATCTCAATCTCTACGACAATCTCGCTGCGGAGTTGCGCGCAAAACTCGGGAGCAGAGACAATCAACCCATCCTCCTTCCGCCCAAAGACTACGACACGGTGCATCGTTCAAAAGGGAAACTCATCAACCTGGATGACAAGAAAGCCACAAATGAGAAAGTTGTCGGAGATATTGGCGCCGGTGGAATTTTTGCGAAAGGGTTTCAGAACTCGAGTGGGGATGACAGTGCGCGAGGGGACAGTGAAAACGGGAGCCTGCGGAACAGCCAGAATGGGGAGCAGCAGCCGGGCGGCGGCTACACGGCGATGTACGGAGGCGTGGGCGCCGGGGGCGTGCCGTGGCCCCGCATCCACGTGGAGGAGGATCCGGTCGACAGAGGTTCCACGGGGTCCGACAGAAACAGGTTGAGCATCAAATTCAGTCTTGAAAGCCCAATATGTTAGCAAGTACAGATGAGATCAACTTTGCGATCAGGGAATCTCCTGTGAGTTGGCCAGCCATCGCAACATGGCACCCACCAAAGAAATATTTCTACGTCCTTTGCAGAGATTCGTATCACTCCAATGGAATACCCGAGGATCCGTACGAAGTGCGGCCAGACGACAAGTATTTCCCAGGGCGGGTGCGGCCCCCCGTGTCTCCGCGCGGACCGGTCCGTAGCGGGAGTCCCCCGCGTCGGGCCGCCTCCCCCGCCGCCCGTCACGCACCAAGCCCGGGCCGAGGCAGCGAAATCTACTCGGGTCGAGAGCGTCCAGCGCGCCGGGACCTCTCCCCGGGAGGCATGCCAAGAAGCCCGCGGGGCGGGAGTCCGCTGCCTCGGAGTCGGGAGCTCAGCCCCGTCAGGTACGTCCTGCATGAGAACGGGTTGCGACCGTTGTTTGCGGACAAACTCTTGTTTTTGCGGAGTTGTCCACTTTGTCTTCATTAGCACTTCGTATCCATTCAATTTGCACAAAAGCTTCGTCACTGCGCCTTTTCCCTTTCAAGGAACATCAAGCATGTCTCGAACCAGGCCCTCTATTTGATCAAATTTGAAACCAGACCTGCGTCTTCGATTGCTAACAAAGACCTCCAGAAAACTGCATGTTTGGTCATCGTTGCAGGTATCAGCCGGCGATCGGGCCGCCCACAGGTGGGGGCGGGGCACGCCCCATGTCGCCACCACCCGAGTTGCGCGACTCGTACTTTCCAAACAAGGGGCTGCCTGGCTACCTGCAGGCGAGCGACGTCTCGGACGTGTACGGCGCCGCCACCAACTCGAGCGCCGTCTTCGACCACCGCCTGCCGAGTCGAAACAGTGGAGGTGAGCAACTGTGGTCACGACCAAGTGTGCAACACGTTGAAGAGGCGGCTTTGAAGACGCGCGGTCTCCTTCAGTTTGCAAGCGTAATGTGTTGCAAGTGCAGCTGCTTTCGGTGGTGCAGATACCTGTCACATGATGGTCAGCTGAATGTTTGTGCAAATAGAGAAAGGGAGATTTGTCCACGTATTAAATTCAGGGTTCCAGAGCCAATCACCCACAAATGAAATTATTCTGACTTGCGAGTATTTTCGTGGAATTGAATAAAATGCGGATGAGAATCCACGGAATCCATGTCTCCGATACGAGGAAAAAATCCTTGCTCCCTTTGCCTGTCCCTACTTGGTCAGGAACCACTGAAGTTCAAGGTGCGGGAAACAGTCAGGACGGACGGACGAGAAATTGGTGGAATTCTGTTTCGCTTGTGACCTCGAACATTTTGTACCAGACTCACAATGTGCCAAAGTTAGAAGCCACATCTGTTTTTACACCATTCAGGAAGTTCTGGTGGGCCCAAGTACACGGCGACGTCTCTGGGGCTGACGGACCGCCCGGCCGGGGGCGTTGCCCCGCAACGCAGCCGCGACGAGGGCTACCGCTCGCTGGACCGCCAGGACCGGTCCTCCGGTGGCGCCGTCACCACTCAGTACTTCGACAATCCGTACGCTTCCGGCGCCAGACATACGGAGAACCCCCTCCACAACATGCCCAACCTTCCTGGTGGTGGCGGCGGGTACCCCAGAGAGGGTCTGTACGGTGCCTACCAACCCCGCGATGTAGTGAGGAACGTAAGAGGATATGACGATCGTCTGGCGCCGGAATACGCGCGCGGTTCTGGAGAAGGGTTCGACTACCTTCCGTGAAGTGACTTCACCCGACAAAAGGAAACTCAAGCTTAGTGCAAACTTAACAAGTTCTTGTTTTTATCACATTCAATGGATGACAAAGGAATTGTAACTCAGAAAATGTTCACCTTTGTGATGCTCAACATCAGGCTGGGAACCAAGCAGCTGTCAAGTTCGAACCGTCATTCATTGACGGTCAACTCAAGCAGCAGAAAACTGCAGATCTGGATCAGAAAGGCTCAAGCTGTACAGTTTTCCCAGGGATCGTGCAGCTCTATTCCATACTTACACGTCAGCAATGGCTTTCAACCTGGACTCGCTTGACAATACTTATTTTTTCTGCAAAGCTTTGGTGACTCAACAGAAATCCTTCAACGCAAACTGCGCAAGAATGTCCCACAGGTACATACAAAGCTGCACGCTTTTGGAACAAAGTCCAGCAACAAGTTCTACACGAACTGGTGTCTTGGTGTCCAGAGACTTCCAGAACAATTACAAGCTTTGAAACAAGGACGCATTGAAAGTTTTGATCGAGCACAAACTTGTGGAACGAGACGTAAAATGCTATTTTCACGTACAACAGTACAAATTCACTGAACAGATCAGCCGTCAAAACACCTGTGTATTCTAAATGCAATTCTGCACTTTCAGTTTCTATTGCGGCACGAATTCCAAAACTAATCTCATTGCCTGTCGCCAGTCTGAGTGAACTGTTAGAAATGCGGACGTTTTGTCCGCGTGCATCAAATTAAAATGTCTTTCGTTTGGTTTGACAAAACACTGTTGGCCTGTTTTTTGTGTGTCTGGAACGAGATGTCGCTCCTCAGCAAATCACCAGCAATCCTGCAGACCAAGAGCCCACATACTGAGAGTCCACTCATTCTGAACAATGCTCACCACTTGGTTTGACAACATACTTGGAGGAAAGGTAACAATTTTTTTGAAATGTTCTATCTCGATGCTTTGTCTCGAAAAAATCTCTCAATAGCATAGAACAAGAAATATAACTTGGCAGTCACTCTAATTATTCCCAAATTAGACACAAAATGTGACTTACTCTGTGTCAGCTGCACCAGGAGTTTCAATTTGATTGAGTTGACACGTGCCGTTTTTCGAATATTTCGCACTTCTTGTCACGTACGTTGAACGCCACGAAAACTAGCTGCTCCAGATGCATAACAACCATAAACAAGAGGTCAAAGATCAACGAGCCCGCGCCCAAAAAGACTGGCACTGAGACTGAAACGAAATGAGAATATGAAAAATGTTCGAATTTTTTTCATTGGTTTACCCCAAAACCAAGTTGGGGTGGGTTTCTGCAGAGGACCAGTGGAGCAAACCAACTCGGTTACTCCCCGACCCCAACAAACTCAAGTTGGTTCAGGGGTAAACCAACTCAAGTTGGTGGAGTTAGTCATGGGATTTCTGATCCAGGGGTAAAACCAACTTGGTTTCAAAACCAAGTTATTTTGCCCCCCCCCCCCCACAAACCAAGTTGGTTTCAATGTACACTGACACACAGGGGGTGACTGCACCAAGCCCGCGCATGTGACTGCACCAAGCCCGCCCGTCGATAGGCCACGGGCTTGACAAAAGAATCACACAATGCGTCGAAATTTTCACAATTCAAGGACCACGAAGTCGGTCGGAAAAGACGACAGACGGCAGATCACAGGCAGTGCACATGAACACTCACTCAAGAGCAACAAACTCACCACCTTGGTTTGGCCATGCAAACAAAAATTTGGACTCACCGCTTTGCAGTCCTGCGCTGCATTGTTCAGACAATATTTCACTGCCAACCGAGATCCAACACCAATTTTGAGCCTCTTTGGGTGTGCCAATGTTCATTCAAGTTTCCGTTTTGCGTTTGTTCACATGCTTCAAGTCCCCAAGAGAAGTCAAGTGTAGAAGTCATTCTGTGTGCTGACCCAAGATTGGGACAATTTCAAGTGCACAAAGCTGTCATATTCAATCCGACCGTTGAGTATCCACAAGTGAGTCCTCCAAACCATGGCTCAATATCGGCTTGCAAATCAATCAGCTGTGAGACCGAGCACTGGCATGTGCAGCTTTGAGATATTTGCCGTCTCGCAACCACGATCAAGTGTCCACACGATTTCATCCATGTATCCAGTTGCACCGAGGTACTTCAGAAATTTCCGTCTCACCAGCGGTCAGTCCACTGGCGCGCGTGTTCAGTCCTCGCTGTCCCCGTCCCTGCGCCGCCTTCCCTCGGAACTGCCGCTGACGCTGGATTTGGGTGGCGCTGAGAAGCTGAGCGAGTCCTTGTTGAATTTGAGCAGCATCACTCCGAGCTCCCCGTCAAACCGATTCTTCGCCACCTGCAGCAAAATTTGCCTGTCAGAAAGTCCCTGTTCACAAAAACCTGCAGCTATCATGACACGCACAGAGTGAACACCTGCAAGTACAAGCAAACGTCACCCCCGCATACCTGGAGGTACTTCCTGCCCTTGACAGAAGACAGCCTTTTGTCCTGGATGATGAGAATATTGTCCGCCTCCTGCGACGCCTTCGCGCTGCCGAAGATGGAAGACACCGTCAGCTCTTCTGTGTCCTTCTCCTGTGCGAAACATGTGTAGCGCGTTGACCTTCAACTTCTTGCCACAAAACACCTTTCCAACTGATTTTCCCGACTTGAAGGATTTTCTCAACGCGATCTCTACCTTTCTGGGGTGAATGACGAGAGTGATGTGGCAGTTCATGTTGGTAGCGAATTGACGGAACGCCGCGATGACGTGCTCCTGACGCAGAAACCTGCAACGACGAACCGACTGGTCTTCGAATGCTTGTTCGTGCGAGGAGACATGAACTTGTCGTTTTGCTGAACTACGGTTCTTCGAGTGTGTTCCCCTGTCACGGTTTACGGAAAAACAAGAAGGCTACCGTAGATCTACCGTCTCGTGTATAAGACGCACTTTTTTGCCCCAAAATTGAACATCAAAAAAAAAAAGGGGGTGCGTCTTGTACATGAGTATGAATTCACTGTATTTCAAATGAACCTTGGTACCAGAAAATAAGACCAAATCTTGGGGTGTGTCTTGTACACGAGACGGTATGGTACGTCCAGAAAGAACGCGATTCCACGCGGTTGGCATTGCAGCACTACAACCGACCCTGGCAGACAGTGTACCGTAAGGTCCAACCCTGGGACCCAACCTCTCTTTTGAGGGGGAGGGGGAGGAGTGTCCAGCACAGGCATCACTGCAAGACCCCCAATGGATAGCACAGGCTTAGGTCCTGCCACAGGCATAGGTCCTGCCCTGGGACCAACCCTGTCCATGAGAGGGGTGGCGGTTAGCATGGTCACTGCTGCCACACACACACATAAATACACACACACACCACACACACACACACACACACACCAATGGTGATTGCACATGCGCGTGGTGTGGAAGTTCTCGGCGAACAGCGCACTTGGAAAAATATAAACCCTCCACCTGTCAGAGATATTGGAGTCTGTGCCCATCATAAACTGCAGGTTGTCCACGATGACATGCGCAATGTCGTGCACGTACACCGCGTGAGACATGGTCTGCAGACAAAAGAAAACGACAACGGTCGGATTGTTGTGGACAGCAAATCAAATTTTTCTGCACAGACAGACACCCAGAGTCTACAAGTGGAGTCAGTCTGTTGTGTTAGTTCCATGACGCACAACAGAGTGTACGAACGGTACCGATGAATTCAAGTTTGGGTTCTCGAACAACGAGTGACTGCTGCCTCACCGCAATGACTTTGCGAATGCTTTCTTGGCCGTGGAAAGTCATCAGGTACATGGGCACCTGCTCGAACTTGTCGGCAAAGTGGTTGAATTGGTGAAGATTTTCCACGAGATTCACTCTGAAAACAGAGCACATATCATGACAAACGGCTGTGACATGAACCAGCGATTTCTCGAACTTGAGGTGACGCGAACGTACTGTGCAAATTGTCTGATCATGGTCTTCATCAGCCTCACGTTGTTGATTTCAAAACTTCCCCACAACGTGTTCACCTGTCAACAGTGAGGAGAACTTTTCGTAAAGACTGGAAGCGTTGGGGTACAGAGGTTTGGAACCGGTAAATTGCATCTCACCGATTTTTGGACAAAACATATTGCGTCGTTGTTGGACCAGATCGATCAACAAACGATGGAATCGCTCAACAAAAGCCCTGTTGTTCTTACCCCTTGCAAAGAGAGATCGAGGGAGTAATCACTGATGAACGTCGTTTTTCCCGACCCAGTCGGACCTGTGAAAACTGTCAATTCGCCCCGACGATGACCCTTCAGAAGTCCGTTCAGCACTGGGTACCTCTGCCACTGAGACGTGAAGACAAAACTGAACGCTGCAGCTTTTTTTCAAAACCGATCGGTGTTGGCGCTTCGTGTGGCAGACGAGGAACTTTCATTCTTATTGTTGGCAAAAAGTCCCGAAAACCACGAACACCTTTCGTGAGATTCGCGCTGGCTGTGGTTGTTCTGGAGGTAATTTTGAAATCCTACAATTTTCCAAATCACAGAAGCGATCGATCTCTGCGTCCATATTTGTTCCCATCTCTCCCCGCCTTCCGACAGATTTTTGTCCAGGGCAGGAAACAAATTTCACCTCAACAACAAATCGTGTGGCCCTGGAGATCACCGGACCCCGGTCCAGACCCTGAACAGACTGGTGAACTGCATGCACACGGCGATGCGTTGGCAAATCGGCCCGTGAAAACAAATTTTTCCACCCATTGAGCAGCTTCAATCATTCGCGCACCAGACCTACTTTGATGCCTGCGCGCGCATCGGCGTTCTCAAACTCGGCGCGCACTTCGTTGCGAAGAGACTTGAAGGTGACGATCGAGTCATGCTTGACGGGACGAGACTGCCGCAGGATAGAAGCGAGATTCAGTCCACTCCGCAGTGCTGCCATCGAGTTCGGCTGCCCACCCTCGGGCCTGCAACAGACGGAAATGATCAAATGGATTCAAGCATGTGATTCTGAATTGAATGTTTCATGACACGGCTGAGACAAAGTGAGAACACAGAAAACGCAAACACGTCGTGATATCTTCTCAGAAAACGATCGACAAGTTAAGCCGTAGCCCAGCGCCCCTCCCCTTTTTGAGAAACCTCCACCCTTTGAAATTGTACCTGATAAGGCAGCACCGGTTTTCATTCAATTTCCGAGCGAAACTAAGAGTGTTTTGCCAAGTGCGATGATCACCTCCCAACCACAGAATAATTTTCTTGAACTGCTCCAACAAAGGAAGGATCTACAGACACAAAAGACACGCGTTACGTACAAACTGTTCCAACAAAATCAGATAAGCATTTCGTTTCTGGTGTGCAACAGGACGGTCGTTCGTGTGTGAGACGATACACATCTCTTCGCGCAAGCATGAACACCGGCGACTTCAAGAGCGCAGTCTCCAATTGTCTTTCTGGGTAACATTCATCCAACTGGCCTTCATGAGGGCTGGTGTACATCCCCCCCACCCGCACGATGGATGGCCATCTGGGAGATGATTTTTTCTCATCTCAATCACCCTTGATGACCATCCGTGTGACTGTCATGGAAGAGATGGCAGCAGCAAATCACACACAGTAATGAACGTAAAAGATGTTGAACACTTGCACTGAGAGGCAGGACGCTATCGCCTTTCGGCAGAGCCAACGCTGGGAGGCCCGTGGCTTGAGCGATCGCCATTGCGTCGAATTCTGAAGCCGTCAACACGACATCGGTGTGTTTGGGCAAAACTGTGTTCCAGCCGAACAAACCGTCGTAGTTATTCCTATGGGCAAACAAGTGTGCTCGTGTCACCACTGTTGTTGCGTCACATGTACATCTCGACTCCCAGTGCGAAAGGGCAGCTTTTAGTGTTTCCAGTACAAAGTCTCACGACTCTTGAGACCACAAAGCACAAATAAGAAATGCATTCAAAGGTTGTTTTTTTTTATCTTCTGACGGAGTGAACTGACCTGGGGATAGTCCTGCTCGTCACTTTACCCTCTGGAGGCAGTGACGATGACGGTTCGGTCCAGTCGTCTTCGTCCAGCACGTCAACGGGCGGAGGCGGCGTGTAAGTCAAAATTTTCAGTCCGCCCACACTCCCATCCAACTGAAACAAATTGGGATTGGAACCTGGAGGTGGGTGAAATGTCAAGTTCGGTGGGTGTTGTTTGGTGAAGTGTGCAGGCAAACACAGAAAAGAGTAAGTTGTTGCATATCAACCAAATTTGTCCTCTCACCCAACGTGCAACCAAAGCTCACCTCAAAACTTGGTATCAACAGCATCTTCTGTGAAGGTACAACCCGTATGCAGAATTTTGTGAGAGTTTCAGCAGTGAGTTCCTGAAAATGAAACACACGGAGTGAGACATAAGAAGAGAGAATGATGAAAGTCGGCTGACTGACACGCGAAATGAAGGGCAAATCGAACACACAAATCAGAACGAAACAACGAACAAGACCTGTGAGGAATCGCCGCACAAAACTCTCTGCAGTGAAAACAGGCACTGGTCTTGTATGTCTGGGGTATTCTTGACACCCAGTTTTTACAAAACAAGACAGCCGAGTTTTGAACACAGGAGTAGTTACAGGAACGTTGCTTGTCACCACCGAGTGATTGCCACTCTATCTCAGTCATGTTACCCCTGATCACCACTGAGAAGCGGTCACCCCCGAGGACATTGAATGTCATTCAGTGATGCTCAAGGATGATGACTTTTGAGGATTTTCAAAAACATCAGCAGGGGGTTTGACCACCAGGCTGTGACACCCCCACCGCTGCAGACACTCAGAAGTGGTCAGTGGTGACTGGCAGCAACAGAGGCCACGACCGGGTTCTTCGTGGTGGTCACAAATCCTTCTAGTGGTGATCAAGGTGATCGCTGCTGTCTCGACTCTTTGCCTGCAACAGGCTCGCTCCAATGGACGCGCCACATCATACCTTGATGCCAAACTGAGCACAAATTTCCAATCGAGCTTCCAAAGGCATTTCGCCGAGAGCTTCACCAGATTCCCATATTTCGTTCACCCGTTCGAGGGTTTTCTTTCGTTCGGGCAAGTCGACTTCCGTGAAACATTCTGCAGGTTTTCTAAAAAAGACACGTGCGTGCACTGAACATCCTGTTTGAACACAGGAATCGAGTTTCAATAACTAGAAGTCTTCTTGCAGGCTGTCTCGGGGTTCGCCACTCTTTTCTTACCGTCTCTTGTCTTTGATACACGTGAGTATGAAGGAGATGTTATCTTCGAGAACATGCCAGCTGCCAGATTTTTTGCAGGCCTTGCACACAAAATAGCCTGTACCGAGACAAAAAACACCATTTCAGAACAGACCTCGTCCAAAACACAATGTCAGGTTTGTTTTGTTTGTGTATCTTTTTCTTCTATTTTTCTTTTCTGTTTTGTGTGTGTGTGTTTATTTTTTTGCAATTCGTATTCGTGTATTTTTTTCACCTGTCGTCATGTTGACAAACAACGAAGCTGTGTCACCCAGCTTGAGTTTTCTTTTGTGTCGGGGACACGTGGTGATGAAGCACGTGTGTCCTTGGTCAAATGATAGTCCACTCTTTGAAAAGAAATTGTACGATTTCAATCTTCAGTTGAACACCGTTTGCAAATTGTTTGAAGCAACTTGGTATTTGTTGGAACCTATTTTCTCTCTCAAATCTGTTTCTTGTGAATTTACCTTGGTGAGGAAAGTGCGGATTGAACCAGAGCTTGGTGGCTCATACTCGACGGAGATTTGCTTTCCAACAGACAGTGGCTTCTTGTCTCCAGCCTGGTTTCCATCCTCCGTGTGAATGGTGCGCGTTGACCAGGCATTTGTGAATGTTAGTTTGTTGCACAACCGTCGCAGGTGACAGAGCCTCTGGTACGTCGTCACACTCATCTGAAAATATCACAACATGATGTTCTCACAAAATCTGGCGCACCAAGAACTTCTGGCTTCAGACCGATCAGGTGGGTTTGACGTCTACTGATTCTGAGCCACAACCTTGGAAGGGCCATGAAACAGCTTTTTTTTTTTTTTTTTTGATGACAGTCATGCTTAGGTTTCGTGTTCAACAAGCGTTCACAAGGAAAGGGGGATTGGTTTGGGTAACGGCTTGACTTTGCAAAGTTCTTGCGACTCTGACTAAAGAAATATTCTTGTTTCTGGTGTCATCAGACATGTGACACCGAGCGATAATACAGTTACCCTCAAATACACAATTCCTCACCTCTAAAATCTCCAGTTTTCCGCGCGACACATCTGAATACTGAATTCTCGTACGTTATATGCTTGACATACAGTTTAGTACAACAAAATAACAGCAAACCAACCTGCAATCCACTGCCAACTTTTCGCGCGAAAAATGCAAAATATGCTGTTTGCACTCGAGAGTCGGTACCCGTCGCAAAAAGAAATTCGCGGCAGATTTTCGGACAGGTTGCGCAAGCGACGTCCAGGGTCGCTTCTATATTCTAGGAAAGGAGATGGGGACCGCAGGACTTGACCAGGGTCCTATCCTTGGACCTCACCTGAGGAAGACCACCCAGGGAGGGTAGAACCAATCAACTAAATTTCTCGGAGGGAATGCCTCCTGTCGCCATTGCGTGACACAGGCTCACTCTGAAAGACATGCCTGTGTGAATTTTGGCGGGGGCAGGAGACTTGAACTGTCTGCAGTTTGCATTTTTCGGGCGTGAGCCTCAAAAACCTCTTTCTCTTCAGCCTTGGATGTTTGCTCAAATTTAGAGAAGACAGACCACGAAATAAATTTTGTCGGGGACCTAAGGCACCTTCGGGCCAAAATGCAGCCAAACCAACTGCTGAAAGTTTCTGTCGGGCTTTTGGTCCCCACAAACATGATTTCAGACCTCGAAAACACATGATTGTGTGACAAAGGCGACTCGTCTTGGTGAGCAATGTGAGCAACTGACACGAAAACGACAACGGACTGACTGCAGAACTTTGGTGTTTGGGGTTGTGCCGTCTTTGGGGTTGTGCATTCCAAGTGGGACCGGGCAAACTAATGCCGTTGTTCGTCAGGTGAAAAAGAGTTGACACGCGAAAATCACGGAATCGTCGTGGGGAGGGCTCAATCTTCAACCTCACGTTCTGATCCACTGATGGATTGACAGGAATACGCGAACAACCAAAGACACCAGTGTACTCAGAAAGCGCACTAATTTGCATCACAACACACTGGATGGATAGCAGTATGGCACAAAGCTTGCTAGAAAAACATTGCGGTAAATTTTACGTCGGCAAAAACAAACACGCAAACACCAACGGATCGTGGTACAGGACGAACAGTCTGAAACTAAGTGCAGCAAGTGTTACAAATGTACATTGCGCAAATTTTTTTGTGGAGTTTACTCGCTCGTCCCACGACCACCTCTTTTCGCGCCACCGTCAGGCATTGACTGGCTCCAATGTTCGATTCAAACAACCCCTGGGATTTTTGATCGAATCCTGAACCTGCCACTGGAATCCATCAGACCTGCTCGGCGACTCGGGATTCCGGAATTTCAATCTTTCTTCACTCCGCCGTTGGAGAAAACCTATCGACACCTTGTGCACAGTAGACATTCGCTTGGTTCGCGATTCTTTCGAGAGGGGCAGTCCACACCCTCGTTCTGGTTGGTTCAAACCAGTGCGGAGTCTGACGAAGGGAACACAGCTGCACAACTTCCGACGAAGTTCACAAATGGCTTGAAGGGCACTCTCCAACGCAGCTTCACAGAACATCCCGGGCTGAGCTGGGTTCAGGCTGTCCTCGCCTCCTGACTCCCACTGTTTACCGCCGCGTCAATTGTACCAATTCTCACGTGTCAAACCCGTCCTCCGGGAATCCAGTCTTGTGAGCGAAATGACCAGTGTTCGTACACAAGCAAATGAAGAGATCAATAAACAACTAGACTTTCAAGTGGAGAATCAGCCGCGCGCAGCGTACATCGGCAGGACAGCACTTGTGTGTGTCAAAGAATGTGTGCATAGTGTTATGTTTCTCAAAAAACAATT
>JAAUXT010094329.1_pt1 | contig 41583 bp, 39 predicted proteins | sample 7278171 | NCBI WGS metagenome assembly JAAUXT01 (sample SAMN14350112, study PRJNA611818) | marine sediment metagenome | isolation source: surface marine sediment (1.8m) | place: French Polynesia: Moorea | collected 2018-08
ACATGAAGACATCTAATTTGTATCTTTTTTCCAAAACGTTTCGAACAACAAGCAACTCAGGCAGAAAGAATGCAAATACCATCAGCGTCACTCCTGAATTTTGGAAAACTCGAGCATCCCCTCACTCTCGAGTTCAAAAAGTAAAAGAAATACATCTACCCAGTTTGACTCTATAAATCATTGGTAAAAGCGCACTCGCACAACCTGATCCGAATTTCTGACAAAAAAATGAAAAAGAAACGCCAAGTGTGCACCAAGTAACGGGCCCTAATACTACTCATCTTCCCCATTGTGAATGTTATCGCACGTGAATGTGAACTTTCCCGCTTCAAACAAAACCACGTCAGGAGCGGGTGACGTGCAGAGCAGGGGAAGATCCAGGGTATCAGGAAAGACACGACCCCACAAGATGGGCAAATGAATCATGAACAAATATTTTTTTCAGATCAGAAAAAATATTGATCTGGTTTTGAAAACGTTTTGTGTTTTGAGAAGCTTTCAACGGCTGTTGCAACTAGAATCTACAACTCCGTAGTTTGAGACCAATATCATTTATTCGACAATGGTATAAACAATTTTATTGATACATATGCAATTTTCATACACCTTGGAAAAAATAGAAGACGATCAACAATTGGTTTTCACCGTACGAATAGACGTGTTTATGCAATGTATTAATGTACCATGCTGCAGTTAGCTCAGTTTGCATGTCACCGCGAGAACCAGCGTTTGTCGCAAGGTACCATCATTGTCACGATGCACACAGATTTCGCTACAAATATCACGTCAGCTGAGTTAACACGCACGTAGAATCTGTGTACGTACACAGGCATTGTGCACAAGGTTCAAAACACCGGACACTGGCAGGTTCGAAGCACTTCTTCGCTGCACAACGCGTTTCACCACACGGTTTTGCCTCGAACTGTGCAAGGATGGTTCGAAGTTCTGTACTTGAGACAGTGAATGACATTCAGAAATGTTAAGGACCAACCAGTGGACGCGGTGTTCTTGCACAGACTAAGTTGAGCAGGAGATCAGTTGTTCTGTCAGTGTCGTGTTCGGTAGAGTTCACTTCTCGAGGAGAGGGCCGCAGCGAGCGAGGATCCTGCCGCGTCTGTCGCACAAGTTTCTCATTTTGGAGGCAAACACAGCAATGGTCGATCTTTGCAGCTTCATGACGGTGAGTCACAGTGTGGCTGTGTGGTTTGTTTCGTTCCAAACATGTGGAGAATACTCCTGCGACAGAAGGTGCAAGTCCTCAGCACGAAGAGTCCGTTTATAGCGTCTAAAATGATCAAAGTGCGCCCTTTCAAAAACCGAATCGAAGGTGTGCACAAGTAACTGGATGAGAAACTTTTCTGTACACATCAGGCATGGGCTTTGAGTGTCTGGCGTTATTTGCCGAAACCAAAGATTTTTATATTTACTGCAACAATAACATTGATTAACAATCTGTCAAATAACTTCGAAACAACACATCGTAACATTGTTGTAACAGCGAACATTGTTGATTACATCTGCTTAAGTCTTGTCTCTTAAAACGGGGAATGAAGGTGATTTTACACTTCAATTAAACAAAAAATATGTACAATTTACATCACTGTTTTCAGTTTGAATTGTTTGCTATGGTTCTTGCATCAGGCCTTTGATGGCGTCAGGCAGGGGCTGCACCGAAACGCATGCGATCCCATTGAGCCTGACGCGGCGACGTTCAACGTAATCGACCGCTCCACTGAGGTTTTCGTGAAGACATTCACCGCGGTCCCAGGAACACTTGCGTTTCAGTTTGGCCAGTCATGACGCTCTTTTTGGGGAAAAATAGTTCTGCAGGTTCCTCACAACCGTCAAATGCTGTTTCTATTGCCAAGAAGAGAAGCGCGCGCGCCTGCAGTGTGTACGAAGGCACGTCGGCAGTGCGCCTCCGTGTAGGAATGCTCAGGTTTCTTTCAACTGCACAACGAAAGTTGCTTGACTGAATGAATGAAGAAACACAAACATGTGCGTGTATGGTGTGCTCACTGGCTGAGTTCGGGGTATTCAAGCTTCCAAGTGTCCGGAGTACGTGCACATGTACCTTGAGCTTGTTTTCTGTACATTCTGCACAGATAGATTTCCACCTGCAGTGCTGTGCCTGTTGAAGCACTGCACTTGCGACAAAGCAGGGCAAAGCACAAGAAATACACGCAAAATCTGACGTCTGGACCTAATTTGTCAAATCATTGTTTTCCCCTTCTTTTGAATGTTTCATATTGGCAGATCTTATAATCTATGCATTTTAATGGAGTGAAGAAGCGAAAATATTTTGGGCTTCAGAATTTTTTGTGTACCCTTCTGCACAATTTTCATGCACGGGAGAATGGTTCATGGAGCATCCCGAACAAGAAATAGGGGAAACAAGTGGAGGGCTGAAGCTAGCGTCAGCAAGGGGTTCTGCATGTTCTTGCAGCTCCAGGGAAAAGACAGCTTCTGTTCCTTGTCTGTGTCTGCAAAATGACGCTGCTCACATTTTGAAATTTAAGTTTCCAGGAAGTTCAGAACACAAGACACAGCAACTATCTGCGTGGCAACACGATGGGATTATTGTATATATTACACACAACCCGTTTAATGTGAACTTGTCAATGAAAAAGTTACAGGTCAGTCTGGCCAACCCGAAAATCCGCACAATCTGAGACATCGGACCGTTGTGGACAGACGTCCTCGAAGACTGTTTCACTGTGGTACGTACAGGGATAGTCGGCTTCACCACGCTGAACCTGTGTGAACACGATGACATCGCCTACAGCTGCAGTACGTGGTTTGTGCAGACCGCTACGCTTGCTGACAATGTGAGGACACAAAACACGCCAGAGATGTTCATCACTTCTTGTCTGAAAGCCCACGTTTTACAAAACATGTTTTCTGAAGAAACCAAAACGCAGCAACAGACCGCAGCAACAGACTTTTGTTCGATGAAACGATTTTGGACATTTTTCAGGAAATTTAAAGAAATGTTTTCTCAATCCACGGGTGGCTTTGCTTGTCTTGCACAGTTTCACACACTCACGCATTCAGGAACAAATTTGACTGCAAGGTTGTGCAAACTTGTACACAGAACACAGGCATGCTTGCATGCACGCACAGCTGCATTGCTGGGGAACAACCAGTAAAAACCAGTATCAATGTGATACAAGGAATAAAGGACCTCTTGATGGGTTTTATGTACACTTTCTCCTCTCGTGCGTGGAGACTTCACCAAGCGGCCACGTCCGTGACGCCACGACTGCCGCACCTGGGCACCACTTCGTCCGACATTCCAAGCTTTTGTGGTCAAACGAGCCGGAGTCCCATTCGATTTTCAGCAAAAGGGAAAACATAAGCTCGGACCGTCAAACGAACCAGAAGAACCATGGCAGAATACCTTGGGCCAGGGGACACAGGAACACTGTCCACAGACAGATTGCGCTCAAAAGTCTCTGAACACGACTCGTATCGCTGGATTCGCGTCAAGTCGGACATTTTGGGCCAAGAAAGCTTTCGTGACGAGCTAAAGTTCACCAAGCAGAATTTTGAATTTTGTCTGCGACCGTTTCTGTCTCGTTTCCGCTGGATTCCCAGGTCGGATAAGAAAGTCTCGTGATGTCGCGCGTGTCTGCGCATTTGCACAGATGGCGAGCTGGGAATTCGCTTTCAGTTTGCCTGCAAGCTGCATGCTCGTATGGCTGCGTCCAGTGCCTCCCGCCCTCAACGCTCGTGGGCAAAATCCGTGTTTGGTAGAAAAATACGGAAAAACAATCAACGTAACAATTGAGAGGGTGTACGTGCTTTTGAATAGCGCCTTCACGTTTTCACCACGTACAAAAATTGAGCGAAGTTACACTTGGAACACATCGTGACACCTATCAAGAGAACATTTTACAAATGTACATTTTTGTACATTGTACCTGTGTACAGAACGGGCACCCGGTATTTACATGAACACCTGCTTTTATCATTTATGTACAACATGACTTTTGTGTTTACCTAAAGGGACAATAACACCTAAGTTTTCAGGAAATTCCGTAAGTTATGTACCCAGCTTGTGGTGCCACCCTGCCTTGCTTTGGACCACCTGACGCGTCCGTTCGATTCTGCCCAACGACCACAGCGCGTCCGCAAACTCCGCACCGTCACGCACGCACGTTTGCGAACGACCCACACATATCAGTGATTTAACTTCGCCACTCCTCTTCATGCATGCAGTGGAGTCGAACGGCGCACGTCCACACATCGCATGCTTCCCGTGCCAGACTTTTCCGTCGCGCTGCCTGTTGGTCCGAAGGGTGCACCACGCTGTGCATGGAATAGTTTGACGAGTTCCGATGTGGACGTCATACCGGACTTTTTATCCTGTTCGCCTGATTCCAATCCAACCCGAGAACACCATGAGCAGAGGACAGTTCCATGTTGAGCAACCCGGAGTGAATCCCGTGAGTTGGGGTTGTGGTGCGCTGTCCGGGTTGGATCGCGCATGATCCCACCAAACTTGAGTTGAACCAGCAGTGTTGTTTTGCGCTGAATGAGGTCCCGTTTGTAGACTCTATCTGGCCCTGTGCAGGAGTGCACTGCTGAGCCAAAATTCAGTCCACAGGACACTGCTGCACGCACGAGTCGTCCACACTGATGAGACAAGAATTTCTGGTTCTTCACAGTGTGAAAGGTGAAAACGCACGTGCACGTGTCCAACCGGAGCGACTCCATCCAACGAACCTCCTCACTATCGACCTGTTCCACCACGGACTAACGGTGTCCAATGGGCTGCTGACAAGACCTGAAAACCTGCAGAGCCATCCTGTCCTTCAGTTTCGCAACTGGAATTCTTTGCTCACAATGTTGATATGCGCACCACGTCTTTGGCCTGGGGTGTTTGTTGACTGTTGTGGGATGTTGGGGTGAGAGTGGCACTGCAGAGACTTTGAGTCCTGGCATCGAGCCCACCCATGAGGTCGTGCGGAGCAGTGTCCGTTGGCAAGGTAACGATCGCCGTGGTGATGTTGGAGGTGGAATTGGCTTTGTTGTTGTTCGGAGAGTCGCAGGACGCCGTGCAGATGGCATTCAGACTCGACCGGGAATGGCGGTTCTGGATTGGTGGCAGCCGGATCTGTCCGATGTCGTTCAGCTCCTCCTGACCCGTCTCCGGGGTGGCCCGAGTTGCCTGCAAGCAAAACCGAGTGAGACTTGAATGTACCAGTGACGAGCTGAAGAACTGCATGCATGCTGATACTTATGTTGGGCTGGGAGTCAAGCAGAGACCAAACTTATAGGACTGGTGCAAGGCGCCGACGGTGAACGGGTCCGTTGCCGTTGGTCTCGTGACTTGGCACAAGTTTTGTGTGCACACGTGCTCGGGTTGTCGCATTTCAGACTCAAGCTGCACGGACTCCATTTCGGAAACGACGGGGTGGTCGAGAGAAATGACCCTCTTTTTTCTTTGCTGAAGGCACGTGACGTTTTTATCCTGTGTTGTGAATGAAGAAAACAGCATCATCTGAAGATCTACTCAAAGGCAAACCCAGGTCAAAAAATCAAAACGAAGGAGAGCAATTTCAAACAAATTGAACCTCAAAGCAGATTGACAAGAAGGTCTATCAGAACTGCTCATCCAAAACCATGACCATCTGTGAATCTTCATGATGGCCCACGGGAAGAAGAGAGGTAAGCACGATAGGATGTGTTTTGACAACAGTTTGATTTCACTTTTGAGTGGTTGAGGTCAGTCAGTTCCAGTTGTTGTCAATTTTGGGTGCCGATAAAAAGAAAGGGCGTCGTTGAGGCTCGATTGATGCTCGGACAGGAAGAACCTGACAAACGTTGTTAGTGACACACTGCCGTCACTCAGGGTACAAGAACAAGAATGCACTGCAAAGTTTCAAGTTTCACTAAAAAGGAAAAAAATAAAGTCCAAACAAAACCTGAATCTAAGTGACACTCTGAGGGAGAATTCAAACGCACGGAAACACAAACCAACCAGTTGATTATCACACGGATTCAAGTGCTATCAGGTTTTGATTCTAAAAGGGTTCTATTTCTTTCGCTAATTTTTCATGACTTATACCTTGGTTGGCTTTAATACAGCTTCCATTTTGAAACACTGACAGAGATGAAAAGAAAACGAAGTTTGATGTTATTTTATTTTGTGAGGACTCTGAAGTGCTTTGGAGACTTTGCACAAAAGCAAAAATGCACAGAGACAACACAGTTTCCTTTTCGTTGCTGTGGGCCGTTCATGAGCGGGTGCGAAGGTTTTCCGATCAGGTCGGAACGATTTTTGCAACGTGTGCTCATGAGCGGCGAGTCTGATTGGGGAAGGGAGACCTGGGTGGTACACTCTGCACATTCTACAAACAGAAACGCCAAGTTAGTACGTAGAGTGCTCAGCGAGGCACATGCGGTCAAAGAGCCTTTATGAGACGTTTCTCTGCTGAACGTGGACACGCGGAGACAGAAAGAGAACTTGCACGAAACAGAACGATCAACAAAACACCGACCAACGCCACAGAGGACAAAACTTGGCAAATGCCCTTTTCCTTTTACAACCAGCCGACGTGCTCACATTTCACTGTAAATATCCGAAGAAAATAGGTTTGCTATTTGGTTTCACGGTTTTCTTCAATGCAAAAAATTTGCAGCTCGTGTCTTGATGTCTCAGTTTGTCTGGTTTTGTGAGTCGTTTTCTTGCACTTTGCACGCGATATCGGTCAGAATGTTCAGAATGTTGTTGGAGTCTGCTCGTACATTCGGCAAAAACATCTCAAGTTGGTGAGCACCTGTGCTGGCTGTGGCAGGACCAGATGTCCCTCTACTCTTTCCCCTTGAGCTTATACCCGAATCGCAGAAGTGCTTCAGAACCTCGTTTTGGATCCGATGGAGACGTTTGAATTTGAAATGTCGTGACTGGGATCGGGCGGTCAAGGAGACGGGCCACAATTTTGAAAAGTCACCAACAGGTGGTTACGTTTGCGTCATCAGCTTCAAAAATAGGGGAATTTTTCTGCGGTTGGGAAAGTAGAATAACCTTGGTCAAGTCAAAGTAAGACAAGGATGACCCATCATCCCGATCCTGGATCCGCTGAAGCACAAAACTGTCGTTCCCCCCCCCCCCGGTTTGGTTTTACTCGACTCTTCACATCACATTCGCACAACAAGCCCGATGAAACAAAACTGTACAAAGAATCAGGTCTTCTCCGCCCCCGGTTCGCTTCAAAACAACGACACTCGTATTTTTAGACCCTTCAGAAAACAACGCTTCCTCCTGGCGTTTTGTGGAACAATGTTAAGTGAACAAATTTTCATTGAAAACTGGGTAAGACGAAGACAAGAAAATGTACAGCATGTTTCAACAGCAAGATCTTTGATGAAACGGATTTCAAGAAAATCAAGTGACGTGCGCACTCGGGAAACAGAAAATTGCACTCTTCGAGTGACAAGAGTGCGATCTTCTGAATCTTTGAAGACATTGAGATTGTATACCTATTCTTATGCTAAAGGAACTTTGCTATCTGTTCTAAGGAAGGTAATCCGATGCTTCTGTTCCCTTGTGGTTATGGCGGTTGCAATGCGACGGCGGTGTGGAATGCTGCGAAGCTTGCTGCAAGAAAACCAAAGCTCCGTTACAATCCAGGCGCAGCAGAGTCACGAACACGTCATGCTATGCAAGCGGAGCGGATGCGGAATACGTCACACAAAAACGAGAAACGAAGTTCAGGACTCGTGTGCGTCGGTAACGTAGCCTGAAAACAAGAAAGAGAATGCAGTTTGATGTCAGTTGCTGATACGTAGTTTCCACCTGAAAGAAGGACATGCACACGAGTATGTTTTCAAACTTCTGAGTTGTGCAGCATTTTCTTTTTCTCGGTTCGAATTTGGTTCTTGCATGTTGCTCGAAAGACAACACTTACCGTGTTCCGAAAACGCGAGTCTACATTTGCATTGCGCTTTTACGTACTTGTATGAAAAGCAATTCGGAAAGCGAGAACTCCACAAATCTCCGAAACACGGACGAGCAGCAGAACTTGTTGAACGAAAAGACGTTGTGGAATTGAATGAACAAAGTTTTCAACAGAACTCTCAATTGAACAAACACGTCGGCACGGAGGACAAGAAGCAACTCAAAATCCAAAGGGAGAAACAAAGTTCCCTTCACGCCATTTCGAAACGAGAAGCAACCGAAGATACGTATTTTTCTGCCTGTGTTAGATCGTTCATTTTGTCAAAAATCGTGGACCTTCTCGGAAACAACGAGCAAATCTCTCCTGAGAAAGTGTTCCTTGGAGCACAGGCGATCTCTTTTCAAATCAGTGTGTCGCAGAAGTCCAAACACCCACAGCTTTGCGCTTCCCTCACCTGGACTTGTTCTAAGGTTCTTATATTTGCCTGCCAGTTATTGACTTTGGTATGGGGTCAGTGTCTTGTTGAGGTCGAACGTGAGCGCTGTTGATTGCACGGTCAGCGGAACAATCTGCTCTGTGTTTTGTCTAGACTCGCATGTGAACAGAAAACCCCCATTCAGACTCAGTGTGCAGACAGATCTACTTGAGAGGTGGCTACACGTGGAGTGGACGTCCACGAGGGATTGATGGCTGTTGGGTGCAGGGCAGGAAACGTTGAGAAAGTGGAGAGGGATTCTGAAGGGGCGGGACCGTTGTGTGGAGACAGCGTGTGCGTGGCGAGCCGTGGTCTGGGTGCAGGAGGACTCATCCTGCAGGCTGCTTTTGTGTGAATGCAACAACACCACGCCATTTCCAAACAAGACAGAGAACAACACCGACACAGGGAAGGGAAAAGAAACAGGCCAGAGACACGACAGAGTGTGCAGGGTATTGTGGGCTCCAGAACTCAGCAAGATCCCAACCGACCCAGAGAATTGCTCCGCAAGAGGCAAAACAGAGTGCAAAATTGGACGAATTTGAACCAAAAAGTGAGAAAGCTTGTTGTGCTCATGGTTCCAAAATGAAGAGGCTTGACTTCCAAGGCAAATACTTACAAAAGCAAAAGGAATGAATGAATTTTCACATAAGTTTTGAATTCAAGACATATATTCTTTCAAGACATATTCTCATGAAAAGCCTCATTTCAAACATAGGCTCGTGCGGCGAACACCTTGGCCGGAACGGTTAAGGGCAAAGCCCATGGAAGCTGTGACTGACCCTGAAATTTCGATGACTTGATGTGGCATGTTTGGTCCTTGCGGGACTGCCTGAATCTGTTCGGACATTCAGCCCACCCAACGGTACAGTTTCAATGGACCCCGGTGACTCAATTGATAAACCTTGACCAAGTTGGGTTCCAAAACCCCCGGTCTTTGCTTGGTTCCCACCAAAGCAAAGCGAGGACATCCTCTCAGCCTATGTGTGAACAGGACTGTGTTGCCGCCCTGCCGCCTGCCCGCCCGACATCGCCTGCGGGTCGGGTCGGGTGGCGTTACCTGGTATTTTTTGTGGGAGGGTCTGCGGGCGCAGCACCCGGTTTGACGGCGTCCCCCTGGGTTGTCGAGCGATTGCATCGACGGGCTGGGCGTAAGCAGAGGGGGCGTGCATGCCGACGACGGCTTTTTGGCGGCGCCATTGAATGCCATGTCGACGCCCCCCAGGCCTCCGCCAATCGTGTCACAGAACTCACGTTCCTGTTGAGACAATGTACAGAGAGAGGCGCGGTTAGTGCGACGAGGTAGGTGGAGGAGGACGTGAGACCAACAACTGCAAAACAACTACGTTTTTGCAAACGCAAAACGGATCCCAAGGAAGGCGTGTGCTCTCTTTCTACAACACAGCAGGTGTACAATGCATGTTTGGCACCAAATCCAACCGTGGAAAGAAACTTGGATCCGTTCCGCGTAAAGAATGATAACATTTACCAGTACAGTGCTTTAGTTTGCGTTTTTGTGAAATTCACAATATGATGTTTCTCTTGCCATTGATCACGAACACACACTTACGATCGCGCAAACATCGTATTCAATTTCCCAAAAACGCTTCGATAATTTTACGAGTGCAATGGAGAGTCAAAAGGTGCATGAAAACACGTTAATTTGTGTGTTGCCTGAAGATTCCGAAGAGATTAAACAATTATAAGAGAAAATCTTTGAAAAAAATCGTCTTTTAAAAGCTGTGCACTTGGTTTAAATTTGTGGTCACACTCAGGAAAGCTTTCATCTCAGTGCAGTGGTTGTGAGCTCTGCAGCGGCGGAGGGTGAGCGCAGCAATGAGGCGACGAGCCGGAGCAACCCGGCAACAAACTTTGGTTCAGTTCTGATTGTCCAACCCCAGTGCGTCCTGGGTGAGATGAGGTCATCTGATCTCAGTTTTGGACGGAAACTCATACAAGAAGGAGAGCAGTGCGATTGATTCTCGAGCAAGACAGTCTCTGGTTCTTCACATTGCCGTCTTGCAGGTGGTGTGCTTGTACAGAGAGAACTGACACTGTGACACCGATCCTGCTCGTGGACCACACATGCGCACGTGTGGTCAGAGTTCGCAGTCAGAACCTCCACCTGAACTGATGCACCACGACTCAGCAATTTACGCATCGCAAAGGAAGACACGAGAGTCACTATCTTGTCTGCAGAACCTGACAGACAGAAAAACAGCTGCTCGTTGTGTCTGACTCAAAACGATCCATTTCTCAATTGTCATCTTTCGGAGACACTGATCAGCTGCAGCGCAAAGCAGAAATTATCAGTTCCGCGACACTTTGTTGCCACCTGAGGACGGGAAGGATACCAGATCTTTTCGAATTGTCCACAGTTTCCCTTGAACAAAACAAAAACTACTAGTTCATTGGATTTCTTCTTCGACGTCATTACGTTGATTGCACGTGTGTTTTCACAACAGAAGAATTGGCGCAATGAGTGCGTGGAATGAAAACACCGACGTGCTGAGAATCGAAATGAACACTGACCGCTGAACACAGAGATCCACTGAGTTTCACAACACCCTGGTGATTGCAATTTGACGAACCAATATTTGTTTCACCCACGTAGAAACAAGGGCTTCGAGAGCCAACAACTGAGGATGTCTTCTAAGGAACCACTGAAACTATCAAGTTGTCTTCGGCCCAAGCTCCAGATGTCGTGCACCACATGCACCAAGAGTCGGTGTCCACCATTCGACTTTTTGACAGCAAGACCTGTCTCCATGAGCCGAGATGAAGTCGTCATTGAGACACAAGGAAACATTTCCCTCAGGCCAATCATCTCCATTGTCAATTCAATTGCTCAGAAAGTATCGAGCCAGTTGTTTCACGAGAAGAGCGAGGTCCATGCCACAAAAACGCGATCAGGGAATCAACGAGTCAACACCAGAGCAGGTGAGCTACTCTACAAATCAACAATTCCATGCAGGAATTCTTTCTTGCATCCCTTGATGAGTTCTTGTGTTCGGCACAATGAAAAAGCCATGAACTAAGCCGCACTGAAAGCCGCATTTCCTCCTCACAACCAGCGAAATTAATGAACCAAGCAATTAACACAGAATGATTGGCTCACTACAGATGAAGGAAGTAGTAGATTGTTTGTTACCTCGTTTTGGTTGGAAGACTTAACAGGGAAAAGATGGTTAAAAATATCAATATGGCACATGCGGAAAGTGTCAGTGAGGAAATTACGCGTGAATGACTTTCTTTGCAGAATCAGAAATTGCTTTGAATACGATTTGAATGAACGGAATCTGTTTTGATTCTGGTGACTTTTGAACAGAATCCAAGGAACACCAACATGACGCTGTCACGGAATTTGATATTATTTTTGTGCGGTTCGTGGTGCGTCCAAACACAGACTCAGAGTTTGAATAAATATGGCTAGGTTGTCCTTCAACTCAAGGGAAATTGAAGTTGAGTTCAACTTATGCTTGTTACAAAATTTTTGTTGGAATATTACGGACAAAACTTGAGTCTCACATGAAAACTAAATTTATGGTGTTGAACATTGGAAATTTAGATCTTGGTTCAGGCAAAAACAGATCTCAGACAAAAAACATTGTTTATCTTGTGATGCTCGGTGATGTTCTATGATGGTCGGGTTTTTTATGCGTACAATTTCTGAATTTGGGAGAAGCTGTTTCAGTGGTTTGTTCAGTGGGTCAGTCAATTTTTGAGTGGTGAGGTGTTGGTGTTGATGGAGCGAGGTCGCAGCGCTCGTCGCGGCTGTTGCGGCGCTTGTGCACAGCGCGCACGCTGATGGAGCGAGCGCGTCGGACTCACCGTGGTTCTCTCCAGGCAGTTGAGTAGGTGGTGGTGCTGCAGCTCGAAGACGTCCTCATCACTGAAGTCCACATCGAGGCCCATCTCGCGCTGACGCATGCGCTCCTCGTGTCGCTTCTTGCTCGACAGGAACGCGGCGCCCGACGCGTTCTTCGCCATGCGAATACGCGCCAACCGCGCTTTCTGTGAAACACAAAAACGAAGAGAGAATCAATCAAACTGTCACTTCCTTTTTCACAAATCAAGCAAGTGTGCGTCTGTTGACCAACTGAAGGTTTGTTCTGTCGTGTCAACTGCTTGTTACAATAAAACCTGAAAACACAAACAGCTGTCAGGGTGACAAAAGACATCACCTGAGATACCGCCGAGTACTTGACTTGTTCAAACGCGGTTTGCCATGAGAAGTAGGGGCTGCGTACCAAGCCTAAAAATTTGAGCATCATGGGACCTTCCGCTCGGGACGTTTGCTGATCAGATCTGTACTGGGGTCTCATGACAGCTCCTTGTCCAAGTCGCACAGAGTGCCACGGTGATGCTTGCAACACTTCCGCCCTTGAAACGGTGCTATTCGGGTTATTTCCGTTTGGTGCAATGTCAAATTTTATTCAGACACCTTGTGGCTCGAAACGAATGAAGGGATCAATTTTTTGTTCCACCTGAATCAGAATTATTTTTTGTGCATTTGGATTCTGGAAACAACGATGCCAGGTTTCCAAACTCTCATTCAAATGAGCAACTGTGAAAAAGAAACTCCAAAGCTTTGAACTCAACGTTCAACGCGTATCAGTCTGAAACGCAGGATCTCGGCGAGAGCTGCTGTTTGCGAGACGCACCTCCTTCAAGTAATTTGGCTGTTCTTGAGTCGTCATGAAGTCATCCTCGGTGGCGTGGAATCAATCAAGGGCCAAATTCTCCGGCTTCGTCTTCACAGTTCCCCCAATGAAGGTTTCGCAGTTTCCACATTCCACCCAAGAGCTGGCAATTTCAGTGGGTAAACACCGCCCAAATTAAACATGTGTGCAGAAAGATGAGGAGAAAGTGTTGGTTCCATTCCACTGGATGTGGGCTAATAACCAAGACTTTTCTCCATAGATGGGCCTTGTGCTTCGCTGCCTACAGCTCGAGCTCGACCTATTTACCAACAAACAGGACGCTGCTGACCGATGGAGCGCCCGCGGGCCCGAGTTCTCCACAAGCCGACAGACCTGAGGGGCTGAGTTGTCTAATTGTCTATTCAGGCCATAAGTCTCTATTATGGATAATGGAGCAAAACGTTTTTCTTTCAAGACAAGAGGAAACCAGACCGTGTGCATGGGTGATCTTCTGGATGATCCGCTGTGTGTTCAGGCCCTTGTTTCGTGCGCATTGCAAGCCGCAGGCTCGGTCACCACACTGCCCACCGTGGCACCAAACCTCGGATGCGAATGCTCTGTTGAAAGTGCTTTTGGTGCGAGGGGCAAGAGGACTTAACCGTTTGTTGGCAGCAGCAGCCGAAATCATCCCTTGTCGTGAGTTTCCACCTGGTTAGCTGCCAATTTGATCCCTTCTGCACACAACCGTCTCACGCCTCTTTGTCCCTCACTGCAGCCTTTCATTGAGTCATTCAAATCCAAACTAAAAATAGCAAAAGACTTGTCAATGGCTTCCGTTGTGAAGAGAGCTGGCAAAATTCATGGCGTCCGCAGAAACACCACATGTTGCCACTGTTGAAACAGTTCCAACTGAAAACGGAAAATTGATGTCCGGTTTGTTCTGATGTGGCATGAGACGCGTGGAAAACTCAGTTTTGTACAACGTGGTTCTGAGCCTCCAGTGTCAAGAGGTGGCGGCTTTCTTTTGACAAACGTCAATGTTGTTTCCCGCTTCAGACGAGCACGTCTTTTTGTGCAAAGCTCGCACACACTTTCCACACCCACTGAAGGCTCACGAAGGAAACAGGGATGCTGCATTTGGAATGAATTTTCTCAGTTCACGTGACAACGGAGCGCGAACACCGCTCCGAACGACGGGTAATTGAGAGCGTAGTCTCAGTAGATGCGCAAGACAGATGGGCCGAACTGGCCCTTGTCACATAAAGCCGGTGAAAGCCGAGTGATACATGCTCTCAAATTGCTCCCCAGTTTTCTATATTTTACCAAATTCAGCCTGAATATTGACAAAATCCTTTCAATAAGATCCGCTGTGTGGTGAGATCCTTGTATCTTTGACTGCAGGGTGTAAAGGTAGGAAAGTGAGTCGTTGCAGAAAGCAACTTCACATCAAGAGCTTCAATTGTTGGATGGTCACGAAAGCTGAACTGTCGTGAAAATAATTCATGAATGTTTAAATGTTGTTGCGACAGTTTCCCCTGTGCATACAAAACAATATTGTGGAAGAAAACCTCGAGGCTGTCAACAGCCTCTATCTGTTTACAAGGAGCAGGGAAGTGAAGCTGGAAAGCTCTTTCTTTGTCTCAGACGTTTTGGGAGAAGTGCAATAGGACCACTGCACTTCAAGACGATGATGTATTCAGAGTTCAACCTGTCACAATGAAGAATGTGCACTTCCCGTCCGTTCTGGTCAGGCTCCCTCCCCCTACACACGTGGTGGAGTCACGTTCCGCGCAGCCGTGGACGCCTCAGCAGTGTCAGCTGTGTCCGCCGCCAGAAGCACTTTCAACTCCACGTGAGCAGAGCGGAACACAACCAGGGTTCGCACGACGTGTCACTGTTCCGAGGGGTGGATCTGTGGGAGAAGGGCTCGGCCGCTCTCCTGAATATCTTGCACTTGCAAGTTTGCACCGCAGGCTGGAAACGTCGTCCTTCGAAACTGGTCCAAAGTTTCCAAATTAAACTGGGGTCAGACCTCTCTGACCAAATTCTGAAACCGCGCTGCAGTGTGTGAGGCTCAGAGAGAGAGAGAGAGAGAGAGAGAGAGAGAGAGAGAGAGAGAGAGAGCGAGAGAGAGAGAGAGGGAGAGAGAGAGAGACTTGACTGACTTCACACCTTGTCTGCACCAGGTTCAAATTGCGTCCCAAAGCACCTGGTCTGAGTCCACAACAAACCCTTAGTTCTCAGTTCTGCTACAGAGCGCTGTCAATGCGAAAAGTTACAATCGACACCAACACACAGGGGGACACATCGCGCCATAAATAAGCGCAAATCCGCTGCATCGCCATTCTGCCGGCATTCCGTATTCATGCGGCGTCGTAAAGTGCAATTACTCCTGCAGGATTTTTCCACTCTGCAAAAGGTGGAATTTTACGGATGCTTTTTTGCCGTCCCTTCCCTGTGCGTGGCAGGCAGTTCTGTGTCCTGTGTTCATGTGCAGGCGCGTGGTGAGAGAGGGTTGCTTCATAGATCTGGGCGTTCAAAGACCGTGCAAGCAGCACCGACGCAAAAGCCAAGACGGAAGTCCGAAGTCTTCACGTTCCCCAAATTGGAGTTCACGCGAACATTGTCTTGTATCAAACTGCAGTTTCACTGTGTAAGAACCAGTATCTGACGACTTATGAACACCAAACCAAACACCAATCATCTCAACCCAGAAAGTGCACACGGGTTTGAACTCTCATTTTCACTTTGCGAAAGAACAGACACGGAATCTTTCACAAGAAGACCCAAGAAGCCTTGAATTTGTCGGTTTGTGGTGCACAAGAATACATCGTGTCGTTCGGAATATCAGCTCTCAATTCTCTGTTGATGGGAACAACGACTGAAGCTCCAGGTCTCAGCGTCCTCTCTGCTTCGGTCACACGGACTCTGATGGACTCCTGGAACCGGTCTCGTGCCCTGGGTTGGAAGCTATCACCCGGACAACAGAACACCGCAAAACACGCGTTGCGCTTCCAGTTTGCATTCAACAATTCACCAAATTTCCAGTGGCGGCAACAGGCAACAGAAAAACCTCTATTGGTTCTGTTTCGCAACACATCAGGAAGCTCCACACCAACGCGGAATCTAAAGCTCGGTGTTCAGGCGACACTGTGGAGCTGGACGCAATGGAAATTCATTGTACCATTGAAATGTCCCGCGGGCTGCTTCAATTACCCATTTCACACCCAATTCGGCATGGGGCGCCTCTCCGGAATGAAGCCATCCAGAAACACGGATCTGACCGCAAAGCCGTTACGGGGCACTTCTCATTTTTTAGCAGGAAGGTTCAATATTTGTTCCCGCTGAAGACAACTACGGTTGTTGAGTTGAAGAAGTGCCGCCTCATGTGGTGCGCCAAATTCAGGGTGTTACTCTGAAACAAAAGTAGAATCACCCTCGCCAAGATTGACGCGTGTACTTTTCTTGGTTCACAGGCAAAAGTCAGCTGACCAAGCCCGGAATCTGATTCAGATTCCTCTCACACAAACACATTTTGGAAATAAACTGAGTTTTCTGTGGCGACCAGAGTCCCTGTGTGCGCGTCACAGTTTCTCCCACTGGTCCGGATGATGGATCGCCGCTCTCATCACCCTCAAATATTTGATGTCGCAAAACTTGTGCCGATCCACGCGCTGGCGAAACGTTCCCCAAACAAGTCCATCATCCTGATTGTTTTGTTGCAGACGAATGTTCAAACGGTGTGTGATCGAGAACAAATCAACTCAGAATCATCTGTCGTGCACACCTGAAGGTAGATCTGTTCCGAAAACCCACAATGGGTGGTGCTGGACAAAAGGGAGCCTGGTCCCTGCAGATTTCGTTCTGCAACTCAAGAGCAGTTGACGACACCGAAGAGAAGTGAAGGGATGCGTTGACGTCTCTTTGATTTGGGGGACATCAAAACCACAGTCCTCAACTTCTTTGGAACACAGTGTGTCCCGCTCTGAAACTTTTACTGTTCGTTGTAATTTCTAGCGCTGGTGTCTGAGTGTTTGATTGGAATCTGCAACAAATTCGGGGTCCACTGGACGTATTCAAGGGGCAGATCACGCACATGTAGATCCAGTTCACCTTGACAAATTAAACTGGAACGGCACGGTGAGTCCCAATTGGTTTAGGTGGGACTGATGACATTACGGGTGGTTTGTGCGGAGTGAAAATGGGCTTTTAATGCGGTTACACAGGTTTGCAGACAACAGTCCCACCCGAATGTGCAATCTGTTGGTGTCCCTTGGGTGATGCTAATTCCAGGCTCCGAAGCACTGCTTGGAAACAAGAGATTTGTCTCAACAAGCGAAGCAGCGTCTGTTGCTTGTCAGAAAAGTGCAAATCCACCACTGAAATTCGATTTTTCCAACGTGCAAAACTGCGATGCCGTGTCGATTCACACGAGTACCTGCAGTAAATCCTCTTGTTGGTCTGGCTTTGCTGCTGCGAATGGAAATCCAAAGACCTGCAAAGAAATTCAGCGAATATTTTGCGCTGAATTTATGCTTGGCTCGTGAGCTGTCCCTGAGTTTGAAGCTGTGTTTTAGGAGCAGACCGGGAGGTCGCTGGCCGCTGCCAAATCGCACAGGACGAAACTGCCTGAAAACGGAAGACAGAGCCCAAACGGCTTGGTGCGTACGCCTTTCTTCTGCTGTCGTGTATGCAACCCAACCTACGCAGGGTGTAAGGCCCAGGCCATCCATAGCTTTTGCTTTTCTCCGGTCTGTTGCAAACAAAACGTTTTGCACTTGTTTGTCCTCGTATTCCTGCAAGGTTCTTGTGGTACGCTCGTCTTCTCACAAGTCATCATTCGAATGTCTTCGAATGCAAGCCAACCGATCGGGCACAAGAGAAGAAGAGAAGCGCACGCGGTTCCAGCTGGGCTCATCAGCAAATGAGCCTGCGGGTTCTTTCTGCAGACCTGCTGTTGAGAAACTCATCTCGGAAATGAGCTTCTCACTTCGCCTCACAACGACTGACCCACCTTGGGGTTCGATGAGCCCGCTCTGTTCTCCTGCTCGTCGTTTTCTTCATCCCAAACGTGGATCTGTGTTGCAGCGAAGCGCCAATCCACCCTCAAAGGCTGGTGACTGGTTGCCATGTTTGTGAGCTCGTTCACACTGACTGCACTACGCAGCGACTCTGTCCAGTGCTTTTCAATGGGGATGGGTCACTCACACATAGAGAGAGAGAGAGAGAGAGAGAGAGAGAGAGAGAGAGAGAGAGAGAGAGAGAGAGAGAGAGAGAGAAAAGAGGGTACACTTTCAGATCAGCATATTTTGCGCCGTTGTCTTCCAGCGTGTTTTGCAAGGATGATTGGAGAGGGATGCTTTTACCTTTGCCCGCCAAACTATCTGAGAACATGCAATGCAGCACAGTGCAGACAGGTGAAGCATGAAACCCAGGGGTCGTGTACTGCAGTGAATTTCTTGTTGACCGCATGCAAATTTATCAGCTTGGCTGTGCAAAGCTGTCTTTGAGTCTGGATGAGGACGAAGGAATCCCAACAAGGAGAACCAGAGCCAAATGGCTCTTCTCGTTGCCAAGTCAATCACAAAGAATACGAGGCCTTACCGCATGTGGCGAACTTCGTCCCGTGGTGCTCACAACACAAATTCAAGCCATTCTGTGTGGTGTGTAGGCATGACAGTTCTGCATTATGAGGAGAACATGAAGTCCCTGAGCACCGCAAGATCACCCCACCTGTTTTCGCCACAAAGTTGGAATTGATACCACATACAGGGTCCACTCCTCGATCTTGGACTTTCCCCCGCCCCGCCCCACCCCACTCTGCCCAACCCCGCCCCGCCCTGCCCTTCCCCACCCTGCCCCGGCCCGCCTGATTGTGCCGGAGGTCCGCACGTTTGCACGGGGACCTCCCTCCTGTTGGCCAACGAAGCAGCCCACGTGCGTCGAGCCAACGCTTCCCTCCCGTGCGGCGGGAGCGGGTGAGGGCAGCGCCGGATCGATCACGGTCGTGGAAGGCGATGACGATTGACAAGCCGCCATTTTTTGAGCTGTGGACAGTTCGAAGACCGTTGGACATTTGGCGTTCAGATGACGAAGAAAGTTTGGCATTCACTCAATCCGTGGAGGAACCAGCTCCGGGGTCCAGACTGAGGCAGTGTCTCCGGGGCTTGTGATTATCGCTGGTCTTCTCATTGGAATCTTCAGTTCCAGGTCACCTCTATATTTGCTGCATTGTTGACTGCATGGGACCGGGTGCCAATTTTGTTGCCCTCACGCTCGTTTTTGCTTCACTGGAATCAATTCAGGCTTCAGAGGCGCTGGGTCAGGCAGCGCCCTGACTCCGGCTGTGCGCAGGTTAAATGAGGCCGTGCACCTTCAAGTGCTTTCCGAGAATCGCGGGCCGTGCTTGCGATTGAACCGAGGCAGAAACTTTACACAATCAGAGTCCAAGGTGGGTACATTACTGTGGGTGTTTATACATTGTGCAAAGTTGAGGTTAACAAGGGCCACAGGCATTTGCATTCCCAACAGAGTCGTGTTGTTTGCTCTCTTCTTGGTACCAAATTTGGGAGTTCCTTACAGAGCCGTTCGTTGCACGAACAGAGAGCATTTGGCACTTGCAAACTAGTCTCCCGGTATCTCACTGTTTCCAGTGACCAGCAACAGCCTAAATTCAGGACACGTGGCTGGGAAACTGTCATGAGCTGAAATCCCTGCACGGATATGAGCGCAAGGAACATGTAGAAGTGGGAATGCATTCATGAGGTGTTGGCACCTGTCACTGCACTCAGCGTCCTCTTTGTGTGGCTCACCGTGATCCCTGTCGACCGACCGCGGCTCCAGTGGATTCTGCTCAGGACTTGCATCACTTCCAGAGACAAAGGACAAGACAAAGCGGTGTCCTTTGAAGTGAGGCGGAGTGCGGCGTGGAGCGGAATGCTAACGACCCCGACTCCACTAATGACATCGGACGGAGCGGACGGTCCCACTTCGTTTTACTTCTTTCCAGCTGCACGAAGATCAGTTCGTGGTCACGTCTCCAGAATTATACGAGCTTTGTCCACCTGCCTGGAAGAGGGTCAGAACCACGAACGCCGTGTTCGTCTTTAGCATCGCAATGCTTGAAAGGGTTCAAGCCAAAGGCATCACTGGAAGTGGTCGTCCTCCCAAACTGAAAGACAAGCACCACCTTGGCTTGCGCGGGAGGACGTTGTGTGTCCTGAGAGCATGGGAGCAGCGCGGATGAGCTCATCCCTGCAGGGACCTGCTCCCCTCCTGTGAACATTTCAATATTCATCATCACCCACTCGGAGGAAAGCACAAGAGAGGCGGCCCGTCCTCACCAGTAGCAAATCCCTGAAAAATAGCCCAGCGAAAACCCCAGACAACAGGGGTCGTGAGGTGCCAAAAGACGCATTGCGATCTTGTCGGATCAGCGTGCGGCACTTGCTGCTCCTCGGCGGACCTCGTACATTTCGGTGGACTCGAAAGCCTCGTGACGACGCAAAATGCAAGCAAGACAGCTTGTCCGTTGTTGTTTTGCTTTGCAAAAGCTCCATCCATGAGGATTGATTTTCTTCCACAATGATTTGCAAATATTTGACTCCACAGTTCTTCGTGCACTCTGTAGCCCAAATATCTGTGAGCACCAACACTGCGTTTTGCAAACAAGAATGATTTCTGTGCTGTAGGTTTTCAATTGTGGAGAATGCGATCTTGCAACCGCATGAACAGAACAAGCCCGACTTCGGGGGATCGTCCACATCGGGCGACCAATGATATCGCTGATTTCCCGCTTGGCAGAGGTTTTTCATTTTACAGCACATTTTCGTTTGGTCAAAGTATCATGCACGCACTGCTAAACAAATGAAATTGGCCTGAAGCGTGTTGAAATGGTTCAGGTCGACCGTCTTTCCCAGCAGATTCGTTGTGATCTTTCCTGTCTGAAGAGAAGGTGACCGTGACGCCGAGTCTGTCGTCATCTCTTCACACTGCCCCATTTCCTGCCGGTGCGTTTTCATCTGTCCGCGGATTTACACCGCTTTGTGAAACTTGTTTGATTCTGTGGGAGCGACAAAGTGTCTGTGGATCTACTTCTGGAACTGCTTCCGGTCTGGCACAACGCACAACGCACTCGTGGTCCGTTCACCTGACGTCGCACCGGAAGAAAGTGTTGTTCATTGTCACTTCATTTCTGAGGACATTTGCAGAGAAAGGAATAGGAGACGAGACCTCGGGGAGAGAGAGAGAGAGAGAGAGAGAGAGAGAGAGAGAAAGAGACAGAGACAGAGAGAGAGAGAGAGAGAGTGTGTGTGTGTGTGTGTGTGTGTTTCTTCAAGTAAGTGAATTGATGTGTTCATTCAGCATGCAGAGCTCAGAATGTTTGCACCATTTACTTGTGGTCCTGTTCCTACCCAGATCAGAATGGAATTCACTGCAAACATTCCACATTCCACGTGAGCAAGATTCTATAAATAAATACCTCATCCGTTGTCTATTTTGGGCTTCTCCAAGGACTCATTGGCACAGGAACACGTGCCATACCACTTTACTTGGACCGCAAAAGCCCCATGTAGTATTCAAATTTGCGGTTGTTTTGTGGAAGTTTGCTGCGCGCACAGACCGCACAGTAATGAAATAAAACATAACACACTGGGTACAAAAGTAACTGTGGACCCGGCAAACAAAATTGCTTCCAGTTCTGTTCAAGACCCAGCTCGAAACCAATTTGGTCATTGTGTGTCTCCGGAGTGCTTCATTAATCATTGTGGAATGTGGTGGTCTGCTCGTAATGCAGTTAGCGCACTGTTTGCCGTGACCCTGGAGCCTTGAACTCCCTCCTGGTTCGTGGGTGGGTTCACGGTTGTAATGAGCCGTGTCCTGCAGACGAAGGAAGCTGACAACACCAGGCAGAAGAAATCTGGAGTTTTGTTCGCACCCAGATTTCGTGCAGGAACCGTGCCAGAAAAGGTCGCAACCTCAAGGCGGACATGCTGCCCACAGAGCCCAAACTCCGTCTGGTCTGGGCCATTTGTGCTTCAGTCCGACCGTCTGCATCTCGGAGATGTCACGAAAATTCGCACCTGCTGCCAGCACAAAAACTCATGAATGGAGAAAAGAATCTGGGCACAGATGATGAGCGTGTTTGTTCCTTTGTATTCTTTTTTTGCTGCAATCCCAAAATTCTACTGCATTCACACAAAAAAATGAAAAGCCTCGATTTTTACCGAACCCATCAGCGCTCTGTCGAGATCCCCAGCTCGCACAAGCGTGCGAACGCTAACTGCTCCGAGTCATGCGCTCTGCACATTTCCCGTGTTTGCCGCACTGTCAATGCATTACGTCGGCCGCTTTGCAATGAAATTTGAGCTGCTGAAAATGGAACTTGGGACGGTCCGAAGCGAATCACATGTGCTCATGGTGTCCAAAGTCGCCGGCAGTCTTCTGTCAGAGCACAGAACTTTTCCTATCACCTGTCCGTATCGCCCTTGATTCCCAAAGCGTGTCATGGCTCTGATACGTGCGCACTTTGTTCAACTCCTTTGCGATTTTCGAGGAACCTAAAGCATGTACTCGTGCTCAGGAAACTGTTCTGGTGGTTTGCGGCATGATCGCGACAGGCGCAGTGTCCACGGGAACAAACCAGACAAACGAGCACTCGGGTTGTTCACTAATAGGTGTGGCCGTCGGGTTGGGTGAGGTTTGTCGTTCCCCGGTCACACACGCAGTGAGCTATTGAGATGTGAAAACTCGTCCGTTGGACACATCGAACGCTTTGCTTTCTGGTCGGGTTCCAGGTTGCGATTCCAACGATTCGAGCAAAGAAAACACATCCTCAGTGCGGATCCTGCGCATCTTGGGGCAGAAAATGGCCGCTTTGCATTGACAGGGAGATTAGCTGCTTGTTTTCTGAGGGTTTTCGTCGCCATCCCCATCAGAGCAATGTCTCTGTCGTGCAGACACCCATGCAGTACTCGTGGACACTGCGTGGTATTGGACGCATCACGACGAACGCACCCACGGGAGGTTCGCACAAGGACAGAACAAACCCGTCGTCCGCCCAGTTCGACAGAGCAGAAAGGTCTTTCTCCTGCCACTTTCCCCCACACAGTAGCTTGTGAGTGCAAAAGTGCATCGCCATGTGATGCACTAGAAGATTTCCCGATCCATTATGCACATTTACGTCAGGGGGAATCTGCGCGGGCGTCAGGCGTTGTCATCATAAACCGGGCAGCTTCCTCCTGGGAGCACAGGGCACATTGGAGATCTGGCGGTCGGTGGTTTTTGGCCGCAGTCCTTCTTTTTCTTGCGAACCACTCTTCAGGCAGAAACCACTTGAATGACCAAGCTGGAAGCGACTCATCGTTAGCCTGGATCTACCTCTGCTCACTTCCAAGAAACACCTGTCAAATGCTGAAGGGAACTCTTTGCACGAAGCCCAAACATTGAAATTCTGATGGTGGGCAGGGAAAGTACTGAGAGACACCGCGAGAAAGACAGTTCTTCAACGGGTGCCGGCGGTGGATGGAGCTGCGCGCAGAGCCAACTGCGCTCGCGGGCACCAGTTAAAGATGGCGAGACTCATCGAATGTGGCAGGTCTGGGCTAAAATGGGCGTCACATCAACAATGAAGATTTAGATGTCACACCTCGGCCACAAACTCAGGTTTGATCGCATCTGAGCAAGCGGGCAATGAAGCGCTCACATTTGGGTGGAAGCATTGACCCAAACTATGTTTTTGTCATGGCCAGTTCTGACAAGGATGTACTCGCAGTTTCTGTCCCTTTGGGGACCAAGTGAGAACATCTACGAGGCAGCGAACGGGAAAAAGTGGTCGCACAGTGAATCCCACCATAGAAATGCCGGCTCGTCTTGCACAGGATTCACGTTCTGATCTGCACAAATTGTTTTTTTTGTCTTTCACTTGGCATGGCCACACTCACTCCTCCACCAAACATACCTTTGCATCAGCCAAGTAACGGTCACGGTGCATACATACATAGTCCACCGGCAGTTTGAGTACACGAAGGCAGCAAAAGGAATTATCGGAGGTGCTCCGTGTGCGTAGCAAACCTCCTATTCCCCAAATTACTTTCACACATGGGCAGACACAGGCGCTCCCTCAAGAGTCACTAACAAACGATGGCAGGATAAAGCGTTGTTCATCTTCGGACGGCGGCCGCACGCAGAAGCTCGCTGCCCTTTACAGACGCGGGCATCTGCGTGACGCGGTCATGCCCAGCCAGCCAGAGCCTTCTTGTTGATGCTCGGATCGGTACAATACAGGGCTGCACGGCACAGATGATGTTTTTGTTTCCTCTTTCTGTCTGCAGTGGTTACCACCACCGAAGCCAAAAAGAAGTGTGCACCGGACCTGGAACAGATACCCTGGACATTTATCCCACTGAGGCTCAAGTTACTCTGAGCTAGAAAGACACATTGCTGTCTCCAGGTCGGGCTCGTTGAAATTCTCCTGGAGAAGCGCACCCAAAACGTGGCATGCTTGACCTGCATGCTGGTCAGTTTTGCACGAACTCATCCTTCGTTTTGTACATGTCCATACTTTGACATTTCTGATTTGTTCGTTTGGGTTGGATTCAACAGCCTTCTGGTCACTTCTGCTGTTTTGTTTTTGCTGGTCAAATGCACTTTTCTGCTACACACAACAAATTCAAGACAAAGTTACCATCACTGAAATTGCTCTGGAAATGAGAACAAAAACTTATCGCACCTGAGTTTTAACCAGCAGAACACACTGTTTTTTTGAAGCAATATTTGCACTTCCTGCATGTGCACTTCCTCTGGCTCTTCGTGTGCACTTTGTGTTCGTAATCGCAAGAACAATGGCAGCTTTTCCAAAAAAATATGACTTAACCAGGACAGACTCTGCTTCCCTGACCATGAGCCGCGCGTGACTCGGCTCCTCCAACCAAATATTTTCCTTCCACAGCGGATGTGCCAGTGAAAGGGAGGAAGGAGTGCAGGCTTTGCATGTCAGGAAGATCAAAGCCAAGAATACAGGCCAACTGCAAACAAATCAGGGCTTTGAGCCGTATGAAAAATTGCCCGACGACCAGAAGCGCTGCAGGCCGAGTTTCAACGTCACTTCACCTCCAATGGAAGGAAATTTCTCAATTTATGTCGTGTTTGGAAAATAAATTTGTTAAGTGGGAGGAGCAGTTCCCCATTGATTGCGGCGCCTGTCATGCAACACCAAGCCTTTGTTGCGCCGAAGGGAAGAACTTTCCAACACACTCGCAGGTGGTAGGCACCCAAAGAGACGACATGGAGAGTCAGCGGAGGCACCGGAGACCTGGGCTCAAACTGAGAATGTTGGCCTTGAAGCGTTGGAGTGAGAACCCGTTGTGAGGCGAACGAACCTGATTGGACCTGGAGATCTCAGGGCCTCGATCGTCAGGCCCCGGGAATAGAAAGCTGTTTGCCCCTTGCGTAAAAATGTGTTCCTATTATTTTTTACGTGTAAAGCCTCTGGACAACTTTTGTAACTGTTCACTGACAAAGCAATTGCTTGAGCGCCGAAATTCGAGGGCCAAAACAAATGCTCTGACCAATCATTGTTCCCTGGATCTGTCCAAATGCAAACATCTGCCATGAAATTCTCACGAATGATCAGGTCCTGAAGCGAACAGGCGGCGGAGCGGGCGCTAAATATAGTTCTCATAACCAGATGACGGCGCATCGCCCCGGGGTATTATGGCGCTCTCGAACTCGCGTCGCGCCGGCGCGCGCACATCCAGAGTCAACTGGGAAATGAAGCAGTCGAAACGACGTCGCCTGTGACAGCTGTCACAGGCAGAACGTTCAGCTGGAAACAGTAAGCTGGTTACAAGGCTCTTCTACAAGTACAGAGGGAATCCATGATGTCGCCGCTCAAAAAGCAATCACTGGTAATCTCGGTGAAGAGAGAGAGAGAGAGAGAGAGAGAGAGAGAGAGTCCAGGCAAGTCGAGTGACTTGTGCTGCCGGGCTGAACTGTTTCCTGTTTCTGCCACCATGAAATAACCATGGCATCATGGCCACGAACAGGAAAGCCATTTGCGTGAAGGCACCTGAACGACCGCGTGGGTTTGAGATCCACACACGCTGTTGTCTATGCGAGCAAGTGTTTGCAACCCCCACGGATGGACAACAGAAACCGCACGGGGTAGTTTCTTGAACTGGAAACCTGGATGTCAAACAGGTGTCTATGAAGAAAGGCTCTGTTGTCTGTTACAATATTCAGTTCAGTTTCAGTTTCAAAAAGAGAAGTCAACTTTACAATGTTGGGTTCAGTTTGAACAGGTCTTTCACCATAACAAAGCTGAGCACAACTTTGCTACATTTGGTTCAGCCTGAACAGACTTGCCATTCAGATTAGCCTGAGCAGAATGTTGCATATTTTGGGAAACACCCCGCCGTGAAGGTGAATCCATAGCACAGCTTCGACTCAGCACTGAAAGTGGCTGTGCAAGCCGTCAGTGTTTCGGACAACCTTTTGACACTGTTTTTGATACTGTGTTTGCAAAGGTTCAAAGTTTAGACGTGAAGGCCATCAGCGTTAAAAGGAGGTGCATCGAAGCACGCTGTTCGGCGTCGCATCGAAGGCAAAAGCAGCGTCGAAACACGAGCCCTGTGTGCGGCGCCTGAGGTCGCAGTCATCATTTATGTTTTGCTTCCAAGACAAAGCGAGATCCCCTCCCTAACTCGTCATCCATCAGCTGGGAAAACATAAAAGGACTTCGAAGATTAATTTTTTGGCTCAGTGGCACTGTTGCTCGATGTAGGCCTCCAAACACGCGTCGACAGGAGCTTTCGCGCCGAAAAAGCCGCAACTGCATGAAAAATGCGCCTCAGGCAACGAAACAGCTTGGAAACGTAATGTCGACAGCTTAACCGAATTCGTTGTCTACGCATTTGCTCGTAGAGATGGAAACGATTTCCAAGAAGTGAATTAATTATCAATGATGATATTCAAACACCACACACTGTCAGAGACTCAGTCTTGGTGGATTCTCTGGCGCATCTGAGAGCGGACTGGGTGCGACCAGGCCCGAGGATCTTGCATGAGTGATTTACTGTCTTACGACGACGGACACTGGCCACAGTGTCCTATTGAAGATGCCGCATATCTTCCTACGCGGGAAATCCAGTGTTGGACATTGCTTGTTCACTGAGTACCAGTGTGGGTTTCGCCCTCAAGGGAGCACTGGCACACAATAGAGACCAGGTTCGAGGTGCCCTTGCAAGATTCTCACGGAAGCTGCTCTTGGCCTCACCCTGTCTGCTTCGACACGAACAATTTTCAGAATGCAAAGCACTTCCATTTCTGCTCAGCCCAGGAAGAAGCCAATTCCGTACAAGAGTATTCATCTCGTTTTTGGTCGAGTGACCTCAAACAAAGTGGCACCGAAATTAAGATGGCTTGATTGTCTGATTGGTGTACAGATGCAAGCTGAGTGCTGCTGGAACTCCCACACTTGTACCAAAGCAACGAGGTCTTACACACACGCACTAAGGAATTTGGGTCAAGTGAAAATTTGTGGATGGATTTGTCACATTGCCGGTTTGTCACCTGCCTGTGTTTGACTTTTTTGTCGACACACCAGGGATTCTGGTTGACTTGCAGGTGCAAACACCGTGGTGAGAGTTTATTGCTGAACCATGTCAAATTCACGTGAAGCCGGACGGTCTGCACCTGCCGTGGATGTGCCAATAAAGCTGTCGGTCAAATGATGTGAAAACTCCACCCATTCAAGTGAAACCCATTCAAGTGAGACCAGAACGTAGAACAACGGGCTGTGACAGTGAGATCGATAAACTCGTAAAAAAATGGTGTGTGAGAGAGAGAGAGAGAGAGAGAGAGAGAGAGAGAGAGAGAGAGAATGTGCGACCAACAGACATGAAGACAAGCAGGCAAACAACGGCTTCTGAATGTGTATCCAACTGAAAGTGTGGCAAACTGCAAATCTGACTTCGACTCTTTCTGTTTGAGGCTGACACAGTCAATTAAACTGTGATACATCTGGTTGCATTGACGTAATCTTCGACCTCGGACTAACTGAATCCTCTCGGCCCCGCTCTTGGCCTCACAAAGTAACTCCACTCACTCCTGACAAGCTCCATTGTTGGCTGCCACACCGAGAGGAGTGTTGGATGTGGACTCGGTCATCTGCAGCGACTGCGGTGCACTAGGTGGCCTATCGCCCAATGTATCGATGGTAATAGACTTTTTGACCTGAAACACAACTCAATTTACTGCGACAGTTATTGGTCCTAAAATTGCTCCTCTTGGACCTGTCCCTGCCACTCGCAGAAAGGAGCGCAGGAGTCGCAAACATGCAGCTGTTCGCCCTGCTCTGGGGCCAAGAGTATTTTGTTTTCGCTTTCCGTCAGGAGACAATGGCCTGATTGGTAAGCGCGTCCAGAGGTAGTGGGGGATTGACACAGACAAAGACACCACCACGGTGAGAACGAGTGACAGAGATCGAGCTTCTCCATGCTCATGGATAGAAGACGAACCACTTTCCTCGGTGTTCCTTCCCGCGTGCAACAACTGGAACTTTATTTCACCATAATGAGGGCACAGCAAGATGGCAGAACCTCTCGTGAGGGGCGATATTCCCCGCATCAGAACAATATGAAGCAAACAGGTTCTTGTCTTCTCTGTCTGTTGGAATCTTATGTGCTCACCTGATGGTTCGAAAACATTCGGCCCCACAGCTCGGCTCTGTGGCCTGAGGCTGAGTGTGACCGGCGGCCCGCAGTGTCAGACACTGAAGGCGCATCTGTCAAGTGTGGTGCAATCGCTGTCAGGTGCACAACATGTGGTTCCTCATTACAGAGCCTCACACGGCGGAGAGAGACGGCTCTTGCAACGCCTGCATGACTGCGGCATTGTGCCTGGGCAACAGTTGACCCAAGACCTGTGGCCTCGTCCATGGTCCGCCACATGATTCATCGTTTGAAGTGGACACCAGAATCACTGCACTGTCAAGGAGCTTTGTCAAAACACCCCCATCCCTCCTGTGTGTGGTTCTTGTTGATTTTTTGAGGCGCACAATTTTTTCTACAGGAGGCGGTGTAATACAATTCCACAAACTTCCTGGGACGTCAGGCCACAAGTGAACCGAACGTCATCTTTCCTCACCAAGGTAGTGTCAAACAATGAGACAACTGGTCTCGTCAGGGGAGTTTCGCTGACATCACCACAACAGTTGTTTTGCGCCTGGTGATGGCAACAACGCCATGTGAACCGTGCACAGCAGACCCGGAGAAGCCACTGACATTTTGCGTTTGTGCTGAAACTTCTGGAACCGTGGTTCTGATAGTTGAGGATCGCAGAAGGAATTCAGCGTCACGCAGCGCCTCTTGAGGGAGGCTGCAGGTGGGGCCTGCGCCGGAGACACTCGATCTGCGCAGCGCCGCTCACGCATAAATATATCCACATATATCCGAGCTTTTATTTCGAGTGTATTGGTTGTATTCAGTGTCATGACCGTGCTTGTTTGCGGGTTCTTTTGTGGAAAACATGAGGCTGACTCTGCATCTGCTGAAAGTGCACACAAGGCCAGAAGAGACGTCTTTGCACGCATCCACAACTCAAGTTGTCTTGTGTGAGAAGATTTTTCGATTTTGTTTCGTTTGTCTCGCAGATTTGCGAGACTGATTCGGAAAGTTGTAACAAAAAGTACATGTTTTTGAGATGTGTTTTGTTCTTGGAAATTCAAAGAGTGGTTTCTGTTAGCGGGGTGAAACCCTTTTTCTTTGAAAAGCTGAGTGCCTCCACAGCCCACTTCGAATGAGAAACATCGAAACTTCCACCTGACTACCATGGAGACAATTAATACGCAGCACAAAGCTGGTCCTTGTGTTTGTGAGGCAGGGAATGTGGCGTTGCATTCGTGCCACAAAGGGAACCACGTCGCCTCAAACACACAAGGCAAAGGCAGCTCCAAACTCACAGCATTTCTGAAAGACCTTCCACATATATTAAAGATTAATACGGGCGCTATTAAAGCATACCACTGTAAGTATGATTAATGGATTCTTGACGCCCGCTTTCAGCATCGCTTTTCGCCTCAGTTTCCTCTCCCCTGAACACTCTATCCGCCAGTAAATGTGTTGCAAGGCGCATCCTTTTTTACCGAGCGTATAAATTTTAGATTTATCATGGGGATGTGCATTTGAAGGAGCCGTTTGGCCCCAAATGTGTCGTCTCAGATGCCGTGGTGCTTTGGTTGAGAAACCAGCAAGTGCAGTTCCAGAACCTCTGTGAACACTGCTCGGTGTTGAGGCAGAGACACCGTCCACAGTCATGCCAAGTCTTTTGGCCACTGCCTGTTTTGTCCGGGAAGAGAAAACCCAAAATGAAGCTGAAACACTGAGCTTGGTGCTTTTCTGGAAGTGCAACGTTGCGCACCGAGTTCTGTGAGACCTTGCGAGTCACCAAACGTGTGGAACATGCACTTGCCAAAAATACCCCTCTTTGGCAGCTTTGTCCCTTCAAACTGAAGAAAACCAATGAAGGCTTTGGGCATGAGAGAAAAGGAACAAAGGCCCTGGATCCAATTGAATTGACAGATTGTACTTCCCTGGCCTTGTCCCAAAATCCCCCGCGCGCTGTGAAAACGCTGCGTCGAGCCAAGCTGCGTTGCACGAAACTTCAGTTCACTGACGTGGGAATTCAGCTGTACGTGAACCATTGTTCTTCAGTTTGGAGACGTAAACCGTGCTGTATGAATTCATTGGTTTTCCAGAGCAGCCAAACTCTGAATCTGGCTTCGACTGAAACACGCGGACACTCGGGAACGTCACACACGGGTTGATTTGGTGGCGTCCACAGTGACGTTTTCTCAGAAAGGCCTTTCAGAGAAACAGATTGCACAAAAGCGAGTTCTAAAGGCGTGAACTGTTCCACTGTGTATTCGCTATCTCTCTCTGACCCCGCGTCTAAGACTCATTGCAGGACAAAATCGATCGTACTCGGGCAGAAAGGTCCTCCTTTATGTTCTTACAGCAAAACAAACATCTTTGTGAACGCAGATACCACGCTTAATGCTACAATCTGACAATCTCGGGTCCACTGGCTCGTGAAGAAAGATCATGAAAAGCCCACTTCTTTCTGGTGTCAGACATGAAGAGACAATAACTTGGTGAGGATGTCTAAGTTTCATGGCTTGGTCGAGTCCGAATTCAAGTGACTTTGAACACACGTTTGGTTTTGTTCTGAAGCCCGTAAAGCCTGACGCAAGGTTTTCCTGCACTTCGTTGGCGAACTGAACGTGGTCAAGACGACGCTTTGTCTCACGCAGCAACACAACGGTCGCCGTTCCCCGGACCGGAAGTGACGAGTCTTACCTTCTGCGCCTTGCGCTTGTCGGCGCGCTGGTTCTGGTGGTAGATGCGGGAGAAGTTGGAGACGATGACGGGTACTGGGAGCGCGATGACGAGCACGCCGCTCAGCGAGCACACGCCGCCCACCACCTTGCCCATGATCGTGTCGGGCACCATGTCTCCGTACCTGCGGCGAGACGAGCAACACGCGCAATTAGACGCAGACACAATGGAGGCACCGCGGGCCCGTCTCACGTGGAGGCTGCTCCAATTACGTGGCCCTGCAATCCAAACACGAAAGTCACATCCAGATGTTCACGTCTTCTGTGGAGCCAAGGGGGGTGGAGGAGTTCCTTTCACGTAACTGGAGCACAAGTCACGAAAATGTGCAGGTGTTCGTGGGCAAGCAGTGTATGCGCTGGAGCGTGTGACAAATGTGTTTCCGTTTGTCTGTGAGTGAGCGAGTGTCCATCCAAAACTGACTGGAAGAGATCAAACCACACTTTGTTTTGTGACCGAAAGACTTCGTGCACTACGTATTTGGTGACGATTGTGCTCACAGCCGTGGCTCCACAAGACCTGGTTCACTCTTAGCAAAATTCGTTGAACAAGGTCTCTCCATGGTGATAGAAACGAAAAGTGAAGAGTGTCCAGATTTGATACTGTTTTGTTTGTAGTGTCAAACATTCACGGTTGTTTTGAAAATGTTTGGAAAAACGTTTTCAAAAACGTTGCTTTTAGGTTCAATTTGAGCGTATTGGTAGTTCAAATATGGAAGTGGGCAAAGCACGTCCGGTTCGTGGGCTGTCCTGCTGGTTCAGCGACACATTTCTGGAGTGTTTGTCCGAGATTCATACAGCTCGCGGCTGCATTAATACCTCCTTGTGCCTGCATTATTCATGGGAATCTCACACTCATCTGTCACCCGCTCCACACTGTCATACATTTCAATTGGCACATTGTTTCCTGAACACAGGTGTTGGGCAGACCGCTCTGCACACGAGCGCGCTCCAGTCTGTCCGATTCTCAAAATTCTGAGCGACTCTGACCAGAATGGGAGAGCAAAAGAGTGAAGTGTTGGCGGCACTTGCACAGTCTTCTCAGAATGCAGACTCGAGCGCCTTCCGGTGGGTATCAGTCCACAGTCTGACAGTTCTCTGGGTTTCGAGTATTTTATGATGAGATGCACTCACAAACAATTTGAGAGGCTTGTCAGCTGCCTATAATGCAACAAAGAGAGCCTTATGAAGCACGAAATCCCACAAACTCCCGGGGGCTTGCGAATCTATCAATATGTTAATTTTCAAGTGTTAACTTGACAATTTCCTTCTGTGTGAATGTGGTGGCCTGTCGTCCGGATCACCCGGATACCCACCGCGTCCAACAGAAGTGAAGTGCGGGCCTTGCAGCACAGAAACCAGACCAGAAGACATGCAGCGTGAAAAATCGTCAGTGGTCACCTGTTTCATTCACTTTGGCCCCTGTGTCAGCAGGGTTCCCTGTCAGCAGAGCTGCCACAGAATTGGCTCCCTGGGAGACTCGTCGCGATGTCATAATGTAACCCACATTCGGACCACATCCTGACTCCGAGATTTGATTTCCTCGGCGTGTGTGCAGGAAATCAGCTGATTTTCAAACTTCAGAGAAGGCGATGCTGTGGAACCAAGACGAAAGCCGTCTTGCTCAGAAATTTGACCTGGATACGATGATCCCAACACTTCCTTCTGCTTTGGAGCCTCCTGTATTCCGAAACGAGGGGACCTCCAAAACTAACTTTCCCAACGAACTCAATTGGAAAGAAGTTTTCGCTCATTGGTGAAAGTTCACACAGGCAAAGACGAATGTCTGGTCAAGTGTCACGACAAGTTTTTGACTGAAATGTTTTCTGAGAGACCCAACAATTTGAGCAAAAACTTCTGATGGTTGAATTTCCTCTCATCATCAGACACAAATAAACTTAGCTTGACTTAGTCCAAAGAAGGGTGGTTCTGTGGTTCTTTGTGTTGTTGGTTGGTCTCCAATGCAGAGGAGCAAAGAGCCAACACCAGATTTTGCAAGAAAACTGGCTTGACACCAATACAAAAGCTCAGATGATGAGGACTGATGAATCATGTTTGTTCATTTGGATGAGGGAAAGAAACCGGACAGTGACAAGAACTTTGGGTTCTCTGCATTAGACAACATTCACATGAGATCTTTACCCTGTGTAGACTCAATTGATATCGTTGCATCTGCAAAACAACCCAGAATGGTTTCTTTTCCCCAAAACAAAAGTCGTCAGGAAAGTTACTTTTGGAGGTTCCCTCGTACAACATTCTCTGCATGCCACAGGACGCTTCACATGTCCGTATTGGTCTGATTCGATTTCAGCCGTTCCCTGGATGGCAGTAAAAGCGCGTAGCTGCACTGTCGAGATCTGACATTGGTCTGAAGTGAAAAATGGCACTCTGCAACGCATAAAGGATAAAACTGCAGATAAAGGACAGGAAAATATGGGTTGACAGCAGACGAAACAAGTCTGTCTTCGCCAATGTTCCTCTTCAGGTTGCAAGAGAGTCCGTCGAAACGTTGAGTGGGAGGATCAACACGCATGTGACCCGATGACTGGTCCATAGACCTGTGGAGCACCCGACGGGGATCCACATGAATTGTGAAACTCCACATCCCCAGCAGCTGATTTTGAGCACAACAGGAATAGCTGAGAACACAGGATCTGAAAGAATCGCGCAGCACAACAGGAAGTAAACAAATGGAAATTTGGTCCCAATTCAGCAAAATTTTATGGGCAGAAACACAAAGCTTTCATCACATTGGCCCACTTTGATGTGACGGAATGGTCTGTTGGCACAAACAATTTGGCTGTCGAGGAGCGGCGCTCTGCAGTCAAACGCTGACAGGAAGCCAATGTCAGGCAGGAAAATTAAACTCTGAAATTGTGAGCTGGTTCTAATCTCCGTGACAGTGACACTTGTCAGACGACTGCGGGGGACGTGTGCCTGAGGAGGAGCGGGGATCCGGGGGAGCGAGGATGGTTCGGGCGGGGTGCAAAGACAAAGCCGCAAATACGTGTGCACACTCGCCATGTTGCACTGTCAGGTTGTTCCCAGGTCATGTTGGGGTCTGTGGTGCATGCCGAGTGAAAGACAAAGCCGACCTGTCCCCCTCTCTTGTCTTTTCCAAAATGTTTCCATAAAGACGGAACCAAGAGTCATGCGCCGATGACTGGATCCCTGCTTGGTGCACGTGAGGTTGCTCTGCTCTTTACTACAAGGTCTGCGGGCTCAGGATGTCTGCTTCAATGTTTCAGAAGGAGAACACTTGATCGCCCTGATGCAAGTAAGTGGGCTTCGGGGGGACACCGAGTGCAGAGGCATGGGACTAATACGCCTCAAATGGTCCCGCAAGCGTTTTCACATGGCTTCCATCAGCCTCGCTGTTCTGCTTCCTGACAAGCTCCCCACTCCGGGGAAAATCCATGCGCAGGGCGTCTCCGCACAACGCCGCCGCCTCCACAGGTTTCAACTACTGCAGCACGTTTTGCTTGTGGTTGTGAGTGTTTGTTTCTACGTTAATCGGTTGGCTTCGCGTCCTGATGTCGCCCACGTAACAGGAAAACGTGATGCTTCGGACGGATTGAGGTCAGAGGGCCCAAACCGTCGAGGACCAGAATTCCAACCGTAAACGTTTGACATGCGTAAAGTGAAAGGTTGTGTGTCTGCAGCAAAAACTTCAGGGTCCTGGGGTCAGGCCCTTCAAGCTCTCCACGGATCTCTGCAGCATCCGCGAATTTGAGAAGACCATCTGACCGGACCTTGGTTTTACTCGTAGAGTGGACCACACCTGCAAACACTGCGGTGCAACGTTAATGCCACACATGTCTGTTTCAGAAGTCGCAGTCGCCATACATTGTCACATTGATGGTTCCCCAGCCGAGCGCGCGGCGCAGCGGCCGCCGTGCGGAGCGGGGCGCTGCTTCCCGGCCCTAATGTTGTTTTCGGCTCCGAGCGTCAATGGAATCCAATGTTGAGTGATCACATGTGAATGTTTTCTCGCCTTGGGAACGCTTTGAATGGGCGTCTGCAAGGTTCATCTGGTTTGAGCTTTTCCAGGAAAAGCACCAAAAATGTGGAAATGCAAGAATTTCACACACAGCAACATCACTGTTTTGTTTTGGTGAGAGAGGAAGGATGTCTTTCTCCCTCAGAACCAGACAAACAGGAGACAAGCAAAGCGCCACCACGTCACTCATCTGCAGCATGCCGGAGAAATGTGCGTTGTACTTCTGGTGCCTGGTGCCACATTTGCTGCACAAGGACCTCACACGTACTGAAACTGACAAAACTTTGTAGTTGGTAGTGGCTTTCTGTGAAACAGTCGTGGTGTTTGATGAGATTAATGAGTGCAGTGTGTCGCAGGCTTGGCAGTGCCAATGTCGGGAAGGGTCCTGCTACTGCCGCTGAGCTCCAGCCAAACGTCGACAGCTCGGTGCGCATTGATGCAAAGAGATTCAGAATTGAGAGTCCGTCCACACATGTATGAAAGAGACGAGAAGCATTGCATCATGTCCCGCTTCACATGAAGCGCCCATCAAGGGATTCACATCCAAACCGTGGGAGTCATAACAAGACGCGGCTCCGAAAAGAATGCCAGAAGCAGGAGAAGGTGAAAACACCACTGCTGACAGCGTGTGCTTCGCGCATGACGGGCAACAACCATTGATCTGTGACGGAAACATGACCAGGGGCCACGTTCAGGTTACTAGTGACAACTTGTAACGCTGTCATGGCAACCCCACAGCAGACGATGCGTCCTGTTTGCACAACGACCCAGACTCCTGATATACGAGCGTGCTGTCATTCGTGAGAAATCGTGCGTTTCCTGAACGTGAAATACGAGGGGAACCATGGGAAGTGGGTTCCAGTGGGTCTCTGTGGGTGAGTGTGTGTGTGTGTGTGTGTGTACGTGCGTGTGTACAATGTGATATCAGAAGGACACGTGTTTGGTATTGTTTGTACAATAGACCACCAGATCCGCAACAAATTGGCTCTTTCTGCCATTTGCCCAACACCAGTAGAACTGGCTGCCAGAAACATGCACTTGTCACGCCCTTGACAAACACATCATGCAAAGAACAGCGGCTCGCTCAACCTCCAGTAGATCCAGTGGGCACATTCAACTTGCTTGAGAAGCGTCAAACACAAGCCAAAGCGCAGTGCAAAACAAGAATCCAACATCGAACCAGTTGACACGTGTCGCCCAACTTTACCATGTTTACTCAGTCGATGGTCGCACCCAAGAAAAGACTCTCCCAAAATCGCATCTGTTTTCTTCTGAGGTTCCACTGAAACATTTGATGACAAACTGGCAGCCAACAAAGAAGGCGAACAAAGGTGCGTCTTTTCCACGCACGGGTGACGTGGTACGAGCAGCTCATCACGCATGTGAAGGTTCATCCCGGGCGTCATGGGTCCTGCGTGGAGAATGAGGAACAGCTCACCAAAGACGGACGGACCTGCAGACCAAACAAAAGTTCGCCAGAACAGCAAGCTCGTGACAATGCTCCGAATTTGGACACGCGCGACAAAGCTGCAACCATGCAGGAAGCACTCATACATCCTTTGTCCGAATGGCAGCATTTTTCTGTGGGACGTTGGAATTGCCTATTCTGCTCGGCTGTAAATTTCCAACACCAGTTATGGAGCTACTTTGCCTGGGTTCAGCATCTCGGAAACACCCTGGTTTCAAAGGAGCAGTCACACCGGACGCCAATTGCAGGCAGCCGCGAGAAACCAGTTGTCAAGTGCTGCGAAACGGGATACGGCCCAGATTTAACTCACTTGTTCACAATCAATCCTCGCACAAGAACCTTATAATTTCCACCATGGATTTTCTGTCATAAGAGCCATCGCAAGAAGATGCACTTCTCCAATGGCAAGTGCCAAATAATGATTTCCCGCTTTACTTACATTACCACACCGAATGAGCAAAAAGCCTCTGCTTTCTCGTTGCACAACAGAACAAGAAAGGCAATGACATTCCGCAATAATAATTTGACTTTTATATTTTCTGATGAATCAGTTTTTCTTCGTGCATGATGCTTCAGGTTCAAACAAGACAACAAAAGTCATGGCGGGACCTGTACGGTCCTGCTTCTCACACTTGTTCCACATTTTTGGTTTCTTGCATGTTTGTTAGCTGAGAACAACATGGCATGTTCACATTCTGTCCTTTCAACCACATGCAGCTGGTGCGGATGGTTCACTGAAGCTCCCCCCAAACTGGATTTCGACTGAAATGTACGAGGTCTGAGACCCCAAACCAAGTTGACTCGGCGCACAAATAAATTTACAAGCAGCACGTTTTTTTCTGCGGCAAATAATAGGAAGCGCGCGAGGCGCTTTTTCTTTTACCAAATACATCATGAGGCGCAACATGCTGCCATTCATTTCCCGTGCGAATCGATGGCGTCGTATTTACCCAGTCATTCCCGGGCAAATCACGTCTATTGATCACATGCTTTATGTGTTTTTCGGTGATGTGTCTCGAACAGCTTGTGTCGGGGACTTGTGGACGGAAACCGCTGAGGTATGCGAGTGACAGCGGCGCGGGTTCGGCGTGTGCGGCGTTCCTCGCTGCGGGGCAGTTGCTCAACGTGTTCGTCTGGCGGGAGGCTCCGGCGGATCCAGGGGCAGAAAAAACTCTGATCCTGTGCAAGTACCTTGGTGGCGGATCAGCGGAGGTTGCAGAGAGATGGAGTTAAGCAGCCTGAAAACGACTCATCCCATTCCATCTCAGTTCTGCACGACTTAAAGTGACATTTTCTGTGCAACACAATATAAGAGTATTTGAGGATTCAGAAAAGGGTCTTTTCCATCCCAAAGAAAACATGAATCGGACTTTCATTTCGAAAGTACCCAGCTTCACCCTGGTGTTGGGGACGTTGCGCTCACAGCCTGTAGAGTCTAGTACAGAAAAGGTCAGAGAAGGTGCCACTCCACACGCGTCACAGAAATCAAAGTTCATTTCAAACGTCTTGTGAGATCAGGAAGTTAATCCAAATGGCGATTGTGACGTCAGCGCTGAGCGGAATGCCAAGCAGAATAACGTCTGTCAGCGACAACAATTTCTTCACGTTGCGATCCGCTTTGACTTGGAAAACAGTCGAAATTTGATTTAGAACAGAGTGAACTGCCTGTATTTGCCGCAAAATAGCACTTTATTCGACTGAAATCAATAATGTCAGGAAATTACTTTGTATTCCTTGGCACGACTTGCAGCCAGGAATATTTCTTTCTCGTTCGTTTGAGTGCGGCGAAGAAGGGAAGAGACAAAGTGCAGGGTTTTTGTTTGCGAAAACAAATGATATGCAAACATGAGCTTGAGAAAGGTTTCCCGGGCAGCTGGAGTTGCGTAACGTTCGCAGCAACACCACTCTGTGAGCAGTCGACGCAGGTGCCTCGTGAAGAAGAGAGTCAAGGTGCCAAAGTCATACGGAAATGATGAACAAAGTTCCTTAAACACGGTTCGCGTTGTCCTTGTCGACCAACACACTTTCGCCAAAGAGCCCATGAGGTGACGCCGTCTTGAATGAAACTGTCTCACGAAAGCTTTCCGTTTACGACAACACTTGCTGATGAAAACGCAGCTGTTTCTTACATAATGCATGAGCAGATGTAACAAGTCACATTAACTCCACACAGATTACCTGCGGTCTCAGAAGCGGATTTTATGTTGTGTTTCATTCTGGCTGCTGCTTTTCAACAGATTCCTCTGAACACATGCAGCATGCGGCGACAAGCCCACAACGAAGCCTTTCTGTCGTCCACTGCACACCAACAAAGCCACACCGAGGACGGCGACATATTTCCTGAACAGGGCAAGCACAGCAGGGATCAAAGGATTGGAACACACGATGCAAGAAACGACAACGCAGTTTGTTGTTCGTTGAGCCCGACTTGCTTCCAATATGAACAGAACCTTGTTCTTGCCATGATGAATTGAACTTCAGAACAGCGTACGTCACAAAACATGCGACTGTGGAGTATCTTTTCAGCATGTGTTATTGTGTTCAAGAACTTTGAAGTTTGCGCAGCATTTTGATATCAAATAGACGCTTCTGGTTGCTGTGTATTAATTATTAAAATGGAGCTGCTTTCAGGTTCTGCTGCTCTTTGGAACAACAGAGTGAAGTCGAAGTCATCGCCATGGAGAATCGTCTGAACACAGGCGACAAACCCAAGTAATGCTTGGCAAGAACGTAGCCACCTTCCTATCCCTCAATAAGGAACAAACTGAAAACACAGTTTTTCCCTCTCCTTTGAAACAAGCAGGTTTGACTGCAGCCTGATGCCCGCGTTGGGTGGGGATCTCTGAGAACATGTGAGCGGACCAGGGAAGCCTGATCAGACCCAGAACCACAGTTCTAACCAACCGCCGATCCGATGAGATAGTTTTGTGGCTGTTGGATGAGTGCAGGATGACTGTCATTGGAATTATCTGACACCATCACGCCTTTTATTTTTCCACTGTGCTTGCAGAAAGGAAACCCGTCAATTAAAACCAAACGCTGGGGACTGATGTGGCATCAAACACCGCCGTTTGGGAACCATGGCACGTTTGCGGTCTATTTTCGCACTTTCTACAAAAACAAAACCGAACCACGATGAATAAAACGGAAGTGCGACAGCGTGCGTTGGCAAATCAGATGTGGGCTTCGAAGTGCAGACGCACACAAATCCAAGATGAAATGGGTTGCGTTCAGTATATCTCACAGGCACTTGCCCACCTGCTGCCCGCCTGTCTCTTCTCTTCTCTTCTCTTCTCTTCTCTTCTCTTCTCTTCTCTTCTCTTCTCTTCTCTTCTCTTCCCCTCTGTCTCTTTTTCCCTTTCATATGTCTCATTTTCTGTCTCTCTTTATTCCACCTGTCCATATCTCGATCTCTACTTCCTCTCCTCCTCCCCTCTCACCTCCCTCTCTCCCCTGTCTCTCTTTGAGGTCTATCTGTCTGTGTGTTGTTTTTTCTGCCGTCTTTCTTTCTCTCCTGTATCTGTCCCTCACTCTCATTCTCTCCTTCTCTCTCTTTCCCTCTGCCAGTCCTCCTGTTCTTTACTGCTCTGGTGGATACAAGAGCACAACGATCTCGTACCCTACTCCTGAACAACTGGTTTGATCTGCCTGCTTTGTGGCGCATTGGCAAACAGTCTGACTTTGTTCATGTTGAATGTTGGAAGTTGGCGGCCACACACGGTCGGACACCAGTCAAGACCGAGTAGGGCCCCGAATTCCGTTCCTGCATTCGCCAGAGTCTCCTGCCAATTCATCCTGTTCTGACCTCGTCTGAAGGTCAACACGGCCTTTCCAAGAAAAAAAGAAGAAAAGTTCCCAGGCAGGCTGAAATCGATGAGGAGAGTTACTTGAGGCTTGAAACACTTCTGAACGCATCTTGCTGAAGAATTGACCCACATTTGCGAAATGGAAGTGAGAGAGTACCATTGACCAAAAAGGCGCACAAGGCACAGAAGAACAACACTCAACGCAAGTGGAGGAGCGTTGGCAGTTCAGTCAACGAGAGCGTCGTCTGGGCGTAAATTCGTGGGAAGCGACGGACACAACAAACTACGACGCGTGGTCTCACGTGGAGCATCTTGCTCGGAAAGAGATTAATCAATGGCTTCTAGTTTCAATCCAGGAACATTGTATAACTCCACATTCTGCCACAGAGAACCACAGATTAGAGAGGACATTCAGGCTCCATCGCTCACCGAGTGTAGCCTGGTGAAGATCACACCCGAAACACACAGGTCGCAAGTCTGTGTTTCACGCAATGACAGACTGCACGTTCCGCAATCGATGGATCTACAGCTCCTCACACATAAATATCCCAGGGGGCTTCCTGTATTTCTGAGACGCTGAACATCACATCACAGCATGGGACTCCGCCACGACATGGGACTTTGGAGCGCTGCATTTTATGGCCTTGTTCTCCAAGGATCATCGTGCATTTGCGCTTGTTCCCGGGCGTCCGACACCACGACAAGACCCCGTACAACCTTGTTCCATGAGAAAATAAAAAAAACTGGCAGAGGTTGGAAGGCAGTTTCAACACAACGAACCAGCGTGTTGCCGTTTTCACACACACACACACACACACACACACCACCGCGCGAGAGAGAAGAGAGAGAGAGAGAGCGAGAGAGAGAGAGCGAGAGAGAGAGAGAGAGAGAGA
>JAAUXT010001535.1_pt1 | contig 41582 bp, 40 predicted proteins | sample 7278171 | NCBI WGS metagenome assembly JAAUXT01 (sample SAMN14350112, study PRJNA611818) | marine sediment metagenome | isolation source: surface marine sediment (1.8m) | place: French Polynesia: Moorea | collected 2018-08
CCCCCCCCCCCCCCCGCCGCCGGCCCGGCCCGGGGCGGGCGGCCGGCCCCCCCCCCCCCCCCCACTGGGCGGTGGGAAATAACGCACCTCGAAAATTCTGCATTCTATCGATAGTGTAAACGTAGCACTGGGCACATAAACAAGAAAAATTTCTGGGTAAGTGCGCAGATATAGCCTGAACTTCTTGTACAAATTTGTCCAGTTTTAAACATCATCACTGGAGTGGCAACCAAGTGAAGGGCAAATCTCACAAAATCTTGCTTGCCGTTGAGCTGGAAATTGAGTTATGTTTGTTCGTGGGCGATAAAAGGTTAACCACGCCAAAGGCAGCTTTGGACAGCTTCACCAGAAATCCACATGAAATCTGGATGCATTCCGCAGCATGAAATCGAAATGAGTTCTGATGCAACTTGTTAATGGCGCAAAGAAAGTCGTGCAGGGCGATCGCGCAGACTCCCTTCGGCTTGCAGGTTCTTCCTGGCCTGTCCAGCGTTTTACAGGATAGACACCCTTTCACTTTGGCGATTGAACGATCATGAAATATTGTGCAGCAAATTCTTTTGTCGGAAGCTGTACTCTATAGAGTTTTGATCTTTCTGCATGACTGTTTGGAGTAGAAATCAGCTGCTTGCAGTTTTGGGTCAATGTGAAAAGGCGGTATGCTTTACGGAAATTTGTCTGCACCAGAGTTAAGTCAGACCACACTTTTTAACTTTCAGACATATGGGACGTTCTCGGTCGAGATCGGAGTCGCGTTCGCGCTCCAGGTCTCGTTCTCGCGGGCGGAGAAGCCGGAGTAGCTCCCCGGAGGAAGGCGCCAGGTTGGTGTGTTTGTCGGTCAGAACACCGTGTTCTTCAACCCAACCGTCCTTGTACCGCGCGGGTCATTTGTATTTTGTTCTCAATGATGTGAATTGTGCGTCGAGTTGAAACGTTTTGCTGTTGCAGGTTGCACATTGGCGATTTAGGAATTGACTGCTCAAAGACGGAACTGGAAAACAGATTTAAAAAGTGAGGAAACACTTGTTTTTGTGGCAGTAGATGTCTGGGCTCCGGAAGGCAGAGAAAGAGAGTGGAAAACCTCGAACCTCCGCTCAGCACCCGTTCTTTTACTTCGTTCAAATGTTGGCGCAAACGTATGTGCATCAATTCCCAAGTCAGTTGCAGAATTGGTTTCTCAACAAGTGATGACACAAACTTTTTTTTTTTTTTTTTCAGATTTGGTCCTGTGATAGAAGTTTGGCTTGCAAGGCATCCTCCATGTTTTGCCTTTGTTGTTTATCGTCATAGAGAAGATGCAGAAATGGCTCAACAAGAACTGAACGGGGCGTAAGTACAAACGCTCAGATGGTTGTTTCGTACGTTCGTCGCATTTCAAAAGCGTTTCTTTGGTGATGTCGTGTTTTTTGTTTCGGTCCGGTTTGAGTGATTGAGCCGGTTGAATTTTTCAGCAGCGTTGGTGGATTGAAATTTCAGTGGAAGGTACACCCACAATGCAGGAACAAGCTTTTGTTTGGTCTCACGGGGACTTCTGTTCATTTCCATTTCTCACGCCTATGTCTTGTCGTTTCAGAACTATTTGCGGGGGACCGATACGTGTTACGTTTGCGCGGCCGCGCACACGGGGCGGGCGGGGAGGGGGTTTTATGGGGCGACGACGTGGCTTCGACCCGAATCTGCGCTGCTACCAGTGCGGCGAGTCGGGCCACTTCTCGCGCGACTGTGACGAGGTGTGGCGCCACCGCCGCCGCGTCACGCGCGTCGTGAGCAGGTACGTGTCGCCAAGTCCCTCGCGTCTCCTTTCAAAGTATTCATCTTGAAATCTTTTCACAAAACGTCATTTTTGCCCGGTGCGTCAAGCTGGTACGGAAATTAATTGGAAATGTTGAACAGTTTCTTTTTGTCACAGAAAGTGTTGCACACTCGTGTCGTGGTGTTGACATGCTTGTGCACCATGTATTTTGGAACTACAGATCTTTTGGGCTGTTTCACCAAGGAAATTTGGTCAAAATTTTGAGCTGACTTGACTCACCTGAACCAAAGGTTGTTGTTCTCAAAAACAACAAGCCACTGTACTGCCCTTGAGCCTCAATCACTTTCCGAAAAAAGATGAAGGTCATGCCAGTCTTGTTTGGTGCGATTTGGTTCACTCTTGAAAGTGTTGTGATTGAATCAAAATTTCGAGATTGAGTCTGATCGGCAGCGGCGGTGCATCGCGGTGTTAGGTCCCTCTATCGGCTGTAAGATCTTTTATAAATGTATCTGCTTTGCTGACTGTTTGAAAATGTGTTTGTCTCTGAACTCAGTGTGGTTTGCTGCAACTAATGCACAGCTTTAAATTTTAGAACAATGTAAGCAAGCCTCGGTGCATTGTGTCTCCTCTTGCCCACTGAATCCTGAAAACTGCATCTGAAAAACTTTTCTCTGAAAACGGTCATCTTTCACCCGCTCTACATCCCCTGGAGCAAGTTGAATGAAAGGCGGCTTGATTTGAAATCAGAAGTGGCGTGATCAGAGATTACGTCTTCTCTTAGACAAAATTGTCTTCGAGAGAAAAATGAAAAGTACATTTCAGCATATCGTTCAAAGAGAACGGAGGATCACTCTTGACACGATTTCCTCCAGAAACCCGGTTTGACGAATGCGCAAAGCACTTGGGAACCGAAAGTTCAGTCAACAAAAGTGCTTGTTTTTTGTGCGTCAAGATGATTCTGACTTAGAGCCGCAATCATAGAGATTCTTTTTGGGTGCTGAAAACTTTGTTTCATTTGTTATATGAGACCAATGCAACCCTCCTGCTTCAAACAAAGTTTCATCAAACCGTTTGATTGCTTCTCCCCCGCCTCCTCCGAAGAGCATCGGATTTTCATTTCATAACTCTCGCTGGCAAAGCACTAAGAAAGAAACATACACATTCCAAACATTTTCCAACGTGCAGTCTGTTGAATTTGCAAGCTGTAGCTTCGTCAAAAATACTATCTGGACACATCGTAAGACGTAACGATCTTTTTTAACAGAAACGATCGAATAAGCAACTGACAACGTAACGCAGTCGTTTCATTTCATGTTCCATGTAACTTTGTCGATTGCATTTTCTGTTTGGGAGGGATGAAATTTGCAATTTAGGATGTTCACGAATGCGCATTTTTATCATGCAGTTATTGATTTTAATCAGGATGGGGTTATGTGTGTGAGATGATGAGGCTGGAATGGTTAATGGGAATGGTTGGTTGGTGGCAAAGTGGGTGTCACAAGATCCGAAGCGTCCGTCAGAATGACCCTCTCCGGCTGTCGACTTGTTGTTGGTCGTGCTGAGTTGTTCTGGCACCAGTTGCCAAGTAACCAGCGAAGATCCCTGATTGGTGAATGATGGTCACCAAGGTAAAGTGAACGACGCCCTTCTTTTGACTTTTGACAAGAGAAGGCGTTTCAAATTCATTTTATTCTGAAAGAAATGTAACACAGTATATTTCATTTTACATGTACCTGTAATCTGCTCGTATTTTCTGGTACTTTCTCATGTGTCTGTGGCAAAATGTTTCTCATAAGTAAGCTTTTGTTGACCAATCTGAAAACTTTTTGCTGTGTGGTAAGCACTGGAAATGAAACACAATTTCATAAACGTCAATATGGCACGAAACATTTTGTTGTAAATCAGTTTTTGTCCCAAGTTGACATTTCTCCACCTGATGATCTTTGACGACTGAGAATTTTTGTGAGTCGAATTGACCAGTCCTGTACGTGCACGATTTTGTGAAAGCACCAGAAAGGCACATTGCCTGTGTGCTGACTGACAATGTCTTTTGGTATTTTGTGGTTGTCATCGCGTGGAGAAATGCCACAATTGGTTGTGTGTATCGACCACGACGTGCGGTACGTTGACGTGGGATGCGCTTGTACTTGCAGGGCAGTATCGCGCTCGCGGTCTCGCTCTCGTTCGCGCGGCCGCAAGAAGCGCTCATCATCTCCCGCTCAGTCCAGGACAAGGTCAGTTCAGTGGCAGTGGAACTGCTCACGTCTGAAGACAGTCTTGGAAAAGAACCGGATGAGAGAAAGACATAAGTCAGTGGTCTGTTCCATTGTCCGAAGAAAACAACCCAGCTTCTTCTTTCTCACCTTTGCTTGGAGCTCACCAAAAGGACCGTCTTTGCATGTGTTCTTTCTATTTTGCAGGAAAGAATCAGTTAAAAGTGAAAAATCAGACGGGCCGTCGACATCTCGACAGATGTCAGGTTTGCGATTCTGTCCTTTGTCGTCAAAGTGCTGTCAACAAAGAGAAATTTCACTCCTGTTTCAGTTTGCAGCTTGAGCACACACACACACACACACACACACACACACACCTCAAGCGGAGCAACTCGGCCCTTGGCTCGTTCACGATTCCTGCTCAACAAAAGGTTTTCACCCTTGCCAACAATGTGAACAACATGAGGACCCTGAACTGCACGTTTGACTTCTATTACACTTCTCAACACTGGCAAGTGTTCTTGTTCTTTCGCAGGGGATGGATCAGGAGACGGGCCAGAACCGACCTAGCCCTTGCGTGGTGCAGATAGACGACTGGCAACTGCCAACCGAGAACTAGTGGCGCAAAATCGCATGAAATTCTTGCTAGATGTGGCAGTGGTGACTTGTTTTCTCATTGTGATATACGTATGTGAAGAAACTTGTCGCTGAAGTTTCATTGAACCAAAATGTGACGTTGTTATCTTGTGTGCGATGAACTTTTCACTGGTTCTTCGTCATTTGTGGCTGTTTCTTGGTTCTCTCTGCTTTATTCGGTGTTCTCGTGTTTTCCAGATCTACACTCAAAAACTTTTTAATTTTCTACAAAAACGCACGTGTTTTACCGCTCTGTCATTGACATCAAGAGTAAACTTGCAATGTTTTTATGCAAGATTTCACTTTTCTTCTTGCTCTGTGATCATGAAAACGTTTGCAACGAAGTTGTTCGAGTCTGTTGGCGTCTATCTTGTCAGTCTTACAAGTGTTCTTGCGGAGTTGTGTGAATTTTGATGGTGCCATTTGACATGAGTGTGAATCGGACTTTCTGATGTCGAAAGCAGTAGAACTCGTCTGATGAAAAACACTCCAATGTTTCATTCCAAGTTCAACATCAATGGCAAAAAAGTTCAATTTGCAAGAAAACAGAATTCTTTTGCATGCAAATGGTATCAGATGTACATGTACTCCTGTAACAAACTGATGTGTGCTCTGTTGACGAACGCTGGGAAAAGTTAACTTGTGTTTTGGTCCGAATTTGACATCTTTCTGCTCTCTGCACTCGTTGGTTCAACACTTTAACGCACTCTGGTTGGCTTGTGTTGGAAGAACATGTGTTTCAAAAGATGTTGTCGTTTGTTGCCTGGAGCTTGAGAGAATCCTGTGTGAAGGAAGAGCAATAAATTCATGACCTGCCCGTCCGTTTCTGGTGGTTTGCTGGCGCAGGTTCAATTTTCCCATTGCAAAGAAACAATTGGTTCTGCCGTTTTGTACCGGAAATTTGCGTCAAACTCAACCAGACTGTTCTTGAACTAAAACTGGGAACAGATTGTTTGTGAAAGAGATACAGCGGACAAAATGTGTAAAATTTTGTGTTGCAAGACAAGAAAAGTGTCCGTTGATCAGGAGGAAGTTCGTTTGGTTCGGCCTTGGCGTGTTGAGATGTATTCTTCGTTTACCAAAATAAATGTTTTAAAAATAGATTTGACAACGTGTTGCGTCAGTTTCGAGCAAGGACAGGAGAACCCACAACAGAGGACGTCATTGACGTGGACGAACTTGGCTCAAACGTCAAAATCGTCAGTCAGAATGAATTGAGATTTTTGTGAAAGTTGATACTTGTGGAAAGTCACGCGATTTCTTTACTCGGTCGGCAAGCTCTCATGAAATCCGAAAGTGAAATCAAATTTTGGCAACTTGCAACAAAATTTATGTGTGTTCAACTTGAGCAGCCCGGATGACTCTTGACACTTGATTGATTCGCGTGCTCGAAGAAATGTTGGTTCTGCTTTGCGCACTGCATACAGCTATCGATCGAGCGTGCAGATGTTCTGCAAAGTCGTTTATCGCTTGGTCTTGCGTTTCGAATTCCTTGTGGAATTTAAAGACCGTGCATGTTATGTGGGAGCAGAAGTAAAAGAACTTCGATCCGGCAAATCAGATCGAGGATGGGGCAGTTCTAACTTCTTGTCTATAATGCCCAGAAAGGAACTGAGTGAGTCCAGTTCCATTGCAGTTTTGCTCAACGTTTGACGCAGTATTTGTACATGCGGATTGTTGTGATGAAAAGGAACCACCCGAAAGCGAAACTGTTTTCATGTCTGGTGTTGTTGACGAGGATATTTGAAAGTGCGACATCAAACGACAAAGAAGAATGCATCCAGTGTAATGCGTCGGCTGAGTGTTACTTTCCGTCCGAGGTGAGTTGTGTTTGGATCTACATTGTGTGGAACTTTGTCATTATTCCTCGTTTTTGCACAAGTTTGTGTGATCAGTGAAAGAAATTGTTACAAAACTTGAGTGCAAACTTGAAAGAAATTATTTTCATGACTGTTCTCAAACGTCACTTCACGCGGACATGTCTCAGCTGCCGTGCAGTCACTTAAGACTCGGCTGCACGCCCTGGCACGCGGTTGAAAGCCAAATTAAATGCTGTGATAATTGCAACAATCAAACTGATCGAGCTGCGTGATTGACATGCAATGTATTTTGTTTCTTCATTTCACCGTTTGACGTGTGTACCTGTTTTTTTTCACACAGGTGAAAGTTTGCTTGTGGTCCACCAGTCAGTGCAAGTGTGTTCTTCACGCATTTTTTGTGTTCCCCACCTGCAGCGGTGCTCGGGGATCCTGGAGTGCCTGGACGCGACGGACGAGGCGGGCTGCACGGAGCGCGACTGCCCCTGGACGGACGACGACCACAACGTCAACTTCTGTTTCTCGTTCAACCGCTGCATCGATGAACGCTTTGACGAGTGTTCCTGCGGGTCAACGTGCAGGTGAACTTCCGAGGGATCCAGGGCTGTGTTGAGTGGGTCTGGCCCGAGCTCCCAGGAAATCCTGAAATCTGGGTCAAGTGAGGTTCTTTCAATGACAGGTTTCCCCTTCAGGTCGGACTGATTCAAGACTGAAGGATTGTGCTCCCGACGTTGCGAAAACTGTTTTGACTGTTAACACGACGTTCTTTGGTGCATAGGGCGCAGAGGAAATTTCTCTGTCACCCACTGGGCCGCGGAAAGGCACCTATACACGTACAATTGACCAGGTTGATCAGTTGCGAGTAAATTGACAGGTGCCAAGTTGCATGTGGTTTGGTTGAGGCTGAGCAGAAAAAAAGAAAGCGGCATCAGTCACGGAAGAGATACTCACACCGTCGCGAAATCCAACGGGAAGAGATCAATCTCTCTGGTCCTGTAAGACCAGCCACGACGCAATAACCCTGGCTTCACCAGTTGGTTTGGTGGGTCTGACCTCACCATGCAGTTGGTGTGGTGCATGAGTCCGGCGCCACCGGTTTGTGGTGAGCTCTTGCAAGGAGAATCTCACCAAGAAATCAAGGATGGGACCCCACTTGAATTTTTGTTTGGATTTAGGTCCAACGAGACTTGCTGCTCCGATGGGTCAGGCTGCTTCGACTTTCACCAGACCTGCGACGGAGTCAAGAACTGCAAGAACGGCTTTGACGAAAGCCCAGAGGTTTGCAGACCAGGTGTGGAGAAAACAACGTGCATTGTGGGTGGGACCTTTTGTCTATGGTCACAAACAAAACAAAAGCAAAAGAAGAGCTTTGGTCATTCCAAAAATGTAATTTTTTATGTCCATTTGCATCTTTTGGTGCCCCTTCTAGGAGCAAGTTCTGCCCTTTCATCAAAAGAAAATGGAACAGATTTGTTTGTAGACGACAGCTGGGGCGCCGACACGACGACGATTGTCTTCATCGTCTTCTTCCTGCTGCTGCTTTTCTTCGGCTGCCTGGGGGTCTGCATGTTGCGCCATCGCCATCGCTCTCGCACGACGCGTCGCGCCGGAATCAGCCTCGGCATGATGGGCGGCATCAGGTTCGCCAGGAGGGTGAGTCAAGGCCTTTTCATCCAGAATGTGGAATTCCGCACGGAGAAGCTTTTTCTGCTTGGCCTGAAGCCCGTGTATAGGAAAGTTCAATGTTCATTGAATGGAAAATTTGTTTCCCACAAGAAACCCAAAAATTATTTGAATCTTCTTTTTCTGTGCTGAACAAAAATGTGTCAGGCATCAATAGGGACCTGATTGGGCCATGAGTCCTTAAGATGTGGCAACGTGTCCCAGGCCCAGTCCATGCAATTCTAAAAGTGTTTCTTGTCAACTTCGTGTGGAAAGAAAAGTGAGTCTCAATGGAGTTGGGTGACAGCTCGTCCTCCACACACGAAGCGACCAAGAGATGAACGTTCGGACCAAGGCCCCTGCCCGATTGAAACTCGGCAGTGCCACAACCTTCTTCCCTGCCTCTGAAGAACCACGCCCTCATGCCGGTGGCAGTATTCACAAGCGCAGTGGGGACAAGAAACATAGTGTCTTCCTCAGTTCACGTGCGGCGTTCTTCACAAGGATTTGGATAAGGGAGACAAGGGAATGCTGGGGGAAAGTACGAGCTGTGAATCAGAGGTTCTTGCCACAATGGCTGATCGGAGAGGCACTCGCGATTTGACATGTTTCTCATTCTCAGGCAGAATTATCTGAGTCTCCGTCCTGGCTCTTCAGGTGTGACCTTTGGATACAAACAGCCCTGGCTCTTTGTGTGCAACCCTTTAGATATGGCCCTGACTGTTCAGGTGCGCACTTTTTGTGTGACCATGGTCGCGTCCAAACAGCCAGGGTCATGACACGTGAAATGTAAGCTAGATTTGCAGCTGAAGAGCCTGAACTTAACTCAGAGAATGAGAAGCGCACTGAGGTTTCTCGTGCTGACTGGGGGCGCAAAAGCAATTCTATCTTTGTTTCGACAAGGAAACACCACATTTGTTGCAGAGACGTGACAGAAGAATTCTGGCAAGACACCATGAGACAAGACGACTGGTGACGTAGAGGAGCACCACGGCAAAACCTTTTGACACTGCCGTCGTGGCAATTTTTATCCTGGTTATTTCCCTTCTGCTTGCAGGCTTCCAAAGAGGTTCACTACCACATTGAGCACCCTCAACCCCGCAGTTCGGTTTCGTTCGTCATGGTGGGTCCACCGTCCCCCAAAGAAAGCGCGAAGGTGGCCCGGGCCGAGAGGCGCGCCAGCCAATCAGCGATGCTCGCCGTACCCAGCACCAGCACAGGCGTCGGGGCTCCGACCTGAGAAGAAATTTTCTTGATGCTTCTGTGAAAGTTCTGGCAGAAAGGAATGAAACTTTTGGGGACGCTTGGTCTCTGTGCGAGGGAACTGAAATGCAAGCAGACCGGAGAGTATTTGAATTTGAGTTATCATCAACGTCAATGCCATGGAGCTGACTCCGTGTGTCGGAAAGATGAAACAAAGAGTCTTCTGTTGTTGACAGAAAAACAAAATTGCGTCACACAACTCGAACAAACTGGTGACCTGATCACTTTGTTCCAATCACTGGGCTTCAGTGTGGTCTGGATGTTGAGCATGTGTTCAAATCATTCTGTTCCCAACTGCATGAAATGTAGTTGACACAGAATTGTGTTAACCTGAAAACCAACTGAAAACTTCAATGTGCGTTTCAGGCCGTGTGTCTTTGATTCTGCCACCGAGTCACCATTTCAGTTTCGTTTTGTTGTGCTGAGCGCAAAAAGAAGTTGTAATAAACCATCGTTTTTGTTTTCGCGGTGGCTGGCAGCTTCGAGCTGCGGAGAAGCAGCTTCAGCAGCTGCTGCGTGAGTAAAACTCACCTTTGTAAAAATAGCCAACCTGGGCGCCCGAAATAACCGCAAAAACATAGGGCAGCCAAAGAGAAATCCAAGTCCACGATGAATTTGACTGTTTCTGAAATCCTGAATTTCGTTTTTGTTCTCCTTAAATCTTAAACTCCGCATACCCTCTTCCGTTTGCCTCTGATCTGTTGACAAAACGTAATTTCAGATTTCGTCAACTTTCAGTTTCAGACAACAAAGTGCATGATTTGTCTTCAGAACTTGAAAACCTGATATCGTGGGTTGGTTTGTGCGCAAAAAGCAACGAAATCGAGTTTATGCAGGACCGAGGGCGTTTAGATTCTCCAGGCTCACGCATGAACTCGACACCTACAGAACAGCAGCTCTTCTGTGGCAGATATTCGCAACGTATGTAAAAACGTTGCCCCGTCTGTGTGTACCCTCTGCCAGTAAAACCAAACACTTCGCCAGGAAAACAAGCTTTACAGCGCACATTTCTGTGCGTGGTCTTTGAAGACAATCCAACGGGAACCCAAACGGAATTCGGAATAATTCTGCTGGTTGCTGTTGGTGAGTTTCAAGTTCTGTGATCTCTAGATGTTCACGACTTACGTCTCTAAGATGCGGCAACGTGTGCAGTCCACACGGGAATCTGTGTGGTCTGACTTGTTGAGTTGTTTTCCACACTGTTCTTCAGCACCAAAGCGAACAAACGTCTTGGTCAGCAGAGTATTCCTCATGTAGGTTGAGGAAATGATAAAATATACCCCAACGACATTTTGAGAAGGTGCATCGGGGTTTGGTCCTGTCTTTTGTCTGCCGACCCGTGCAATAAACATAATCTTTTTGAGAGGTGGAACATCATCGTTTCAAACATCACTCGCAGAAAAAAAAGAGACTGAAACTCACTTGGAAACTGCTGAATTTGATGGAAGTCCTGGATTTCCTTTTCCATTTTGAAATCTGTGTGAAAAAGACAAAAATGTGAGAATTCTGCTTGTATCCGGACGAACGTTTTGTGAGGTGTCCAACCTGGAACATTGATTCGCTTCTGCGAGGGAGACAAACATTTGCTCCAATTGTGGATGGTACTGCAGGCTAGTGTTGTTTTCTCTTCAACCAGGGCCGTTTTCCTTTCAGGGACCATGGGCTCTTTCACACCTGGTTGGCACCATGACGACTTCACCCCCCACGACGCCTGAGGCGCCATGAACCCGGCATACCACCAGCCCATCGTGTGCGTGTCTCTCGGTCTCGTGCTCATCGTGTCCAGCCTCGTCCTGCTCGTCGTGCTGTCCGCGCAGGATCTCGCGGAGGAGAACCAGAAGACGCGCGATATCTCCGTCACGCTCACCTGTATACTCGGTGAGAGGCGCGTCTCGCGTTGGTGCGCGCGACTTCGCGCGTCGCGTGACTGAAATACGTGCTCGAGGAACGGAACGTGATGCAGGCAACACGAAGGGTTCTGTCGAGGCCACGAGGGCTCTTGTCACTACTTGGCCCCAAAGTACGAGAAAGCCAAGCGTCGCATAAAAAACCTGTGGACATACCTTGTGTGTCTCACTCATGTTTTTTGCTCGCGTTTTGGGGCTCTTCGTTCTGCCGTGGTTCGTATTGCACAAGAAGCCGTATGTTTTTGGGTTTCAGGCGCGTGTTTGACGCTGATCGGCGGCTGTGTGTGCTGTTCGCGTCGGGAGCGCATCAAGCAGCTGTGGGAAGACTCCATCCGCAAGCAGGGCCTGCACAGGCTCCACCGGAACCATGGGTGCGTGACTCCGTCCCATTTTGTCACCAACCATTCCCCAAAATTTGTGCTCGGTTCCCATCGAAGAGCCCCACTGCACCAAATGGACAGTACCGTGTCTCAGAGAGGACTTTGGGTCGTTGGGACGATGACAACCATGCATGTAGATCATGTCAGTGGTCAGTGGTTCGACACCCCCCCCCAACTTCTCAGCCCAAGCAAAAATTTTCCTTGTGTTGCAGACGCGGTGAGGGTGTCCCGCAGCCTCGCCCAATTGTGTCCGGATATGATCCGCGGTCAGTGGAATGCTGACGCCAACCCAATGTTCATCGTACTCGACTACGTGCGTTGGGCCGTGTGCAAAACGCTCTCCTTCATCAAACAGTACATTCTCAGGATGTCCTAGCACCAACTGCGAAGTGGACGCCGACCATCAAGACTTGGTGCCACAAATTCGTGCGAGACTACGATCAGGATCACGACCAAGAGCCTTACACTGACAAGGCCCCTCCACGGGTCCTGTGGCGTTCCTAAACACGGGACCTTGGTCAAAATCTCAACACAATTTAATTTGGTGCCGTGTGTGTGTTTGGCCAAATGCTGGACAGGGATTGGGCATTGAACCGAGTCATTTTCGTCGTGATCACAGCACGATCGCGCGCGGCACTCGAGGTGTTGGCGCACAGCAGAAACGGTGACATTGAGACGACTGCATTGAAGAGGCATATCAGTTCGAATTCTAGTCTTTACAATGTTGATCAAGAATGTGGTTGGTCCAGCTGGCGCAATGTTTAGGACTGCGATTCGTGCAGACAAACTGATGTAGATTTCTTGGGAAATGTAGTTCCAGTTGAACAAATAAATTGCTGAAGTAAACCCGCCTGTCGTGATTTCAGACATCACTCACAAACACTTCACGTTTTGAGGTCGTATATTTCCAACAAATTCAATGAAAGCTTGACAACACCATCACAATGAAAAAACATTGATCTCATTAGCTACGCTTGTTACAGCCACATGATCAGTGCAACATCGGCTGATGTCGTCACCCGCCAAACAGCACAGGGAGGGAGGAGGCGTTCGGGACTTGGTCAGAAAATCTGTTGCGTTCTTCTTGGGTTGTTCTGCACGCATGTTTTGTGTAAAAGCCTCAACTGGACAGTCATCCACACAAACTACATCAAACGGACTCGCAAAATGATATGAGCACACCTGGAATGTACGAAACAAAAACCTGTTCGAACAAAACAATAGACACGCAGAAACCCATCATTGTTGCACACACTGACGTTCATTGTGCACTGATGAAAGCACGTGATTCGACACCAGAGAGTTTCTTTTTCCTGTGTCACAAAACACGCCAAGCAAATATGAAAGCCGCCCTTTGGGAAAGAACTGAGTCTTGTGCCCCAGAAAAGAGAGAAGGTTGAAGCCTTCCGCACAAACTGACAACAAGGCGCGCAAGACGATACAAAAACTGCAGGACTAGATACATGACAAATTTTCAAGAAAGAAGCGACAGACGAGAAAGTCGGTGTCGGTGTCGGTGGTGGTGAGCGTCAAGAAGCAAGTATTGCAGTAAACTTTACAAGACAGTGCACTCGTGTCCACGCATTGAATTCATCCCTCTATCCATTCTTTTCTCAACGCACAATTTTCCACATTCAGAGCTGAGACAACATTTCGCCTCGCACAGAGCGAAAAAAAATTTTTCTGTGACAATCTCAACTGATACAAGTCAACAAGTGCTAATGTCTTCATCTGGGGGTTTCTAATCTCTGTTGTGTTGTTGAAAAAGCTGATCTACACTGCACGGCCTGCGTCTACGACATTGCACAGATGCTGATGGGAAACAACAAGCTGCCTGCATCGGTGGGGTGGGTGATCAGAAGTGAGTGTTGTGAACGTCGCTGTTGGACGAACTGTTTGACTCTGTTTTTCCTCGTGAATGACTTGGATGCATCGAAGGTTTTCCGTCCGGCCCTTCCGAACCTGAATGGGGGAGACAATTAACTTAATAAAATCCAAAGGATAAATGATAAAACACGTGTCTCAAATGAGACCAGTACTGGACTCAAAGCGAACATTTTGAGGATTGCGAGTTCGGTGAGAGAGAAAACACGTCTGCAGCTCCTTGGCCGCCGGACGGACGCACGCACCTGTGGACATGTTCTCGGGGAAGCTGGAGGTGCGTCTGTGCTGCGAGTCTCCGTCGAAGGAGCTGCGCAGCGGCAGCGCCACCGAGTCGACGATCGGCCGCTGCGCGCTGGACGAGCGCACCACCGACACCTGCACCTGGTTCAGCTCCACCATCTCCGCGCCGATCGAGGCTGAAATTCAACCAGAGATAGTGAGGACAAATTGTCTCTGTTGGAGAGAGAGCAGGTCAAAATATCAAACGGGACAGAACCTGCAGGCAGTGCGGTCCCCAACTGACGAACCAAATTGCGTGACCAAATTGCATGAATATTTGTCTTTTTCTTTCATCGAGGACACCACGCCGAGAGGGCAGAGCGCGTCCCCCTCACCACCGCCAAACGCCTGACGGTCCGCGTTACGATTGTGATTGGGCGCCCCCCTCCTCCACCGTGGCAACTCAAGCATCAGACAATGGTTACCCCTGCATGATACTCACAGGAAGCGGGGAAGGCCGCGCTGTGACGCGGGCTGCCGCCGCTGTCCCGGTCCCGCGCCTCCTTCCCTTTCCGCACGTCCGACTCCCTCCGAGTCACCTGCGGCAGACAAAGAACAAGGGCGACTTCAACTGGGAACAGGTTGTGTCCACGCTGCAGCAGAATAGTACGAGTCAAAGGATTCTGACTTTCACAAATACGAGGTCCTAAATGCACCTCAAGAAAGACTTCACCGACAAGGCAGGCAGTTCAGGCCACAACACAGACACTCGATCATTCTGCTTCAGGTTCTCAACAGGCAGCTTTTTTTTCCGAAACCTCGAAGTGATAAAAGGCCAGATTCACGTGAGGGTTCACGCACCTTGCTCTTGTCTTTCTTCATGATGGATTTGATCGGGTTGGTGATGTTAAACTTGGACTTGTCGCTCGACGCCGCTGCCGCCGCCGCGTCGCCCTCGACGATCTCCTCGTAGCGCGGGGGCAGCTCCCCCTCCCCGTCCGGAACATCTATGTCCTCTACAAACAGACGCACACAAACTGTCAGCTAGATGGACCGTGGTGTCATGAAGAAACTGGCAATTGCCCACAGACTTTGTCAATGGCTGCCGTAGAATCGAAAGAGAGGAAACACTGAACGGTTGTTTTGGGGCTCGAAAACAAGGTATTCAGATTTCATAGGGCCTGGCACCCACACGCAACAACCTTGTTTTCACCTGGAGCACGAGGCTGATATGAAAGAGCATCGGGAGGCTTTGAAGCAGGGCTACGGTTACAGAGCAGGAGGCGACGACACGCAACCTGCGCGTGTTAGAGCCGCGCAGCTTTGTGTGCGCAATGACTGCGCACTTTCAAATTCTTTTTGAGTCACCAAAAGGCAACTTGGAGTCTTGCATTCTGTTGCAAAAACATTCGTAGAAAGAACCAGCATCGCTCTTGCTCAAATTTTATTCGTGCTGATGGAAAGTGACCCGTTTCCGTGTGTCACCATTTTATCTCCAAAAACTTGTGCTCAAAAATTGAGTTTTTTTCCGCAGAAAAACAAAACTTTCTAGAGAGGTGAAGAGGACATCAAATCATCATGGAACGCAGACTGCGTGGGATTGAGGAGACAAGATAGCATGTGAATGGACTAAAATTACTAAGAGATGAAATTACGATGGCGGCTGATAAAAATCTCGGTTGCATTATGCAGCTTGACTTCAAATGGACCTGATGGCTCCACATCTCACAGGAAACGAAGAGCCATCAGTACGACTTTTGTTCTCCTTTGCGGTCACTTGTTGAGGGATTATTTGCTCGCGTTCCAGAACTTTCCCTTGACGATCAAGAAATGAGTCAGGATGCCAGGGGACCAAGAAACGCAAGGCCGGGTCTGAACCGGAAGTGTGTTTTGTCCGGAAATCGCGCGGGCGTTCATGACATTTCTCCGGAGAAGGTCCGCACCGGGACAAAAAGCACCGAATCACACCGCTAAAACTGAGGACAACCATGGAGAGTACAGGGAAGACAGAAAGGCAACAGGACTCAATTGCCTGATTTGTCCTTGCTGTTGGTTTTCTTCAGCTTTCGCTTGTCGCCCTTGCGCTGCTTCTCTTGCTTCTCGTCCGTTTTCACCTTCTCCTCAGTTTTCTCAGTGACTGAGTTTTCCCGGTGCAGAGACTCTATCCGCGGCGTCTCTCCGTCCGTTACCACAGGAATATCGTCTACAGAACGGTGCCAAGTAGAAAACCAAAACAAAACACACACGTAAGCGGAAAAGCGAAGTACGAGAGGGAACATTCTCAGTTGTGCGATAGTTTTCTTGAGAAAGGCAGAATTTGAGCACGAAAAGGAGAACGGGAGTCCTGACTGAGAGCCAAGAAATGATGAAATAATTTTGGAGACACGCAAGTGAGAATGCCCAGTACAAGGTCACAAAAGCGCACAACTCACGACAACACACTACAGCCTTTTCAATTTCAAGTAAAAAGACGAAACTGACTCGTAGTTCACAACAAAGTAACTATCAGCAACTGTGTTTCCGATTACCAGACTAAGCTCCACAACCCGATTGCAAGTACTTCGACAAATGGAGTGAACCACACTCTAAGTGCTGTGATTGTAACAAACAACAAGAGGGAACAGTTTGTGTGGACACTGACCTGGCAGCTTCTTGGCTCTGAAGGAAGCGTTGGTGATGGCGCGCTTGGCGAAGTTGTTGGCGGGACTCGGGTTGGTGGGTGACAGCGCCACGCTGATACCCATCGGTCCGTCCTTGGGCTGCCCGCTCGGGTTGTACATCAGCGAGTTCTTTATCGCGTTGGTGACCTGCAGCGAAAATCGGGTGTGTCAAAGCGCTGCTTAAGGGCTCAAAAGGCCCAGGCTAGCCTCAGCACAGTCAGCAAGCGCAAAGGAGGTTTGGCGCTTGAACAAACCAAGAGGCGACCTCTCCCAGCCGCAGCGCAGTGCGGTCATCCCCACCAGGACAATCAGACGTGACACCCTCAAACCTGATTTGCACGCCGCTAATGTTTGCGCCGTGACACAGCGCTTCGAAGTGTCACACGCACTTCTCATCTGCGCCCGCTCACCCACTGACTGTGTCCACAGCTTTACGTCCCCCGGGTCGGGACTCGGTCCCACGCACAAATATGAAATGGAGCTTTACTGGGGACGAGGTCAGAACCCCAGTCTCTGGCTGGAGACACGGTCTTGCATTCCGACGAACTCAAGTGCTCCAATTCTTTTATTCTCCAAGAGGATGAAAGAAATTATGTGTTCTCACCAGTAGGACATCTGCGTACAGCTCGTAACTCGCGCGGCTGTGAATGCTGTCCAACGCCTGCATGCCTTCTCGTGCCTGACCGTTGAACCTGCAGAAAACAGGCGGCGTCATTTTCACAGCGACAAACAGTAACATCGCAAACCATTCCTTCGCTCACTTTGCTTTTCCACTGCCAATGCTTCGGTGCGGCAACAAAACGTCTTTCTCTCACAGTCTCAACAAGATCACCGCAGAATGATTCTTCACTTCGTAACAACGCGCCTTCGTAAAAACATTGCGGCGGTAACAACAACAACAGCAGCAGCAGCAGCAACAGCACGTATACTCACATGGCGAAGTAGATTCCGGTGAGCATCTCGACCATGAAGCCTGAGTTGGCGGGGATGCGCGGCTCGCTGCGGAACTTGATGCGGCTGCGCTGAGACGACGTCGACACGCCCGACTCGTTCAGGTCGACCCGCTCCACGTTCCCCGTCAACACGTCCTCGAAACCCGTCTTCGCTAGTCTGACAACCGCAAACAAAAACTCAACTATAATGTGCGAAACAATCATACACGAAATGTTAATTTTGTCTGCATTTCTGCTTCAGAGCCCACATTTTGTGTTTGGTGCCCTCGTGACTTATTTGACATTCTAGAACAAAAGTGCTCAGTAGACGCATCAGCAAAAAGTGAACAACGGTGTGATTGATGCGTCGCATTGATATTCCCGAGGTCCGTCCATCCGGAGACAGATGAGCTTCTTCCTGTTGACCCAGCACACTGCCTCCGAGTGGAGGGGCCTTGAAAGATGAAACTCCGTTCTGTGCTACAGTTCAGCCCGACGACTTGTCTTTTTTGGAAAGAAATGTGGACGGGGAAACTTCCCAATACGTATGCTGAACCTCCTGCAGCTCGGGCTCTCCCGGCCTCACAATCTCCCTTTTGATCTTCCTCTAATTAGACTAACTCAGACCTGCACGGCGTGACACAAAGCACTTGAGCTGTTCTGCACACGGGGTGATCATAGGACGACATTAATGCCCGCAGTTCCGACAAATTACATCAGATTTGCCCACATTCATCAGCTCACAGAATCACACAGTATGTCAAGGAGCGGTGCTCTGTCAAGCTTCGGAGCTTTTCACCTTCCCACGCTCCTTTGATGCTTACATTTTAGGTTGCAGTATTTTGCAAGCAGTTGCAAAAGGGGGAAAGATTCCCAAAGTGAACCACTGACTGACCACTTCAGTTCAACTGGTGACGACGTCACAATCGAAGTTAATCAGGGATAAACCAGAGAAGCAGCCCAGAATCGGGGTAATGTCTTTATCGTAAACAATTTCATTATCTGACATGATTGCCACAGCAGTTCCGCGTGCTATCAGTGTCAGTAGGGGCCCATCACGTGTGTATCGATGGACCCCATAAGACAATAAACGACCTCTTTCAGTCCCAGGTGGCCTCTCTCCTTCCTTCCGGTGACCCATTTAGGACCTACACATCTTGGGCGGACCTTTCGCAGCGCAGGAAACACAAGTCATTGCGAGTTTTCCTCCGCCCGGAAACTCGGCCGCTCGTTACTCCGCGGACATCAAAGCCTGGGCGTACTTAACTCGCTGATATCCGGTCTTCATTGCTCTCTCTGGATTCGACTCTGACTAATATTGTCCACGCCCGGATCGTAAAACATCTCCCCAATCGCCAAGATGTACGTGCTGTTTGGAAGTGGCGGTTGTGACTGCACGACTCCTTCCGGGCTGACCCAACATTTGAAATTCTAATTGCAAAGGGTCTCACCCAGGCTTCAATGGAGACTTCTTTCAAAAAATTTCTGAGCTAAAGAATCAATCAATCAATTCTTCAAACAGTCAATCAAAGCCTCATTCAACACCTTGGTACAACGTGATTTGTCAGCTCTCTTGACTCTTGGGTTGGTTCACCTGGTTAGGGCACATCCTGTTCAACACCAACTCACAGAATCAAGAACTCTGTCCCACATTGAACGTCACAACAGTCTGGGACCACACCCATTACGTTCTGAAGGCTTCCGGTGATCAAGGAAGTTCGCTTGAACACAGCGGAAAACATTGTGACCAAGAAAAAAGAGCGAGTGGCTTGAAATTGACGCGGGTTGTCAGTCGCGGTGGACACCACCTGGACACGGCAGCGGCGGGGTAATGGGGACACGTCCCTCTGGATACACCACAGCAAGGTAATGCAAAAACGGATGATTAGCAGCGACGTTTCGCCGTCGTTTTCTTAATAGAAACTGCCAGACCAAGTAATAGACTGTGCGTTCGTGGGTCAACGGGGCCGCATGCCTCATAAATGGGTCTGCTTGTCCGAGACGCGTTACTCACTTAATACCCCGAACCATAGAAATGACATCCTAGCGACATATCCCATCAGGCCTGCAGGCATTAACTGATGGCTTACCCAAGATGCATTGAGCTTTGCCAAGCATGCCCCCTCGGGCTATGTCTACACAACCCAGGCTTACAGTATTTCTTACTGGCAAAAGCCTCTGTGCCTTAATTGCGTTTGTGACGTTTTATAGAACCGTGTGGTGCCTATGCAAAACCCAATCTATCAATGTTTGTCCGACGCAATGGATAAACTATTTGATTTAACAGAGACTGGGGGAATAGAGTTTCATGCCCTGATGCAGACATGTGTTTGCGCCTCACATTAGGGCCAACTCAGTTCATTTGACAACAAGGTGATTTTCTCAAGCAGTTCGCCCCACGTCGCCTCGACCCGAAGCCGGTTCGCAATTGGCTTTATTTGTTTTACCATTTTAAGCCCTTACTTGGCGAAAGGAAGAAAATTACACACAGCTGACCGCCTTGCCTCGAATTCCTGCAGCTTCAAGACAGAAATTGAAATAAGCGTCTCTAATAATACACGAGGTTTCCATTAAGCTGCCCTTGTCCAGAAAAGGACTCTGCAAAAAGATTCTTTCAGAGGAGACTCGAAAGCTACTCACTCACCCGTCACTGCACGCAACTGAAACCGAACTGAATGAAAAGACGTCAGGGATCCGGAGACTGTGACCCACAACACAATTTTACACGAGATAAAAATGTTGAGTCTTTATAATTTCATCATCTCCAGCGCCGTACGAGGAGAATGGGTTGTTCTTTCCGGGCAAATGAGTTGTTCATTCAAACTTGTATCCACATGCAGTTATGTTGCCCTCAGGCACCTAATTCACTGCACAGAATTTGCTTTTAGATAAATTAGATCTATTTCGGTCCTCGGTGACTTGTTGGTCAATTTCAAGTGTTGAATCATTGATGTTTGGGCACTCTGCATCTGACCCACAGCAGCGCGGTACTTCTGTCGACAACACTACAACGCTATTGAAACTAGAAAATCACAGCTGGTTCACTGATCAACTTGTAGGCTTCCACCCTCCATTCCAAAACGCTGAAGGAAAAGAACAATGAAGACCTTGAAGGCAAATGCACAATCAACTTGTCGGATCAGATGAGTTTCAGGAAACTGCGGACGGATTCTTGATTGTGATTTCGTGTTCTGAAGATGGTGAATTTTGGACTGCAGGCGAAGTTCAGGCCTGGTACGAGTGCTGACTTTGCAGTCATTGCCACTGCCAACTTTTGGAAACTGGATCACGTACATGTGCTCGGACCATCCGCTCATGATGACCTGGCAGTAAAATTAATCATAGAGAAAGTCAATGATGTCCTTCCCGTGATGCTGACCCACTCACATGCAAATTTACCCCTTTGTGTGTTCCCTACAGATAACAGGACTCATATGTCCAGAATCTATTTGCACTCGTCCTGTTAAAGGGCCGCCGTAGTCATCATCATAAATTTCCAGAAAGCCCATAAACAGGATGACACGAGGCGCATTTCACACAGCTTTTCACTGACACAGTGAATCAAAGACATGATGATGGCCATTTGGCTGCAGGATTTCAATTATCAAGGCATTGTTAACTCTTTGGCAGCTGGACATCCAACACACACTCACCAAACCAAATCATTTGGTTTCTGTTTCCGCAACAGCAACGTCCCCTCGATTTTGGCAAGAGAAAGTTCACGAAACTCCACGTGAAGGCCGTCGTGAGGAGTGGGTTGACGACGTACAATCACCTGTCCCACAACAGAATCACGGTCAGAAAGACTGAGGCACACCATGTACCGCATGTCTTTACAGGCTGCGCAAAAGGTCAAGCACAGATGCTGCAGAAAGCGACGAGCGGCGAGAACAACAGCTTTGATTTGTGTCCCGCTGAACCAGGTCAGCCGGTCAGAGCTTCACACTTCTGATAAACGAGAACATAAAGAAACACCCAGAGAATATATTTCCCGTTTTCATCTCCCGCGGGATTCGTTTTCAGATTTCCATCGTGAGATCTGTGTCGAAAGAGCAGCTGACCCTATTTTTTGACAACAAAAAGGAAGTTCGTTACAACAGTTTCTTTCATCCCTCACTCCTGCGCCAAAAGGTGGCACCCCATCTCCAGGACAAAAAATGAAGGAATGATCTTGGGAAAACCCACAAACGAGAAAGGTCACCCTCAAACAGCCTCTGCATGCAGGAGCTTGCTCCAGTACCTTGACGCCATTTTGCAGAGCTTGGTGTGTGACTGTGGTGAGAGGTTCGCGATGTCTTCATTGTAACAACTCAGCACGTACGTCAGCACTGTCAATCTGCAAAAATAGAATGTGTTCCAAAAGGTCATTTTTGGCAGGCCAATGAAGTTGAACTGTTCAGGTACTCCCAAGAACTTTGGAATAAATTCTTTGTGTCTTCCTCGTTGGCAGGTTTGACCTCAGCTCTGATCGTCTGCAAAACCACATCGATCGAATCTATTTTTTGGCTCAGAAATTCAATGGGAGACTTTGCACGCCAAGTTGTTTTCTGTTTGCAAAATACTCCACACACCTTCGTCCTTCGACAACACATAAAATCAGATGGTTGACAAATCGCCCGGTGGCAAATAATACACTGAATAAGGTAGGGGTCCACAAGGAGATAGCAAATAAAATCCATATTGCCTGTGCGAGACAATGGGAAAATGGCATGACACAGCAGTGTGGACTTTGCTGCAAGTAATTTGTATCAATGGGAACGGGATTTCTGCCCACGTTTGACGTCCGTGTGATGGATGGGCGTTTTAACACTATGATTTCACATCGCGGTATTGTTATAGAGTAATATTGTTACATGGCAAACGTTGGTCCGATGATGAATTACATCATGTTTTATAGGGAGAGGCAGGATGCTTTTGCACTCGAGGCGCTGGAGGATCGGGGAAGGCGAATGTCACTGCGGGTCCTCCGCGGCGCGAGGGTGATAGATAGTTTCAAATGTGAAGTTTGCTGATTGGAACTTGTCAGAATCCAAGAGGAACGCCAATGCGGCTTTGGCGGCTGACTGTTGTAGTGTCGGAAATGGCCACAAATGAGCGCAACAGTGGGAGACTGCAAAGCCACAGCAGTGTTCAAGTTTTATGGACGACGAGAATGACGAGGTATCGTGTTGAGGTTTGAGGCTCGGTGAGTTCGCATGATTTCTGCCCGTAGATCAAAGTCTGCAAATCCGAGGCTCGGAGAAGCCGCGGAATGCGGGGGGAAGGGGCCTTTTTTGCATTGTAGAGTTTAAAGCGGCATCAAAACTGGGCGAAGGAAGTCTGGGTGGGAGGTTATGAATCACTGAAGGTCTGGCGGGACAAGAGTTGCTTTGACTCAAGAAACATGCAAGGATTCGGTGCGTTCTGGAAGTGTCCAAGAGTCTGGAAGGTTTGTCTGTCAGCTTTGATTGAAGAACTCTGTTTGTGTGACTTTCTGACAAAGTTTTTTGCTTGCGGAACATTTGAATTTATCAGCTTTCCGTTTGGAGGAGACTTCCCAATTTCCGTATCACTTCATCTCGTATGGCCGGGGACACGCGAATCTACGTTCCCTTCCTTGCGTGGCTGACATAACATTCAGGTTCTGAGCGAAAAGCGGCGTTGTTTTATGCGCTGATTAGTCGGAGTCGACGAGCGACAAGACACGCGATCTCTCTTTACACAACTGCTCTGTGGTAAATTGCCTGTGTCGCACAGAGAGAGGGCAAAGACAAAGCTGGGCGAGATACCGTTCAAGGTGCGACATGAAACACAAGGGATAGCTTTGAAATCGAGAAAAGGGTTCTCATACATATTGCCAACACATGCAAAAGTCTTATCACTGTAATTCTAGCCTGCCACTGCACTTTCTCTTTCATTTGGAGACCGCGAGTTGTCAACGTTGCCTTTGTGCAAGGCCATTCACTTCTTTCTCAATTCCAGGATATTTTCTTGAGAAGTGACGAAACTTCAGGTTCCTTCTGTTTCATTGAGATCCGCAGAGAGCGTCGCCGGACTCCCAAGTGGTAGATTTGTAACCAAAGGAATGTGATGATTGTGTTTCAATGACACGCGCGTCACTCGACCGGTTTTTTTCCCTCAGTTTGTTCTCTCTGTATGTGTGCCCAGTGCGTGCGTGCGTGTGCAGGTGTCTGTGTCTGCACCGCTGCAAAGGAAACATACCTGTTTTGTGCATTGAGACTTTCCGTTTGAGGCAACGGCTTCGTCACTATGACGACCGGGTCATCGCTGTGGTAGCGTAGCAACGCGCTCTCCGTCAGCGCCAGGGTGGCCAGCGTCGGTGGCTGAAACGTACAGGGAACCATGTCAGTGAAAACAACATCAGATCAGTCTGCCAAGGTGCAGGTGTCAACAAAATCTCCATTTGACGTGCACAAAGGGGTAGATGACAATGGGGCAAAGATTTTCTAAAGCATTGGATGTGGGTGCGCGGGTGGGTTGGGTCAACTGGAGAAGGTACGGCAAACACAGCCTTGGAAACTATGGTCAGTCGACACGATCCAACATGCAGAGCGACTGATGATTTTGTGCGCGGTTACACACCAACGAGGCGGAGGACCATTGTGACGAAATGCTGCTAGGGGAGCGAACTTGAATCGAGACCCTGAGACACAACGGACAGGGTCACGGCATCTGTCGAGACGAAGAATTCCCAATGCTTTGTGCGTTGATGATGTTAGTGACACTGACAAAACTTTGTTTGGCAAAGGTGTGGTTGGATGACTCCTATGGACTCCTATGGACCTTCGCAACGTACGGAAAGAAACAACCACACCTCTCCGAGGTGCAGAAAAAAGGATGCCTCACCACAACGGACAATGTGACGGGTTTGTGACCTTCTCTTGACCATCAATGCCACTGATAACAAGCAAAGTGCATTGGAATAAACTAAGTCGACAAATAAGATGTTCCTAATTCAGGCGAAAATCAGCCCTTCAAGTGGTGAGCCTTGAAGCCGTCAGGAACGCTCAGGCCATTGACTCCGAATCATGGCCCGACTCTCATACATATTTCATAGTAATTCGCTTACTTTTGCAATGCAGTGTTTGCCTGTGCACGCAGAGAGGGTGCCCCAGGAGAAGGAAATGAGAGTGTTTATGGCAAATGTCAAATGGTGATCTTTGGGCCAGACTGCCAAACAGAAAAGGGCCCGATGGAAAGTGACACTGAATGGTGTTCTGTGTTCTACCAGGAGGCATCCTGACTGCCAGAAGCAAGATGAGTTCTGTTTCCAAGGCGCAGAAGTGGGGATTGAGGCAGATGTTTTCTTCCTCAGGTCACAAACAAACGCACAAGCTGCAACACCCGATTTGACATGAACTTCCTGCAGTCTAAAGCAGGCCAGGAAATGTGGCCGGCCGAACAAGCTCTGATCGGAGCAAGTTCGTACGACTGATCCTCAACAAACACTGATGGTCAAAACACACATACTCACACACACGTTCACACACGCACACACGCTCATAGAAGACAGACTCGCATTTGACGTAAGTGACTTGATATTCCCTGCACTGCCGATGCCCCGAGCGAGGCCGTGTCCTTGTGCCGTATTTTACACGTCAATGGTTTGGCAGGGCCGTTCTTGGAAGCTCGAAGAGAGAAAGCGACAAACAACCGGCTTCAAAAGGTGAACATAGGACACACGCAAACGAAAGCTGAGGGGAAGAAACACTAGAGTCGAGCAACACCCCTGCTTCCTTCCACAGCCTACTTTTGTGAGGTGAACACACTAAACAACGGCGCAAAACACACACTATGTGTGTCTCCAGGGAAAACAGAAGCGGGAGAGAGAAAAATGTTTACTGTAGCAAAGGTTTTCCTCGATGGCAATCAGAAAAAAGTATGACGTGAGGCATGGCTTCTTTTTCTGAGACGGCCTCATCTCCTCCTGCCCCAATGGGTTTGCAATTGTGAGGCTCTGATTGACAGTGCGGGGAGAAACGTCAGGAAATTCGCCTCGACTTCAGCTTTCCTCGCTCCTCTCTCCTCCCTTTCATGAACAGAACATTTCTCTGAATACAGAAGTGCAAAGACATGACCAAGGCCCATCTTCGCAGCCATCATGTCTGCCTGTGAAGAAAGGGGAGGAAGTTATGTGTTCACGCATGCGTTCAGGCGTGTGTTAATTCGTCTTCTGCAGAGGAGCTGCAGTTAATTTCAGTCTCAAGTGCTTCTCAATCGGCAATGGATTTAAGTTCACTCCTCAGCAAAGCTTTAATTTCAAAGCCAGCAATTATGGGCGGATTATTGAGCTGCTTCTCGAACTGATCGATTCAGAGGAAACACAGCCCAACTTGAAACTTTTCTTTTGGACCTGAACACAGCACAAAAACTCCGTGTGCGTCATCTGCCAGGTTCAGTGGAACAACAAAAACCAGAAGTAGCGCCAGACTCAAAGCTTTAAAAAGCAGCAGGCGCATTTGAAAAACTCAAAGCTATGAGCCTCAGTGGGTATTCTAAACTTGTGAGCAAAAAGATTTGTAGCGCCAAGGCTTTGAAGCTTCAAACCAAAACACACAGTCGTTTTTGCTTTTTCTCGCGCACAGAGACTGAAACAGCGGAAAACCAGAGAGCATTGTCGGTAGAAGAGCGGCCCAACATTTTGATGAGGACTTCGCAAACAACACTTTCCCAGGGAATATCAAACGAAGTGGGTGAATGAAAACATTATCTGTTTCTGAGCAAGTATTTCTGAAGCTGCAGATGACAACCTCTTTTCCTGTGTGAGATAAACACATGCAACCACTACAACAAAGAAGCTGTCCAAACGAGAGAAATTTCTTTCCTTCAGACGAAGATTCCTTTCAGAAATCTTTCTTTCTTTGCCGCATGAGACAGCTCAAAGTCTTTGGTGATGGGCTGAGAAGACGAGGCTGCAGAGCGATGCTAACGTTTCCTGTCGTTTCTGAAACTTGTTCTGAAGTGGTGGGTCACACACATCACTGGGGGAGGGGGTCGGAGCCAAACGATGAAGTAAGAGACACAGAATAAGCGGAAGACCCACCTCGTGGTAGATGGACGGCACAGCGAGCGTCGGGATGGTGTACTGCCGAACCTTCGGAGACCCATCTTCGTTGACGATTTCCTGTGATGAGAAAAAGCAGACGGGGATTGAAAGAGGCTTCCGGAAGAAGAGGGCGGGCAAAGACGAGGTCACGGAAACATCAGGAGAGCGACTCTCTCTGACTCAAGAAAATGACATGTCTTGTGCTCCTGTTTCCTGCGCATGCAGGGATCCTGGGATCGGATTAATCTCCTTCATTCACATGCCTTCACTTTTTGTAAGAGACAATGGCGCGCCTTTTAATTGCACGTCAAATTAAAATGGAGTGGAGTTTAAAATTGCCCCGGGAGTCGCTTCTGATACCTTCTTTCCTGACAGGAATCCAACGCGTAATAATTCAAGAAATCCCACAGAAAAGCCTCAGTCTCCGAGTGTAATTTGTCAACATGTAATTGGTTCTCCCAGTTCTCATGGAAGAAAACATCTTGTTAACTGCGAGGAATCTGCAGGCTTGTCAAGCAAAGTTACCATTAGTGCGAGTCGCTGGCCCGATGGGCGACCAAGCGACTAATTAAAAATCGCCTCTGCGCAGCTTCCTTCCCGCGGTCGATGGCACCCGAACGATTTTGCAGCGAACAAGCCACTTTGAGTCTCTCCAGAGATGACACAAGACTTCAAGAACCACCCAGTTTGCCACTGATGTGAATCACTTGAGCGTCGGCAAAGATCCATCTGTGAAATTCAGAGTCTTCAGGACAAAAGCCTTGAATATTGCGTGCTCAACTTCATGCCACTTGAAACGAAAAATGACGCCACGTTCACTTCTCACACAAAAGGAATTTTGCCATATTCCGCATCACCTCCCCAGCTGAGGTTAAACACACCCCGTTTTAGCTGTCAAGATACGGGGGAATTGCCTTGATTGCTTTGGATATCGTGCCCCAGTGATTCACAGCGCGGGCAACAGGGCCAGATATCAGAATCTGTGTCACAACATGCTGAGTAAACATTGATATTTCAAAGGCAAACTAAATTAGATCAGCACACTTCACAATTTTATGGATTAAACCCAAAAGGATGGTTTTCTGTTCTTGTATTTCTGCGGTTTCAAGTGCAGGGAGACGTAAGGGTTCGTCAATTCGAATGGAGTGCGACTGGAGATTCGCAGCACGCTGACGAAGAGTGACCTTTTTCACGGAAGTCAACAGTTGGTCAGTGACCTGGAGACGAGTCTGCTGTCGAGATTGCGAAGCAATCAAGACGTCGGACGAGTGACTAGGTCTCTGACCAACTGGAGATTTTTGTAGGTCACTCTGAGGTCAAAGAGTGCTGCGAAACTTCAGTCGCATGACATTGGAGTTGACGAACTTTCGTCTGCAACACGATGTGGTGGTTGGCAGTTGTCAAGTTTTTTTGAATGATAGCAGTGCGCAATGAACCTGGGAATATTTTTGGTATTGACATATGTGCTTTGGGTCTTTCATGCCAAAATCTCACAAGAATCTGTGGACAACAGTGCTACTGTGGAGTACTCGTACTACGACTGTATTGAGACGGGCATCAGCATGTTCGACCAAACCATGACGTCTCTTGCCTTCAATCCCGACGACGAGTAAGTATTATGTTTGACTTTAAATTTCAGGTATATTTCATAGGCATACCAAAGAAGATCTTCAGAGTTTTGCAACACTTTTGGAATGTGTCAATGTATTGTAAATTTGGTCTGATTTAGAGCTCATGCACTAATTGTTATTTCAGTTCGGATGTATTTGTGTCGACGCAGAAGGGTGAAGTTCCGGACGATTTGTGCTCTTTCCAGTTGGACCAAGTCTTCAAGAATTTGACTGTTGTCAAACCAGACACTGAGGTGTCCCGCACAGATTCTGCAAGAAGAAAGACTTCTCCAAAGTTCGTCAGCAACAGCGGTTTGGTTCCATACGCAAGTTCAAGTGACAGTATGGATGAAGACGATTCAGTTGACATTCTGAATGACTCTCCCCAGACTCCCCTGTTTTCCGCTGCACACCAAAGGATATCTGTACAACCGACAAGCCTTCACGTTTCAAGAGACCTACTTCTGAATCTGAGCTACAAGAATTGGCTGGTAAGAGTTTTGCAAAGTCAACAGATCGCAAAATTTCATGGGCAGTAAACTTGTTTCGATCCTGGCGTGAGAACAGAATTCACAAAGGCACTGGTGAGGGAGAAATTTCATGGTGTGATGTGGACAGAGATGACCTCGACCCTGAAGTTCTTGCACATGTTTTGCCTACATTCATCAACGAAATCAAAAGGGCAGATGGCCAGGATTACCCACCAAATATGGTGTACTCAATCATTGTCATGATGCAATTATTTTTTGAAAAGAAAGGCAAGACATGGAGACTTTTGGATGAGGGCAAATTCAACTCTGTCCGCAACACTGTTGACAACATTATGAAGCGTTGGTCTATGGCTAGAATCACTCAGAAAGTCAAAAGGTCTGAACCAATCTCCATCACAGATGAAGAGGAGATGTGGGATTTCGGAATTTTGGGTGAAGAAAGTCCAGAGACTTTGAGAAACACTGTCATGTATCTCATTGGTTTGACATTTGCGCTTTGCGGTGGAAAGGAGCATCGATCTCTGCGCAACCCTTACTTTGACCCGCAAATTGTCATCAAGACAAGTGAGAAATCCAGTCACAAGTACCTTCTGTACACAGAAGACATCGTGTCTAAGACTAACCAAGGGGGTCTCAGTGGAAGGAAATTGTCTCCCAAAGTCATGAAGGCATTTGGAAACCCGAACCCGCAAAGAGATTTGGTCAGACTTTATCAAAAGTATGTGAGTCTCTGTCCAACTGATCCGAAGTCAGATGCCTTGTACAAATACGGTCTAACTGAGAGCAAACGTACACCAAGACAGTGGTACTGTGATAAACCTTTAGGTATTAATTCAATCTCAAAATGTGTCGCAAATCTCATGAAACAAGCTGGCAAAAGTGGCAACTACACCAACCACAGTTTGCGTGTGACAGCCGCAACAAGGATGTTCGAGAGTGGCATTGAAGAACAGTTGGTCAAAGAGAAGACAGGGCATAAAAGTGATGCTGTCCGGTCGTACAAACGCACATCTGATAACTTGATGGCAGATGCAGAATGAGCAGTAGTTTGCCCTTCGACTTGCAACACTGTTGTGCCTGCCAAACCAAGAGAATTTGACATAGATGACGACATCGCATCATTTGATTTGTTCTGTACAAAGAAGTACCCGAAATCCGCGCACCAATGTGGTTCTAACAGTCTGTGCAACCTATTTGGAGGTACCTGTCTCCAAAGTAGGAAAATCAAAGAGGTCAAATTCTCCATTGAATTTGCTGACTGAGTGTGGACATTGAAGTTTGAAAATGTGTCAACATGTTGCCTTGTTTGTTGCCAATAAATTGTTAAGAAATGGTCGACTAGTTCATCTTCAGATCGACAGTGGTGCGACTGAAAAATCGCACCACGCTCCGGAAAACACGAGACAACTGACGACCACCTCATCGCGTTGTAGACCAAGTGCTAATGTGTGGCGCTGAAATGGGTCACAACTTTGCAATGTTCTGTTGGGTGGTTTCAAGCGCAACGTTTCCCAAAGAACACAGCTGCAGACGACATTTTACAACACAACAGTCTCGTGTCCAATGATCACATTCACAGACTGACGATGCTTTTGAAACCAGGACCATTGAATTCCAAGACTTTTGCTTCTTCTGCCAAACTTTGGAATGCTCGAAGGAAATCTTCACTCCGGTGCTCAGAAGTAATTAACAGAAGCTGTCTTGATGGACCACCATCAATTTCAACCCGCTTCACAGTTTGTGAACAATTGGATGTAATTTACCACGCGAGCTATGTGCATTTCACATGGCATGTCTTAATCCTATTGAGTACGATTTCTATACCGCGTTCCAATTTGCCACTGGTCCACAGGCACCATTTATATCAAAGGATGACATCTAATTAAAGTTGTACAAAGCCCGATCCACAGCAAGAGCCGGTACCTGAGAGCCCAAGTCCGCGTCCAGCTCAAACAGATAAAACTGAAAAACTGCGAAATGTTCGCTTCACTTGTGTTTCTCTTCAGGGACACCATTTTTCACTTGGTCGGAATGTTCAAAAGCTGCCCCTGAAAGAACTGCTGTGGGCGCTCTCGCATCACTGCCCACTGCAGCACCGCCAACATTTAGACATGTACAACAACCATCAGAACCTTTTGGACTGGAGAGAGCTGTTAAGCTCAAAACTGCACATTATTTTTCATCTCAGAACCTAACATGAAGTTTAGGAGCATCAATTTGTGACCAATTCGGCCGTGGTTTGTGGCCCATTGGGGCACTTTGTCCCAAGACTCGCCGAGGGAATTGAAGATATGCACTGACACTTCAATGGGAATGACAAGCTTCTTTCAATACCGGCCTGGCGCGATCTGACCTGTGTTCCATGGGCCCCATAGACATGAGAACACTGACAGGCTTGACCATGCCAATTTAATGCTCCATAGGAGAACAACAGAGATATGGGCTATCTCCATTAACTGGCATGATTAGAATGCCGGGCAAAGTCCCCATAAGAAGGCGACATGACGGGAGTATCAAATCAAGCAAAGGCTTTGGAAGCTGGGGATCCTTGAGGACAACAGAGAACATTGGTGACGAAGCGAGGAACTTCGCTTTGCAACCTGTATCCAATCTCGAGCTGATCACATTGAGTCTGAAACTCGTGCCGCAACGATGGAGGGAATTGATGTTCAACGCGTGCTGCAGCGACAGAACATACCAAGTCAGTTGCAGTTTCAAAGAATCTGGAATCTTGGAAAAAAATTCCACTCCGGCCAGAAATCGATGCAAACAGGCCACAAAAAGATCCCGAAATATTAGTTATGGAATGAAAGCTCTCAAAGAACATTGGATGTGACTGTCTTCTGCGGCGCGCTTGTTAAATTGCATCCAATACAGATAATTTGAAGCGAAATTTTTGGAGCAGGAACAGGCGTACTTCTCTTTCCCTCTTCGTGCGAGTCCTTTTTGCCAAATTTGAATGGATCCCCCTTCCGCGGAGAAATCCATCTCGCAATGAAGAGCATCGTTCCTCAGAAAACAAGAACAGAGCAGCGCGGAACGGGACAATGCTGCTCTTTGTTGACTGTGTCATTTTCACGAGAAGAGCCTTCTGAAGAAGCGGGCTTCATTAGCTGTGTTATAATTGTGACGCTTCTTCGCGTATCCTGCGCGCAGAATTGTGCGCCTGAGACTGAACATCGAACTCCCTGCTGTGCCAGTTCTGGAAGCACTGCCAGAGTTCGATGTGAGATTTTCCATGCTCTCTTCTTGGATTCAGGTCGAACACTGGGACCTTACAGATGGACGCCACAACACGAAACTGAAACCAGCGAAGGTTCACCGGATTGAGGGTGCGCTTGCAGTCGGTGTCTGTTCTGGGTGTCTGTTCTGCTGTCGGTGTCTGTTCTGGTGACAAGTCAATCAGGGGAACAGTCCCATGACACACGCTATTCACCAAAACCTGCGATCACAGAACACCAAAGCTCAAACCGCGTTCCTTCAGCACAATTGACAAAATGCGCTATCACGACGGTGAGATGGAATGACAACTGCCTCAAACAAAGTGCGGAACTGAACAAGTGAACACACGAATGCTCAAAACGCAGATTCCCCGTAGCATGGCAACGCACACAACATGAGAGACTGTTTGTTTGCCGTGAATCTTTGGGCGGATATTTTTCTGTAGAAATAGGACTAATTCTTCCCTTTATTTACCGGCGGGACAGATAAGCTTCTAATCAGTTTTTCCAGCCTCCCATGCCTTTCCCCGTGGGTAATGCAGGCACGCAGGCAAAAGCACTGCAGTCGGCACTGTCCGCGCGGTTAAGCCTGGATATATCACCGGGTCCAGCGGCATTCCAAATCTGGGGCTTCGTTTGTTCTGCATTTTCAAGATCTGCAGACGCACCAGTACCTCCGAAGGTTGAGGTCGCTGCTGTTCGTGTGAAAACGATCTTTTCGAGTTTTTTCCCGACCACGGTTGGTTGAAGACGACACAACAGAGAACCCGATCAAACTGCTTCGTACTTTCTACTCTTCTGGCCACTTCACCACTGCCTTCCAGAGCCACAATTTTCATCACTTTTCAAGTGTACAACAGTTTCTTTGCTGAGTCTCGTCACGTCGGCTCTGGGCCTTGTAATTACTGCACTTACTGCCATTACATGAGACTGATATTGCCTGAGCCTCGCAGAATGTAGAATCAATATTCGTTCATTGCGAGTAATGCAAAGTCCCTAATCTCTGCAACAATGTTGGCCCTTCTCCTATCGCCTTCCTACCTCCGCTGTTTGCGCGCTGAAGGACGTTATTTAAACTGCAAAACGGATAAGAAGAGGAAACTTCATGAAGTGAATAATGAGGATTTCCCCTTCTCTGCATAAGCCTCTGTGATGACAGAAGGACGGCATTAAAGACTTGATCCAACTTCACGAAGAAGAAGCGGGTTTGTTTCTTGTCGTTGTCACAGAACAGGCCGCCACAGTCGTGAGCTGCGCAAGTCTGTTGTTTCTGTTTCGGAGTGGTTTCTACTGAGTCAAACTATGATTTCGCACGCTAAATCGTGGTGTTTCCTTGACTTTTCTTTCCCAAGTTATCAACATCGTCATCAGATGTCCACATTTCCGAACGAGGTGGACGCTTCTGAAGCTCACGCTCACCCGCAACTGCAAACCGTGCAGCCGCAGCAGCAGTCTTGGGGTCCAAGGACACCGTATCTGGGGAAGAAACAGCATTTCTGCCTGAATAATGCAAGAAAGGCCTGAACCTTGCAATTCCCAAGAGGCACTTACACCTGTCAACTTTCAATACAAGCATTCAGCTCATGAGACTAATAGCACAGAGTAGCCTTTTTTCCCACTTTGCAACCCTTTCTTTTCTTCATCCCCCCTTTAAGCTGGCATAAAACATACTACAATTGGTCGTAATGCATACAACTGCACTTAAGCCGCGTCCTAAGTGGCCCGAGACTGGCCTGGAACACGCCGGCTGAAGAAAGGGTGGAGGGATCTGGGGTCAAGGCGGTCGATAGGCGCTCAATAATTCACAGCCGTGAGTCCGAGAGACGAACGTCCGACCCCAGACCTCTGCACGATGATTTGCACGCCTCATCGACCAACATCACTTCAAACTTCACTTCGCCACCCAGTTGTCCTTGACTGTGGAGCACAAAAAGCTCGTTGCAGGAGAAATGAGCAAAAACACCCAACAGCGGGTAGATCCACGATGTCGTGGGCAGGAGGAAGAAGGGAGCGCCCCAGTTTTGCAAAAGAAGTCGCGGGGTGTCGGATTGCTTGAGTCGTAAAGGGCTCGACATCATCTGAGGCACCTGGATTCGACACAATCTGTGCCTCGAGGCAAAGCCGTGTCTAATAGATTCTTGTATCCACCGCCCAAACCGATTTTCTTTGCCTGGCTGGAAAGTATCGTGTGATTGTTCCCAACCGGCAAACGTGCAAAGGGACGATGTCGAGACTTGTGCAAACACGCTTACCAGAGCAGGCAACGCGAAATGATGTCCACAGATTGATCCCATTGACAACAGCATTACACTAATTGAATACCATAGCAATGCATACACACAACGAAGATAGCAAGCAATTTGCGCAATGTGAACGAACCCGATACATTCACATGTCAAACGCACATAAGGGCTCGAGTGAGGACTTTCTGCGAAACCACACAAAATGGTGGTCCACACAGGGAAAATGCTGTTCTGAAGCCAATCGGACTGAGGGATCTCAACCGGAAGAACGAGTTGGCACGACACAATCTTTGAGTTTTCACCTACACGAGAGAACCAATGTTTGAGTGAAACTGTTCGCACAGAATTGGGTTGAGTGGAGGGTCTTTTCGCACGGTCCTGCAACTGCGGGTTGGATCCAGATTGCACCCGAAAGCAATATCTTAAATTCTACCAGTGAAAATAAAGTTGAGACCGGGGCGGGATGTGCCTGTCTCATAAACAGATTCCTTGTAATTTGCTTCACCCTGATGACAAGTTTTCACTGGCGTGTGCTTCAATGCATCAAAACTGCAATCACAAGTGATGGAGGTGGCTGCACAACTTTAAACAATAAATTATGCACAAGTGTCTTTTGCAACCCACGGGAAAAATCTCCATGAAGGCGTTCGTGCGTCACACTGCCGTTTATGTTCAACACATGTATGCAGGTTCTGTCAGGAGAAAGCGAAGTGAACCCACACACTCACAAGACTCGAAGCCTGCACGACATGTATACCAGAGGTAAAGAAGACCAGCTTCCTTTTTCTCATGATGAAGTCCAGGGTTCAATTTAATCATAAACAAATTGGGTTCTGTCTACATCAAAGACAGGGCCGGATGACTGAGGAGCTACTCGCTTCCCCAGTAAACTAATATTTCAGAAATTACACCGAGGGTCCGCGGTAACACGAGGCCGCTTTTGGAAATCTATTTCCCCTTTACATTCATCCCGTTAAATGAATTGGAACAATGATGCCGGGTTCACAGTGTTGGTCAGACCACTCGTGCTCAGATTATTGTTCCCACGATCAATGCCAGAAGAAATGCACTGATCTGTGGATCTGAGTGGAAAGGAGATACAATTGATTGACAACAACACGAGAGCCTCTCCATGCAATTTGCCCGGGTTGATCAGGTCACCCTGAGCCTGGGGATGGTTCACTTCCGGTTACAACGTCGCGTGTCGGGTTGAGGTACCACGTGACCACGTGGTCCGCCACTGCCGCGGCAGACTGAGCGGTGGTGCTGAATGCGCAGGGCCGGGGAGGCCCGACTCCATTCGAATGGAGCACGACACTCGTGGGGTCACTCTGATGAGTAACTAATGCGCCCTGCAGAAATCAAAAGAACACTCCACTGTGCATTCCAAATCAAAGAGCAAACAAATCAAATCAGTACCTTTCACTTCTGAGAGTCGGTTTCATCCATTTATATCCAAAGCCCAACAGAATGGACCCAACTCCAATCACACACAGTATCGCATTGCCTCTCGTTTGCAGATGTTTCCATCTCTTCCCTTCTCAAACGGGCAGCGGGACAGACATGTACCAGGCACAAAAAGAGGACGACAGAGCCGATTTTAGTTTTGTCCTGTGAGCTGTTTTCCAAACTTCAAATCCAGCACAAAACGAGCTTGATGACAAAAAAAATTACCAACATTAAGATCATTAGTGTGGAAGTCTCGTGTCTACAATTTGGAGCCAAACTCCGTCACAATTTTGACGTGAGAATAACCACATTTTGGGACTGAATAGCAGTTTTGGGACCTTTCCCCGAACTGAGACGAAGCAGATGAGCTGCGGAGAAAAAGTGAGCTTTCAAAGAAAAGAAATCTGATTCTCGGCCTGTGCGGTTGCCGGGCAGCCCCGCTCCTTTACCTCGTGCAGCTTGTGTACATGACTCCAATGTAAATTGGACTGTAAATTGCCGTAGACGACTTCAACTAGCACTTAGGGGTGTGTGCCGCGGGAAGTTTAACCACAGGTCCACAGGCAATCTTTGCCACTGGCCATTCAACATTAACAAGATCAAGTTTGGGGGCCGTCGACCACGAACATGGCTCAAAAAGGCAGGGCAGCAGGTTTCCTTCCCCTTTCAACTCAATGAAACACAGCTGACTAGCAGAAAGCTGTGGCCATCCAAACTCAATTTCTCGTGCCTTTCTCTGAGTTTTCTTTCAACAAAGTGGCTTGCTTGGTCATCTGAACCTGAAAGCTGTTCTTTACGAGCAACGTAAAATCACGACGAAATCAGGTGGCAACGACTTGGCAGGTGTTGTAGTACACAAAGCCACACAAATTCGCGCGGCAGGTGCAATCGAAGCAGCAGGAATGTGAACGCATACGAGCAAACGGAAAGGGGGCTTTGACTCAAGATGAAGTTGAAAACGACTGGTGGTGATGAAGTTTGAAAACACAATCCAGCACTGGAAACAGTATCAGCTTCTCCTAACACGGCTAAAGTCCCGACAGTGGTGCGGAACAGCAATATCCATAGCAAATAGCAGCTCCATATGCTACTTAAAATCAGCGTAGCTTTTAACACCCATATTTAGCGTGCTCAAGACGATATTACACCAGCTCTGGGTAAAGAGAATCTAATATCAGCTTTTAAGCCCGCTGGCTGAGTCATGAATTCAAGGAAAACACATTCATTTCAAGCACGCAGGTTGCCTACTTTTTCCTGGATTGCGTTGTCGACTTTTGCCCGAATGCAGGCTGACTGCAGGTTCCTTTATTACACGTTCGTATCTTGCTGCTGGGGATCGCAGTTGGAAAATATGCTCAACGCTCGGAGCGACAACAAAGGACATCTGAAAAGAAAAGAAAAACCGAGTGTGTGCCGGGGATTCTAGTCTTCGTCAGCAAAAGCATGGCACTTGCGCAGCGACAGCTGCGATGAGTTGAGCTGTCAACACTACCCCACCTCCAGTTCGCCATGAAACCTTTATCCATCCCTTCTGTGTTTCTTCACAAATGAGATTCAGAAGCAATCTGCGCCAGAAAAACAGCATTCACTGCACGCGAATACACAAGACCAGAAAAACAGAGAAGAGTACGAAGACCTGGAACAAACCCTGTTTTGTGCAAGATGGCATTCCCACAGCTGGACAGTTCCGTCTTTCGACAACCCAACAACGCATTTTGAAATGGTATTGTGATCAATATTCTCCTTACTTTCAGTCGGACCATATTCAATTTGGCCGGGCCTGTGGGCCACCTAGCATGTTCAAGTAATATGAATTTAATTCAGTGTTGAAGCGGAGTGGACACGGAGAATACATATCAGTGCTTAACCCGGTGACAGTAAGTGGTCCCTATTGACTGCACACCATGCACAGCCCACTCCGCGTATCTTGCCTGCAGGTCCCACAGCCAATGTACAACAAGAGACAGATCCAGCTGCATTTTTCGCCTTTTCCGTTACACTTTGGCGCCTCAAGGCCGATGGTCAAAGGCAGGTCCAGATCAAAAGAACCAAACGGGAACGCCCAACTCACCCCTGACTTCAGAAATTTTGCAATGAACCAACCAAGCCCCATTTCTCCGGTTGCGTTCTGTGTCGATGGAAAACAGGAAGGTTTGACACATTTGGATTTTGGAACTTTCCTGGCTCCTCTCTTCCTGGTCGATATTTCAGGTCTGTAAACCTATGAAATGAATCAGTGACCCTTGTTCCTACAGGCAATAACTCAGGCGGACAAAGTCGGAGAGACGGTGCTTTCCTATTCCGCTCAGAGCGCCGTTATCTCCCGCTTGACAGTCGGCCGGGGGTACGGATAATGATAGCCCTTCTTCCTTCACCACAATTTCTCTTTCCTTGCCCAGAAAGGTGCACTGTGCGATGGCCTATCTTTCGATACTTTGCCGTCAAGCAGGAAGTTTTGGTGTCTTTGGCTCACAAATGAGCTCCACAGTTTGATTGTGAAATGCCTTGTGTTTGAACAAATCTCCAAAGAGTGTACGTGAGACCTACAGCGGCCACTGACAATCCCTTTGATTGTTCTTGAGAGCTATTGGGCAAGTGAGAGTGTGTGCTAATGGGAAACTTCCAGCTGCATCGAAGGAACCACCTGCTTGGCTTGACAGGGAACATGTTTGGGTCACAGGCACATCGCTTCCGACAACAGAACATTGCCAGCCAAACACAATTGCAGTCATTCATGGCAAAGATGCCTTGAGACTGTCCCATCTCATCTCCAAAAGACAATCTACAACAATGTAATACAATCAAAGGGCCAGTCTCACAGTGGAGGGAAAACTCGGGACTAGACAGGCAAACATTACCTCTGGCACAAAGAGGATAAGAGAACCATCGGCTTTTCCCCGTCCTACAATCGTAGTAAAAGGGAAGCCATTGTGAGACAGAAATCACTCAAGGGGTTGAGAAAGCATAAGGTTGCCGATGCCAGCGCCGCGATTCACAATAATGGAAGTTGAAGTAATGAACAGTGATAGTGCTTGAGAAGAACTCCTTGGAGCTTGGACAGAGACAACCTCCAGAACTGCCGCTGCTGCTGCACATCTTGAGTCTGGGGCTGCTGGGAATCACGAGTGGACCAGCAATCTGATGTAAATTCCATTCAATATTTCGCTCCTGATGCAGCGCAAGTCGCACGCTCAGCTTTTGCAAAACACAATGTTACCGAGCAAGACTTTGATAGTGGTCCTCCCGTCCAATTTCAACCTTGTAAACTTCATCTCTGATGACACGAAACTTTGACCTTGGTGGAACAGAATTGCAATCAGAAAAATTGCACACATACGCAGTGTGCAATTTGCATCTCCATGAGAATAAAACAGCAGTAGCATTCGAACGCATCAAAATATTTTGGCACGCACCCATAGTGACTCTGTGTACAGTGGAAAAATATAAAATCACCCCAAAATTGATTCTATTGATGAATCCATTAACTGATTAAATATCACAGTAAAGCGCTCGTACATTACCACCTCAAACAATCCTCGCTGAAAGCTTCCCATTGAAATGTGTACATCTCGGCAAACAGAGCGCAGTTACCGGCACAATTACGCGTTGTGAGCAATCACGCTACATATGACGTGTGACTCTGGGTGCGACCGGCTTGACTCCGAGACTCTCCCTTCCACACCAAAATAAAAGAGCAAAAGTCGCAACGATTTGGTTCGTTCAAAACACACACACGCACACACACACACATACACACAACACGACACACTTGTACCAGCAGTCATTTCTGACAAACCAAGACAAGGAGCTTGAGAAACGTTGGCTCCTCCTGCCCCTACAACTTCGTTTCAATTCCATCCCAAACAGCAGAGCTGGCAACTCCGAGAGTCTCTTCCCATTCCCCACGACTTCACTCAACGACAATCAGCAAATTCATTGTGTTTGGGATACAGTATCAATTTCCAGCTGACGCACTGGTTGATTGGAAATCAATGGAGTCGGGCCAGTCGCAGGCTCATCAGTAGGCAGATCTCGTATTGTTGCACATTACATTTACTCACAAGCCATGCAAATTACATGCACGTCCGTTTCCCATTCCAGTTACCACAATCACGACAATCAACTGCCAATTAAAGCTGTGGTGCTTGAAGCAGGTGAATTTCCACTGAAAGGCAAAAGGTTCTCGAAAGCATGCAGTGCCGCTGCGGAAAAAGCTGCGAATGAGGCCTTCCACGTTTGGAGTCAAACATCCCTTTGAAGAGCAGGTGAAAAATGTTTCTTTCCCCACCAAACTGACAAGTTGTTGATGGCTGAGGTCAGTGTGAATCACGCCCATGAGCTTTGCGTTGTGTTCAGTTCTGTCTTTTTCTTCCCCGAAACAGCAACTTGAAATCTGCTCGTATCTCAGCCAGAGTTTCCATCGTTGATCCCCGTGGTCCTTCATCCTGGTTCTGCGGTTCTGCTGGAAAAGCACGCGCCACGCATCAGTGGTACAACTGCTGATAGCTGCATAAACAGAAACTACCAACAATCGAACACTGACGCGCTGAACATGCCAACATCTCATCTCTCTCTCTCGACGAAGGGTGTGGCTGTCTGCAGAAGACTTCAGTTCTTTGTATTTCAAGGCGTTTCCCTGGGTGGAACCTCGGTATGGATTCTGCCACACGATGTTCTTTGTTGTCTTGCGGTGATGCGAAGATGAATCGTGGGTCTATGTCGCTTGTTTCCTCGAGCTAGAGTTTCAGAAAGCTGGTGTCGTGTAAAAATCAGGAGACAAATGTTGTCTCAGTCTTTCCTTGTTGCTCAGCTCCGTTAAGATATTTTTACACCCAATCTCAAGCACCATCAGACATTTTCTTCACCAAAGGAAAGAATGAGTGCACGGAGACATGCGATGTTTCTCTTTCAGACTCGAGATTACTTTTCCATCATCTTTAATAATGCATCGTTCTTCAAATGAGATCAAACGACACAGGGCCCATTTTAGAAGCTGCAAGAGAGAGTTGCACTCGCGTGTCGGCTTTTGTTCTACTCCACACAAGGCATTCACTGCATCTTTTCTTCTCCGATTCCAGAGGCAAACCATTTCTTCTCATTGCAGAATTCGATTTTAGCATTCCGCTAAATTTAAAATTCTCAATTACTTTCTTGATTCGGCTGAAATTAAATTATGAGATAACGAAATCCGGAGTTCTTTGTGCCGAAATTGCTAGATTTAGACGAAAGCTGCCACACGACAAAATGATGCACATGCAGAACCCTGAAATTAGGAATCACATTCTTTCTTTTCCTGGCTGGCAAGATTCCCCTCAGTACTTTTCCCGATAAAAAAAACAACTTTGCAGAGATGTAAAGATCATGTTGCTGGACCACACTTGCAGCAGCACTGTGGTGTGCACCGCTGAATTTGAATGCACTTCTGCTCCTCTTGGGAATGCTGTAAAATATTCCGCTGAAGGCGAGTTTCCCATTAAATCTTCGCGGTATCGGGATATATCTGTCTAAAATGGACCAATTCAGAAAGGGAGGCAAAAATGAAATTGATTGAAATTTGACAACAAATGACAGATGAAATATTGTCCTCTCTATAATTGCGCCGCCAATTGCTGCCACTGATAATGCCCGCTGGGACTTTCTCCTTCCGAGGGCTGCAGTCCTAATTGTCTTCAGTCTCATCTACTATTCTCAGCAGCCGATCCAGAAAAGGAAGCAACAAGCCTGTCATCCACACACAAGCAGCAAACTTTGATCTTTTCTGTCAATATCTGGTTCATCGGTCTTGAATTGTCTTCTCAACGAGACACACGATGCGCAAATTGAGCGTCAACAAAACTGAGATTGCAGTTTCAAAAATTTTCACACGATCCACTGCAATTTTCATCCGGGTAATTTCACTGCACTGCAAGCCGCCCAAATTTAGTGCAGCTGCATTCCAGCACATCAGTGCTTTTCACTCATCTGTTGATTTAAACATGAAATCGAGATGACAGTCAATTAGTGCGTAATTAAGTTTCACCGGCCGAATAATGCCTTTAATCTTCCAATGTGGATCCGAGCAGAATGCGAAGGCTCAGCGAGAGACAGTACGAGGGGGTCTTCAAAAGAGACCGCTGCAACGCGTTTTTGGCAACACTTTTGCGGGCTTCTAAATTTTAATGCAGACAATGAATCAACAAAAGAACAATACCAATAA
>JAAUXT010013737.1_pt1 | contig 41552 bp, 50 predicted proteins | sample 7278171 | NCBI WGS metagenome assembly JAAUXT01 (sample SAMN14350112, study PRJNA611818) | marine sediment metagenome | isolation source: surface marine sediment (1.8m) | place: French Polynesia: Moorea | collected 2018-08
AAAGTCCGGGGGCGCGTCCTCTTCCACTGCATCCTCAGTGTCGTCATCAGCCTCGAAGTTTCGGATCCCTGGACCGAGGGAAACAAGTGTACGATACACATTTTGAATCATTCATTTCAGAATTTTCTCTCATTGTTGCCCACATTTCAGGCATGGCTCCAAAGTTTGCTTGATCGTGTGGCTTCTGCAGACTGCCTGAAGATGAAATTATTATACCTCGTTGCTTGGATTTTCCTTGACAAGCCTGCAGAAAGAACAATTTCGGTTTGCCAGCGAGACTCGGGCACTGCACGGCCTTGAAGACTGAAGTCAAGTCCTTGATTTCAAGGAACCTGCCGTTGACACCGTAGATGCCTCCAAACATGCCTGCAGAAAGCAAAACGTTCGAACCAAACGGCATCGACGGTACCTCCCACGACATATCGGTGTTCAACCTGCGAACACCCCGCGAACAGCAAAGGTTTCCGAATCTAATTCATGAATTAGTCTTCCAGCCCGACGAGGGTCAACATGGTCACTTACCGTGTGTGAGGACGCAACAGACGAAGCAGTCGAAATTTGTGTGGTCAACTCGGAACGCGTAATGCGCGAGGGTTCTGCTGATTCCTGTTTCAGTCAGATTGTGAAAAGTCTCCACGTGAAATTCCAGCTTTTTCCAGACGAACCCCAGATTCTCTGAAAAAGCAGAAGGTACGTTCATTTCTTCTCTAATTTTGACAAGGGAAGACTTCTGCACTTGCCAGAATTGTCACAAAGACCAATGAACAAAAACATCGATTGATTCTTACTGCAGTCAATGTCTGTTCCTTCTCTTTTCGGCAAGCTTTTGCTCCTTGGGTCGCCTGTAATCTTGTAGAAGTCGCGATTGTTGATAATGACACAAATGCCTGAAACACAGAACGTGCGATTGCTCAACGACGAAAAGTTTTCTGTGGCTTTCAGTTTGCAATTTTGGTTGGAACGAAACAAGTTTAGATCTACCTCTGGGTTTTGCGTCCATTTTGTAACACGGCATGTCCAGTCGTTCTGCCTCCAAAGGGCTGCGCTGGATCTGTTCTTCCGCCTTAGTAGCTCTTTCTCTGTCCTTCTGCATCTCCTTTTTGAGCGCTTCACTCTGCCTACTAATGTCTCTTGTGTTGCTCTGCTGTTTGGGAGAAAAATGTCAACAACGTTGTTTTCTTTGTCTGTGATGCGCGAACGAATCTCGTGGCAAAGATCAACCTTCCGCTGCATAGGTTAACAACTCACGGCGGTTCTCTGTGCCTCGGCTCGGATGAGCTGCAGTTTGTGCATCTGGCGGACGGTGACGATGTCCTCCGCCTCGCGCTGCAGCTGCGCCGCCAGCTGCGCCTTGTTCGGCCCGGAGTCGATCGGCGGCGTCAGCGACCGGTCCGGCGTCAGGTCCTGCACCACTACAAATCGGAAACACGTCCACTGAGAACCCGACTGTGGTGAGTGAAGGATTTCCAACCATTCTCGACACGAACATATTTGTAAGAACAGAAAGACGTGTTTGGTTGGACAATAGATGTCGAGAAAGTTACCTGAGGCTTGCTTCGGTGGTCGCAATCCAACAGGGTCCCTCCGAGGAGTAAGTGGGGGAGTGTACGGCGGAGGTGGGTCGTTGTAAGAGGACATGGGTGTCACTGTTCCCATCGACGGAAACCCCATCTTCTCACCTACACAACGCATTGATCACATTCACATCATCACACCTAGGATGCCACCTTGGCAAACAAGAACACTGAACTGCGAAGGCACTCGCCCCCCCCCCCACCGGCTTGAACAGACCATCCAAGATAAAGGCTGTATCTGCAGAAAAATTTCCTGCGAAGATTCACGTTTTCAAGTTCAGGCTTCACACGTCAAAAGTGTACACCTGTACGCCACTCAGACACACACACACACACACACACACACACACACATGCTTTTTCCGACATTGTTTGAACAGGTATGGCTTTCTTTCGCGCTGCGCTACGAAGGTGGGCCGACCGAGGAATCCTCTGCACGTCTTACCTACCCAGGCAAGTTGGCATCGGCGGGGTACCCGCTGGCCCAAACGCAGGTGGCGGAGCAAAACCACCCATGGGTGGAATCCCACTTCTCAAAGCCTCGTAATCCATAATCTTGTCGAATAAATCCCGCCGGTCAAGTGAACCCGTCATTTCTTTCAGCACCAACATGTCTTCAGGAACAACCACCTGTAATGACGCACACACGTATGAGTACCACAAATAAAGTGTGCCACATCATCACATTACAAATTCCATTGATCCAACGATTTAAAGCTTCAAAATTTCAGCTGAATCCCGAAACGTCTTCGCCTTCAAGGCGCTACCCTCACCTGCGCTTTTTCGAGAATCACGAACAAGTTCTGTGCAGTTTCGACGTCTTGCAGTTTGTTTTTGGCCACATAACTGCCAGCAAGAAATTTCATCGACTGGACTTCATCATTGTTCATTTCATCGCAGAAATACTGCAGCAGCAACCTGAATTGGGAAAGTCAAAATTTATTCGCAATGAAACAGGCAAAGTCTGCTTTACTGTTGTGGATATTTCATCCCAAATGTTTGGGTGCACGCACCTGAATGGACTGAAGCAGGAGCCAGACTTCTGGATTTCGGCCTGAACATTCCCAATGTTGTGATTGAACTTTCTCAACAGATCCAGTCTTCCAACACGGTACAACAGTTCAAGCAAAAACTGGCTGTTCAACGACGAAACAAGTCCTTTGGTTTCCAGCTCGTTCAGGAGCTCCAGTCCTCTGCTGACTTTCTCCAGCTTTGCTCCCGGGACATTGTCTCTGCACAGAAAGCACATCGCTGCCACCTCCTGAGAATCCAGATCTTCATCAATATCCTTGAGAATTCTCCTCCACTGGACGGTCAGGTGGATGGAGCCACCGTCCGACTCCACGTCTACAGCCATGGTCGTCCGATAGGCACAGCCGTTTGACGCACCTGCCACGCACAGATGTCCAACTGAGGACAAGAACGTTCACACATTTACCAGGTTTGCACACAATGTTCTCAAGTTTCGCTGGGCCACTTGGTTCTACATTCAGCTGAATACATGTACAGTACGGAGGGGAATTCGTTTCTGGCAGAACGATGATTTGCGTAGCGATCGGTGAGTAGGCGATGTCATTCCCCGGGCCCAACCAGTTGATGTGGGCCTCACCCGTTAGTGTGGTGAATCTGGCCTCACCAGTTGGTGTGGTAAAAATGGCCTCACCAGTTCGGATGGTGAATATGGCCTCACCAGTTGGTGTGGTGAATATGGCCTCACCAGTTGGTGTGGTAAATATGGCCTCACCAGTTGGTGTGGTAAATATGGCCCTGTCAGTTGGTGTGGTGGTCCCACCATGCACTGCACAACTTTGCAGAGGTGAATCTGACCCCACCAGTTGTTGAATGGCCACCGACTCAAATGGAAACATCTCATCGTTCCGCCAAAAAAGATTTCGACCCGTAGACCAAGATATCCTTCCAATCAAAGCAAAATAGAAATCTAAATCTCGACCCAGAATAGATCTTGATCTTGATGTGGAGTCAATCTGGATTCTAGGTCTGTTTGTGTGTTTGTCAAATTTTCATCTGGATCAAAACAAACGTGCAATTCACGGAGGGGGCAGTTTCGCCGACGACAGCGAACAAAAAGCTCCAGAAAATTGATTTAACTTATCTCAAGTTCACACTCACCAAAACTAAAGTCAACTGAGTCAGTTCACGCACAAAAACCTTTGATCTTGCTGAATAAAATTTTGCGTTTTGAGCGAAACTTCATCCGCTGGAAATCCCAAGCCTCGTTCTCGCTCAGGGTCTGCGACGTCAACAAATTACAAATGGCAGTTCGGTTTTGTGCAGACTTTTGTTAAAACACCGACGATGGGCAAACAGTGGCTTTTTGCCAATCCGAAGCCAGACTGGAGGCAGTACAGGCCTCAGGACTCTCCGGCAATGGTCCAGCATCTGATAAAATGCAAGGAATTAGGTTTAAAACCCGACCCTTGGGCAAGGTTAGTTTTCACAACAGAGGTCAGAAGAAACCAAATTCCACTTGATTCAAAGTTGCAGTTGCTGTGGAACCAGTTTTATTTCCATATTGTGTACAAATTGTCCTGACATAGGTCTGATTTGGTTCTTAAAAATTCTGGATCAGCTCGGAAAACAGACCATCAAAAATGTCAGTTTTGATGTTGTTGAGCGATAATAGAGTGATTCTAAATGCATTGCTTGTTGCAGGAACTACGTTTGGTGTATGGCTCGAAGAGAGCTCAATTGGAGGCAATATAAGTTTTGGAAAATCTACTTGCTGGGCTTCTGGCCAGGCCTGGGATTGACTGTTTCGTGCGTGCTTATCGACAAGCTTTTCGGAATTTCCGAGAAAAAGTACGGAGACGAATTCAAGCATCACTGAGCCGCCGTTGGACTGGACCTTTTCTGGCAACTTTGGACTGGATTAGTTTGCAAGAACGTTCGAACCAGACGTACCGACAAGCAAGCTGTGAACTGTTGCTCCAGGACGAGACTGCGAACTGGATCACGCTCAATCAATCGTTTCCCGGGTTCGAGTGTGCACAACCACTAAAGTCAACATCAGCACAGTAGAGTTGGAACGCGTGAAGGTTGCGATTTCTTCTTTCAGTTTGCGCTGTTGATCTTGAATAAAAATTCAAGTCATGTCCACAAGAAACAAATCCAGAGTTATGATGCCGTTCAGTCGCCCGCTGTATGCGATTCACACGTAACACCACTGTGGTGTTGTTTCGTTTCCTGCCGCCCTCCTCTCCGTGACCAATTGGTCAGCAGCACAGGTCTCGGGTGGGTTCGTTTGCAGGGCGGGGTGGAGGAAGACGGGATCCACCCGTGGCAGGGAGGAAATGCGCATCAATCGCGGAGCGCGCACTTTCTGATCTCCGATCTCTTGTTCAGCTCAAACGATCGTCTGGACAAGTTTGAGCAAAACAGGCAACACTTAGGATGCCGACAACAGCCACCGAAGTCTCCAAAAAGTCGCGCGCACAACACAAAGAGCATTTGTGAATTTATTTTTTGTAGGAAACCAGATATTTGCATAATGTACAATTCTGCACATCCATCGCGTCAGTGACTTGCATGTCTTTTGTGAAATTTGACGCCATGATTCGACCTGTATATACAGTTGGCAAAGTGTACACGGATGTTGTTCTCACCAAGCGGTAACAGTTGGTTTTATTTTAATGCTGCCTGTTTCGTACAATGTACCGTCCAGTTATATTTGTCGGTTTAGCTCTCAAAACTTAAAAATTGAAGTCTATTCACGAATATTACAGAACAATAATCAAGAACAGAAAATATCACAGGGAAACTCATTTCCTAAATTTTTTGCGTTTTGTCAGAACACAACCCAATGCAGCTGTTCTTTGATGAACAATGCAGCTCTCAAGAAACTGGTTACTCAAATTAAAAAGAGCGATAAAACCTCGAGAAAAATAAACCTTGCTGAGGGCTGAAACAGCCTTGCTCATTGGTCCCACCGAGGACGGTTTCCAGCTTCTTCATTCCGGCGAATCAGGAGGAACCCAAAGCGCTTCCCACTTGAAATTCATTGAACTGTCCCTTTGCTGCAGTCTACCCGAGTGCTTTTTCGCTCCAATGTTGATCTGACATCCCCCTGCAGTACAGTATTACATTCTCACTGCGACTGAACACCTCCCGTTTCCGAGTTCGGCTTGTAGAACTTCCGAAGCATCCACTGTTCAATTAGTGCTGTTTCGACGCCAACGATCAAAACTGAAGAGTGTTTGGTGTCTGGTGTGCGGAAGTGTCATTTTGAAGTGATCTGGGGGCTCCCAAGAGGGTTCACCGATATGTTGGTCACAGCTACCACAGAAAGTGACTGTTAAGGAGAGCCAGTGTCCACCTTCTTGTAAACAGGTCCAAATTTAGCCATGTACTTTCTCACATAGTCCTTGGCTTTTGCTTTGACATTTTCGTTCACTTCGAGATCTTCATGATGCTTGCAGTGTTTCATTTCCTTGACCAATACTGCGTGAGTCAACTGGAAGGAAAACGGAAATGCTCAAAACTAAATGTCAACAAGAGATCAAAGGTCAACGAGCCCGCGGCCATCACAGACACCGAGATTCGAACCAAAAATTGAAAATTTTTGTTAAAATTTGTTTTGTTGGTTTACCAGGAGCTCCCCCCCCCCTTCCCGTAAAACCAACTTGGTTTCGACCTCCAAGCCGACGGCAGCAGTTGGCCGCTGGCTTCAGTTACCAAAGCGACGAAGAAATAAGTGAGTTTTGCAGTTTGATGTTGATTTTTGGACACGTTGACTGTCAATCAACGCTTACCTTCCTGGCAAGATACTTGAAGTCATCGTTGTTGGTGATTCGCCCTGCTTTGCAGTCGCGCTTCGTGTACGGATTCAGACAGGCGATGATGTGGGAAGAAATCTGCAAGAGATCGCGAAGTGAAAATTCATACCAGTGCGCTCAGAAATCAGAACAAAAATCGACGCATTTTTCAGCCGATGCATTGTCAAGTGAATCGGTGTGCAGCAGAAAAACTGATTATTGTACCTTCGTTCTGAACTGATCCTTCATCCGTTTGGCCACTTCGGACGAAGTATCAGCAGCAGCTGTTGTCGTTCCCTTCTTCGATTTCTACAGATGAGGAATGCGAGAATGTTTCGAAAAAAATGCATCAGTCACAGCTGTCATGCTTTCAGTTGCAGGATGTCAGGACAACTGAATTTCTTCGAAACGCTGTCATTTCTGAGCACGACCAGTGAAAGTTGAGTCCAATACTCGCCTTCCTGTGATGCTCCTCCACGTTGACTGACGGATTCTCCAGTTCTCCTGACAAACTCTCAGGTTCCGTGTCGTCGAATGAAGGCTGCTCCCATTGTGTTTGTCTGAAACCCACACATGGCTTGAGTACAAATTGAAGGAGAGATAAAGAAGCATCGAACACATCGGGGAGGGGGCGACGGCGTTGAAACTGTTGAGTCGCTTCACCACACAAAATAGAGAATACTCTTGGATCCTGGCTGGCACTTCCATGCCACAAACAAATACTGGACGTACCTGGTCACAGTGTGGTAGAAGTAAGTTTTGCCATCGCCATCCTTGGTGGCCTTCCAGTTTGGAGGTAGTTTTTGTTGCTTCGGTTTGGGCGGCGGAGAGGGAGGGGGCGGGGGAAGATCCTGCCCTTGCCCGTCCGCAGGTACCTGCTGTATTTGGAGCTGGAAGAAAACGTTGTCTTTTGAGCTTGTGTCTCATCCACGCTTCAAATTTGCCCTCATTTTGCAAGTGACGTCGTTTCTGAACGGTTTGTTTGCCACTCGACTGTTGAAGTGCGAGGCAACACGCGCAAGAAACTAAATGAGCGGTCGCAACAAAGGCGCGGGTTTCCTCACAAAACACCAAACTACTCCTGCACAGGGGCTGCAACTTTTGTTGCTTCAAACAAAATAAAGCCTTGACAGAACTGGACTTTCAAGTAGAAATATCCGCCGCTTTCAGCGTACATCGGCTGTATGCAACGTTATCTGACAAGAAATTGCATTGCCAGTTACAAGGAAATTTCCTTGCACGGAGCGGGGGGTGTTACAAGGAAATTTCCTTGCAAGGACATTTCAGTGCACTGAAGTTTCCTTGCAGGGGGGGGGTTCAAGGATATTTCATTGCAAGGAAATTTCAGTGCAGGGACATTTCCTTGCATGGCGGGGGGGGGGGTTTACAAGGAAATTTCCTTGCAGGGGGGTGGAGGGTTACAAGGAAATTTGCCTCAGTCAGACAGTCACAGTGGAAACAGTATCAGCCGCCGCGGCTGATAACAATGGGGGTCTGCTGAGTCACGTGCGAGTATTTTTCACACAATCCAAAAAATAGGACACACCAAGAACCAAAGGCAGTCGTCACTGACATTTCTTCTGCTCCAATCGAACAGCAAAACGGGGCAAAATTCACTGTTTCGCTGGGCGCCACACTGAACGAGGGGGTGGGGTGTCAAAGCCACTGCGAACTTCGATCAGTCAAAGTCCCCGAAAGACAAGCACAGACTATGAATCAAACGGAATTGCAACAGGCGTATCCAAAAAGCGGAACCCACAAACACAAACACTCCAAAGCACGACACTAACTTTTAGAGAAATTGTGGAAATACCCACCTCAATGTGATTTCAAGCATGACAGCGTGAAAACAAGAAAAGCAGCATCACTTTCAATTTTTCACAACAAATTTTACAAATAATCTGCCTTGTGCAGTCAAAACAGGCTCAGAACCTGTGTCACACTTTCAGAGAGAAGAGAGAAAGACAAAGGAAACCCAATGAAAGTTCCTTTCTTACCTGAGAGGGGTCTGTGACAAAGGCAACCTGAAAAAGAGAGTAAGAAGTCATGCAGCATCGTTCTTTTCTTCCACTGCGCAGCAAACGACCGGAATTTTCAATGTTGTGGTTGAACGGTGACGTCAAGCCTCGAACTTACCGGTTGTTGGACGAGCACCTGTGTTCCCTGCGCCGTGGTGGTTGTGTAGTAGACTTGCGGCTGCACCGTCTGCACGTACTGCTGCACCGGCGGCGTCTGCTGCATGTACGTCTGCAACAACAAACACGAGTCAAAGTTCTCTGGCAAACATGTCTCTTGCAACAAGAACAGAAACACACACGAGGGTCCTCAACATTTGAAGCGCACCTGCTGCACGACCTGCTGAGGCTGGCTGGGGTCGACGTACTGCACCTGCACAGCCTGCATCTGCTGCGCCTGACTCACGGGCTGTCCGCTCGCGTCCACCATCACCTGCAAGAGTCAATCAAGTCTTCCAATTTCGCTCCCAGACAAACTGCAGGGTTTGGTTTGTCCTTCACCCAGAATAGGAAACCTGCTGTCTCCACTTTTTTGAAATGTCATGACACACTTTATTGCCTTTCACATGAACCGTCGACAGCCAATCAGAAAGCACTTCGCGCCCGAGGTCAAGGACAAACGTCATTCAATACTTGTTTGCAGGTCAGTCGGTGAAGTGAACTGGGATTTGGCGACTGGGTACAGATGAACAAGTACGCCCACAGTCAATGTCAAAAACCCCTGCTCACCGGCTGCTGCACGGGCTGACCACTCGCGTCGACCATGGGCGGCTGAGCAGTGGACGAGACGACGCCGCTCGAGTCGACAGCGACCTGCAGCGAAAACCACCGTCATCTACAGTCCGCCACAAAACAAGCTCAATCTGTGTGTTAGTTCCACAATCCTTTGAAACAAGTCAAATTTTTCAGCTTGCACAAATCTGAGCGCAAGTCTAACTCCACCTGACTGAATCACAAAGAATGCCACATGAATCACAACTACTGGTCGACAAAAGAACCAAGGCGGGAACATCCACTCAATGATACCTAAAAGCAGAAGACAAGCACGGACACACAGGAGCAACTGAGGGACGACAGGTGGCGCTATCACACGTCACACGTCACCTGCTGTGGATGCGGAGGCAAAGGCTGCCCACTCGGATCCCCCAGATTCGAGTCTCCTGGATAGGAATCCTGTGGCAACATCGGCTGGCCAGCCGGATCCAGCATGAGCGGCGGTGGCTGCTGGCCGTCATCATACACATCATAGCCCAGCGGGTTGTCAGTGTCCAACTGATACGGGTCTGGCTCCAGAGGCTGCCCGCTCGAGTCCAGCATGGGTGGAGGTGGCATAGGCGGAGGTAAAGGCTGACCAGTGGCATCGAGTAGCATGGGTTGATGCGGCTATTAAAATCAAATGCACCAAGAACATTCCTCCGAGATTCATGCAAAAAGCGTCCACAATCAATGTTACGGTGCACCGCCAGCCAAGCAACATGAATATGAAGTCACTGATTTTGTTTGTTAGTATCAAGCATTGTACAAAGTTGTACTTGATCTGAAATTGAGGAATTTAAGACGCCGTGGATGGTGATCACAGTCATTCTCCAAGATCTGCTCTGACCCATTCCATCGCCTGTGCACCTAATCTCGCAGTCAAATAAATTGGTTCTTCACTCACCTGTTGCGAGGCTGGAATGTATTGTCCATCGGGCCCCACCACCATCTGCTGTCCGTCAGCAGCCACGACGACCGGCTGTCCGTCTGGGCCGATCATCTGCACTTGTCCCGTTCCCGGGTCGACCTCCATACCCTGACCAGCCACTGGCAGCCCGGTGACCGGATCAACTGCAAAGGTTGCACGGAGAACTGGTTTTGATTCGAATTCTCCATTTATGGTCAGAAAGGTTACTCTGATGTCCATCAAGGTATCGCCCGCTGACTGAAGCTGTCACACGTTACAAATAAATGTTGAACGAACGGTACCTTGCATCTGCATTTGGTACGGTGCGTTTGGGTCCTGGTAAACCATATTGGGATCCTGATACACCATGTTTGGGTCCTGAAAGCCCATGCTCTGATCGTGCGTGTAAACGTATCCTGTTGCCGGATCCTGGGGAAAATCGAACCACGTGTGAAACTTCGCATGTACAACAACAAGGTCCTTGTCCGTCTTTGAAACTGGAAGTTGGCCAGATTGGACAGCAGTCGGGAGGCTTACCGTGTAGTACTGCATCCCGGCGGCCTCCGCCTCCTCGAGCATCTTGTTCTGCGCCTCCACCTGGCGCCTGAACTCGAGGTCCTCCTCGATCTTGCGCCTGAACTCCTCCTTCGACATCTTCGGACCCTTCACCGGAATCAGGTTCTTCCCCACCCCGCTCCGAGACGGCAGAAATTCGCGTCTGAAAAACGCATCGAAAATCGTGAGTGAAGCCTTGTTGGGAACGCAGGTTGTGGAATCTGTCGACTGTTGTTCTCGTTTGTTGAACTCGTGGAGGACCAACCCCCGTGCGCACCTGGCTTTCTTCCTCTCGTCATCGAGCCGGTCCTGCAGGCGATCTCGGTCCCTGCGGTCGTCGCCGTGACGGTGCCGCTTGTCGCCGCGCATGTCCGGGGAGTCGTCCCGGTGCCGCTTCCGGTCTCGGTCCCTGTCCCGGTCGCGATCTCGCCCTTGGTCTGTTAAGATTTCATGAAGGAATTTTGCCGTCAGAAAGAGTCGTCTTTGTACCCAACAGACAGCCAGAACATCTCTGGCTCTGTGTCATCTCTGTGTCAATTCAGTCCACAAGAGGCTCGGTACGAGGCTTGTCCCTTAATTTTCCTTCTTTTTGCGATGGTGCCGAACACAGTCGCTTTGGAAATGATGAGACAACTTTGTTTGAAAGATCTTCATCTGTATTCAAAATGTCAACAGTAAAAGACAACAAAAAAGTAGAAATTCAAGTACAACGAAGCTGTCAAAGGACAGCCGCAACTCATGGAACGGCGGACAGGCATTTGGCAAACATTCATAAAAATTCTGATGGCAGTAACTGAACCAAAAACATGCAACAATTGGAACCAAAACAACTCATTCAATGGGTGCCAGACCCCGTTTCCCTTGACCCTCGAAGTACTCCCCCCCGCAGCGATGCACTTTTTGTACCGGACGACCAACTTGTCAAAACAATCCTGGTATTCTGCCAGTGGGATCTCTCTCAAAGTCCTGATCACTGTAGTCTTGACATCTTCAAGTGTCTGAAATCTGTGACCTCAGATTTTAGCCTTCAGGAGGGGGAACGCCCAGTAGTTGCACGGAGACAAATCCGGGCTGTACTGCGGGTGAGACCAGAGGTGTTCAGCCATGTCCACTTGGAAAAGATAGTCTGCTGTCTCGAGGGAAGTGTGTGGAGAGGCATTGTCCTGCAAGAGCACAAAATTCCGGGCAGCCCAGAGGGTGGGGCGTTTTCTGCACAAACTCTCTCTCATCATTCTCAATGACTCAATGTATGTTTCACTGTCAACTGTCCCCTCATCATAGAAGAATGTTGAGATCGTTCCATGTGAGTCAAAATATAAAATCAACATAGTTTTGCGCTGTGATCAACCTCGCAGAGCCTTCCGGGGGCGGGGATCTCCGGGGGCTGTCCACTGCATGTCTGCAAACTTTGTGCGTGGATCATATGTAAAAATCCAAGACTCGTCTGTGGCAATCAGTCTGGCAAGAAGACCTGGATCAGCAGACAACTTGTCAAGGTTCTCTGTGGACAGCTTCACCCGGAAATCCTTCTGGGCCTGGGTGAGAACCTTTGGAATGTACTTGGGTGCGAGTTTCTGAAGCCGGAGGTCCTTCTTGATGAGTCTGTGTGCTGTGGTCTTGCTCATGTCGCAGGCACTGGCGATTTGACGGATGGTGGTGCATTTATCCTGGTCAAGCTGCTCCTGCACAGCTTCTCTGCTGCTCGGTATCCTCTTGGAAAACTTCCTCCCAGTGTGTTTGAAGTCTTTGGTGTTCCTGTCTGGATTGTCGTTTGAACCACATCCAGATTTGAGGCACACTTAGGGCATGGTCTCCCCAAGCAGCACGCAGCTTCTGGATCATTCCTGCCACTGTCTCTCCTGCACGAGCACACATTTTGATGGAAGCCCTCTGTTCCAGGCGACACTCCATTGAAATCCAAAGCAAAAGCACTGCAAATTTGAAAACTGCCATCGCTGTCGCCGACTGAAATGAACTGGGTGACCTTCGTGACCTCCTGAGAGTCTAGACACTCACGGGATCGACGCTTTCTGTGTCAAAATATGTGGCACACAGTGCGGACAAGCTTGTGTGCGATTCTGACCAAGATCGTCTTCACTGTGTCCTTGCCATCACCAAAAGAAGGAATATTAAGGGACAAGCCTCGTACACACACCGCTCCTTCACCACACAGCACGGGATGACAAGTAATTTCTGCTTGGGCACGCGGCACGCAAGTCCGCGCGTCTTACAAATGAAGCAAATCCCATCATTCTCGTAAAGCCACCAAACTGACCGGTCAATCGGCCGATTCACTTTCAAATTAAATTTTTACAATCCCAGTCAAGAAAAGAGTGAACAAAGGAAGGAAAGCATGGGACAAGAAAAGTGCGCAAAGCACAAAGTGAATCCAATCCACGCAGAAGACCCGCAATTGTCCGACAAAATCTTCATTCATTCTGAGCTGTTTTCTTTTCAAACATTGTCTTGTCATTCGCACTTCGTTCATTCATCAATCATCCACAAAACAAATGAAAAATCTGCAGTATGGAAAACAAGCAAGCAGGTCGCGACCCCCAACAAGTTTCTGGTTAATAATTCACATCGTACGAGATAGAAGCACCAAGCAGAGTTACATTGTCCCTAAAGATATTTCCACCAGCCCTGACATCAACGCAAACGCAGAACATGATTGAGAAGCGGCTGGTGAACTTCGGAAGCTCTTGACTATCAAGACTCGAACAAAGCTTTCGGTTTTTCAGAGCCTAGGACCACTCAGAATCATTTTCGCTGAATACCAACAGTAGACGAAAAACTTCAAAGTTATCGAACTCAACACTGGAATGCAAAAGCTGCAACATTGTTCAACATGTTTCTGTTGTTTAGATTGAATTGCGGCTCTCGTTTTCCAGTTCAAATGTTCTTGGGAAGAGAGTGGTATGCCTCATATCAGTTCAAGCCAAGCACTCCACATGCGAAGACTCGGAAAAGATGGTCAAAAGCAGAATGGCCGGCAACAAGGTGCACTTGCCTTTGCTGGATCGGCGAGATTGTGAGTCTCGACCACGGTCCGAAAACTGACGGTCTAAACAACCAAAGCGAACAAGAAATCATTCGTCGGCAACGACACTTGTGTCGACAACGCTTTTGTTTTTACCGGAAGGTGTCAAATCCGTTTCAACTTCTGCACCTTTCTTGTTGGCGTCTTTCCCAACGCACCCCCAGAAAAATTGATCCAACAAGAAGGACAAAGAAACTCACCCAATTCTCGTTCAGTTTTCTTTCGTTCTTCTTCTCGTTTCTTCGGGATTCTGAAGACCTCCTGTGTGAAATAAAATTGATCTCTGAATCAATCCATCTTCAAAGTAAAGCAGTGAAGGGCGGACAAAGCGAACAGGAGAAACCAGATTCCTGACACTATTTTCACACTCATCACCCACCTTCATGTCCTTCCATCGCTGGAGCAACTCCAAAGCGAGCTCCCGGACCGTCTCCACGGTGAAATGCTGGATGTCCACACCCATTGACTCCGTGGCAGTCTCGGTCGCGTCTTCCTCTTGTGACGTCGATTCAACCTGACAGTCAAAAAGAAACACATTCCTGGTCGGTCATCATCAAGTACACGTGTGTGTGTGTGTGTGTGTGTGTGTGTGTGTGTGTGTGTGTGCGTGCGTGCGTGCGTGCGTGCGTGTCTGTGTCACAGGTGTTGCTGAATTTACGCACCACGCCACTGTCTGCATGAACCGCTTCCTCCGCCTTCTCTTCTCGCACTTCCTCTTCTGCCACTGCAGCTGATTCCAGCGGCGGTTTCTCATCCGCTACTGCCGCAGTGTCTTCTTCGTTCAGCTTGTTCGTGCTGCTCACTTCGTTGTCTCCGTCCTTGATGTCCTGAATCGCCGGCTTCACATCCTCGGGTTCCTCTTTTGTTTCTGCAAAGCAAAATATTTGGCGCCAAAATTTCGCCAAACTGCGCGTAACTCAACAGCAAGGTAAGAAGCCCAGTTCGCTGTTCTGTGGACTCATCCCTTCACGCCACGCACCTTTCTGACTAGAATCGGAAGCTTCTCCGTCAGAACTTGCACCACCGTCCGTGCGAAACAGCAGCTGCTTCTTGTGTGGAACCGACTCACCCGTTGTTTCTGTTGAGACAAAGCACAAACATTTGATTGCAGAATGCGTGAAGGACCTGAATTTTTAAATCTCTGGCAGTTTGGCTGAATCAACCGCACCTGTTTTGACGGACACATCTCCCGATGACACGGGCGTGGAAGACCCTGAAGTTTTGCTGTCGGCGTCATTCCCGTTTTCCTTCACGTCTTTTGTCGCAGCAGGCGCTTCCGGAACACCAACGTCGTCTTCCGTCAGCTGCGACCACTTCTCAACCACACTCAGAATCTTGCTTTCCTTCAGCATGGTTTTGTTCTGAACTGGTAGTGCCTTCAAGGCTTTCAATATCTGGAAAGAGTGCAGATATTTTGGTTCACTCTCGTGATATAACCTCACAACATGGACCGATGCCTGACCTCAAAAGAAATCTTCCATTCTCCGGACAGTTTCTGGGTATGTTTCACAAAAACTGTCCAGTACCAACCTCCACTTTCAGGTCAATAGGTGGCTTCTCAACTGCGTAGGACCAAATCAGATTCAGCCCGTTGTAACCCAAGAACAGCTGCAGACATTTGTGCTCTGTAGTGTCCTACAAAACAAATTGAAGAACTCTCATTTCTGTTTCACGTAACCAGACTGAAGGATTTTTTATCAACCCTTCAAACAAAGCTGCGCTACCTGAATGACTTGGAGGAGGTAGCGCCGATCGTGGTCGCTCTCAACGCGGACGAAGAGGCGCAGCAACTCGTGCACGTGTTTCTTGCTCTTGAGCCCATCCAAGTCCACCAGGCGATCAATTTCATCATCCAGCTGCAACGTATCAATCGAAAACGTCAGTTCGGTAGCATGTCATTGCGCAGAGTTCGCACACAAAAGGATGAACTGCTCAACAAAACTCAGATCACAAATTGCACTCACGGACAAATCGGCAAAGTTTTCCTTCTTCCTCTTCTTGTCCTTTCCTCTTCTGTCTTCCTTGATGGGTGTGCTCTTGTTGGCACCAATGTACCCTCTGCAGTTCTCGGCACCGCAATAGCATTTCTGAGCTGATTGCCTGCAATGTATTGTGATGTCTTGATACAGTGGTCATAAAAAAGGTGGCCTCATGAAAATTTCTGCCGAATAACCTTCCATATTTGCACACAATGCCAGTTATGCGACCAAAGTTGAGCAACTCACCCGTATGTTTCAAACTGGTAATCGAATGTCAGTTCCTCTCCTTTCTTGACATCTTTTATTGTGAAGAATCCAACCCTGAGTTGACCGTTGACTGTCCACTGCAAAGTATGAAAAGCACGTTGCAAATGCATGACATCTGCAACTGTTCTGGACTGAAACGCGGCAGGCAAGACCAGAAGAATCCTTTATAGTTTCAGATGTCCTTGTACGAATGCCCCAAACTCACGTCAACAAACACACGTGGGGCAATCCTACTGGATCCCACTGGTCACATTTCCAAGCGCGTTGACCTTCACTGAGCAACACAGTCGCGCGTGCTCCCCTTTTTGAGTGTGACAAGAAGTGACGTTGGGCATACCTTCTGCGTCTCCGAGTTGGGGTCGCAACTGTGGTTGATGAAGCGAGAGATGGAACCTTTGCGCGTCGCGTCAATGATCTGGTCGGCGTTGAGCGCCATGAAGTAGTGGTGCACCTTGTCTTCCGTATCATATTTCTTTGTGCGCTTCTTGAACTCACGGTAGTCCAGCACCTCCCCAACATACTCCAAGAGGAAGGAATTTCTGCAAAGAGAAACTCCAACTTGGCACAAATTCACAACGTTACACACCAAATTTTGTCATGAGAGGCAGTCACATTTGCGTCAAACATGGCACATGTTGACAACAAATGCAACTCCCAAAACGCAATTGTCAACTCAAGTGTCACTGTTGAGGGGTATCTTATAGTGATGGCACTCACGCCGAGATATCGTCCTGGGCCTTCAATCCTCTGCCTTTGTAGTCGGTCTCGAACACTCCAACCGGAGCATATTGATGCTGGAACACAACGCCAGTTCTAATTATCTCAGGTCAAATTACTCAGAAGAAAACTACAACCCAAAGCAAAAATCGACCAATGAACGGAGGAACTGCAGGCAGTAAATGCCACGCACCTTCTGGAATCGTTTGTTCCTGCAATAGTCTCCGCAAGGACATCTGGAACCACTGGAAGTATATCAAGCAACACTTTCAATTCCGTGCGCAACATTCCAGATCAGGTCCTGACAAAATCAGTGGCAGCAAGAACGCTCTCATCAACTGAAAACAAACTTGGGGCGTCAAGCGAAGTGTGTACACACCACTCGATCTGAAGAACTCGGTTGATACATTCCTCCCCACAAGGCACGACGCCCATACGCGCGTCCTCTTTGGTCGGCATTGTGCAGTCACAAATCCATCGCCGAGCTTCTTTCTTCAGCTTCGACAAATCTCTCCTGCAACAAATGACATCCGAAACATTGAAACTCGAAAAGGAAGGGGCAAAGAAAGTATTTCAGCAGGACTCAGACGACAAGGCCGGGAAACTCGAATTCACCTTTCGGACAAGTAGACGTTGTCCTGGATGTCTTCATATGGTGTTGATTTCACTTCTTTCTTCACATCTGGGGTTTTCATCGTTTCCTTCTGCAAACAACGTGATGTAGACTCTGCATTTCTTTTGCTCACGAAACGGTGGCAAAATTTACACACGAATTCACGACACAACTGACGTGCAGGTGAAGATTGCACCTACCTTGATGTTCTCAATGGAGGACAGAGTCTTGTCTGGTGAGCGAAGTGTTTCTTGAATTCGAGTCGCGTCGATCTGAGGAAGCTTCAGGCTGGACAAGCTGTCCTTGAACTTCTGAGAGGGAGACATCGCGTCCAGGTCTTCGGCAGCCGATCCCGACTCGCTGTCCCTGAACAGCAGCGGAGACTTGCCGACGCTCTCCAAGATCGGAGTGATGTTCATTGAAGGATTTTTGTCTTGGTTCATTACATTCTCTCTGAACTTTTGCAATGGTGATCTTGCTGTCACAGGAGAGTCTCCAGATTTTTCTGGACTCATCATCTTTTCTTTGAATTTGTCCAGTGGCGATTTCGCACCAACGCTCACAGGGGGCGTGTTGGGTTCGCTGCCGCCAGAAAGAGGCTCCTGTTCACTCCACCTGCGCCATCTGTCCTTCACCTTGAGCGGCTGCGACGATCCTTCTGGCGTGGAAAATTCGCTTGGCGGTCTCAGCTGCGCACTTGGAGAGTCGCTGGATGACAACACACCGGCGTTGTTGTTGCAGTTTGCGTTGGGCTCCTCCGCGGGCACGTCCCACTTGCTCTTTCTGACCCGAGGCGGTTTGTCCGTCCCAGAGCGATTCGCGTTCTTCTCTTCCATTGACTTGAGTCTACTGCTCCTTCTCCGAGTCTGCACACCCTCCTCGGCCTCTGCGGTTTCCTCCCGTTTCTGTTTTCGCTTTTTCTTCTTTTCCGGGCTTTTTTCCTGAGTTGTGTCCGAGTCGTTCGAAGTTTCACTGAACTTAGCTTTCACGTTGCGAAACATCTCCCCCAGCAAACCACCAATTGCGTTCGTGACATCGCCCTCCTGATCCAGCTTTGAACTTCCTTTTCCAGATGAGATCTCGCTGCTCGTTTCCGAGGGCCCTTCAGAGGAGCCGACGTCCATGTCATCTGGTTTCTTGGTGAAGGTTGTGCTGTCCGCGTTCTCGGGGTCGTCGAGGCTGTAGCGCTTCGCCTCGTCGATGTCCTCGTCTCGGCGCTCGACGCCTTCCGTGGGCGACGCGCCGACGCGCGGTGCGGGTATGTCCTCCTCGCTGACCGTCTCCACGTACTTAAGCGCAGACCTGGGCGACTGTTTGTTGACTGGCGGCGCCACCTCGACCTCCACCACCTGACGACTGCGACTGCCTCGGGACGAAGAGGACTCGTGCTCCTGCTGTACAGGTTCGATCGCCACTAAGTTTGCTTTGTTCTGAGTGCTGCTGCCACTGCCACTCAGTTTGTCTTGTGCCGGCGCCGCGTCAAAGTCTTCTGGGGCGGCGGGAGGAACTTCCGTTGTTTCTCCTGGAACTCCGGGTTCAGGAACAGGGGTAGACTCCACCAGGGGTGCTGGAGTTGGCGGAGTCTCTGTCAACAGACCAGGCGGGGGTGGAGGAGCGTTGTATGGTTTCCGAGGAGGTTCAGAATAGGGACTCGAGTAGGGTTCTGGGTACATGCCGTGTGGACTGGGTCCTGGACCCATGGGCCCTGGGTATCCGTGCGGTGGCATGAAACCAGGAGGACCATACGGAGAGGCCATGTGCGGGGGATACCCGTCCCATCCACCCGGAGGAGGTCCGTAGGGATCCATGTAACCAGACCCACTTCTCCTGTGCGCAGGTGGTTCCTGTCTGTGTCTGCTGGTGAACTTCCCTGCAGCCTGAGCAATCAATGAGTCGTACGCTTGTTCAAACCTTTGAGGTGACTGCGTGGCTGCGCTGGTGTTACTCGTGTTCTCAACGGGCAAGTCTCCGTACCCGAGCGAAGGCAGCGGCACACGCGTCGGCTCAGGCGGCAGCGGAATCGCCTCCGCTTCCTTGGTGACCGGGGCGACGCGCTCCGGTGGCGTCGCTGAGCGGCGGATGACGATTTCTTTGCGCTGTGAAGGCGACTCTCGTTCACCGCGTTCTCCCCTCTCTCCGCGGTCGCCGTAACGTCGCTCGCGGGATCGGGACCGGGACCTCCGAGCGAACCGGTCCTCCCGCCCCTGACGCGGGGACCGCCACTTCCTGTCGCGGGAGGAGGAGCGGTGCCGCCCGGCGGGAGACCTGCGATCACGGGAGCGTGACCCGGACCTCCGTCGCTCCCTCGATCTTCTGCGCTCCCTCGACACGGATCTTCTGCTGCGATCCCTTGACAGTGACCTCCTGCGGTCTCTCGAGGATGATCTTCTGTACCCTCGCGACCCTGACCTTCTCCTGTCTCTTGATCCCGACCCATATCTGCCTCTGGAGCCTGAGCGTCTGTCACGTGATCCAGATCTCCGGCGTCGACGCTCGTCTTCCCGCCTCCTGCGTTCTCTATCGTACTCTCTGTCTCTTTCCCTCCTCTCCTTTTCCCGTTTCTCCCTTTCCTTCCTTCGCTGCTCTCGCTCCTTTTCTTCTCGGTCTCTGCTTCGGTCTCGATCTCTGCTCCTGTTCCGATCTCTGTCTCTACTTCTGTCCCTGTCATCCCTGTTTCTGTCCCGCCCCCAGCCTCTGTCTCTGCCAGAGTCGTCTCTTCCTCGATCTCCTCTGTCTCCATCCCGATCTCTGTCCCTGTCATCTCTATCTCTTCGTCTGTCCTCTCTTCCTCGATCTCGGTCACTTTCTGCTCCATCTTCTTGTTTTCCTGCCTTGTCTGCCTCTTCAGCTTTGTTTTCCTTCGGCTTTTCAGCTACAAGGTCCACTTCTTTGTCATCTGGCTCCTGATCGTCTTCTTCCGCGGTGGCAGTTTCGTCAGACTTTTTCAGTTCTGCTGCAATCTTTTCAGCTTTAGCTTTCAGAATTTCTTTGGTATTTGACTGTTGAACTTCCTCGTCTGGAACAAATGAAAGATGAGAAGGTTCTGGAAGGTACATGCTGACTTTGCCTTCTTCGTCCGAATCCTCTCCGAACACATTCGAAACCTTCATCTTCTGTCTTCCGTGCAATTTCATTCCGAACCCAATTTTCGAAGCACTCGTGGCGTCCTTGGAGGCAGGACTGCCACTTTCCATTGAAGATTTGCTCACTGTGCCTTGTCTTTTTCCGATCAAAACACCTATCTTATTCGCACCAGCCTCAACTTTCGAGTCTTCTTCATGTCTACTGTCTGGCGTCCTCTCTGGTGTGAGCATGGAAGAATTTGGGCTCGAGCTGGAAGTTCTTTTGTGATCAGTGCGGTCACCCGGAGGGGCCTGACTGCCAGGGTCAACAACGGGATGTGCTGTCCGAGGTGCATCCTCTGGTACCGGAGCTGGTACTGGCAATGGCACACCAGGTGGAACACCAAGACTCACAGGTGGCAACACAGGTGTTGGCCCTGTCAAAAGTGAAACACCCTGTGTGCTGTCAATGGGTGGTGGCACTGGTTTCGGTTTGTCCACTTGCGCCACAGGTGATGCTGGCACTGGTTCTGACGCCACTACTGCTTTTGGCTTTGCATCAGCTGCGGGAATAATTTTAGCCTCGGGGGATTCTTCGAACGGGTCGTAAAATTCACTGCCCCTGGAATCCTTCGCTGGGCTTTTCGCCGGAGCTGCTTGTGGCTCATCCTTTGGAGGTGGCGGCGGAGGTGGAGTTTCTTCTTCACTTTCAGATGAAATTTCCATGTCCTCGCCGCTCATGTCCAGATCATGCGGACCTTCCGACTGGACAGACTCTGCTTGTTTAGACACACCAGTTGGAGCTGGAGGAAGTGGAATGTCAAACAATTCCAATCCGGGCTTTGTAGCACGAGGCTCGCTGGATTTACTCACTGCCATTTCTTTGACAGGAGTCTTTCCCTCTTTGGGTCTCTCGGCCCTCTCTGCTGACTGTCGTTTCCTGGTGTCTCTGGGCGGGGAGTGGGATGTTCGCTTGTTGCGGGAGCCGCGTCTGCCGCGCGAGTCGGATCGCTCCCGCCTGGAGCGGCTGCGGTCCGGGGAGTCGCTCGCGCTGCGGTCACGACGCGACCTCCGCCGGTCCGGCGACCGCCGCGACCGCGACCTCGGCGAAGGTGAACGTCGGTGTCGCGAAGAGTACCGGTCGTACGACCTGGAGCGTCGCCGGTCTCGTGACCTTGATCGGCGTGACCTTTCCCGTGACCTGGAGCGACGACGTTTGTCCGTTGATCTGTCGCGCGACTTCACTCGGGAGCGTTTTCTGCTGTTGCCGTGTTCAGAAGCGGCGCTGTCTTCTGATGAATGTCGTGATCGTTTGTCCCTCCTTTCTTTATCCTTTGACCTGTCTTGATCTCGTGATCTGCTTCGAGACTTTTCCCGACGTTCCTGCACTTCTGCAAGAAACAGTAACGATTTCACAAGCCAACCAACCTGCACACACTTACACAAAGTAGACACCAAGCACCAAACGTTTGTGCAGTTTCAACAGTCAACATTTCGGGTCACTTTCCCGCGTGTGTAACGTCACGTGTAATGGCAAGATGGCGAGGAGCGAACGAACGCCTTGAGCACATACATGACATCTGAGAGCCAGCAGCAGCAATCCTCGAAGGAATATGTTTGTGCTGATTTGAAGAACCTGTTTCTGGGCAGTTTTGGACATTTTTCCGAAGCAATGATTGCAAACATTCTTTCTCAACCAACCATGGCTGCAAAGTGGGAATTTGGTCAAAAAGGACGTTGATGCCAGGAACGTTTGTTCAGTTTGCAATTGAATAGGGAAGAAAATTTTGCTGTTTGGGCCTTGAGAAACATTTGGAGATGGTCAGATGCTCAAATCCACCTCAGATCCCGAAAATATTCCCACCCGAACTCCCGAGGCTTTCTTCGAATTCTGAAAGAACCAAACCAAGAGTCTCATCGCACCTCCCAAAATTGCCAAAACTTGCTCAATGAGGCAGAATCTGAGGAAAACAGTCTGCCTGCCTCTCAAATTTTCATGATGCACGGTTCCCCATACCCATTGCAAATGTCAGATAGCACGAGAAGCAGGAAACTCACACTATATCCTAACTTTTCTCTTTCACGGGAAAGCTCGCATCTGCTCCAGCACTGGCACGCCTCACGAAAACCAACAGAATCGAACACGAAGAGACCACCAGCACCACAATTGAAACAGAAAGTTGACAACCTACCTTGCTTCTTGCTTTCTTCTGTGGCTTTGGCTGCTGTGGGCTCATTCAAACTTTGCTCTGGCAGGGACAAAAATGCCTGCAAAGAAAATTCTTCTGGTGAAAGTTGGGTGTTCAATATGTTGACCAACAAGAAGCTATTTTTGGTTCTTTGGGGTCAAAATAGCGCCTGTCTAACTCTGTAGTCATTTCAGAGAAAAAGTCACCTCGTCTTCGTCACTGTCTGTATCCCAGCCCGTTTTCTGTCGTTGGACCACGTTGCTAGTTGCTGCTGCCATCTCCACACTGACGTCCTTGGCTGGAGCGACCTGAGGAGCTGCAGGTTGCATCACTGTGGTCTCCTTCGATGTGACATTGCTGTCGGTCCTTGGCGTTTCTGAAGAACACCAAAACTTGCATTGATTGAACAAACACCAACTGGATGAAAGTTCAATGCCAACACCATTTTGAATGCGGTGTTGTGTGACCGCTTGTCTCCTGGCAAACAGCTGGCAGGGTTTTACTTACCCTTTTCCTTGGAATCGAGAGCTTCGCTCAATCGCTTCTGCTCAAGAAACTCCTGAGCGAATTTGATCAGCTGCTTTCTGGTTCGCATTTCCTCAGTGTCACTTGAATCGGAGGAGCTGCTTGACGATGAGCCTGGCAAAACAAGCAGACAATGAAGCGAAAAGTCGCACAACGGAGAGAACAAGTGAAACGAGAAGAGATTGGGAGCGCACAAAGACACTGTACGGCCTTCAAGAAAAAAAGACGAACTCCCGAACCTGAAGAGGATGAAGATGAGCTGGAACTGGTGGAGCTGGTTGAGGCTCGCCGCGTCTTTTGTTTGCCCGGTTCCCTGCTTTTCGCTCCTGCTGCTGTCAAAGCAACCGACAAACAACAGTGATTTTTCACGGCGAATGGCTGGCCGACGCACAGCAACTGCAACACCACAGAGAATTTCACAAACAAGGACGCTCAAAGTCTACCAACAGAAACGTACCCATTTTCTTTTTCACCGGTGAAGTCTTTCCCTCTTTGCCGGTTTGTTCTTTTCTTTCACTGTCAACCTTCGACCGCTGTTCTGGGATCCGTGTTCGTGTCGGACTCGGACCCTTTGTCGAAACCTTTTTCTCCGAGCTCGGTTTGCTGAGAGACTGGGATTTTGGTTTTGCAGGAACGTTTTGACACTCTCTGGATGGCGACCTGCTTCTGGAACTGGAGCTGGAACTGCTGCTTGAAGATGAAGACGAACTCGATTTCCTCGCCGATGTCCTCTGCTTGGTCACTCGACGACTCTTGTCCGGGGAAAACGAATCTCTCCTCGCTGACTTTGAGTGCGATCTCTCCAACGAAGAAGACGGCTTTCTTGATTGCCTGTCACTGTGGGAACGCGAGTCATTTCTCGATCTTTTCCCAGGAGACTCTCGCTTGGTCTTGCGGTCCCCGGCGGGAGACTTGCTGCGATCCGAAGACCTCGATTTGCTGCGGTTCTTCCTCCTCGACTCGTCTGGAGATCGGTCTCGCGACCTCGAACGTGCGCTTGGCCTGACAAAGAACAACGCCAAAACTGAAACGACCGTTCGTTGTTGCGAAAAATTCAACACTGTGGCGACCGCAATCGACAAATTTTCGCGGTTGCGATGAGTGGTAAACCGAGCAGCACCTGCGGTCCCTGCTGTGCCGGGTGCGCTGGCTTCTCTGCGCGGGGGAGGACGATTTCTTGTCTCGATCCGTCGCTCGGTGATGGTCAGGCGAACCATCCGATTTGCGGCTCCTGCGTCTGTGGCCCGAGGATTCGGGACTCGCGTCCGCTCTGTCCAGCTCCTTGGTAGCGCCTTCCCTCCGCAATTTCGAATCACCTGAAACAACATAAACAATTCTCAGCTTTGGCAACTCGGTTCACTGCTTCTCGAGTGGGACTGGGACTCAAGGTACCCTCTCCCTCTCCCAAAGTTTTTCACGGTTCCCAAATGTGCAATGCCATTGGCCACAATTTTCTTTCTTTTCCACTTTTGCATGGTTGGATGCCCTCCCGATTGATGCAATATGGGATCCGACCTTGATTATACCGTGCTGTTGACACACACGCGCGCGCGGTGCACAGATTTGTTGTTGGCACAGTGGCTGCAACATTGCGGGAACTCGGCGACACGGTTCATTGGTACAAATGTTCAAACCCGTGGCCGCCACTTGGCCAAGAAACGGACTGTGCCCTTTGAGTGACTTGAAACTTACCTGCGCCAACATCTCGACTGGGTTCAAACGCCTTCATTGGTGACTTCGTGCTGCCCTGGCGATCAAATGCAAAACTTATTGAAAGGCTGAAACAATGACACCTACACGCCGTGCAGTTTTGCTTTCCCAAACTTTTGACATATCACAAAACCTTGTGTGTACAGTGGTGTTGTCTGTGAAGAGTGTCCCCAACTGGCTTGCAATAAAAATTGAGGGCATCACAAATCGTGCCCACGCGAGCCAGCACACATGGCTTGAACTTTGTCTTTATAGCGACGTCGGTGTCATTTCTGTCAAAAAAAAAAACTTGCACAACACACGACAAAACGACACGGCAACCCATAAAAAGCAAAATTCGGCAAATAGAAGTCTGACAGAGGGCCAAACGTTGAGACTGAACCCACAAATGAAAAGCTGGGAGAAACTCAGACTGTATTGGAACAGAAGACCTGCTGTTGTCACCAAAAGGCACCCCTGTTTTGCTTCAAAAATCTGTTCTCATTCCACGAGACTCATTTTACTGTTCACTATGTCCGAATTGGCAACTCTTGAAATGTCGGAAAAAGTGACAACACCGAAATATAGAAAACTCGTCAAATGCTGCAGAGAAAACTCACCGATTTTTGCACACGTGACTGCACGTGTGCGGCGTCATCCGACACAGGTGTTCCCTCTTTCGACAATTCACTGCCATACAGTTCAATCTTCTTCAATCCTGATTGGCTGTCTCGTGGGAGTGGCGGACGAATCACGCTGTCCGCTTCATCGTCCGGATCGTCCCATTTGGATGCCACTCGCACAGAACCTTGAGCTGCCTCCGGGGGTTTGACGTTCAGTTTCTGCACTTTGCTGTGACTTTTCAGAGCGAACTTCACCGGTGTCAACCCCAACACAGACCGCGGCTGCATCGCAAGGCTGGAAGTCATCGTCGGAGTTTTTGCTTGCGACACTTGACCGTCATTCGAATCTTCAGTGGGCGATTCCGAATCTTCATTTTCATAGCTCAACAGGTTTGCCAAGGCTCTGGACTGCGCTTGTTGTCCCGAATCTCTTCTGCCTTCCGTATCTTTACTCCTGGACGACTTGCCCATTTTCTCACAGCCGATTTCTCTTCACATTTTCCGTTGGCACGAGGGCTGAAACAAGAAAACACACTTGAGGAAGTCTGACCTGGCAACACCGTTTGCTGCAACTGAACCAGTCAACTTGTTTCGATGACAACAACTACACGTGGAAAAACTACGATCGCCATCATTTCGAAATGAGCGAAGGAAGGCCTTGTTCAATACACCAACGCCGTCTCAGTATTTGGGGTTCTGTCTGTGGACAAGGGTAACACTCTGTCAGAAGAGCAATGCTTTGGTAAACCAGGGCCTGAACACGCAGGTCACTGCAAGATCTCCCCCAACAACGAACCCCAACAACGCACAATCTCAAAATTGAAGCTTCTGTCGCACACCTTCTTTTCCGATCGATTGTCGTGACAAAGAACCAGCTGTTTGTTGGATTCTTCGAATTCGCACGTTAGCTGCCAAGTTGAAGATTGGGACTCATGTTTTTTCCCACAAGATATCGTGTGCACCAAAAAGAACAAACATTTTCATCTGGACGACTGCACCGCCAAGCCAGCGTGAAAAAATCAGGAATCTCTTTGCACCCTCAAAAATCCTTGTACGAGTATTCTCTTGACATGCGTCTCGTCTCACGAGTGCACAAGAAAAGTGCTGGCCTGCACCACTGTAAAACTTGTTGCAACTGAGAAATCTCGCGAGGAAAGACCTACTCGAGAGTTACGTAGCCGCAAGGCCTGTGTAAACAGCAGCAATCAATGATGTAGATCGGCTGTGCTCCGTGTGGCCACACTGGCAGCAGTTGCTTGTGGACCAGTCTACACTGCGGCGGCCATTTTGCCTCGTTCCAATCACCGAGTGCCACTAGGAAACAAAAATGCTCGAGCTTTACTGTCAGCCCTTTCTCACAGGCGAAAACGATAGCGTACAGGCAGCTACAGCTGACTCGAATCATTCTCTGCAACAATTTGCTTCGTGCACACTTCTTATTTTACGTGTGACGTTCACCTGTTTTTCAGACAACCTTGGCTCGCATCTGTGCCTTTTGGTGAAACTTACATTGATGCAGGAAATTTGTGCAACGTTTTTGCATTTCTGTGGCCGAGACAGCCAACGAGTCCAGCACATCCACACTGTGACACATGCTGTTTGATACGGCGCCACAAGAGTCCAACATGCTAGCTGTGAAAAAGAGAAATGCTCCGTCTTAGCCTGAGAACCTTTGAGGTGCACACTGTACTCATAAACCACGTTCGCAAACATGAAAGAGGCCCATTACCCACTTTACCCTGCTCATCAGACTGCACCTCAGTTGCAGAATCAAAATCTGTACCACTTCAAGCCTGTCAACACGCCAGTTGGTTTTTGAAGCAACACCTGAATCAGGGTACGAGGTTGTACGAGGTTGATTCAAAATATGGTGACACTCTGCACACTCAGCAGCGAAGTCACTTGGCCAGTCTGCACTGAGAAGGACAATAGAATCAGCTACTTCAACGTCCCGCAAACGAAGTTGCACCATTTTGCACCAGTTTTGCACATCAGAAGTAGGGGTGCAACCAAAACAGGAATCACCTTGTTCAATCTCTGCTGGTATCTTGACCCTCAGACATTCAAAATTAGAAGGGTAAATATTTTTGGGAAGGGTCTGGTGTGGAACAAAAAATTATTTTTCACAAAACTCTCAAAATTGCTTGCTTGCCTTTTGAGCCAAAAACCTTTGTTTGCACACAAAAATTTATAGAATCCAAAACCAAGAGATAGAATAATGAAAGCAAAGAATACTCCTTCTTTTCCTTCTCTTTGGTGTTGTGTAACTTGGAAATAAACATGGTGGACATAGAATTTTGTGCCAAAATTTTGGGTCAAACTTGGGGTACAACAAATTTTTGCGGGTGCAACTGTTTGCGGAGTTTTGTGGTGGTCTGTTTCCAACTGGACGCAACCAACTGTCTGTTGCCAAATGTGCTGACCACACAAACTGCCACGAAATATACATACCTCACATGGGTATCTTGTGGCAATATACATGGTCAGCCTGTTTGGCAACAGGCACAGGTGGTTGGTTGGAGACAGTAACAGACCAGCTAACTTCTCTTGTCCTTCTCAATGCACACTGGTCGTCACTTTGCCGCTTAACACGCAGATTGCCACAAAAAAATTTTGACACACCCTCACGTAGAGTCTAATTTCTCTGAGCCGCACCATTTGAACAGTGCGCCGTCGTTTGTCAACTGATCAAACCTGGTCGCCTTGTTTTCCCACATGAATCGTACGATTCACCTCCAGCAGTGACTTTTGACACCTCAACCAAACTCAGCTCTTGTAGTGACCAGAAGAAATCCTCTGTCTCCATCTCGCATTGACCTGATCAGAAACAGAAACTGTTGATCTTCCAAAAGTGCAAAAGAATGGAAATTGCCACGATTTTTTCCTGTTCTCCCGCCAGCCATCGGTAAAAATCACAACGCCTCATGCGTGCAACTTTTTTCATGTCAGACGAGAAACTGATCAAAGCCGTTGTGGCACTGGGTGAGGAAAGCAGCACCGGACCCTTGTTGTCACTGTTACTTGGGCAGTGGCCAGTTCTCAGTGGGTTCAAAGCTCCACATGAACTGAAAACTGCACTATGTGCAGACACGAAGTACAAACAGCGCACAAATCGAACGCCATCGCTTGCGCGTGCCTTGGAGGCACCCGGAGAAAATATTTTTCTGCACAAATGTCACAACTAGGTACCTTGAGTTTCAGTCATTCTTATTCTTTCCTTGAGAACCCATTTCCACAGCGCTGCCACACAACCAGTTCCCACAAATCTGCAATGAAGTATCAATTGAGTTAATAGCCAGAAAAGGACGATAGAAATTTCTTGCGGGAAACCCGGGAAAAGCATGAAGATGTCACGTGTGCTTGCAACGTCACACTGGACAGATTGCACTGTGCCCATCCTGAACACCAAGAATGCAATTTCATTCAAGACCACCTCTGAAAATCTGAGGCTCGGTGATCGACAGAACGTCTGCAAAGCAAAATAAAACAGAAAGAACTCCTCTGAATTCTGGTGTGAGGTATGTGTGTGAAAAACAAAAACGGTCAGCATGAGATTTGGCTTTTCTGCAAGTTGGTGCTGTTTGGCAGTTCACGAAGTTGGTTACCACAGCTCACCTTTGTTCTGATATTTGAAATGTATGGAAATATGCTCGATTCACGGAGGCAGATTCACTGCAAGTGGTGCAGAAAACTCCGGCAGAATGGCAATACAAATGAAAACCTGGGACCTGACTGTCTCAATGTCGAATCGCGCATCGCCCACACAAGTTTGCAGACAAAGATCTGACGCCTGGACATTTCTTCTTCAATGATGCAGGTCTGTTTGATCACACAAGGCAATTGTGACCCACAAAAACACCAGTTCATCACAGCAGCCTGTCGATCATGACTGGCTTCTCGCGATTGACCTCAAAAGAAGAAATTCACACGCGAAATTCATGCCTCGTGTAGAATCTCGACGAGCGTTCAAAAGCCCCAGGCGACAGCCCTCCCATCGTGTCTGACACTCTGACGAATTGGTGATCAAGTCTGACTCCTGATAACTTCTACATGTCTGGCCAGGTGAACCAAAACCAACATTCTGTAGTCATTTTTGTGACATGAGGGAAGGGTGTCTGGAATCTGCCGAATGGATCCAAACTTAACTGACGTTCATAGAGGATCAACTGAAGTCTCACCCACAGATCTTTGTTGTCACATGGCAACCACACTTACCAAACTTATTTGTTGTGAGCTCTGCTTTGCAATGGGTTGAATACTGTCACAGAATCGAAAAGAATTTACAAAAATGTTCTGCAAAACGAAAGCACTTGCTGCCAAGGCTAGTCCGAACAACGTACCTGACATCGAAATGTAGTTGTCGAATTCAAAAGCAACGGCTTAATTATCTCAAAGCCACAAGTATTTATTGAACAAATTTTCTTCTGTCGGTAGGTAAATTATTCGTCACTAAAGGTTTGAATTATTCGTTTATCTGCACAATTCAGTGACATGACACGCCACTCGAAAAGCACTTTCGCCGGGCCACCATCAACGAGATCTCACGAGAGCAAACGAGAACACGCTTTAGGAAGTGCTCAGGAAAAGGACAGTGAGAAAATCGTGATTTGTGCGCGGACTGTGGTATTTTACTGTATCGTGAGGACTTTATCTGCTCTCTGATGAGTGAAAATCAAATCCTAAATTTCGCACAGGGCGGTACGTATTTTAATCTGAGCACAAACAACGCGATTCACCCTCAGCAATCAAACATGGCGACTTTCTGCGCAGTCGTTTGTGTGGCTTTCGATGTTCAGTTAGATCTATGAGTTCGGCTGGGTCGATCCAAGGAATAAATACAACAGCAGAATGAAATTCGGCATGATGCATGATTACCCCATCCAGATAACACATTGCGTCCAGTTATTGTTGGTGGGGCGAGGCGTCCGGTCTTGCTTGGGGGGGGGGGGATTCTCGATCTAGACTGAGAACGATTCAACATTCAAAAAGTATATTTTCCCGTCGCATCGTTCACAAACGCTGAAATAATGGTTCCTGTGAAATCACACTTTTTCAAGAGCTTTGGCCGAGAGTAAGTTACGATTGGTACAGAAACTTTAATCAATCCAGGTTACGTATACGTCAACAGAGTTTACCCCCGTACGAACGGGAGATTTTGTGACCGCAAAGTTGCAGACAAGAACTTTGTTCAGTCTGTGCTACTTTTGAGAGAAGAAATGGATCAATGTCGCCACATGCACAGGGCGGAAAGCACTAAATCTGGCCTTCGTCGACTCCACGAGTTTCTTCATTCAGTTGTGTGTTGTGCAATGCATTTGATGAAATCACCAACACTTGGATCGTATTATGTTTTGTAGATCCATTTGCCGCTGCTGACGATGACGGTGGAAGTGCTGGAGGCAACTTCATCCACATAAGAATCCAACAGAGGAATGGTCGCAAGACTCTCACGACTGTTCAGGGCATCCATGCTGACTACGACCTGAAGAAAATTGTCAAAGCCTGCAAAAAGGTCCGTTACGTTTGATGAGACACTGACCGCAGACACAATTGGTTTTGGCTGATATGGAAATCTCTCCAGGCAGATGGTTGGCAATGAACACATGTCCTTTCAATGTCTTCTTCCGGAGATTCTTTGGAGAAACACGGCTTTGTACGGGCTGTCAAGCTTCTGACTTGTTGACTGGGGTTTTTGAGACGTGTACCTGTGGCAGCTGGGGGTTGTTTTGTTTGTTTGGTTTGTTTTTTGGTTGGTTTGTGTGTGTGTGTGTGTGTGTGGAGAAAATATTTTCACCTACTCTCGCATCCATTGGACAGGAATTCGCCTGCAATGGTACAGTGGTTGAACACCCAGAGTATGGAGAGGTGATCCAACTGCAAGGGGACCAGCGAAATAGCATCAAGAGTTTCCTTATCAAATGCAAACTCGCGAAGGAGGAACAAGTCAAGGTATGGATCGTACATTTTCAGCTTGCCAAAGTCCAGTGCGTTTCCGTGAAGTTCTGCTCCGAGTGTTTGTCCCTTTTTGGGCAATTTCAAACTTTACACAGGCACGGCCTTCGAAGTGAGCCTGTTTTGTGCAATTGGCAATTGCAAGAGGCTTGGAATTCGTGGGGGGGGGGAGCGCACTGATATCCAGGAGGGAGTACTTTCCCAGATAAAATTTTGGTCAGTCCGAGCCAGGGTCGGGAAAACCCCTCCTCAGCTACGGGTAGATTCGAGGGTTGGGTCCACTGTCCCCACCCGCCAAGACACCGGCAGAATTTCACAAGCGTCGCGATGCTCTGCTTTCTTATTTGCCGCGTTTGTACTGCTGTGTGTAAGAAATTTTAGGTCCTGACCGATGTCCGAATGAGCAAACGTTTATTTAAACTCTGCGTTTGTATTCAGGTACACGGCTTCTAGACAACCAAAAACATCTTCGACAGGCGAAACGCAAGCAACACCGACGAAATGAGATACGCTTCAACCAACCGAGAAAACTAGAACGTCACCATCCAGAGATTACTTTGAGAGATAACACTGAGAGAAAAAAATATGTTGACAGCACCTTTCCCAACGTAGAGTTGCAACAAAGGTGACAGAGACTTGAGAGATTGAATCTTTGGCGGCAAGACCGTCGGCAAAAATGTTGGTTGTGCAGAGAAGCTGAAGTGATGTACATAGACGCTGTCGATCTTTACGTGTTACTTGCCGAAATGAAGTGTAAAAAAGAAACGCTCGATCACCACGTGCCATTCTTTTTCGCCGAACGCACGAAAGAATCATGTGCGACAACATTTTAACCAAAAATCCTCCCCTCCCCCGGTTGTTACGAAAAATCTTTCAGAACCGAGTTGAATTTTGCTTTGTTTTTTTCGCAGAAGTTTGATGGTGGTCAGTTGGAACGAAATTATTTTTGATGTTGGTTCATCTTTTGTGCTAGTACTTCATTCGGATTCTTCACCCTTGCCCTGCTTCATTCGAACATACCACCCACCTTGAGTCGAACAGATCTGTTCACTCGTCATGTATCGAATCTTGCTTTTATGTACTCGCTTTTCCAACGATTCATCTGAAATAATTACAATTAACTTGTTACATAGCAATAAAATTTCTATGTTTTAGAACAATTAACATGGCCTTGTTCAAGCGAACGTCTTGGCACCGTGTTTCCGTAGTTCACGGATTGAGTGCCACGACACAAATTTTCGGCAGCCGGTCATCTTGAAAATGAGTCGTCTGAGAACATTCACATGAAAGGCGCAAAATGTGCGATCGCGTGCAGACCATGAACATGGGAAATATAAACACTTGCCAGTGTAGACATGAGCCTCGCAGGTTGTGCGGTCCTACTGAACTGAACTGCACTGGACTCGGATGAGAGAACTATGCCCCAGCAGCGAAAGATCATAGATGTGTACACCGCACCGCAGAAAAAGGGTGTGCGCAGCCTCAAGGGTCTCGAAAACCGTTTTGTTTCGACGCTTTCGGAACCTAACGACCTCTGTGCGTTCCTTCGGCCCTTCAGAGCTTTCCTCAACCAGCAAAAGATGTTTTCTCGCATGTACACACAAGCCCATGTGCCTCACCTACAGAGTGTCACATCCTTCACTGCGCGCCAGGGAAGGGGCTGGACAGTTTATTCAGAAGGGGGTGTCATTTTGTCCATTGAGGCCAGCTCGTTATCAGTCTGTGTCTGTGTCTGTGTACGGGGGTGGTGGTCGGCGGTCGGCTTCTCAGCCAAGACATCCCGTGCCCTGTACCATCACAGGAAGCACACAGAGACGTCGCACCGGCTGTTGCCCTGTGCATTGCTTGTTCATCTGTTGGGGGCACTCCTCAGAGATGTTGGCGGCGGGGGCTTGCCCTGACCCGAACGAGCAAGATATACCATTTGACTTGAAATGTTGCACCCAAATACTAAAGGGATGCATCTTGCCCAGGAGAATGAGATTCCCATTGTTTCAATGGGACCTTGACTCTGGAATATCAATGCATAAGTTGGGGTGCGTCTTGTACTTGGGTTGGGTGCAACACAAACATGGGTAAAATTTCAGGTGTCCGCATTACCCCCCCCCCCCTCCTGGTTGCAAAACATGCAAGGCTGGCTTCCAGGTTTCTGGATTACATCCCCCCATGTGCGAAACTTGGTGGGCTGGCTTCCAGGTTTCTACTTCCCCCGTTCTGCATGCAAACCTTGGAAGGCTGGCTTGCAGGTTTCCAAATTACCCCCCCCCCTCCATACACAAAATCTTGGAAGGCTGGCGGGACTTGCCAGACTTCAAGGTTTCTGTCTCTTGGGTTTCTGACTTTCCAGGTTTCCCAACTTTCCTGGTTTCCATCTTTCTGGGTTTCTAACTTTCAAGGCTTCTAAATTTCCAACTCTCTTGGTTCATGACTTTCCAGGTTTTCAGTTCCTGGGTTTCCAACTTTCCAGGTTTCAAAGTTTCTGATATTCTGAGTTTCCAACTTACCAGATTTCCACCTTTACAAGTTTCTGACTTATCAGGTTTCTGGACTTCCAACTTTCCAGGTTTTTGTCTGGGTTTCCTTTCCAGGTGTTCAAACTTTCCTGGTTTCCAAATTTACACATTTCCTAGCTTTCCCCTCTCGAGGACTGCGGCACAAAAAGCATCTTACATACGGGTGGATACGGTCAGGCAGTTTCAATTCAAAACTTTTCTGGTTTAAGTCACCACGAATCCGTGCTCGTCTTACCTGGCAGTCTTCGAGAAGACGGTTTTTGTGGTGGATTTTGGGTGCGGCTTTGTGCATTCGCACGTACAATTGGATTCACATGCAACAAGAACAGAAGTCTGGGTTTTTTTTGACAAAGTTTGTTTCTTTACTAATTTGTGGTCATCAGTTTCTTTACTCCAAATATATAGTAATAAATTAAAAGAAAATTAAACCAACAAAGCCACTCACCAACCACTGACATTAGGGCTTATTTCTTGATTTTCTCGAGTGATGTGCAACAAGGAACAGTAAGAAGCTCAGTCGTCCAACCAACAAATTTGCATGTCTTTGCGAACATGATTTCAGACATTTTTTATTCTGCAGACACCAATCCACAGCTTTCTCCACTGCCAAGAGCTCTCCACTTCAAGGCTATGCCTCACACAAGGCACCGAAAAATGCTGCGGTGATCTGGTCACGAAAGCATGCAACTCATCACCGGAAGGTGTACACACGTTTGTCAGGTCAGGTCGGGTTGGAACAGGTCTGCATCTTGTCTGGGTTTCAGACGGACACGAGGTTAGAGAGCCATTCGCGAGCGGGAAAGTTCACACAACCATTTGCACAGCCAGAGAAACTATTTGTCTGAACAATTCAAACGGAAAACATTTGTGCACAAATGCGAATATTTCAACGAACTACACCTACTTCTTATTTTTATCGGAAATGCTTTCAAGGTCTGTTGTCCAAATCAGAACCAACATCATGTCACGCACAAACTTTGGAGGGGGGGGGGCAGTTGTCGTTTCATAAGCTCAAATCCATGCGCAAAAAATAGTTTTGTGGAAAAAAAAATCCGATGCCAATGAGTGGGACCTTTTCAAGCATCCCCGCAATATAGATATACAACTTTCACGAGGGTCAGAAATGAGTAATTACTTTTCAATTGACAATGTACCGTAATCAAGGAAAAAGAATGAATTTTATGTACATATAAATCCTGAACAATCCTACAGCTACAATTCTGGTTGAAATGTTTGTGTATGTACAAGCGGAAAAAGCCTCCTTTCACAGAAATCACCAGCATCTCTTTCTCAAAAGAACCAAAGAGACAGAAGGACAGAAAAATTTTCATATTTCGCTTTCAATGAACAAGGCAGTCGAACGTGTTGTTGAGCAGTACACGAATCAAATAAATAAAATTTTGCTTTTTCTGCAACGCTCAAGAAAAGGAACTTTGCCCTGCACTGATCAATCTTCAAAAGAAGAACTTCGTTCTTTTTGTGCTGCGCATCGAACCCTTCCAAAAGTGGTGTCAGATCTTGCCAAAAGTGACGGAGAACTTCACACTGAAACGCCAAAACTTATCTTTGTTGTCCGCAATTCTTGAAATTCGTTCGAGACGCGATTCAGCGCCACCTGTTTGAAAGAAAACGACGCGCAACACATTCCTGGAGTAGTGAGAAACACAGAAAACCGCTGGTGTCTCAAATTGTAGGATCTGTCCTGTTGACAAACGAGCAAAAAGCACGACCCATAAATAGGCTAATTTTCGACTTCGTATCATACAGAGAACGTTCTACTGAATATAATACACCTTTCAGTTTTTCTGGCTGTGCAACTGAGCGGTTGATTTTAACACAGACAAATTGCAAGTATCACACACAATGGTCGAGCTACGAACTGCACATTTCGTGTACACCTCCACTGTTACATCCACATTCAGTAGCCCAACATGTCTCCCTAAGGCACTACAGTCTGTAGCAGAAGCCAAGGGCCTCCCCAGCCCAACTGCAACAAGTGGGATACTGACCAAAATGTGCCAATTTTACGCTGGCTTCAAATCAAATTTGTACGACAGATGACAAAAAATCAAGAGGGCAACGAAACCGCTCCTCACCATCGTGGCAACAAGAGGACTGTTCGATCACTGGAAGACTGAAGGCAAATCAAAGAAACAAGTTCCCAACAACACTCGCAAAGTCAACCATCATCAGAATCTGTAAGGAAGGGCTCGACGAACAGAACAGTGCAGACACAGCCCAAGATCAACTCTACACGACACACCGAACCCAGTTTCTGAAGCACGTGAATCTCGATCAATCTAAATTCTGATGACTGAATCTGTCAAATTTCTCTCAAGTTTCAGATCAAAATAGCAAACCAGATGTTCACGGCCAAAATTTCTTTGCGATGGCAACATGGCCACAAACTGTTGCTTTCTACATTGGTCCGTTCTCAACTCCACACAAATGCCGGCCCATCGAAGCGCGATGTCGGTTAAGACCGCCAAGCGCCGAACGGAAACCGAACACTTCAGTGTCTTGTGATGTGAGAAACGGTTACACTTTGTCATTTTCTTTTTCAATAGCGTAACACATTAATGTTATCAATCAACAACGCATTGCAATAATACCCACCCCCCACTCCCCTCCCACCCCAAAATATACACACCCCTATCTCTGTACAAACCACCTGAACTTTTGGTGGCTCTCAACTACAGTGTTGTACAAAATTATACTCTTTTGTTTGCTATGGTGTTTGTATACGAATATTTACGGATACATTCGCAATATTTTATCACATGTGAAAAAAAGAAAGAAAACCAAAACAACCATTACATTCAAGAAAATGATCAGGCAAGTTTTATCCGTATCTTTCACGAAAGCTACACACTAAGCCTAACTGTTGAGAGAAGCAATTCAAAAGGAAGAAATGCATCGTTTTACAACCAAAACGAAAATTGCTATTCTACATTACAAATCATTTCTAAAGAACCAGTTACTGCAAACAATATACACGTATGCATAATTGTACACAAACTGTGCACGGAGTGTGACATGAGATGATTATGGGATGAAGAAATGACTCGCGAAGTTTCATGAAAAGCTCTTTTTGTTTTGCGTGCTGGACAATGTTCAAGTACTATCTGCCTGTGCTACGTTGAAACCCAGATACAGCATCATTCGCCAAAAATGAACTACCGCCCAACCCAAGGGCTAGTGAGTGCTATTTGAGATCAAGTTTGTTGAGGCTCTTTCATCGCTGTATCTTTTCACGTGGGGGGCCAGTCCTTGCTGTCAGTGTGACCATTCGAAAACCTCCCCGTCAAAATCACCGGTTTCTAATCTCACGAGCACACTCGTTTTCAAGCGTTCTCTCCCCATCCAAATCGGCAGTCTTCTGTGGAGCACACCAAACGAACATTCCGCAGAGCACAGCATTCGGGAAGCAAAGCGTCGAATGCGTGGTTTGCACAGCAAGATTCCAGAGCAGCACAGGCTGAAGCACCCACACTTCTAATGATCATTCACTCCAATACACCCAAGGATCACACACATTCACAGGGCATGTTTGTATGTTTTGTATGTACAGTTCAAGCATATTTTCTTTTGGGTCTGTAAGACACGATAACACCAAAGGAATACAAGGGCCGTTTGTTTCGGTTTACTTACACAAATTGCACGCGAAATAACACGAGACAATTTCTAACGGACCATTGAAAGAATGTCCGAACAAAGAATTTCTTTCCACGAAAGATATCTGCAAATATTCCATAATACTGCTCGAAGACTTTTCCAGACTTTTGGTCATTCTGACAAGAATTGCAAATATCCAACATGACCATCTTTCGCAAGTCTTTGGTTTTAGTTTTCTCCTCATAGACTCCCGTTTACTGTCTTTGCTTCAAGAATTTTGTTTTCCAACTTCGCCACTTTGCCAATTGAGAAATTTTGAAATAGAAAGCGATCAACAAAACGTAAGATCACAAAATGCAACACCTTCGCAAGCACTTGATGGGTTTTGTCGAACTGTACGCAGATCCAACCTGAAAACACAATGACAGACTGCTGAACTTGAATTGAGCCACAATTTCCAATTTGAAACAAACGAGACCAAGCCAATGACTTCAATGTGGAGAAGCTATTTGGTTGCTGCAGTGAAGGTCAAAGTTGAATGTCGGAAATCGGTTTGTCTCAATCCAGCAGGAAAACCACAGCAATCAACTGGTTCGTGCACTCATGAAGAATGCACCACCGCGCGTCCGTCCAGTAAGACTTCCAAGCCTTGACGGCTGACGTCAGGTGGGTCCTCTCCAGTTCCCAGGTCTGGTGAAAATACGGTAAGACTGGTGTCTTCGAATTAGGCACAGCGGTAGGATAACAACAATCTGTCCTGTTCACTTCAGTCTCCATCCTTGCCAACTCTCGCCAAACAAGATACGAAGAGAGAAACAGTCTTGTTGGTGTTGGTAAGTTGTTGCGTGAAAACTTCCATCACATTGTGCAGAAATCCAAACACTTGTACCATGTATCCAAATAATATTGGCCCAGAAGACTTCATCCCAACGCAATCGACACCTCTGTTGGATATCATAAGAAAACTGCTCTCATTTTGATATTTTTCTAATCATCTATGGCAACCAATAAGCTAATATCACTTGTAACTGCTACTCTTCATCGAGTCGTAGTCTCTGTCCCTTCTCCTGTCATCCCTGTAGCGATCATTGTCCCGTCTGTAGCTGTTGTATTCTCTGTAGCCACCGCGACCATAGTCGCGGAAAGGTCCTGGGCGGTCACGGTTCTCTTTGGCAGGTCCGCGGCGTGGATCGCCTCGGTCTCGGTAACTGACGAACCGTGGCTCGCGATAGCCTCCGTCGCCATAGTCTTTCCGGTAGGGCGCTTCTGCACTGTTGCGCATGTACGGCGGCCGCTGCTCGCGCAGCGCGGATGGCTTGCCGCCCCCGCTGGAGGTGGTGGGTGCGCTCGCGCTGCCGGCGGTGGCGCTGCTGCTGCTGCACTGCGCACTGTGGCTGCTGTTCGCTGTGCTGCTCGCTGACGTGGAAGGCGGCAATCCGTTCATCACAGGAGAATTTCCTGTCAACGCACACAATTCACTTCGTATTGTCAATCTTTGTAAAATCGAACTCTCGGAATCAAAATTTCCGGTACGCCAAATCTACCGGTACACAAAGAAACGTACATCGAAGCAAGGTGAGGAAATCAACACACAAAAGATTCGGAGTCGAGATGGACGGTTTCGAAATATTTGAATCACAACTCACCATTAGCAGGTGGGTTGTTTGCATTGTTGGTGTCTTTGCTGCTGGTTTCCCCGGCGGACGCGCCGACACTCTCGGGAACCGCTTTGCGCAGCACGTTTGCGTATGACAGTTTCGGCGCCGAGCTCGTTGCAGCGGAGGCTGAAGCTTTCTCCTCCTGCAAAGGGCCAACCATCACAAATGTACACATCGTCAAAAGTTCTTCAATACGAAACAGGGTGTCAACTTCAGCGTTTGTGGCAAGCGATTCGGCGACAGCACTTCCATTCAAACGTCCAGCAAATGTAGAATCCGGTTTTTGTCTGACCATTTGGAACATCGGAAAGCGGACTCGGGCCGGTGTGAAAATGAAGCACCGGTGTCAAGACGCTAAGACCCACTGACCTGCGCAGCGGCCCCTGAATCTGCAGCAGCAGCAGAAGTTTCCTTCTTCTCCTCAGGCTGCTTTTTGTTTGAAGTTGAAGACGGCTCTTGTTTGCTGCTTTGACTGAAAGAGACAGAAGAATCCTGTTGGGTGCGGGAAACACTTGAGTGCCTGGTATTCGCGAAAAGCCCCCGAACTACTTTTGACATTCTCGGGCTCAGCACCTCGTGGACGTTGTGGCCGGCAGTGAACTGGTGCTGACGCCGTTCGCTTTGGACGTCGCCACGACAGACGATGCTGACGTCGACTGTTGCGCCGCACTGCTGACCGGCGTCGTCACTGTGGAGCTGCTGGTTGTCTTGGCAACAGTTGTGGTACTTGACTGGGACGACTGTTGCTTTGACTGAGACTGCAAAAAACAAAACACGTTTCACTTGTCAAAGATCAGCCCCGTTTCTGCCACGATCGATCCGATCAGCTGCTGCCAATTTTCTCCTCCATTTGAAAACCGACAGGTTCCTCACCTGCGTGTCCACAGCTGGTTGAGTCGGCGTCGTTTCTTTGATTGGATCACCACTCGAAGACGACGCCGCTGGAGGCTTGTTGCCATTGCCACCGTTGCCCGTTGAGGCGCCAGTTGACGACGGCTTTGCAGTTCCCTTGACGACGTCCGACATCTTGTTCTCGAAGAACTCACCAGTCGTCGTGCTATTCTGTAAACGGCACAGCAAACATTTCAAAACACCGCACACTGAAATCAAATGGCGAAACCAATGACAACTGTCCAGCTCGCTTACCGTGGAACCGGGTAGTGGAGGGAAAGAAGTGGGCTCGAGCTCGAAGTTTTCTAAGGAGGGCTTCGTTTCTTTGGCCGAAACTTGAGTCGCACTTCTGGGGTGCTGAAAACAACAAGCATTTTCATTATTTCATTACTTTTTTATTATCTAGACAGACAGACCCCTGCGAAAAAACCCAGCCACAACAGAGCAGAGTGAAAGAAATTTTCGTGTACTTACTGAACTACTTTTAGCACCATCGTCGTCTCTTCTTCTTCTGCTTCTGAAGCCGCCGGGTTTCCTGCAAAGAGAAAGGAAACTTTGGATAACGCATGTTGAAAATAGGAAAACGGTTGCAACCACAGATCAAAAGTCGAGAAGCTTCATTGGTTTGGCTTGGTATGTGCACAGAATACCTGAAAGTACGCGCAGAAACCGGCCGCCACTAGTCATCATAATTTTGGAATTTTCGGCTTCATTCATGTTGCAATTTGGAATTCACAAGGAACAGTGCTGACACTTACGTGTAGGCGCCGTACTTTGGCGGCTGAGAATCTTTGAGCGTGTTGTCGCCGGTTGAGGGAACCGGCTGGCGAGAGTTGGTCGTCTGACTTGGGGCGATGGGCGGGGACGAGGTGCTGGCGCCGCTCGGGTGTGAGTGGTCCCCGAACGAGGTGGCGGAGGAGGAGACGGGGGTGGGCGGCGTCGCGCGCGGTGAGGCGGCGTGTGAACCGGGAGCGCCGCTCGCGGCCACGCCGGCGTGCTCCACGCTGCTGCTACTGCTGCCTCGCTCGCGCCGAGACATGGGGTGGCCAATATCACTGCCTCGAGAACTGGACCTGGAAGAGCAAACGTACTTGGAACATTCAGCAGAGCGGCCACCACAGACAATCTTGTGAGCTTCACCACCACACAAAGACCAGAACCTTGTCGAAGCAAAGGATCATTTCGCGGTGAAACACGCTGTCAACGAATGATATGTCCTTTCTCAGGGGTCGTAGCGGCCCTTCGGCCGAATAATTCGCAAATAATGCGGCATTTTGTCAAAAATAATTCAAAATAATGCAGACTTCTGTTTACATATTTGTACCCTTGTGTCCTTTGCAAACTCCTTGGGCATTCAAATTCCTTCCACTGCAACTACAGTAGACTCTCTCTACAGTGGACACCCATGTGTACACGACATTTTGTCCACGGTTGACAGAGTGTCCACCTTAGGCAGAGTCATGAATAGTCTGAAGTTTTGGAGAGAAAGCTGTGAAGTGGAGAATGAAAAGATGATGTCTTTGGTCACTGAGTTAGAGTTGAAATTTGTTGAAGGGTTTGTGAAAGAAGAAAACAACAAAAAGAAAAGCTCAATCACTGACTTTTTCAAGAACTTGTAATGTGTAAAGGAGGTACAAGATA
>JAAUXT010114060.1_pt1 | contig 41458 bp, 37 predicted proteins | sample 7278171 | NCBI WGS metagenome assembly JAAUXT01 (sample SAMN14350112, study PRJNA611818) | marine sediment metagenome | isolation source: surface marine sediment (1.8m) | place: French Polynesia: Moorea | collected 2018-08
ATGGGGCACTTGGCCTCTAGACCAATCAGAAGGCTGGATTTTGAATTCTAGACCAATCAGAGGCCTTCCCGCCCTCATTTTCTCTGCCCCATAGTGGGGGGCTCTTCTCTTGCAACGCCAATTGGGATCCTGCAGCGCAGGCATTTTCCGATCTCTGTCGCGATTTCTGCATTGATGACCCTGTTCTCGCGTTTATCTGTCGCATCGGATCGGATCGCATCGTGCCAGCTCCTCGCCCGGGCCGACACTGTGTTGCATCCATGGAGGTCTGCGCAATATTGCCACGTGGTTTCTGTCCGTGATTAAATTGGAGGGGTCACCACTCCAGCCTGAAATGAAGAAATTCTATCTGTGGGATTGAGGACTGACTGTTTATGCTGGAGTTTTGATAGGATCATAACACGGGGAGCCGTATCAAGCAGTTGCCTTTTGGTGCCTATCAGCTGAGTAAACAGTGTTTGCCAGGTTCTCATCGCCCTTGTCTCGCAATCGGGTAAACAGATTGCTATTAGCAGCAATGAGTGGGAATGCAAAGGTGATAGGGCTGCACGGGATGCGAAAAAAGTTCACACCAAGCTGCAGGGCTTTGTTACTCACACAGTACTCATCTCATGATTTTCTTTCGCGAAGAGTTCTGGTTCTCACGAGAATCTTTTGATTTGGATTCGGGCAGAATGGCTGAAGGCTTCCCCCAGATCGCTGGCTGCTGACGTGTTTCTCCTCCAACCTGGAACCAGACCCTGCTCCTACGACGACGACCAGTTTGCAGGAAAGAAACAGGGAGGGTCCAAGACACCTCTTGTCCTCGTAACGTGTGTTACACACAGTTGCACGCTGACAAATCGGGAAAAGGAAGGTTTCTTTTCTCTGTCTCGCTCTTACGACGCGTGGGTACAACCACTTTGCGCCTGGGCCAGATTGCTTGTTGCAAGGTGGGAAGATCATTGTTCTGTGAAGGTATTGTCATGTTTTTTGGCTGAATGGAGTGTCCCACTTTGTGAAGGGAAGTGTCGATGGATGCGACAGGGGGTGCCAGAGCCCGCGTTTGATGTGGCATCATCGGGCGTGTGCGCGGGTCCTGATGCAGTCATTGTTGCATTGATCCCTGCGCCGAACCGCCGTCGCAAAAGAACAAGAGCTTCAATCTGTGCGGGTCCGACTCGTGAGGAAGTGACGTCGGTCGATCCACACCTCACATCAAAAACGGCTCGACTGCCACCACACTCGATCAACATTTGGTGACAAACAGTTGTTGGAACAATCTGCTACGTTGCGCCTGTCACGGTAATCTGTACGAGGACGTTGTCTCGTCGATAACACAGGTCAAAATGACTACTGGAGGAAGAAATGCGTTCAACTTTATTGTCGTTGGTGGCAGCATATGGGGTTGGTTGGCCATCCAAACACAAAATGTTTCTCTGACAAGATTTTCGTAAATCTCTTTTCTCTTCTCAGACGTCTGTTGATGAAGTCCAAAGACCAATGTGTTGGCCACGAAATGGTGGTGTTATTGTTCGGCCAGACGTGTTTGTTGCCCCATTCAACCCAAATCATTTGCGTTTCTTTGGCTTCATTTGGTTTTGGCCGGACGTGACCAGTTCGTCCTGTTTCTCTCAGGTCTTCATGTGGAAGTGGAATATGCAAAGATCCTCTTTCATAAATCATACACGATTTCTATTATGCAAGATTTGTTATTGCTTCTGTTGGTCCCAGATTGTATTTTATGGCCGAACTGGGCAGTTTCTTTGATTGTCTTTAGTGGCTTAATGTCCATCTGGGCATTGTAGAGGTTTAGACTGGATTACAGGAAAATAGCTCCGGTGGAAAGCTCAAAGATACACGGAAAGGCGATGGTTATTGTAATACGGGGATTTGCCTTGATTGAGCCTTTGCTGCTGCAGATGCTTCTCTCGAAACTGCCGATCGTCGTTCTGCTTTTTCATCATCTGACCGCATTGGCGCACGGGGTTCAGTTTTATTGTCTGTTGTAGTTCGGTGTTTCATTCTTTTGACATTGTTTTGCGGCTTTTGTTGAAAAGTGCAGCGCACGAACAGGCATAACCTCAGAATTTTTACGAGAACAAGTCACTGCTTCACTGCTGACGTGAAACATCTGAAGCTGGTTTGAAGTGTCTAACTGAAGGACACGTGTTCAAACTTTCCGTGGAAGTGTCCGGGTTCATCTGTTGGACCAGTTTTGTGCTTTGGACTTACGGCTTCGCGTTTCCACTTCATTCTTCCACTCTGGATGGTGAGGGACGTGGAGGAACACTTGAAAGTAGGTCAAGTGACAACGTCGTGTTCCAATAATGGACTGAATACACAAGAGTTGCGCGCGGTGTCTGTTCTTGCTGAAGCGACGACACCAATTCAAATCGCGTGTCTCGAGGAAACAGCCATTTACCTTCTGTGTCGCGCACTTCAACTTGTGGAGCTACTCCTCCTTGATTAAGTTTTTTGCAGCTTTAATGTGGTATTAACTTTGATTCACTTTGTAATTACAGGCAAAAAGAATCAGCAAGAATGATGGTGGCAGAAGATGGGAAGCTAATTGTTCTTTAGGCAGCTCTACTTCTTCTGTGGAAAGGTAAGCTATTGTCATCATTAAAGAATGCAGCTACACCATAGAAATTAGTTAATGGCTTTTTCCTTTGAATGTCTTATTTATAAATTAATATAAATGATATTACCATTGTGTTTTAGCTTGTATGTTCCTCCTGAGATCCGATAGCTCAGACGAGGATGTGAAAATTAAGAAATACCAAGCCTTTGTTGCATCCGCTTTTATTTTGTCTCTTTTTACATTGCGTTTCCAAGTTTTCTTGATCTAATGTTGTTACTTAAGAGTGTATTGTAACGAGAAGCCTCTATTGTCTCATTTTCTTCGCGAGCGATAAATAGATGCCTGAATATTCTCTTCTTCATCTTGCTTGTGAAATGCTGTTGTCGTCGTTTTAGTTGCTTCGCTACATACAAGTATTTTTTGCACACACGAACTCTTTCAGAAAAGCGGAGACAGGTAAGTTGTGCAACCACCCGGTTGTCACCAGAGGGTGGTGGCTGTTGCTCATCGGTTGGGTGTGAAGCATCATTGTGCCCGTGTGAAGCAATTACTTTTCAGGTGAGTGTTAATGACCGGTCAACGCCTCACTTACCCAATCCATTCACACACAACTGCAATTTTGACGTCTGGTGCGTGCCGCTATTTCTTGGCACCTGACGTTGGAGATCTCAAGGCTCACGGAATAGATCTGGATTTGAGTTCTTAAGCACGACTGCCGGTCAGTGTTGGCATGCAGTTGGGAACGAACTCTTAAATCAGTTTGTTGTTTTGTACAGGTTGGTTTGTGTGATATTTGCATTGGGCGCGTGGCCAAAACAAATCTGTAGTTTACAGATCACAGAATCATGGCAGCAGTAAATTTTGGAGTCTGTTGTGTTCTGACAACAACCCACCTGTACGAGACGGCGCATTGTGCTCGCAATACAAATTGCTCTGCCTGCCTTGGGTACGAATTAAACATTCATAATTAAACCTGACGTTTCGTAATGGCTAAAATAAATTACATATTGATCCAGTCTAATGACTTTCATGAAACTGCAGGATTTGGTATGCACACCTTTCTTCCTTGCTTGTACACATTAAATTTAAATATGTAATGAAACGTTCATTTGTGTTGGAGCTGATAGCACACAGGCAACTTAGCAACGTCTAAATAGCTAATTAGCGAACAATTGATTTTTCCTTCCCTGAGCGACAGTCATGTTCACACTTGAATTGCGTGGTGTTGATGGATGAAACTTCCAGCTTTGATTTTTGTGTGCTGCTGAGGTTGTGGGAAGTTTGTGGAAGACTGAATCAACAGACGCGTTTCTGTCAGGGCAGATCTTCGGCACCTGCTTCGTGGAGTGATGTCCAATCATCTGGTTTTGATTTCACTTGAGTCGTCCAGATTTTCTGGAGGAACGAAAGGATCTGTCCACAGATTTGGACAAGTTTAGTCTCCCTCAGCAGTTCCTCAAAGTCGTCGATAATTGTGACGCTCGTGACAACCCGATTCAGTTCTGAGACTGCAAATATCTGCAGTGTGTGTCATCGAATATGCAAATCAAGCAATTACACAAATTAAGCCAAAGGTATTCTTCTTGAAGACAGTGCCGAATGTAATGAAGCTGGAATTAGGTGTGGAAGTTAAGCCAATTAATTCATACTGTGTTCTCGATTTCATTAGGACTTTGCCTGTTCCAGGCCTCATGTCTGTGAGGCTGTTCTGCTTTTGGACAGAAAGAGAGCGACAAAGAACGTGCGAGGCACTGCCTGAGAAGATTTACCCATTTTCTTTGATTTTGCCTTTTTCTCCTCACTTGCACACAAAACTGATTTATGCAGAAACATGCGTAGACACATATTTAAGGATCAAAGCTCAGATGGGTTTTGTTGCTCGCAGACTTTGATTTTAATAGAGACAATAGCTTGCAGCGGCAAGTTTATTAATTTTGCAGGGCATGACTCAATTTCCCACCAAGTGGTTTCCTTCTCTCTCGCACAATGGCTTTTTGCCTGGTGGAACTTAGGTAGCTGCAAGTTTACACTGCGAAGGGACCTATTGTTTATCATAACCCCTCCGTTCGCTTTTTGCCTCCTGCATTAGGAAATGTAAACAATGAATATAATTTCAGTGGCAATTTCAACCTCGCACTGCGAGGGAACACAGACCTAATTACATTGCCTCTTAAGAGTTCTCTTCTATTTATTCAAATGTGAAACATGATTTGCTGTAAGGCCTTACAAGATATTTAATTACACAGTTGCCAAGTAAATATCATTTGCAGAGGGAGTCCTCAACAGTATTTGTGATTTTCAACCCTCTCACGGTAGCTTTAAATTGTTCTCCGCGAAACTACTTTGAGGCACTCTTTAATTGAAAGAAAGAGGAAACTGCAAGCCTCAAGAACGTGGCACAATGAAATTCTTTTTCTCCGGAGCTTTTCCCTTTCTTCAAGTCTTTAAGTTTTGGCAAAGGGACTGACAACCAACTTGTGTTCTGAAGCGGTGTGCACATCAATCCTTGAGTTCGGTGGTGCTGACGCCGATTCCAAGAACATTCCCAGATTCTCGCTGGTCCACATGGGTCCGGTGGCGCCTGCAAGGACTGTCCAGTATTGCACCGGGTCTTGGGGCTCGATTAGATACAGAGTTGTGGGCATTGTGCAGTCCAGCCGCCATTTTAGCGAGGAATTAAGTTAATGGGGAGTCTAACCAAGAGAAAAAGTCACGTCATTACCAATTCCAGTCAGGCGCCACCACTCAAGGCATTGTGGTGCTGATCTTAGCGCCCATAATAGACAAACGTAATGAGATGCGTTAGACTCAACAAGCCGGGGGACCCCGTGGTCATTGCAATACTTATGTCTTTGGCTCGCCCGTTATTGACTTAGATGGCACCGGGCTTATTTTCCATACATGCCCGCTAATGTGAAGCATAACCGCGCGGTGCCCAGGCAATATGGCCTTCATATGGCCTGTGCTGCATATCACTCGACTTTTCTGATTCATATACTAATTAGGGCATTGATTTTAGCCAGGCAGCTCCTGGAGCGGAGAGGTTCGACATGCGGAGGCAACCCCTTTGTTTTCTCTCACGATTTAAAATTGTAATGACTCCGGGTCGAAGCCATGGCATGTCCTGAGAATTGATTTTTCATAAATTTGTGCCTTCTTGCTTGCATGCCTTTTGTCTCGAGATGGAATTTATGCCTCTATTGATATCTACTGGTGTGTGAGAGAGATGCCGGGTTGTTGCTTTCTTCAGCATTTCAAAATCGACCTCGGCGCAGAAATGGAGAAGCGGTTGTGAACTGCAAAGATTGCCAAAAAACGTGTTAAGTGCCTTTGCGTTCGGTTCATTAAAAGAATTTGATATTCAAAGCAATGACACCATAAACTCGCTATCTCAATTTTATGACCAGTCCGGTGGAAACCACCTCTCACCCGCTAATTAAGTACTGGGTCAGCACAACGACTCGAGCAAAGATAAGAGAATATGACAAAGATATGGAGAATATGCAAAACGAGTAAAATCTTGGTGATTTCCTTGTTTGTTTGCGTTGTATGCGGAACAGGGTCGAGTCCATCAAGAGTAAAGCAGTGTCGGTTATGTACGAGCCTCTTCCCTCGCTCCACGCCTGCCCAACTCAGACAACTGGACAGTCCAAGTCCAACATTTAATTCCCAATTTGGCAGTAGATTCACATTCCGACAGCCCAATTCCAGCACATGTGTCCATATTTAGGCATTAGAGTTGTCTATGATTTTCACGCGGCCGGGGAGCATTAGCTGTCAGAATTATGCTGATTACTCGGAAACCTGGCCTCTGCTTGTGGACATAATTAGAATATACAGTGAGTCTTCAGTGTTTCGGGAAAATGCCTCTGTAAATTGGCAAGTGGAGGCTCAGGACGTGTGAACTGCTGCATTGAGTGAGTTTGAGCTGGTCCAATCCACAGTCTGGTCCCAATCTGTGCAATATGCAACACTTACAACCCATGTACACAACTGTCATGTGAAAAGATTTACTATGCTGGGTTGAACCTGTTCTTGAAATGCATTTGAGCCACGACTGGTTGCGTGATCCCCGTATGAATCCACGAACACTTGCGCCTCGTTCGTTTGTCGGCGTGTCCAGCGGTGTCCGGCGCTTGTCGCTGCCCAGTCTCACTAATCCGCCGCCCGGCCCTGCTGCATATCTCGCATGAAACAGGAGACCCCGGGTCACTCTTAATCCCCTGCCCCGCGCGGCCGCTTCAATGCTTCAGATGAGAAATGATTGCAAAATGGATTAATGCGTCAAAGTCATCAGGGAGACGGACCGGTCAATGGCCAGTTTGCATAGCATCACACAAGCGGACGAGAGTCTGTTTAACTCCCTGCGCTTGAGCTCGCCTCTTCAAATTTGCAAAAACGTTCAAGAATCGGTGATATTTATTAACCTTGACGTAAATACCTTTTGTTAAAATTAATCTCTTCCGGTCCACGTTGAAAGGAAACGGTCCACGGCCTCTTGGTGTTTTTTCCCCTCCACTTGGACACGAACCTGTGAAATTTGAAAAAAGCGCTCTCTATTTGTGAGAATACGTCCAGATGTTGAGTCCATCATCGTAATTGTCAGATTCAGAGTGAAAGGGGCAAATTTTTGAATTGCACTTCTGTTTGCACGACAGATTTTCAATGAATCAGGAGATCTGCTGATCTTTTCGGGAGGGACGATCCAGGGACACAAAAGAGAATTGTGATCGTGCATTGATGACCAGCGGGGAAACCTGATGCTGACAACTTCAAGCAAAAGGTACGCGACCCCAGGATCTCAAATTAGACCTTTTTCGATTTATGAAAACCCAATTAAAAACTTAACTGATGCACGACTGTTGAAGACACGTCGCTTTCCAGGTGGACATCTTTTATTTGTGCAATTTCAATTTTGACCTGACCTCGTTAGAACCAAAAGGAAATGAGAAAAGGCCTCCCAAGTGCGATTCACTCACCTCTGGGCAAATGAAAGGATTAGAAAAAACTTTTATGGTTGTTTTTTGAGGTATTGTGAGGAAAGTACAAAGAAGGACCGCGGTTGTTGAGATCTGAGCGATAATTACAGCTGCATTTGAAACGTGAACTTTTCTGAAATGCATTTGAAAGAATCGCAGTGAATGGAAGTATCTGCATGGGAGGTGCGAGGACAAAAGAATTTGAATTTAAGTTCTCAATCATCAAGTTGTTGAGAGGAATCGTAATTATTCAAGTTTATTAAATGCACCTGGAGAGAGAGTTGAGCGTCAGTTAAAACTCGCCCCAGTTGTGGACAGTTTAGATTTCTGAGTATTTATTTGCACACTTGCCATAAAAACGTTCGTCTGGCCATTAAAGATGATTAACAAGTGTGTTTGCTGTTGTGTTTTATCATTAGAAGCTTATCTAAATTACTTAATTTGAAGTAATAATTAGTACACTTTGAACGGCAATCAGGTACACGTTGCGTTAATTCTGAGAGTCCCGTCCAGATACGGAGAATAGGGCTCCAGCAGAGCGAGTGTACACTGGACACGACTTCTCCGTCAACCACGTACAAATTCTGCGACGTCGCAGTGGCTTGAACAGGGACACAGAGTGTGACACGTGTCGTCTGTGAACCTGGCCAAAGCGCTGGAGACAAACAAGGTGCCGATTCCATGCATCCAGTGCAGACAGGTTCTCAGTGTGAGATTAGCGTTCCACTGCGTCCAATTTGGCCATCACTCGTTCCTGACGTTCGTGGTGTTTCGCACTCAAGTGATTTGACGTGACACTTCTTCATTTCCTGTTGACGTTGGATCCGTCGAACCTTTGCCGGATCTGGGTGAGTTGCGAGTCGGAGTATGAGTGGTTATCTGCACTTGAGTCTGACCAAAAAATCAGAACCTGAAAATGGACCTGAATCTGACGTGACTTGAACCTGAATCGAACCCGACAGGACGATGCTTCCTTTTGTGCCAAAAGCGATCCGTAAATTAGCGGAGCCTGGTATTTGCTTTCTGAAAATCAGAGTGTACTCGATGAGTGCGGGTCTCCAGCGAGGGGGACACGTCACACGATGTGCTCAGCTTTCTCATTTGCACGAGGCACATTTCGCGATGCACTTAAACGGCTCAGGTGTGATCCTGTCGTCTTCACTCCACCATGTCAGGCGAGATCAGGCCTTTGATGCTCGAATTATCCACAACCAAGTTGTACCACAGTCAAATTACCTAATTGTCTGAAACATGGCGGCATGTCAAACTGGTGTCCAGAAAAGGTAGAGTTCTGCGACCAGAGTGTCGGCACGTTAGATCTCCGTATTGAGGAGCTAAGTTGACCAAGTGGTCAAGTGTGTCCATGTTGGAGGGAGTTTTGACCCACCTAGCTTTGCTCGAAATGAGTACAAGCTGCTACTCGAGCGTGGGCGTGTTTTTGGCTTCTGCTTCGTGACGACGTTATGATCTGGTCCTTCAGAATCAGAAGTCGATTCGTGAAAGGATGCATAGTGGATAGGGTCCCGCGTTTTCCTCTCTCTTCCTCTCTCTTTAGTCAGTAATCAACATGGAAGTGGTGTACAGGCAAATCTTGTTAGCAATGATGAGCCCACAGGGACACACCTATTTCAATATGCTTGTCTCCGGCCTGTGTTCCGCGACCTAAAGTCTTTGGCAAAGCTGGGTGGAAGCTCGTTTGTACACCTCTCCCCCAACACACTTAAACTCATTTGGCCACCGTGGGTCCTCGGGGACAGTTAAACTGTGCTTACTCACTTCTCTGGGAAGGTTTAGGCCACAATGTGCCGCTGGTCTGGACCACGTGCCTTTGAGTCGCGTCGCGGCGTTGCGATGTTGGGACGTTGCAGCCTGGCACGACCCGATACCCGTCCCGGCGGTGCAGAAGAACAGAGCAGCGAGTAATGGACACTCCAGTCTAAACAACCGCGTCCTGCGCAATCATAACATCATTGTCTTTGGACTCGGCAATTCTTGACCTCTCCGCTCGAAGTCAGGTCGAGTTTGTTGGGGAAGAACCCTGTTGCAGATCAAAGAACAGGAATGGTGGTGTCAGCACTCAAGGACAACTGTTGAGAAATGAAGTGAAGTTTCTGCTGGCAAGACGCCTCTGGTGTGAAAGTTGTCAGGAACATGGCTCAGTCTTTGCCAGTCTGAACTGTTTCTTTTTTGTGAGACGAGACAGAAATGGATTTTTAGCTGCGGGAGGCAAATATGCCTGGCCGGGTCGTGAGCATGATCTTTGTGACAATTGCAGCGCATTTGCAGAAAGTGGCTGCTCGGGAGCGCTCCTTCAGAATGCAGAATCCATTTATCTGTTTGAAGCATTATGCATTCAATATAATATTGCAGCTCAGTGTGGACTGCAGGCCTTCATTAGTTTTATGGCCATTACAGCACAGGCCAGTGCAAATTGGTCAGGTCTAAGTGGACGTGGAGTTGGGGTGAAGCGCGTTGTCGGAGTGGCAATTAAGCAAGGCTCGGTCCCTCGCAGAGAGGTACAGGGCAAGGTAGACCCTTCCTGCTGCAGGCCGGGCGAGCGAGCGGGCGGGCAGGCGGGCGGGCAGGGCCGGGGTCAGAAGCTGTCTAAAGCTGCAGAGGCTCAGCCTCCTTGTGCGGCGGGTGGCGGGGCGAGGCGACTGCAGGCTGCAGGCAGGCAGCAGGCTCTGCAGGAATGTGGCTGTCTGGCACCGAGCGCGGTTAGAGGCAGGGTGACAAAGAAAGGCCATCTGGGATCACCCCCTGAGGGCCCTCTCCCTTCCCTACTCCTGCCATGCCCTTCCTGCATTTGCAGCCACAGTGCAACCGCAGACACGCAGCTCTCAGAAACATTAGTAACCGAAGCTGAATGTGCAATTTCACCCGTTGCGGAGGCAGCAAAATTACTTGTCCAGCGTGGAACGCTGTTTCCTTCTGTGATCTCAGGGGAAAAGGTGCAGTATGGTTCTGCAGGGTGCTCTACAGACGTGTTTCACTTCACTCATCAAAAGCGGGGTTCTCTGATGTGGGGTCTGGAGGCTCGCCCAGTCATTAACCTGCGGGCGCGAGTCGGAGTAAACACGCGTGACGCTACCGGGGCCCCCGCCAAAACCTCCAGGGGGTTGAGGCGATCTGGGTCAAGCTGCTCCCAGGGGGTAAACAGCCCACCCCCTCCAACCACAAACCGTCGTAATGAGCTGTGTGGTCAGATTTTTCTAACTGACCATCAAGTGACCGGTAAAGCACTGGGCCCCGCTTCCGCCTGCAGCGAGTTCGGAGCGGCCCGGCGCATCTGCAGGCCAATTGTGGTTTCACACTTTCCTAATCGCAGTAATCACGGTCTAATTCCGCATTCGCCTCACTCGTGTCACTGTAAACTTGTTAAGTAATGGGGACAACGTTTATAAGCAAACGGACATGATCGGAAAGGCAGATTTGTTTGCTTGATTACAGAACAAAGAAACGTTACTTTGTGGATTGCATGCGGTGTCTTGCGTTTGAGTCTGGCCTGCCGCAGGTTCTGCAGATGCAGAGAAGTGTTTTGGATGCGAATGGATGAATTCCTATGCTCGTCAAATTAACCTCCGGGCAGAACGCAAATCCACAGTGCTCGTTGTTTTTGTGAGAACCCCCTCTTCCCCCAGGTTTTCCGACAGCTCAGCACTTGTTCGCTTGTACAGGTTCAATTTACCTGCAACACGTGTGCATCGCTGCAGTTGTTTTTTCGTTCTGCACCTGTGGTCAGTCAGTCATATCTGATACGTTTAAAGGCTTTTTGAGTCTGGGCTGTCTGGCACCGAGCTGCAGCAGCGCCTCGGATCGGCGGCGGCAGCGAGAGACGGGTTCACCTGCCGGATCCATCACCCCGGGGCACCCGGGGCGCGCATCAGAGCTGCACCTTCACCAGCGGCCCACGCCCGTCCAGCTGCTCACTACCGTGCACATGTTTAATGTGCAGGAATCCAGTGAAATTTCTCCAGGGTCAGTCGATTTTGAGCAGCTTCAAGTTGCAAAGAAAAACAGGGTTATTGACCAGTGCGTGTCTCAGTTTTGTTTTGTTTTGTTCTTGGGACGAACTGAAATGGGGTTGAGATTGGAGTGAGATGAGCGTTGATTGGAGTCTGTTCAGCTTTGAGTTCGCATTGAAACCCATGTCTTCCGCGCCGCTACCAGGTAGCGGAGGATCCCGCCTCTATTTACCTGCTGCTCAGCTGGCGGAACCTGAACATTCTGCCCCAATTAGCTTATGAAATACCCCGAGCCCAGCGATGCTTTCTCTCTCCGTTCTGTCTGACTGAAGATATTAGTCGTGGATCTTGATATCAAGGTGTTACTGGAAGGGGGTAATACGTCAGCCAGCTGCAGCGTGATGAAATAGACATCCCAGATGAAGGAGCGAGGAGCCTTGCAGTCTGATGTATACAACAGGTCAAAAATTAAGGAATTAGGCTAATGTAAAAGTGTTTGGATCTTTGTGTGCGCGGGTATGGAGGGCTCCTTCACTGTGGGGTATTTAGGGTTGGTGTTGAGGAAGGGTGTACAGATAAGACAGATGTATGGCGCGGGTTTAGTGCGTAATGGACGTGGTTCCTGGGCTTCATTTCTCACCTTTTGCACGCTTGGTAGTAATTACGCAAAAACCACACAGATTAGCATGGGCTTTGAAACAAGCGACGAGCTTTGCGAAGAAAGTGCCGCTGCATCCAGTTGGAGCCATCAGAAAATCGACAGCGAAGATACGGTGACCACAGAAGCTGGACTTGAGAGAGAAGAAAGTTTATCGTGGGATACGTACATCAGTCTGAGACAAAGAAGCTGTTTGCGAACAAAGCCCGTCTCGCTTTCTGCAATAATCTATACTAATTAGTGGCAAAGGCATTTGACAGCAATAGCGAAAGGGTCAGACGAGATGGAGGTAACCTGTGGCAGATTTCTTCACTCAGACTCGGATAGGTCCACATAATTACATTAAACTTCCCGCAGCCTTCTGCCGTAATAAGAACACAAGCAGCTTACACAGAGGTGGCTTGTCCTCAGGCAAAAGCTCATATGCATATTTCTTGCGCGGCCCTTTCTCTGGCTTTGAGGCCGGACTGTGTTGCATTGCATCGCGTGGCATGGTGCGCGGCCTCCATCATCAGAAATCGGCTGCGTTTCCTTCCTTCCCCCCCGCGTCGAGGCAGTCAGGAGAAGAGATGCAGATAAAAATGGCTGATCGCAGCAACTGGCCGCTCTAATTGCCGCCCGCCGACACCTTGGTTTAATTTCTCCTTCATTTGTGTTAGAGGCGCAGGATTAGTGAAGCATTCGGGTGCTGCGTCGGGTCGGACTCGCAGCTAAATGAGAAGAGGTGCGGAGATACGGCGCGCTGCTACTCGTTCAGCGCTCTCCGAGTGATCAGGGCTCGGGCTCGTTACAACGCACGTCTCGCTCTCTCGCTCTCGCAGCGTTGTTTGTGTTCACATCAGCTTCAGAGCGACCGGCATCATCGAATGACCTCAGCTGCCCAGCGCGGGGCCGGAGAGGAACTCAACTCCAACATGTGGAACCTCGAGCGCAGGTTTCCACCAGTGTTCAGCGAGTGACATTGACACCCAAATGGGCACTGAAGCTTTGCACTTTAATTGTTTGCCCAACACAACCACTACAGAGCGTCATTAGTCTGGGTGGTTTATCAGAGGCCGACTGGTCAGGAATACGCATCAGTGAGTTGGAGCCGCGCAGAGAGCGAGGAATCTCAATCACGGATCGCCGTCCAACTCGCACACACTCGGCCTGCAGACGCAACGGACAGGTGAGTGCGTTATGTGAGTCAGATGCTGTCATTGTAATGTAAGATTTGAACATGTGTGCGCATCGCAGAAAAACCCATATCCGTCTTAACATTAATTGCATGTAACTCATACACACCGAGTCGGGGGTATCTGTCGGCTACCTGGGGACACGACCATTCAAGTCATTATCTCCTTTAGCTCAAGCCAAACGCGGTGTCTGTGCTTGGTCGCCCAAGCGCGGCCCACTCCAGCCAAAGACCTGGGTCGTGGGTCAGCGGTGCTCCGGCCACTCACACGGTCCGCGCACCTCAGACAGGTTGACCTCGGAGCCCGGGGCCGCAGCCTGAGAAAAGACGGGGAGATTTGCTTGCTGCGCTTTTACGACTGATTTTGGATTTGCCTAATTGCGGATTGTGAGCAGGGCTCGTCTCCCTCGCGGCCTCCCCCCCCCCCGCCGCCTGCCCGCTCCCCAGCGCTCCCGCTGCCATGACCGGTAACAAAGACGCAGCATATCTCGTCTGAAGATCACGTTCCCACTTGTTTCAATGCAATTCCAGAAAATATGTGATCGCTGTGCAAAGCTCGATTTATTTGTGTTTTACGAGGTTCCAGTTTATGATGTGCGACGCGATCAGAAATATTTGTCGTTCCAAGGCGCCATGCTTTGAGAAATGGAAATTTTTTACCGTTTAAATGAGCGCCACGAAGTATGAATGACCTCTATCTGCACATCAGACATCACTTGGCTGTGTTCACCCACCCCGGACTGGTAATTATCTCCGTCTACCACCGTTTGGTGGGAGAAAAACTCCCCAATATATGAAAACCGCGCCGGGTAATTTTATGCAAGACGCACTTGATGTTAAAGAGTCTGTGAAAGACGTCAAAGCTCGACTACAAGTTTCTTTTTTATGTCTTCAACTGACGAAAACTATGTTGCATGTGTGAGTTGGCAGGATTTTGATAAGATCTTGCTCGTAGCAAGTCATGTCATGTCGCACAATTAGTACTAATGGCTCAGGTATGTTGTTGTGTGTACGTGGGATACCTTTTCGTTCACTTCGTGCAAGTTGAGTTTCTTTCCTCGAGTTCAGTTTCAGATGAAACAGCCAACAGGCTTCAGCTCCCCTGTGATTCTCACAGATCGCAATCCAAACCTGCATGAAACGTGGAGGAATGCACATGTTGAGTTGACCTTCGAGGGGTGCAGTTTCATGATGATTGACACTTATTTACCCTTTCAAACTGACCAGATGAAATGAACTTGACAGCGTCTGATTGTACATCAATGGGCCCTTTGGATGGACACCGACTGGGGGGTAATATTTATATCCCCGGGAATAACGAACTTCCACAACCGTTATGATTTTTAATTTTCTGTGCTGAATTAGCGTGCACATGCGGAGGAGAGACTGGATGAACATGTTGGCCCGAGGTCTATTGATGTTAATGCGAGTTTCTACACTCAGAACAACCTTCAGAGAAGGATTTAATGTCTTCTTGAAGGTCCACTGATATTTCCTAATGGCCTTTCTCGACTGCAGTAAGTGATATTTATCGGCCATTTCATAGGCACATTCATTGCGCTGGTAAAAAATGTAATCAAAGACAGGTTTGGAGTGGAGGCCGAGCCGGGGTCTGCAGAGGCGACGCCGCGCGCCGCGCTGGATTAAAGGCAATTGCAACGGTCTCGGGCTGAAACAAGAAAAAAAAAGAGCGAGTATTGATTTTCAATATGGACAGGCGCTGTGTCGTGTCATTGTGCGGACCACTGATGAGCAGTGTTTTAATCAGCGCGATTGCAGGGGCCTGGAGTTGCCTCCCCGAACCCACGCACGCCTCGGTCGGTCAGCGCCGATTCCTCATTCCTCAGCAGCCAGCGCTCACCGAGGCTTCTGAGATTTCTACCGGCCCTTTCTTTTTCTGGGTTTGCCTGCTGCGGGAAATCATTAGTGTTTTATGTGATTTGGGATCGTGAAAGGAGACGGGGAATGGAAAGCGAGCGGGCTTCCTCCCGAGTCCAGTTACAGACTGGCAGGAGAAGCGCAGGGTCAGCCAATTAGTGCAGCCCCCACTGTTGTTGATTGCAGTCCAGTCAGGAATCCCAACTCGAGCGCTGCAGCCCACATGGTAATGCGTGCGCCCACTTCTCCGCTCATCCATTGTCTCAGCCCAGCCCTGGCCATTTGGTGTTGAGGCATGCAGCGATTTCTCATAATCAGCACTGGTCCTGCGTAATTTCATTTTCATGCGAGCTGGAGCGAACCAGGGGGTGTGCAGGGAGGGAGAGAGGGTGGGTGTGTGGCCTGTGGGGAGGAGAGCGGGCAGCGCTGAGAAGAAGGGTCACATTGAACCCACAGCGCTCGGACAAGCTGTAATAATTCTGCCGATTCCTAATGTGATAACTGCGTCATTAGCATCGTGTGTTCTGCGCTGCCTCTAATGCGATTCCCCAGCACTGCGCTGGACGCTCATTTGCATCATTTGCCAAATGCAGGAAATTTTTCCTTCTGACTTGAAATGGCCGATTGATGTGCAGATTTGGCGTGCTTCGTGTGCTGAATTACACACAAACAAGCGGTACGCACGCGTTGCAGTGCGTCCAGATGAGAGCTATTGTGCCCACACACCTGGACTCTGCCCTGTTGTGTCTGACACGATTGTGTCAAAACACCCAAACAAGATTCGTACCACAGAAAACGCCAAAGTTTTCGTGGTCCCAACCACGTTTTGATGAAGGTGTGCGTTGACGCGAGCAGATCTTCAAATCCAGAATCATTTTGCACAGATGGAGCTGCAAATCCGATGGACCTTGCTGAACAATCTGCGAGAACGAGCAGAAGAAACCATTGCCGCAACCAAACACTCAGTGTGTGAAGGTCTGAATGCGACGGGAGAGAGAGAACCTCCGATCAACATGACTCTGTCTTCGCGGGGGCTTGAGGAAATTCATGTATGCGCAGTACTCATCGTGTCGCCGGCAATAATTAATCAAGTTTACCTTTGCTCAGATCTCACGGAGCATTTCGCCAATTAGTGATATTCGTTAATGGAAGTTTACCTTGGTGTAAGAAGAGCCTTTGTGTGTTAAGTAAAGGCAATGTAATATGTACGGAAGGCCCAGGCTTTGTCAATGTTTCTCTTAGTCGACTAATTGGAAATTTTAGATTGCTTCTCTCTCTTGGCGTGACCCGCTGAAACTATCTGTTTGTTTGCGATTTCTCGTGTGACATGTTTTCATTTAATCTCTAATGACGGAGCATGTAGTAGGCAACAGAGACACCCAAGGCTGAGCGTTTCACATCAGGCTCTGTACGTGAGAAGGTCTCATTTGGAGGCCATTTCTAGGTCAATGCGCTTTGTTTTATCACCAAAAAAGGCTTCAGGTAAGACATTCATTTTCCATTTGAAGGGTTTGTAATTAGAGTTGATTTATTCCTTTATGGCACTGTGTGCATAGTTAATGCACTCTCAGTACAGAGGCCAATTAAAAGTGACAAAAAGTGACGGTAAATAGTCCTTGTAATGGGCCGCAGAGGATCACAAGAGATAGATAGCTCACAGAATAAAGGTGTTTTTGTTCACTCTGCCAAATTTGGAATTTTCGGGCTTTGTACAGCCACAAAGCGAGAAGATCCTTCCGAGAAAACAACGTCAACCCCGGGATCCAAAGCCACCGTGAGTATAGACAGGACAGATCTTGTTGCTGATTTGCTTGACAGTTTTCAGGGTGAAGGATTGGAATCCCAGTGGCATGTCGGGGCATTTGCAGGTGGCCACATTTGACAGCGCCAGCTGCAGGCTGGGATCCATGCACTTGCAGTGGCAGTGTGGAAGGAGAAACCGGAAGTATGAGGAGTGGTCGAGGTCAGCTGTTGCTTGGACAGGGGTCAGCTCAGACGCTTGCAGTGATTGACCTCTTCAGACGTCAATGAAAAACGGCTTCGTAGGATGTCAGGTCAACTCACCGCTTGCGTTGTCAACTTGTCGGACCAAAGCAAACGGAGGGATCAACTCGTAGCTGTTCTGACTTCAGTGAAGGAAATGTCGAGTTGATCTGGAATCGTGTTGTGACACGCTGACGTTGGTGCTGAGACACTTTCCTTTGCCTTTTATGCCTGTTTTTCAAGTGTTTGTCTTCACAAGGAGCGGTGCGGGTCGTTGTTGTCACATGCTCGAGCGACCATCGTCCTTCGCTATCACTGAGATCCTTGACCTGGACAGCTTGTGTGCGACACAGCTGCGACACAGATCTGAGCAAAAGTATCGCTTTTCACTTTGATCTGTCACTTTTCACTTCGCAGCGAACGCGCCTTTGTTTTCAGCAGTCGTCACTTCGTGCGATATTGCTGTTTAATTTCATATTTGCACAAAGGCGGATGGAGCTAATCGATCATTTTATTGTGATGTATATTTCCGCCATCGTGCCTTCTTTGCTTAATCTTGCGTTAGATGACGATTAAAGCATTGTTTTCACAGGAGAGCAGAAACCGAAGCAATTGTGCATCCAGCGTAGACACAAAGAGAAGTGAATACAGGCGCCTGTGCTTTGTCGGGGGAATATGGATCGGAGCTCGCTCACTTTTGCTGTGCAGTTTGTGGGCGTCAGTTCAACCTCCTCGACGAGTGAATGAATGAAAGAAGTGAAGGACTGAGCGAGTGAGTAAAATGTCAATGTTTGGGTGCGTAGAGGCCAGACAGACGTCGCGTTGTGCAGACCCCGAGAATCCCTCGTATCGCTGCGGTGCGAGGCGCTTGTGAATGAAGCGAGAGGATGAAGTCGCTTCGGCTCCCGTCGCATCCAAACAGGACCAAAACAGATGGAATGCACACCGTGTCACTGGCGAGAGCTGTTTTCAAGTCATGATGTATTCTTTTCTCCCACTGCCTGTGTTTGTAGCCCATGTCACACATGTGCAATACTTTTATGGGCTATTGTCGTCGTTATGACTGTGTCGTGGTATCTGTGGTTTTGGGTTTCTGATTTTTGTGCATTCGTACAAACATCCAAAGATCCTTGTTCTCCGTGACATGCCACTACACGCCTTTTGAGAGCACACAGTGCCACAGTCAGAAGAGATCGAGGTTGCTCGGGCTTTTCAACTCCGGTGTTGTGGCTGCTCGCCTCTGCAGGGCCGGGTCTGGTCAGTCTGGTTGAGGAGGAGGAGTGAAGGCTGTGTGTGCTCGCTGTAGTCAAGTCTGGCCTTTCTTCCCGCCGCTTCCCCGACGTCCGCCCACCCGCCCGCTCACTGCCCAGCTGTCCACTTGGACCTCGCCATTCAGTGCAGGTAATGGAGATTTACCTTGAAGTTTGGGATCTACGCGCCTCGAAGCCTTTCGCTCACCGCCGTCAATGGGAGACGGAATGGGGGAGTCAGCAGCAGGGATTTTTTGGGGGAGGAGAAAGGCGAAGGGAAAGGCTGTCGATGCTGAGGATTGGTTGGGATGTGGCAGTGTGCCGAAGCTCAATGGAAAGAGACTGGGGCTGGCAGTGATGCATAGTGGAAGCTTACTATCCCACTACCCACGTTTACTACGTGCTGGATCCCCCCGTGCGCACCGATCACAAGCGTAAAAGGACAGTGAACTTGTGCTGAGTAAACGGTGGTGCGTGTCCTCGGAGGACGGGACCCTGCTTCCTGTGGTGCGCGGTGGGTGATCTGGCCGGAAGCGTGCGCGGCTTTGAGCCCGACAGATTTGAGGCTCTGCGAGCGGCTGCTCCTTCTGCCCAGGGTCCCCCGTGAGCCTGCAGGTGTGAGACGCTGCCTGCCGCCGCCTCCTGCTGGTACCTGCAGGGACTGTCTCAAAGAGCAGGGCCAAACATGTGTCTGCTTCTTGCTGCATCTTATCTCAGAGGAAAGGAAACAGTCGTTTGGACACCTGACACGATTGGATTTCCGTTTATCGATGGATTATCCAATTGGTTTGTTGAAATCTTTCCGCGCGACATTCTAGACGGAGACTTGACTGACTGTGGAGCTGAGCATCCTCGTATCGTGTTGTGATAACGAACACCTGGGCTTGCAGCGAGTAATGCCCCACCTCCGCTCGTTTATTCTATTCTCCGAGAGTAAACCAACGTTCATTGGCAGCTCGCTTTTTGTTTAGCGAGCACTTGAGCTTTACACCTGCACGGGGATCGAGTAACCTGCAATCGTGGGAGAACAACGTGCAGGAGAGAGAGGCGAGCGTGGCGCAGGGACTCGAGTCCGACCGTCGAGCTGTATCAGTATTCAGCTGAATTCAGGCGAAATACACGTTGATCTGCTAATGATAAAACGACAATGAAGTTCGTAAATTACAAAATGCAATTAAGCGCACATGCAATAAAAAATTTCAAATTGTTTTCAATGCAATGTTTGCGATTATTTCTGATCCGCTGGTTTCAATCGTTTGGATTTGAACAGATGTCGTAATGTGTTTAGAGAAAACAGCTTGGCTGTAATTGTAATTATGTCAATAGAATCATATAATCACATGAGTTTTGAAATTTTGCATCACCGTACTGAAAACAGTATGTGTCTCAAACAGAATATTGTTCTGATGGGTACAAGTCTGCGGTTACAAGTTACCAAGGTGACTGCTGGAACATGGGCTCGTGTTCAGTTCACTTGCAAAGGTGTGAAGGAGCAAGTTGTGGATTTAAGCGACTCAAGTATTTCAAAGAAGCCCTGAATGTGAGCATGTCATGTTGCATCAATGCTTGCATCACGACCCGGGGGTGAGGGCGCGGGACACAATGCACCTCCCTGCCTGACTTGTTGTCCCCGGGTGTTGCATTGAAAAGAGGGGGATGTTGGGAGGGCTCGATTGAATGAAGCATCGCGCGTCCCTCCCTCCCTCCTTCAGTCACCTGTGGCAACTCCTGCACCTTCAACGCACCTTGTCAAAAAACCAACGTTTTTCTTCGTTTTTCAAGTGCGCCACTTTCGTGTTGATGAAAAGTCCTCGAACAGAAACTTTTTCATGAGACTGTCGAAAGTATATTCGATCTGCAGTTTGTACTGTAGGACAAGAACGTTTCTGTGAGGAGTCTTTTCCACAAAGAAGGTGCCGCCAAGAAGGTTGAAGTTTGCACAGTGCACGTTTGGTGCGTTTAACTCGGTGACACACAATGCTCTCAGCGCGCACTTCGTGTTCACGGGCGATACTCCCTTCTGAACACATGTCAACTGCTTCCATCGGGTTCCTCTCGACTACGTGCAGGTTCCACAGACGTGCCTCGGTGGATGAAACGTGAAAGTGGTTGCTCGCGATGGAGAGTGCCTGAACCTTGCCTGGAGGCCACTCTTGTTGCGAACGACTCTTCGATCAATTGAATGTTAATATTTGACACTTTTTGATTGCAAAGTCAGTGACTGCAGCCAGTGAGCTGGGAGGATCTGAGTCTGAGCGTGCAAAGAAAACATATTTTGCTCAAGAACAGGTGAACACAGAGGGCAAAAGGACGATCAACTTCCTTGAGTTTTGACACACGAGACATCTCCCATTTTACATTTGGTCTCAACAACGAAACGACCGACGGGGCCTTTCACGACGTGGATCCCTGGCCCTGCATGCTGGAAGTTTTCATCGCGCAATGAGCACTGCTTTTCTCACTAATTGACGTCTCTGTTTGTGTTACATCTTCGTCCCATTCACAGCGCTGCCTTTGAGGCTTAAATTTCAAACGTTACATAACTTGTCACTTTTGATTTCCAACGAGCTCCCCCAGTCTTTGGTGCAAAATTAGATAATTGGTGCCAGTGCTGCGAATGTTAGCTCTCTTCTGAGTATGTACGCAGTTGACACTGAAGGCAGAGGTGCAAAAAGTTTTACTCATTATGATTGTTTTTAACTGAGTTTAAATTCTACGAATTTCGCACTTGGTGGCTTCTGAAAGACACCTGAGATATTTTCCTTTCTCAGGGTTCAGTTGTGCCTTGTTGGAGAAAGGAACATTGGAGAACAAATTTGGAGGCAACGCGCACAAAGGAATGTGGGACGGAGATGATGATGGATAGTTGTAGTGAAAAATGTATTGTCGGCTCGGACATGTGAGGTGGAGGGTTGGGGCCACTTGAAAGCTTAACTGCGTGTTGGTCAACTTGTAGAATTTGAGCAGGGGTCAAAGGTGCGAGCTTGTCGTGAAGGGTGTATGGACGCAAACGAGAGTGGAAATGTTCATAAAGTATGCCACTGGGACAATTGTGTTTGCACTGCACGTGCAAGGATGTGGACTCGGCATTAAAAGTCCAAAATTTTAATTGGCTTTTTTCGCTCTGCTCGTTTCTTTGCTGAGCGCTCAGCCTGAGCAGCACTTTTTGCCAAATCTCAGCGATGGATGTTGAGATTCTCAAGTAGCTTGATTTGGGCAAAACTGACTCCGGCCTCACACTCTGGAACATTTCAGAGATTTCACTGGCAATGGTCTCATTAGCGATATCTGAAGAAAAATCCAAGAATTTGCAATTTTGAAGTGTTTTGAATACAGATTCCGCATTTTGGTGGAAAATCACGCATGCAGAAGAGGCGGCAGGCTCAACTTTCTTTCATCTTGTCCGGCATGACTGGGTCCTTTTCGTGCTGCCCTGTCCTGCGGGCTTCACTTGACAAGACTCTACCTTGACCGGTGGTCAGTTTGTCTGGTCCCTGACCCAGCAGCACAGACCAGACACCGCGCAACTGACCACTCGCTCGCTGACCGCAGGCTGGATGAAAGTGCAGCTGTGTTGCTTCACGCGCAGTTGTTGTGGGAAGTGGGTGGTGACATCGTGCAGGTCAAGTCTCCACAACCGCATCATGCTCCTGCATGAAGTGTGTGGTGTTGTGAACACGACCGCATTCGTGTTTTCCGAGCAGTGGACAGTCCGACTTCACTTCACGTTTCCCACGTTTACGAAAACAAGGACCAGCACCAAAAGGAACCAAACACAAAGCTCGACCTTTCACATTTCTAAAGATGAATTGAAAACCTAATGCCCTTGAATAATATTCCTCTTCATCTTGTACAGGCCAATTCACCAAGTATCTTTGAAAAAAGGTCAAATTTGCTCATGGCGGAAATAATTGGACTCCATTGTGCCGGATCTTGTGTTGGACGGTGAAGACAGCGCAGTCAAATTTTATTGTAGTGATGGTCAGATAAAGCTTGATGTGTTCAGTTTGCCCAAATAGAAAATGACAGAGATGACCCCACACATTTCATTCATCTTCCTTAAAAAACCGAGGGCCATGGGCCAATTAGTTCATTTGAAATGGCTTAAATATAGCATCAAGGCAGTTTGAATTTTAACGGACATCGCTGATCCAAATTTTCTCTCAATTTCTCTTCAAAATGTTGTGGTGCATGTGCAGCTTGACATGCATTTGTTTCCCTCACATGAAAACATATGGACTTCCAATGACCAGGGATCTGGGAAAGCTGCCAGAAAGACAGAAAACAAAAGCTTTGGGGCTACCCGTGTGCTCAAGAAAAGTTGGGTTTGATACGCAACGTGGCGAGTTGATTGATTTTTGTGAGCAGCCAGGCCTTGATCTGTGTTAATGACATTTCTGGAGGTGTGCAGTGAGCTTGTGTTCGAAGATTTAATGAAATAAGCCTGAGACACCGCGATCAAACAAGCGTCACTCGCGCAGCTGAGGCATCGAAGCTTTCATTAGTTGATTGGTGTTGTAAGCTCGGAGTCCCTGCACTGACGAGTGCTGCTCCCCAATTCATACAGGCTGTTTAATCTTTCAGGCAAAGAACAAACAAATGCTTTAATTGGTATGTGGACTATGATCATTGTATTAACAGGCTTTTTCGCTTTTTCGCTGGTGTGTGATTTGTTCTGGGTGCAGCGCAGCGCTCAGTTGTGTGTCTGGAGACTTCCTGATTACAAGACGAGCGGAGGCTCTGTGCCATGAAAAGCGCCGGGGACTTGAAAGTATGCTTCCTTCAAAGCTTGTAAACAATGAGGAGAAATAAATTAGCGCTTTTGTGATGAGGAAATGAGAGGAATAAAACACACAGGTACACACGTAGCAAAAACTCATTTGTTAATTCCAAAGGGAAGGTTTTTCATGTTGGAACGCACTGAGGAAAAAGAGGAGTGGGGCAGGATTGAGGTGAACATAAAACAGGATACTTACTTTGGAAACGCAAACGTTTTCAACACTGAGGTTGTAATTACCTGAAAGAAGAAAGGCAGACTTGCACCCAAGGTTGCATACCCTGTATAAAGCAAAAAACAGAAAGCAAGGTAAACCATACCATTACTCTGACAGATGAGATTGCCTGGGTCACGCATGGAAAAAGTATGGGAATGCCTAATTATGCTGCAATTAGAAGAGAAAGATTTGGCGCAGTTTGAATGCCTCGAGTTTTTTATGCGGCAGATTTGAGGCTTTGTTCCTGTTGGTGCACTTGAAAGCTCAAAATGGGCCTCATGTTTGAAGTATTTGACGCAGTTCTATTCTCAGAGACTATCACACAATCATAAAACGACGATCTTTTACGACACGCTGATTTGAAAGGAAGATCGTTACAGTGTTAAATGTGGAGCAAAACGCGAAGAAAATTCCTTGTTTAAAATGTGTGGTAATTTTGCTGGGAACTCAGCAGAGCCGGGGCAGGTCAATCATAAATATGAAGAACCATTATCCACATTATAGTGTCACCTTACCGGACCACTGACTTCGAATGTAATGTTCATGTTTCAGTCTCCATTTTCAAAAGGTGAAAACGCTACTATTCACTCGAAATGTAATGAATTTGCAGGGCAGTTGTGTATTTGATATTTGCGTTCGCAATGTATGCGTTTTAGATGGGTAGAATTAATCAAACGACAGTAAATCTGCGGTGGAGGTCGCCGTTTTACAGGACAACCTTCCATTCAAAATTCCTCTGCGTCCCTGTGATTTAATGATTGCGTTTTGCACTGAAAAACACTGGCGACATGCAGCACAAACACACGGCCAGAAATTACACAAAGATCTGCCACGGGCTGGGAGGAGGCAGAGATCCACTTGACCAAGCAATGCACTGGTATAAAAGGCGATCGCTCCCTTGGGTGTCTGTGGAGCCGGCGCACATGATTGTGTGCATAGATTTGTGCAGCAGAAACCACCCGAGCTTTGATTCCTGAACAAACTGCAGCTCTGTGTGGAACGGAACGATGCTGCAGGTAGCAGAACGATGATAACTGTTCATTCTGCTTTTGGATCAGAAAAAAAAAAACAAGTGTGCTTGGTTGGTCAGACGCTTGACCACAACCAGTTTGTGCTCGTGCCACAGATCGAGTCAAGTGGACGTGGCCTGTACACCAACCACAATGAGAAGACGCTCGCGTTCGTGGAGAGAAAGAACCGGGGTCGGCGTCGGACGCGCCCTCCGCGGGGCGGCCATTGCGCCTATTGATCGGTCATCACCGTGATTTCCCGCCACATAAATGCCATCCATCGATATTGAGATTCCGTGTTGATTGCTGCGGACCGAGGCTCTATCAAAGCAACTGAAAGGACACTTGAGGCCAGGGCTCTACTGGCATGCGCCCAGTCATGCAGTGGAACTGTTGTGGGGTCAAGACTTCTTGCGGCAAGGCCTGTGTCGTGTTGGTCCCTCACCGTGAGATTGAAGGAGCGTTTCGGAGACCATGACGCAGCAACTTGCGCGAATGCGTGTTTGGTGTATGTGTTTTTCCTCCGAATGCTGTTTTGTGAGCATTGACATTGGGAGTCCTGCAGTGATAAACAATGTTGTCAGCGAGCCCCACGCAACGAAAACTTGTTGTGCTCTCGCGCCTTTGTTGTGAGATTGAAATGGTCCCATTGTCATTCACGAACATGAAACTTTGTCGTTTTCCTTCACAGTATCCATGAACCGTGTTTGTGTCGCGGAGTCTTTGGTTCTTCCCCACACACCACTCACTTGTATTTGCTAACTCGACAGCCCAATGAAAAGATATAGTGCTCATATGTTAATTAGATCAGAGAAGAGAGGCTTTTGGCGTCTTATTTACTCGCATTTTTGTTCGGATAATACACACAACGCGTCAGTACCGGGTCTCAAGATTCGCTGGAGGGAGGAATTTGAATGTTTTTGTGACCCCTCTTTGATAAATATATCCTTTTCACCACCAGCTACCTGCGCGGGGTTTGAATGAATCGACTCTCAAACCTGATTCACTGAGTTCAGCAGCCGTCCTCATCTTGCATTGAACAGATTGAAAGTGATAGAAATCTCAACGCTTTCCTCGTCGGGGACAGTACGACATGAGGTTGTGAATGAGCGAGCGCGTTTGAACGCTTCAACCTGACTCTTCAACCTGATCAGCTTGGTGTTGGTCTTGAACCTGGTGGAACTGTCCCCACACAGGAACACGACGTGAGGACCTGGCTCCGACTTGTTGCAGGTTGAGTTGCATCGACCGACCTCCCAGCAGTTGTAGGGTATGAACAGTGCGGCTCTGCTCAGTGATTAGCCGAACGTTCATTGCATTGAGCAGCACGTCCTAATTAATGGAAAAATACCCAGGATTAATTGTGCGGAGATCGATACGGATTCGGTGTGGCGCCGCTGTTTGCTCAAGCCAGGTGGGAAACCCCTCTCACGTGATAAATTTCTCAATGTTGTTTTTTAATTAGTGCTCATTCTATTCTTCCTGTCAGTGTCTCTGTGTGTGGTGGGGAGAAGCCCTTTCAGAACCGACCTGCAAGCTTTTGTGCGCATGACTCAAGATTTTAATCTTTCGTGGTTCTTGGTTTCGTCATGCTGAAAGAGTGTTGGCTTTGTGTTCAGTGACAATTGCAAACTTTTGTTGACTTCAGGATCATCTGTGCATGTGTCTGCAAGCATGCACCGAGTTTTATGTTCGATTGGTTTTGCCGTGTTGTGTTTTCAGTTTTTCAGTTGAAACAAGCGGCAAGATTAATTTACGTGTGTGAGTGGCCTTCTATATCGCAGATTAATGCAGGTACGCAGCTGGGTAGCGATAATGTAGACTTCGTGCCAACAGCTGTCGAACATTTTAAGACAGGCGCGCAGTGACATTTCACTTGAGCCAAAGCAAAATTGCCTTTCATAATTTTGTGTGATTAAAATGCTTTCGGGCCGAGTTCACATCTAGATCACCACATGTGTACACAGGCACTTGAGGGGAAACAGCAATTCTGCTGTGAAATATGCGATTTGATTCTTTGCGCGCTCTCGTCGCGCCCGACCTCTCTTTATATGGTATGCCAGTTGATAATTGCTGTCATGTCAAGGTACGTTTTGGGGAGAGATTTCTTCAGACAAGTGACCCAGTGATGGCAGTGTGACTTCAACGCCTTTGTGAACATTAACTGAAATTTTTTGTCCAGATTTTGATGCAATGAGAGCTTTGGGGTTGAAAGAAGTGGCTGCAGAACCTGGATCGTGGTGCTGATGTGAAACTGAAGAAAAAGCCTGTGACAACACACGGCGTTTTGAGCCGCATGCGAAGATTGGCCTTTCAATTCTTGTGCTCCGCCATTCCCGCGCAGTTTGCTGAAAGATCACAAAAGAAGGTGTGGTCCCTGTGTGTTGTGTGAGCCCCTGCCTCGCATTGTCTTGCTCGCGGTTGTGATTCTCGGGAGTGTTGGTGGCAGCACCTCGCGACAGTCGCTCCCAGCCGGAGGAGCCGTGTTGTGTGTGCAGCGCTGTGCAATATGACATGATCGGAGCAAAGGCTCCTCGGCCGCCGCCCGCCCGTTCGCCCGTCCTGTATGATATAAAGCTGTACAACATGCTTGACCCGGCCAGACCTTCTCATATCGGGCGCAGCGCTCATCATTACAACCATCGCCATGCTGGACACAGTCTGGGGCTGCGGTTGCCTCGGTTACCCAACTCTCAAATAACATCTTTGTTTACTGTCAGATGCACAAGGGGGTCTAACGAACAACGTTTCGAGGGCGCGCTCTTTCGCCATCAAACTTTGCTATCTTAGTAATTACACTGGCGAAAGTTGGCTGCTGCAGAAATTATCAGCCGCGTCTTTTTTATCCGGCGCAGCCAAAGTCATCAAGCCTCAACCTTATCTCATCCAAGCAGAAAAGTTTGCAATTAGATTTTGCAGCAGCCTCCTACCCCTGGCTGCCACCAGCCTTCCAGCTCCCCCCGCCGCCCTTCAAGCAATCTTTAATCTTGGACAATTGTTGATGATTTGACTTGGCAAGTCGTGGCCTGGCTGCATCCTGCGCTGCTCTCACGCCTCTCCGCGTTTCAGCTGCTCCCGCGTTTTTTCACTCATAATTCAGTTCGCAGCTTGTAATTTAGATTAATGTCATTTCTGGAGTTTTTAATCATGTTTTGCATGGAGAGTAATGAGGTCATGGGTGCTGCTTCTCAGAGAGTCTGTCTGTGTGAAAAGGCTCTGCAGTTGGTACCGAGGAAATGGGCACTGAATCCGGGATTGCGGTTGTTGTTCTTCTCGTGTTTGGGTTCGGATAAGCCCCCTCGAAGCTGGCACAAAGCACGAGGCAATCGCCCCCATCGTGTACGAATGGCTATCATGATATCGGAATGCGTGGCCCCGCGGCCCGGGCTGCTCTGCCTCCTCCTTCCTCATCAAGCCGCATTGACAGGGAGCCACCAGTTCTGACATAACACTTTCATATTGACTGGTGTGATATGAATTTTTTCTCCTCAATGCCACGACTGAAGCAGGGTAACTGTATGCACAGCAGTGTCTTTGCCATCAGGCCATATTCCTCAGCCCGAAGCCTCACTGAGCCTCAATGTGTATTTTACTAATGGCATTGATAACACATCCTGGCCCCTGCATTTGCTAATCATCATTTGTCACCAAGGTGCAATGCGCAAAATTAATGTTTAATCATGTTTTCTGTTGGCAGTTCAATCCATTTAGACTGAGGCAGCAGGCAGCAACACGGGGACCCGAGCAAAGATAGGTATTGCCGGGCCCTTTCCCCCTCCTTTCTTTCCCCCGACAGCTTTTCTAGCGTAATTAGAGATTTTAATCAAGGCAGCCCTGAGGCAGGCTGGTAACAGGATCAGCGGCCCGCGATTACTGTGCATTATGGAAAATGACAGGCAGGCATATTGCACATGGCCGCTTAATGAGCGGCAACAGGGAGGGAGACGGGAGGGAGGTGTGCAGGGAAGGTGGCTGGTCTGCGGGCCGCTGCCCCTGCAGGGCGTCCCGTCCCGTCCGGCGGCGTCCGGCGTGCCGCAGCGGACGCAAGTGTCCCGCGGGAGCCTCCAGCCAGCCCCTCCCAGGTCAAACGTGCCCCAACTACACGTGTAACACCCTGTAGCACCCCAATCTGCTGATCCAACACCAGTCTTCAACACTCTCCTTGACCCATTTTTGACTCTTGGGTCAATGGACACCGCGTTATGGGTTTGGACAGCGTCTGGGCAGCTTCAAAATGCCCAGCTTGATGGCTCGCAAGGGGTGCTCGTATCTCATTTGTCCCGGCCATTTCAGTGTTTTATCGATACGGTCGCATGAATAATATCCATACATCTCGCGACGCCGGGTGAGGGGCTCCGCAAGAAACACAGAAACAAGGGTCGCTTCCAATTTTGCGCATTTCTTTACGTTTGACGTGTCACGGGTGCAAAACGTGACCATTTTGCTCACTCTTCTTTGATCTTGAGGCATAAGTGAGTTTCGCTAGTTTTAGAGCAAATTACCTCCAGAAATGGACATAGAGGTACATTCAGACAGTCCTCTGGTCTTTCTGGGGTGATTGTCTGTAATGGGGTGATTGTTTGAAGTGGAGGGTGTGGACAGTTGTCCAGGCTGAGCGAGAGATCGACTTGAAACCGTCGTGACATCAGCCAAGCGTGTGATTCTGCAGAACATTGCGATTTCTGACAACTCGAGCATATTAGCGGGATGTTGATGTAAGGTTTCAGACATGTCTTTGTGGCTCGGGACTTTTTTTTATCCTCCCTGCTTTTTCCTTTGCCTCGGGCTTCTATTGGACGCGGTGTGTCGGGTGGGTTTAGGAGGCACAAAGGTGAAAGTTGAGGCAGTAATGAGTCGGGCGAGGCAGAGGACGAGCAAGTTTAATAAGACTCCGGCCGCAGCTTGAGCAAACATATCAAGAACATCTCATTTGCTGCGTCTCACGTGAGATTCAGTCCGGGGCGAGTAAACGCCGCCCGGCTGAAGCCTTTGTTTTATTATTGAGGCGGACACTCGGTGCAGATTGAAAAAAATGCGAGGAGGAACCTAATGAGACATTTGTTATTGCGTCCTGTCTGGGATTTGCGCGCTTTCCAAATCAAATCACAAAATAATATTGAAGTCTTAACCTCGAATGGCAGAAGTCGTGACACCCGGGCATAAATTGGGTCACACTTTGGCGCTTATTGGGTCAAAATATGCGTGTAGGATTGCTCGTAATTTTCTCTCAAGAAGTGCAATTCTGAGTCATCTGCCTGAATCGCGCGACATTCATTAATCCGCGAGTGTCGTGGAGCCGCCCGAGGATTTCCTGATAGGTCAGCGCACGCTAATTAGACTTTTTCCTCATCTCGTGCGTTCCTGACCCACCAGCGCTGGCCACGCTGGATGTCCCAGGGCACGGCGGCTGCGTCTCCAGCGCCAAATGGATCTAAAGCGCAATTAAAGCTGTGATTGGGCCACCGGTGTCTTTGCGGAGGGGGAGAACAGTGATCTGATCTGCAGGACCCTTCTGTGCACTTCTGCCTTCCTCATCCTGCTGCACCACCGTGACGTCAGTGGTCAAATCAATGCTGCATGATGAGTAGTGTGTATAATTTACTTAGATCAATGATTGATAGTGCGGGTTATGAATGCCAGGAACAAGGTGGTGTTTAGAGGTGAACTGCTGCAATGTTATGAAGCGAAAAAGCTAATGACCAGAATACAGGACGAAAGCCACCAACCAGCCACGGTTGCTGCCTGCAGCTTTGCAGCCACCATCATTATCGTGCCCTGCTTTACCACTCCTATTTTCGTTCATTAAAATTAACGCAGATTCGGTTTCAGGTCCCGATATTGAAAAGAGCGGCGCTTGAAAAGCTAAACGATTTAATTTCAGTTCGCTTGAATGCAGAAGCAGCGGGGACCTCGCTGCCCCGCGCCCGGCTCTGCCTCTGCCCATTTCAATGCAAAACAGGTCAGGTCCATTGGAGCTCGGCTTTAATTGCGAAACAGACAATGCGCCCAAAAACCCATCTCGAGTGCACAGCCTGTTTGGTCATGAAATGCTCCATCATAAGCGACTATGTGGAGGAATTTTTTCGACGCTGTTATTTTGATCATGAGTGACCTCATGCAGATATCCTACAGGCTTTCCACAATCAACAGTCTAACGACCAACAGATTGACGATGGGAGAGCAAACAAGAGCACCCTTAGCTTTTTCCTTCCCAAGGCTCAATTTTAATAATTATGCCTTGTGCCGGGTCCTGCTCGAATATTGAGGGTTGCTTGAGCACCCTTTTGAGGACTGAAAAGCATCAGAATTTAAATTGTCTCAGAGTCCGTGACGCTTTTCAAGGGGCTGATTAGTCTGGGGTCAGTGCCCCGCGACCCTTGAAAACTTGATCACTCGAGCAGATATGGGCAAAACCGACGACCAACAATGTTAAATAATAACGCCTTGATGAATGCCATTAAAAACGACCCTCCTGCCTGTCAGCCTCTGTGGTGTGGTGCCCAGTCGCACAGTCGCTGCCCCGGCCCTGGCTTTGCCCTTTTGTGGCGATTAAACCTTGTTTGGGTCTCGTGTTGCGTGGCTTGGCCTGAACTGACTGCTGTGAGTCCCAGGCATTTTAGCCGCACGGATTCTTACATCTCATGTGCACGGCATATTAAGGTAATGGCAACTGTGACTGGGGAGAGAGAAAGAAAGAAAGACGAGGAAGGCTGTGTTTAAACAATACATGTAGCATTTGTGAGTAGCAGCGCGCGGACTCGGGTCTGGGTTTTCCTGGCTGCGACCTTTTTGTTTGAAGAAACACAAAGCCGTAATTGTGATGAGATTCTGCGAAGAAAAGTGCACGGACACAGAAAAATCCCATTTCATCGAGTGACAACTCGGAGCATTGTTCATCGTAATGGAAGATATTGTTTGGACTTGTGACAAGTATACTCCAACAAACAAGTAAAAAGGGTAAGAAAAATTACACTTCATCGCGCATCCTTGCTCCCGTGGTGCAAAAACTGGCTTTGTGGCACAGCTAATATTAATGCTGTCTGACGGTGAATAATGCTGTGTCAACAGCAACTAAGAGAGTGGACTGTGAAACGCGCTGTCGTCGATTTTGAGCAAATGTTCGCGCACCTCAAAGTGTCTCTCCCCTTTGACCAAGTTCGGTCACTCAAATCAATGGACGACAGCCCGCGTTTGGCTCTCCTCGGCTGAGGTGCATTTGGCAGTCAATTGTTGCTGGGAGCGGAGGCCAAGGGCGCATCGCCGAATCTGCGGACGAGAGCGTATCAGTTCGCGCCCGCGCCCTGCGGTGGCGGGCGGGCAGAGCGGGCGGGCGGCGGGCGGGCGGAGGACACAGGTCGGGCCCTGCTCACCTGACATCGTTTAACCCGACGCACCACCTGCGTCACTCGACACCACTCGCCCCATCTCGAGATTGTTCGCTCAACTGTGCGTCAAGTTGGAGCTGTGACTTCAGCAGATTTGTTCTTCTCAGTCTCCGCTGACAGAAGGGAAGCTGGTTGACAATCTGTGCTTGAACAAGCTGTTGAACCTCAACACACGTTGCTGTGGGAGGAGAACCGGTTGTTTCCCCAGGGACACTTTGCGGTCAGGTCTCGCCCAGCCCTTCTGATCTCTAGTTGTTTGCACCGTCACCTGATGTGATCGCTGCCACGACCGATGAACTACTATCGCGCTCAGCCTGAACCTCCCAGGGTCTGAGGGACATGAATCGAGACTTGTTTGACAGGAACTTCAGGAAGTTGAGTCGCTCTTCGCTGGTTTGTTACCAGGTACTTGTGGTCACTACAGCCAGGGCACTGCGGTCAGTTTGGTGAACCAATCGACTGATTGTGATTGCCCACCTGGGCAGAGCAGCTCACTCACTCACTGCGGAGGAAGCATTGATGGCAGAAAACTGCGTTCGCTAATTCAGCGTCACAGGCTCATACCTGCATGGTGATGGTCAACCTTGCCTCTCAGGTTCATACACACGTGCATGTGCCTCCTTTTTTTGGAGGTCGCCCACTTGAACAGGAGAAGTTGCGTTGAATATTTGCGGTGATGTTTCATGCGTCGTAAAAGGTGACCTGTTGGGGTCGCGCCGCGACTGAATGATTTTCCGTTGAAATCGTGTGGGCAGGTTTAAATTTCCGCCTCGGACGGCGTGGTGCGTTCTGGGGAATATTCTCCATTTCTTCAGGTTAATTAATATCCGTTGCGTGCAACCCAGCGGATCAGAAGCGTGATTTGCCACCTGGGTGTAAACTTCTGGCTCTCCAGAGCTGGGACACGTGCAGACAGAGTCGCAAATGGAGTTTGAATGTGGCATGTGTGCAGACTCCAAAAAAGAAGCACATCTGAGGAAGCACGCACTCATCGCGCAGTAATGGAGACTGGTCGCTTCTTTGGTCCATTCAGTTGTTTGATCGTGGACGTGACCACATTCCTGCACAGTGTCCAAAACCTGCTCATGATACGGTGTCAACTCATGCTGCTGAAAGACCAGTTTGGGGCCAAAAAAGGCAAACAAAAAGCAAGGCTTGTCATCATGCAAATGCGTGTATGCACACTGAAGCTTTACAAATACGCTATTTTCCCATCTCAGCGAAACGACCATCAGATTCTGCATTCGTGCCAAAATCGGAGTGTGAGTGACTCCGGTTGTGGGGTTGGTTGTGCTCGCGCGGTGTGTGGTGGAGACTTTACGTACACGACTGGTGTTGCTGAATTGATCACTTTCCCTTTTTGCACCGCATTTCAGTGCTGTGTTTTTGACTTTATCGACCTGCAGCTTCTGCGATGCACTTTACAAATATGATGCCGTGTGCGGGATCCCTCATCTTTGGCTGATGTCTTCAACAGTAGAATGCAGCAACACGTGCCTCTTCACTCGTCAAGAAAAATCATATTTCTGTCGGCAGTCATGTTTGGTGGACAGGTCACCCAAGTACATGTACACCCCCTCACTCTTGCACGTATGTGTGGCGAATGTTTGTGTATCAGGCATTGTCGTCTCTGGCTGACTGGGCTGTTGCCTCATTGATTGGGTTCAGCACCGAGGTGGGAATCGTGTCCTTCCATATGCGCCTCGCCTCGCCTCGCCCCGCGGACCCCGACTCTCCCTCCCTGACTTCTCGCCCGACCCTCCCTCCCCACTCACGGTGCGTGGTTTCACGGGTCAGGAACAGCACGACAGAAATCAGTGCGCGGCATCGATGATATTGCGAACTTGTTGTAAGATGCCTATCAGGCGTGTTCAACAGAGATGCCTGGTTCAATCGCGCCGGGGCCCAGTCTGTTGTCTGTGAGTGCCACGGAGCACGCAAGCGAGGGGAAACGTTTTTTTGCCGTGCAAGCGGGAGCGTGAAAAGTTGAGCGGGCGCGCATGCATGAGCGACAACAGGTGAAGAGCAAGTGGTGGCTGAACTCCCCCTGGGGCACCTCGGGGCACTCGACGCTCTGTCGTGGAAAAAGAAATAGAGAAAATGTAAATTGAATGAATTGACAGCGTGAAAATGACTGTGAATGTAGCAACAAAAATGGCAGCAAACAACTTTTTCATCACGTGCACGAATACCTGCAAAAGCTCAAGCAAATTTTGCTCGTCTCTCCCGTATTTGGCTGAGTGTGAGGATCACAGGATCGTCAAGCCACAACACCCACAAACGCTACACACACTCTCTCTCTCTCTTGCACACACACACACGCACACACACACACACACCACCACCCTGGTTTCCGGTTTGAGCACTGTTGCAGAGTATGACAAATCTGAACGATGTCACTGCCTCGTCTGATATTCATTAACTCCGCCGTTTAATACAAATTAGATGGAATAACATGACATGGCCGGTGCTGTTGCGAGCCGAAACACACAAAACGCAGCAGTCGCAGCGGAGATTACAACTGCTGTTTTATAATTATCTCTCATTACCAAAGGTTCTGAATGTCACTCATTATTACATCTGTACATAAGTGACAATTAGTCGTGACATTGTACACTTTGTACACTTAGCGCTAATGCAATTTTGGTTGTACGTATCATAGATTCTGCTGAAGGCCTCAAAGATACACGAACTCGTGAGCGTTCTCGCTCCAGGGAAGGTGAGTCCACTCTCTTGATTTTGGGTCAGGAGTGTGTGAAGTTTGAAATTGTTTTCAGATTCAGTGGTTGCTCCACGAAAGAGTAGGATTGGACTCGCTGGTCTCATGACGGTGCGTCCACTGAACTTGGCAGGTCGCGAGGCTCCACGTCAACATGACGTGTGTGTTGCATCCACCATCGGCAATTAAAAACTACAGGTCAGTGAAAAGTGCCAAAGGTGCCTTGACTCGCGCTGTGTCAGCCCAGGGTCCACACTTTGAGTCCGCCCAACCCGACACACACCGGACGTGGCGTGTACTCGACGTGGTTGTCGGGTCAAGTTGCGTAAAAGTGTGAATCCAGAGAAGACTCACTGTGCACGAGTAAAAAAGCCATCAGCAGCTCGATAACATGACAATGCTGCAGGTAATTTTGATTGCCCGAGGCAGCGTGTAAATTGCGTGGAAACAGGTAATGAGCCAACAGCAAGTATGTGTTGCAAGTCTGCGAGAAAAAATGAGTGTTGTCATACTTTGATGGAAATAGATTTAATGATTTTTTGTTAATTACTCTTCTAATAGCGAGGGTTATGAATGTCGACTCATGGCTTATGCATGAAGTCCATTTTGGTCCAATTTACTGTTGCAGGAGCGCAATTTCTGGGCCTGCAATAATAATTGCAGAAGGCCCTTAATTGCTTTGTATTAAAGTGAAATTAATGGAAGATGAATGGGACTTTGCACCGGGAGAGCCCGGTGAGAAATATCATTAAAGGCCTGAAGGAAGCGGAGACAAAAGCTGGGCAGAATATGGGTCGTAATACTAACAAGTATCAATGGATTGATTGCGTGAGTCGGGCAGATCGAGGCGGCAGGGCCTCGTCGCGCCTGCATTAGCTTTAATTTTGATTGTTTCCATGTAATGCAGTCAGAAAAAAACGAGGGACCCACGTTGGAATCAACTCCGCTGTTATTAATGCCCAGTGCTTACATGATTTTATGTTTTATTTAGCAAGGCAATGGCAATTAAGCATGCAATGTCTTTCTCCTTTCTTGGAGTATTTGTCAGCGTGTTGGCTTTCACTGGCCTTTGCCTTGTGGCTGCAGTAGAGCTATGTAGCAAGGATAGCTGTGAGTACCTGTTCCTTGCGCAATTCGCAAATAACACGTTCGCAGTGTCATGTCAGAAGACGAAAAGTGCGCAGTAAAGTTTGAGCAACACAGAGCAGAAAATTACAAGCTGACATCACGTCTGAAAAGCAAGCGAAACAAACAGCAGCTTTTGTGTGCTCAGAAACTTTTCGCACGCGCGAGTAAATTTCTGTGTTGTGAACAGCTCCACAGCCGAATGTGTGAGCGACAGACGATCCGAACTCCTCGGCTCGCCTTGATTGGAGAGAGAGTCAATGCGCACGCAGTTGTTTTTTAACGGAAGCTGGATGGATGGAGGGATCTCTGTACAAAGTATCATCACAACTTCAACTGCGCCACGGAGCAGCGCTCAGCTTCCCCAGTCCTCACCCACCGCCCGCCGCCTTTAATGAATATTACGTGCCTTTGAACTAATCGCAGGAGGTGGAGTGAGCTGCAATTTTCATAATGATATGATGGTCACCACGCAGATAATAAAAGGCAAAAGAAAAAGAAAAAAATGAAAGGCAGCGGCTTCGCTCGTGGAGAGGTGGCGACAACCGAAGTGAAGAGACCGAATTAGTGAGAGCGCAGGCATGCAGTGAGAGAGGGGAGCGCAACACAAAAGTTGGGCCGGATTATTTGACTGTATGAGCACGGACAGATCAATGCAGGAGATGAGGGATAGTTTTGTTGCGGCGGTGGGGAGTGAGTGAGCTCAGCTCCAGCCAGGCCGTGCCTCAATATCTACAGGCTGTAAATTAATTGGCTGCGGGTGTGAGTGAGAGAGCGGGAGAGCGAGAGGGAGCTCGAGTCGCGCCTCCTCCTCCTCCCGCGTCGGTCGAGCTTCAGATTGTCTCAGACTTCACGACGGAGCGGCCGCTTCTGCTGATTGTCCTGACTGAGGACCGAGCGAGACTGAGTTCATGATGATGATAAAGCCGCAGTGGCCGCGGCCTTGCAGTGGATAGTTTTTTTTCCCTTCACAACCACCACGTTGGAGAGCGCGCGGGCGGGTCCGAGCGTGCGCCTGCGGTCCCCGCACACTGCTGACTGAGGACTGTGAGAGAGAGACGGAGGAGCCGAGTAGCGCAGTGGCGCTCATTAGCTGCAGCGCACTGCACCCCTCGTGTGTGTGCGGCCCCCACATCAGCACCACCGCCGCGCTCACTCACTCACTCACTCACTTGCTCTCACTGCTGCTGTAACCGTTACTTACTCCGACTTCAATCACCGATACGATAGGATGTACACCTCGTAGTAAAAGCAATTGATACTTCAGTCAGCTGAGGAGGGCAAAACGTTTTTTTTTCTTCCTTGCCTCGCCTCTGCTGCGTGGGCTTTTGAAGAACTGTCTCATTGAAAGTTGTTGAATCGGATTTACGAGGACAAGCACCAAACTGTATGATCAAGCAAAGGATACACACTACATCAGATACTACAGGTGTTGGCACGGCTACAAATCTACAATGACGTACCCACGAAGGAAACAAGGTACAAGTGCGAATAGTTTTCTTTCCCTTCATTCCATTTTCTTGACCTGATCTCGTGGATTTACAACTGTTGCAATAAGTGGACTGAGTGGTTTGAGTTCGCATTCGTAGGTTTGCTTTTGGCAGTCGTTCCTAACAATGTTGTTGGCATCTGGAGTTCTGAGGACAGTTGTGGCATTTCTACATTTTAATCTGACCCATCACACAGACACATGCAGTGAAATGGAATCAGTGACCACCAACCACATTTTTGACATGAACAGGCCTCGAGTTTTGGCTTCGTGCCTTCCCTGCCGTGAACCCTTTGAAACTGGGGAATGGCGGTTTTTGTCAATGTGGGAACACACTTGCTTCGTGTTTGTACTTCGTTGATCCTGAACACACGTAAGGGAGTTGTGTCAAACACAGATTGATATCTCACTCCACACACACTCCACTTCCTGGGATGTTGTTGTGAGAAGAGAAATCGAAGACCAGACCCATGTGCCTTTTGGAAATCAGTCAAGGACCATGAATTTTCGAAATCCCGTGTTTCCGCTGATGACAAGTGAAGATGGGTAACGGTGCTGTGTCCGAGAACGAGTGAGCAGCACTCAGCAGTGTTTCTTTTTCGGAGAGCTCTGCTTTCTCGTAATTATTGCTAATGTAGAAATTATGAATTATGATATTTGGTAATTGCGTAATTTCGTGTTTAATTGGCCCTACATAGCTCTCACACGTCTCAGTTTTGGTTTTGTGTTTTGCGCAGTCGATGTGTCAGAGAAAATGCAGCTGTCACACATGTTGATATTTCCTATCCTCCCCTCCAGAAAGAAGGTTCTCATTCAACTTGGAATCAGAAATATTCCAGCGATTGCAGAAACAGGGATGAGGGATTCAGATTCAGCTGGGCCACGAGGGGGAAGCTGCATTTGCCGCACTGTGGCCTCGAGAAACAATCTGGGCGAGTCGAGTCCCCTCAAGGCTGCGCGTTCGTGCGCCCAGCCCAGCAAGAGAGAGGAAAAAATAATCCGACCAGATTCAAGGCAGATACGGATCAAGAAATGCATTGAGATTTTTTTGTATTGGGGGATTTCTTGTGGATTGATATGTGGCAGGACTGTGGCATGTTTTGATAGAATGTGGACTCGTCGTCATTAATCTGGATACAGCAGGGGTGTCGGCCGGGCGCACTGGATCCAGCGGAAGGGCTCGGGGGCAGTGCGCGGTATAGCACGGAACATTCCTCCAGTATCAATAAACAGTGGCCACGCCGAGAGGATGGATCATAATTCTCCAGTGGTTCTGACCCCCCGTTTCCGAGCAGACAGACACATTTGAGGAATATTTTCGAGTGCGGGAACTGCTGGTTGCAAGATACTCAGCAACTGACTAACTCGACCCCCCCCCCGGGGGAAAAGTGGAGTTGGGGTGCAATATGGGTCGTAATGAGCGGCGCGGCTTATCTCGCCCGCTGCTCCGTCTCGTTTGCGGCGTGAGCAGCGCACGTCGCGCCTCGGCTCGAGCTGCAGGACCGAGTCCCGTCCGCCTCCCGCGCGCGCAACGTCCCTCAGTCCACTCAGCCTTCTTCTACAGGAATGTGCGGTTCGAGGTTTTGCCAGGTCAGACAATTGGCAGACCCTGATAAGACGTAGACTTCATAACGCAGCCATGTCCCTGCAAATCTTATGAACTGGCCTCGGCCTCCTTGACTGTGTCATACGACCTAATGCCTTTATTTACGAGCTCTTTTGCATTTGGTGCTCGGCCTGGAAGAAAGACAAGCTCTCCGGGTTTATGGGCAAACACACACTGCTTTAATTACTCTCTTGTTTTATCTGTTGAACGTGAGCAAAGGGCCCCCACTTCGCTTTGATCCAAGCCTCCTTGGGTAATTGCTCATTTTCTTTGACATGAAGCAGGCACTGGCTTGTCTTAACATTATCATGGTCGTATAAAAAGATGACCCCATAGCGGCAGCGGCAATATTGCTGCAGCCATGTCATAATGCCTTATCAGTGGCCTGCACGAGTGGAGCTGGGCTGAGCACGATAAACCGTCCGTCCTTCCGTCTCCCGTGCAGCTCTGGATCGGGAGTCGCGCTTCCCACTGTTTGAATCTGATCTCATTGTCCTCATTACGAGGTCCGCAACTTGCCCTCCATCCATTGTCTTGTGCTGCAGCAGCACCGGCAGCATGATCCTCGTATCCCCATGTTGCATGCATGAGGCTCTGCAATAAAGCCGCCATTTTGACTCATTCTGCCATCATCAGTAATTAAATCTTGACATCACATTGACTCATTCCCTGCACCTGGCTCTGCAAAGTAACAGAGGCTGGCTTCACTGTGTGACATTTGCAGGACACTTTGTGCAGCATTGTTTCAGCGAAGCTCAACAGGTTCAGACTCTGGAGGGGGTCGGCGGGGAGGGACCCTGTGGACATGTGACCCCCGGCTCCCTCCCTCCGTCTCCCCCTCTCGGCGGTGGTCGTGTGGTGGCATGTGCAGCTCGACCCAATCATTCAGTCCTCGCGGATGTTTCCCTGCCTCGCCTTCCTCCAGTAATATCACTTGTTTGATTTTGAGGCCATCTGCAGGCAAGACAGGATTATATTTTCTCGAGTTTTGCCTGTGGCTGGCTGTAGGCTGCGGCTTAGCTGGGCGGTCGGTGCCTTCTGTTTGCATTCGATCTGTCAGCATCTCGCCTCGGCGCAGACTCCACATGTAAAATATCTGCTGAGCATTAACCTTCAAACCTATTATCTGGACTGGCAGGAGCGCAAGCTAACCCTGTTTAATTACAGCCGACACGTACTGCCACAATGGCACCGAAGCTGTCAAACTCACTGATTCGCGATCCGCGTCAGTGAAATGGCGCAAATAATGTAAAAATTTCTCGGTCACGCCTCCGAGAGTTATGTGCAAATTTTCGGCGAAGAGTCGAAGACCCAACATTGTGGCACACTTGCGATCATTTGTGCGTTGAGTTATGGGAAGACAAAGTGGTTATTGCCAAACAATTATTGTTCTCAGACATCTGGTGTCGTGAGATCATTGGTTTTTCTGACTACCAGGATTAGGCGAATTCTATTATTTCTGCTACACGCTTGCTTTTTGCAAGGGGAGGCCTAATTGTGACCTGCTGAAATACTATCAGATGCCTGTCGGCTGGTGCTCTCTCATTAAAATCCGTGAAGAGGCCGGAAAAAAGTTTGCCCTGGTGCATGTAACACAAGAAACTGTAGCGTCAGTTTCTTGGGGAAGTTCAGGAGGGCACAAAAGTAAAGATGCAGAACATTGAGAAGAAAACGGATGCAGTTCAGATAGTTTATTCTCTGACTCATAATCAGGCCCAAGATGCTAAATGCGAGTTGCTCCCCTTCGCAATGACAGTGTTGGGCACTGTGCTGTGTTTTCTTTAGCTCTCAAGAGAGAATGATTTTGAGCAGTTCTGTACCAACGCAAAAAGAGGCCTTTGAAGAAACAACCCGAAATTATTGTCCCATTTGTGTCGTCACCACACCTGTCGTTAAAATGGATCCCTCCACTGCACACCATTGTTTGAAATTTTTTGAAAATCACGGGTATACGAGATGTTGGAATTTATCCAATTTGGGGTGATAATTATCTCTCTCTTCGCTTTGAAACTTTTTTTGCCTTCAATGGTAATTGTCTGTGTGAAGGAATTTATGAAATGTTATATGCTGTTGAAGACGGGTCTACTTTATGCGTAGCACTTGACGCACTGATGAGGAAACTTTTGTTGAAGTCTTGATAGGATCATAATTAAGGTGGACTCATATCGTGCGTGCGTCTTTCAAATACCTTACCTATGGACACTAGGAATAAAAATAATTATTCAGATTTTTTACAATGTATGCATTTACAATATTGTATTCATGAGTACAAAAAAGTTAATTTATTTCATTATGACACAGAATTAGATAACATCTATATGAAAATAAGATTTCATTGCAGTCAGCTAAAAGCTGATCAATATAAATATAACTTCATACCTAATTCAAAATGTACTGAATGCAATAAGAATAAACAAGAAACCATTCATCATTATTTCATGGTTTGTACAAAATATATTCACCAAAGAAAATTATTGAAACAGAATATTAGTAATATGAGTCCATATTTTCAAAATCTGTCAAATAGACAATTGATTAGTATTGTGGAAGGTCATAAAAATCCAGATATTGATACAAATATTTATAAAAATATATATCAATTTATTAAACTTTATATTGCTACTACTGGTAGATTTGCAGCCTGAAATTTAAAATAAGGAAAATATTATAAAAAATGCAC
>JAAUXT010114181.1_pt1 | contig 41458 bp, 39 predicted proteins | sample 7278171 | NCBI WGS metagenome assembly JAAUXT01 (sample SAMN14350112, study PRJNA611818) | marine sediment metagenome | isolation source: surface marine sediment (1.8m) | place: French Polynesia: Moorea | collected 2018-08
AACCCGCCCCTGGCCGACCACCCCCCCGGCTGCGCAGTTGTGTCGTTGGGGCGCCCGGGGGGGGGGGGGGGGGCGCCCCGCCGGCTGAAAATTTTCCAACTCCAAAACCCCTAACAAAACTGAATTTTTTTCACTTCAGATCTGCATCTCCCAGAAAATTTCCCAGCCAGGGGGGGGGGACCAACTGGCCAAAAATTTTTCTAAGCCCAAACAAGATGACTTTCAGGTCACTTGTCACTCAGGCTGTAAATCCATAGCAGAGCCACAGAGCCATAAAACAAAATGGCAGCCCCCAGGTATGATGGCTGCCCCCACATAAAAAAACCAAAATGGCTACTCTCAAGAGCCCAAATGAGATGTTGCCTCCTCAGATGCCAGCACACAAATGATACTTACACTGTTTCCCAGGCCCAAAGATTGCAAGATGGCTACTGTCAAAGCCTTTCAGCCCATCAAAATGCATTATGCATTCAGGCCCTGAACTTGGCATAAATGCTCATGGGGGGGGGGTCCCTCCAGACAGGAAATTTCTCAGTCCAAAAATCCCAACCCAAACTCACCAGAGATAGTTGTTGACCCTTCAGCAGTCTGGAACCAAATGGCAGAATCCAGGCCTTGCACCTCCTTTTTATACCCGCTGCAGGGGGGGGGGAGTGTGTCCCTCAAGACCTGAAATTTTCTCAGTCCAAAACTGGAGGGTGGGGGGTCCCTCAAGACCCAAAATTTTTTAAGTCCAAAACCGGGGGGTGGGTGGGGGTGGGGGTGGGGGGGGGTTCGACCATGCCACAAAACCTATCACCGTTGCATAACACACGCCGTTCCCTGACGACGGCGTGTGTAAAAATCTGCATTGAGGGCAAAAACACCACAACATGTCACAACAGATCTATGGACACGCGAAATCTTCGATGTCTGGATGGTTCTCACACACACTTTTCTTTGGTCACCTCAGATAAAACTCAGAAAATAGAACTGACAAAACAGCCCAGCTGCTGATCTTCACAGGCCACAAGAGTGTCGTCTCCAGTAAAAATATTCTTGGTTTGCCATTCATGATCGTGCACTGTCGCAGGTGTCTTTCCAAGAGTTCTCAAAAAATGATACTTTTGCTGGTCCGGTGATGGTCATGTTCCATGTCCCATTTTCCTTGCACACATCAGGGAGGAAACCAATCTTGACAGGACGACATATTTTGAATTTGAATAAACGTTGTATCTCCAGGCACAAGACTAGCTGACACAAAAACGTTGCTGCCTCTGTCAAGGACGCTTCACACAACAACTTGCAACTCCACGCAAGCCACCCTTCCCCTCCCTCTGAACTAATACTTGAGATATGACTGCGTCTTGCGCTGCCAGTCTTTGAACTCCAGCTGTTGTCACAACTCGGAGACGGAGCCGACGCGCACTCCGTGCGCCCGGAGCTGCCGGTCCCTGACGGCGATCTGCTGCTCACGGTGGTGAAGGCTCAGCTTCAGCTCGCACACTTCCCGCTCCAGCGCCGCGATCGTCCGGCTTTGCTCCAACAGTCGCTCTGCCTGTCGCGCGCATTGCCCCTGCAGCTGCGCCAACATCTGTGAACGTCAGAAATGTCTTTGATTTCTGCTGCAGTTATAATGTAATAATATACGATTTTCATTCTCAGACACATGCAAATGACCTCAGAAAACACAACGCTTCTTCAACGAAAAGAACAAGAACACGAAACACAAGGTCACCAATGAAACGCCCAAGCCAAGCCTCTGTTCACACAGTCAGACAGAGGCACACACATACACGAACACACCTGGTCCTTGGAGAGGAAGAGGTCGGATTCGAGGAGCTGGTCAGCGGAGGGTCGCACGTTCGGGTTGTGGTTCACCAGTTGAGCCAGGTACGACGCCTGTGGTACAGCAACAAGCCGGCACTGTGATACCGCGGTGACAGGGCACTACTAAAGGTGCAGCTGTCTCATACTTCTCTCGCCATCACATAAAAACATCTCTCAAAGGAATACGCGTTCTGTTTCAATGTTCAATGGCTGTCTTTACCAACATCATGACAGTTTACCACAGGTGTCCAGGCATAATCTCCTACTGAATCGAACTGAAAGCAAGGCGGACTGAACGTACCTGCGCCGGCCACTTCTCGCGGAAAGCGGGCGGCACGAGGCCTCTGCGAACGTCGTTGAGCGTGCTGAGTCGCTCCATCTCGGTGCGGAACGGCTGGTAGAGCTCGAACAGAATCAGCCCGAGGCTGAACATGTCGCTCTGTGAGGTAAACACTTGGTGAGTGAAGAAACTCTCGACGCCGCGGGAAGGTTCCTCAAAATGAGTGAGAGTATTGGGCAAGGTCGCAACCACAAAGCGCTCCTGCCAGGTTTTGCTCTTCCTTCCGTCAAGGGTAGGGACCGGGTGAGTGATGTAGATCTATTGCATTTGCCACAATCTTAAAAAGGTGGCCGAACAAGTCACAATTCGACTGTGTTTCGCCAACGGCGTTCGTGTCACAGCGACAAAAGACAAACGGTTCTGCTGACTGTGGGTGGGTTGGGGCAACGTTCCGAGGAACAATGAGCCTCGGCCTCCACCTGATGTGCGCATATCTATGTTGACCAGGCGTACTTCTCGCTTTCCCAAGGCGCACGCGACCAACAAAGACAACTGAAGCGCTGTGCACAGTTTGAATTGACGTCATTTCAATTTTAGTCAGTTTTCACTGTCATTAGATGCCAACACTGTCACACACAAATCGGCTTCATTTCCTGTTTGGTAGGAATGTGAGCATTTTGAAGGCACTCTTCAAGTTTGGACAACACGCAGCATGTGACGGGCTGAAGAAATGCGAGTGTACAATTCGGAACAATCTACCTTGTTTGTGTAGTGGCTTCCCTCGAGCTGCTCGGGAGACGCGTAGATGGTCGTCCCCACCCCACTTGTGTACAAGCAACTCTCCATGAAAGGCTCTGCAAAAGGCAATGCGGGTCATTTGTAACAGTTGAGTGCTGAGAAACGCACGCATATCTTTCAGACAAACACGCACAACCCTTCGGGATGACGAACACAGGGTCCCGGAGGACCTTTGCCTGACTGCACACTGCTGAACTGTTTGGATTTGGACTGTTACATGAAAGCTTAGAAATACCCACTGGCGGTGCCTGGGTGCGGGGTGAGGGGCGTGTCGCTGCCGCAGTCCACGTGCCGCGCGAGCCCGAAATCCCCGACTTTGGCGTGCAGCACGCCGGATTCCGACTTCACGAGGAAAATATTCTTGGGCTGCAAAGCAAAACAGATCGTTATGGCACGAGGTCATATTCCTACCACCCAACAAAGATCATGGGCGGAGACAGTACTCCTGCATCAGTCATGGTCCACTCGCTATGTGTACTGGACACCCTCCGATCACCGTCTGTCAAACACAATGACCAAGAGCGACCTCAGCGCGTCCTGCTCACCTTGAGATCCCTGTGGATAAGACCCTTCGAGTGCACGTACTCGAGCCCTTTGAGGATCTGCTTCAGAATCACCTGGTTATGATCTTCCTCGACCACATTATACACGTCTGCAAAACAGAAGACATTCGCAGTCTGCAAATCCAGAGCGTTTTCCTCACGAAAAGGTGCATTCTGTACTGTTACTGTACTGTTGCGTGTGAAACCGCATGTTTTCACTCGCAGCTGAACATTCCCGCCAGCCCTGCTTGAAGCTGTGGAGCAGCTTCACCTGTGAGCATATCCTGAGTTAGTTAGGGTTTATGAAGCTGTCCCATGAGCAACTTGGGGTTGTTGATTGTAGGTACCTAACTGTGATAGAGTGTATACGTTTGGACAGTAAACATGCTCTGGTGTTTGCTTATAGTTCTATGCAATGAGTTTGTTTGACCAAGCTAGTACGGGAGCTTGAGAGCATTGAGCAGAGGCTTTGGAAGGGACATGTGGTGACTGCCCTGTACCCGCAGGTATGCCCGGGGGTACAGGGTGGAATACCCCACACAACAGTACGGCTTTGCTGAAGTGGTTACACAATACCTATTGGCGTGACAAACTCGCCAGTGATCAGTGTGGTTCAATGAAAAAGGGCAAGAAATGCTTCATGCTGAGAACAAAGCTTTGACGGACGCTTCTGGTCTACTCATTTTACAAGGGTACAAAATGCCCTGGGTCACTTCATGGCCAAACCTCACGACACTGACACAGAAAGACCCCCACCCCAACCCCACCTTGGATCGTCCTGTCATTTTTCGAAAACGGACGGGAAATCTCAGGGTGCCCTTTGAACAAGGCTCCCTGCAACACGAGGCGCGCTCACCTTCAGCGTGTCCCGTGCTGCTGTAGTTCCGTTGGGAGATCCAATCCTTGAGCGTCTTGTCGCAGACTTGCATTTGGATGTGTAAAAACACCAGTGGCATCTGAAACAAGAACGGTGTCTTGTGCAGAGGAGTCTCCCCTAAAAGTCTCCATCCAGAGAGCACATCAGTTTATCCTGAATTTGCTGACTTCTGGTCCACAGTGCAATTTTGCAAAGGCAGATTCATTGAAAACAAGCTGCAAAGCGTATCTGTGTCAGACACCACCATTCATGCTCACCTTCCTGTGCCGGAGACTTTCTGTGGCAGAAATAGATGTGCGGGGCAAATCCGACGCCGACACGAACGACACGCCTGCTGCACCAGAGGAGGAGTCGACGTCGCTGAGCTCAATCACGTGCACATCGCTTCCGGCGCCCACTTCCGATGCCGTCGCCATGACCGTTTCTCCAGCACTTTGAGCATCACCGCTGCTGCGCTCAAAGACAACACTGTCGTCCTCCATCTCCGAGCTTTTGGAGTTCGGGCTGAGAAAGTGAAACAGCCAATCATGGAAGTGTGTTTTGCTGACCGTTCATTCATTTCGCTTTTGCCTTTTCGCCTCCGTTGAAAATGTGTGGAATCGATTTCGCTGAACACGCGGATCGACCTTTTTCAACCAGTTTTTTTTTTCATGCACAAACAGGTTCTTCGCAAATATCAATCGGTTCAGAGACGGTCTTTGTCCAGACATGACATTCCGAATGTACCTGTCGGTTGTGGGTGGTGACAGAGACTGATCTTCGCTGCGCTGCACGGCGGGCAGCGCGGCGGCTCCGGGCTGCCCGAGCTGTGCGCTCACGTGCTCGAGCCACGCGCCGTGGTAACGGACCACGTACTTGTGGTTGAGTCCGGCGAGGTACTTCACTTCCCTCAAAACCTGCGCAATGAAGTTCACAAAATTTGCTGGTTTGATGGGTTTTCCACGACAACTTCACACAAAAAGGAACCTCATTTTTTGTGAGTTTGCTGACCAAGAAAACATCATGTTAATTTTGTGCAACCATTGACTTGGTGTCTTACTTTGAGGAACAGGTCGGGTTTCATGTCCTGAAAAGCGATTTTCTTGATCGCGTAAACGCAGTCGTCCAGTTTGTTGCGGCACTGAAACACACAGGTGGAACGATCACGCTCTATCCAAATTAGTCCGATCCCAAATGCAAAACTTTGAACTCGTTCTTGTTTGAAAAACAGCAAGCGGCCTGCGGAAAACCACGGGTCAGAAAGCCCCTCCTGCATCTGTTTCTATCACTGTGTGATATTCAGAGTTACCTTGTAGACACTGCCGTACGCGCCGTGCCCCAGCTGGCAGATCTCGACGAACTCTTCTTGATAGCGTGACTGGAACCCAAGCAACTGGAGCGGGCTGAGCCGCTTGTGCGCCCGAACCAGATCCCTGCAGGAAGACACAATCAACTCCTCTGTGGCCATGCAGATGTCCAACAGAAGATCCTTTCTTGCAGTGCTCTCCAGCAACAGCAGTAACAAGCGAGTGAGGACAATAACAATGTGTTTTTCCTTCTCGGTGTAATTATAAAAACAAAACAAAACAAAACATGACAACAGACAAAAGATGTCGGGTATTTTATCTCTGTCCTCTGCTAAACTGTACAGACCTTCTTTCTTTGGAAGCAGGATGATTGCGAACCATTATTTCCTGCAAATAACAAACACGCTTTCAAGAAAACGAAAATTCTGAGTAGCTGACAAAGCATGGACAGGATGCGATGGCCACTTTTGAGAAAAGAACTTGTGAAGATTCTCTCACCGGGTTGTTACAAACATTGTCGATGGCCGACTGGACGAGCTGAGCGAAGGCAACGCGGTAGTCGGAGCGCATGCCGCTCAGTTCGTCCGCATCCCCGAGGGGCAACAGCACATTCAGTCTTGTCAGTTGTTTGTACAAAACTGAAAAACCAGACTCTTGCATCAGTTCACAGTTGTTTGCAGACCATCATGACTCAGGAGCAGCACAGGAGCAATTCTCCGCCAAAAACACACCGCAAAAATAAGCTAAGAATTCTGTTTCGCTGTTCCGCTGAAGCTGACATTTCAACATGGTGTCCGGACGAACCTTTGAAGACCTTCCTGGACTCCACTGGGTCTATCACATAAACGCTGCACAGGTGCTCCAGCATGGACACCAGCAGCAGATGTTGAGAAGCGTCTGTAGCAGTTGTGTGAACAACCATTCTTTCGTCGACGGCTTCTTCAACATCCGATTTCCAGTTTTGGGAGCTGTCTGCTTCGTTCGGTGGTTCGTTTGCCGCAAGAGCAACTTGATTCACGTCTCCGTCATTTTTCGTGCCTGAACAGAAAGAAAAAGTTCAGATGACCAATGAAGAAAACAGCCCAGATTGATCAAGTCACCCAGTGGAAACAGTCGTTCTACGCATGACAGGTGCACCTCGTGAAGCCAGAAGTGGATTGAAACAAACGACGAAGCTCAATGAGACTGACAATCTGTCGCGCAACTCGTATGGTGATCTCAATGCTGTCGCTCCTTTGCATGTAAATCAGGATGACTGTCCGTGTCGACAAATTGGCGCACAACAAGCGAGCAATTTCCAAAGGTGACAGAATCTACATGTTTTGCCTCACTGGAGAAGCATCACTGCAAGGACGAAAACTAATTCCCTGGAAATAATTTCCCCTGGAATTTGTTCACTGATTTCGGTCAGCATATTACGTGAATCTCTACGAGGTTCTACGAGGGGTCCTCAATACGCGTATTTATTCGCCAGCGTGTTCAGCGCGATCGGCGAGTCGTGAGTAGAATTGCGATGCCACATGGGTCACCATTGACAGACTCAAAGTGGCTGTGCAGATGTCTCTGAAATCGCTCGGTGCCGATCATGTTGGTTGTAGTTGGCAAATTCGTGGAATCTTCATGATCTGCGATGACCGATTTGGCCGCTAATTGCACAGCCATTTAACTTGTTTCTCACGCAATGTTGACAACAACAGTGATCATGAAGATTCTACGAATTAAATGATAGAACCTCATAGCTCACAGATGTTGGTCGTTATTGTGTTTTACTTTGAATATCTTGGTCATGTGCTGAGCAAGTAGCGACCCTCATCTGTGAGCTATGTTGGATAACTCCCTCGCACTTGACTGATACTGTGTGGAAAACACCTCTTGTGGCTGATGCCACTCGAGTTGTTCTCACACAGTATCAGTCTCGTGCTCGGGAGTTATCCCATACGTATCGCACCCCCACCCCAACCCCCGTGCACGCAGCACAGTTTCCCCGTGTTTGCACGGAAGAATGTGACAGTTTGAACACGAGTTCATTTATTATCGCCCATTTATTAGTTTGGTCCTTCACTTGTCCAACATACCATCAAATTCTTTGATCGTGGTACGACTCCTGACGAACTTTGATTTTGAAGTCATGTTGTCCAGTCACAAGACCGATGGCTGACGAACTGTCCGAGCAGCGAATTTTCTGGATGTCAAACCTCTTGCGTCACCACAGCTCAACGTGGTTCAAGCTGGTCGCCTGTAAAGTCCAGATAAGCACCAAAACGTCAACACTTCTTTCATTAGTGTGGCTGGTTTTTCCTTTCGCCTTGTATAAAGTGACACTGTGTTTGTGGATATGCCTGGTTTCCCCCAAAATTAAAGTACGGCGCAACGTCCTTTCCCGCTGTGTTTGGCTGTGCACACGTAAACTTTTGCCATTTCCAGTCGGGTGTACTTCCGGTTTCATGTGATTAATTTTTCTGTATTTGTGTGCAACAATGATGTAGTTATTGGATCTCGGGGAAGAGTAAGTGATCATTCCTTTGGTCACGAACATTGCGCATTTGGAGTCTTTGATCTGAGTGATTTCGACTGTCAAGAGTCCATTTCCCCAGAGAGGTTCGACAATTTCTGACATGTCTCCTGAATCTTGGTCAAAACTCCAGTGTTCAGGAGTGATTGCCAGTCTGCAAAGTCAGTGAATCAGCTTTCATGTCGGTTACGTGCGATTCTGTGTAGATTCACCGGATGAACCAACCATGACGACGAGTAACTTGGTGGTGCCGATGGTGCTGTGGGGGAAGACTGCGCCGACTCATTGCGTCGCGTCCGTGTTGATGACGCGAGATCAGCAGCGCGTCGTCACCGGCTGCAACGACGGTCAGATTTGCGTCTGGGACGTCGGCGACAACTACAAGGTGAAACCAAGTGCTGCAACGCGTCGCCTGCGTAGGTCCTGACCTGACAGTTTTTCTGAACTTTGTTCCTGTCGGTCCCCTGGAGCATTGTCGTTGGTTCCTCCAGCTTTGTGTTATGGTGGATTCTGCATTTTAAGCTATTGCACGAAAAGAAATTTGACGGAACTGACCAGTTGTCTTTGCCAGGGTGAGTGAACATTGCACACTGCGTGTGGCGCACAAAGTCTGAGATCGTGCGTGAACACTTCTCTTCTCAGACGGAGCCGTATCGGATGCTGTTCGGACACTCTGCAGCAGTGACGTGTCTGTGTATTGGAAGCAATCACCCCGAGAAAAACTACGTCGTCAGTTCCTCTGACAATGGGTCAGTGCCGCCAGACAGTATTTTCTTCAGAAAACATAAATTTGTGGGCTTGTGGAGAATTTCAGATGTGTGTGAGCAGGGCAAGGTTTCAGACCTGGCCAGATATCTGAGAAATCCGAGTTGTGACAGGCAAGTACAGACTGTGCTGAACTTTAGTTTGAAATTTTGGGAGTGTTAATGTTGTTTTCAGGGAGATGTGCCTCTGGGATCTGCAAGATGGACGGTGTGTTGAACACACCAAATTTCCGTACACCCACACTGGCGTGCAGGTGAAAACTCTTCTTTTGAGTACGAAAAATACCAGTAGACTTTCAGTGCACACGGGCAAATTAGCCATTGTCGCCCAAGCACAGTCTTACCAAAACACAACGCCACCTTTCGTGATGAAGTATGTACAGCCACGATGTGGTTGTGCTGCCTCGGTACTGGTGTCCTGCGCCCTCTGTCATTCAAGTTTCACGCTGCAGGAGCGACACAGCTTCGCTGCAAAACAAAATTGTTCGGTTGTAGGCGTACCAGTTGTTACACGCACGAGACGTGCGGCTCATCTGCAACGGGTACTATCCCGAGATCCACGTGATGCATCCACTGAGCCTGGAGGTGCTCTTCTCTCTGCATTCTCGCATTCAGCCGGACTGGATATCTGCGCTGTGCATATTGAGGCCCGTCAAGAGAGAAGGTTGGTTCTACGAAACACACACACACACACACAAACAAACAACGCACACACACACATACACACACACACATTTCGATCGCAATGGCAGTTCACAACAACGCAATGTGAACCAAATGCGTTGTCATCACAACTTCCTTGATTTCGTATTCCGCGCGTTTCAGATGACGTTGTGTTGGCCATTTCGAATTCTGGGACAGTGAAGGTGTGGACTATGACTGGAAATGAAGGGAAGGTAGGTTTGAAAGACAAAATTCTGCACAAGGCAGGACTCTTTGTGACTTGAGCGTGACTTTCCTTTGTGGTTCTATTCAACTCCCAGTTTGGTCACCCAGAACCTTTTCTTCAACTTTGAGAAACAGTTGCACATCGTACGTTCCATTTTTCCAGTCCAGCCAGCCGATTTACGAAGACGAGGCAAAGCAGATCCGCTGTCTGAACGCGCACACACTGCGCTGCTGCGCATACAACCAGCGCACCGTGCTCATCGTCTGCCCCAAGTACTGGCAGGTACGTTTCGCTCTCCGAGTACACAGTCCTGCTTGCATTGCGGACCTCTACTGACAGCAAACACGGAAGTCCTGGTCGGACCGAATGGAGTGTGAGGGCAACAGGTTAAGCAGGTTGTTTAAAAGGGACAAATATGTCGTGGAGGTTTGTACAACAGTGGCTGCTCCGTGTGTACATGCTTTCATGGAGTGGTGGCTGCTAGCCAGCCCTGGTTACTTGTCTTTGCGTTGTTCTTTATTTCCCACGTGCAGGAGTGCATATTTTGGAACTTCGGTTGAACTTTGCTTTTCCCCTCTGTCTTTGAAAGTTGTTCTCGTGGGTGGGTCTCTGTGTGTTCTCTTATTGTCTTTCTCCGAGCTGTCTGCATGGCTTGTGACCTGTTCCGAACACAGGAAAACCAAATTGATCTTGCTGTGCACAGCGCGGCCTGAAAGGAAAAATATTCCGATCTCACTGCAAAACGAGAAATTCACATTCAGCCAATTGCAAGGTCGACGTTTTCCGGACAAGGTAAATTGGGTATCTGTGTCTCTTGACATCCAAAGTGGGCTGAACGTTGCCCTCATTTTTCCTTCTTCTTGTTTTTGGTGAGCTTTGCTGGCGGCCACCACCTGCTCGTGCTTTCGTGCTTTTTGCATTTTCACAGCAAAAATGTCATTCTCTAGTCCTCAAAACGTAACAAACCTTTCGCACTTCCACTAACATGTTTCATCAGGATCAAGTTTTCCAGACTGAAACACTAATTTTGTGAACTATTGAACAATATTGCAGGTTTTTAATTGAGACTGGAGAATGGTTTGTTGTGGCGATGTATACACGTTCATTGTCTCCACTTGACAACGTCAGCTGTTGACAAGTTCTGCTGCAGTCGCTCTGCGACAATTCCGTGCAAGTTGTTCAAACTTTTTTCCTCTGTGTATTTGCTTTCTAGATCTATGATACGAATTATGTAGAGCGAGAGAGGCCGGTGGGGGACGCAGACGGGGTAAGGTTCACCAGCAGGTCCTGCCACATCAACGCTCTTTGTGAAACTTTTTGTGGAAATTCTTGGGTGGTCGCATTGGCATGAATCGATCGACATCAAGAGCAAGTGCTTTCAGAAACCGCGCAGACCTCGGTTACCAAACGAGAAATCTTCCACGACTCTTCAGGTTTGGTGTGACCACAAATTGTTGGAATCAGCGAAAAGCGTTGTTGGTGTCGAGATCTGCAGGGGTGCAATCCCAGTTTCAGACGCAAACGGGCATTTTCGCTTCTGTGGCTTTAGAATGTCAGAATGGTGACAACAGCGTCTTGTCACCAGGGTTGCTCACCCTTAGAACTTGAGATTTCCTTTGCAGGAAAGCATGAGTCAATGACTTTCCCTTTCGCTATTCCATTCCTCGACGTTCCACTCACGCCTGGCGGCATTTTTTGAATAGATCTACTGAGGTGTTGTGTGCATCACGAAATATTTGTTCATAGAATAGCCCCGTCGACGTGCAGAGTCGCAGAGAGTCATCAATTGTTTCATGTCGTTTAAATCAAAGCAGTGATTTGACACATTTTTTTCGTGAGCGCACGGTTTTTGCGAATCATTTGAGATCAACATTTATTTGCAGCGATTAACTGCCTGCCGCATGAAAACGAAATCATTAACACGTTCATTGGCAGCTGATTATCAGGGTGTTTTTGTTGTTCGTTATTTGCTGAGCAAGAAAATGTCAGTGTTGTGAAGTTTACTCTTGACAACTGGATACATTTTTCTCGGGGAATGAGTCCAAAAACGGGCAACGTGAAACAGGAGAGAGACTTTCTCAAGAGGATTCAGTGTCACTCAGGGTTGACGGAAACAACACTGTTCTCTTTTCATAACACACTAGCAGCCCATTTGCAGCTACCGTAGTAGTGCTGAGGCAACTGTAGCATGTGCTGTTGCACAGTTCCTTGTCACGAACCAACGCACTTCCCTGCCCAACAGTTTCTTTGGTAGCTTCTTTCTGTGAGGGGAGCGGAAGATGATATTCGCCTCCGATCACTGCGCAAACTGGGGGAATGCTTTGGATGGTTCATGCCTGTGTTTTGCACGCGCCGACAGGAAGTGTCGAGAGCGTGTTTGTTTCCTCACTGCGGGCCTTGCGTCCAGTTACAGACATTCGGAACGTTTGTGTGCGTCTTGAAACTGGCCGACAAATATTTTTCTTTCCGGCTCAGCGAGTAAAGTGAAAATGAATGTCCGCCTTTGACTCGTGTCCAAATTTGGATTTGTGTCCAAATTTGGATAAATTTCTCACCCCAGCCTGTTGTGTAAACTTGCAAAAATATGCACAGGTGTGTACGTGTGTGTGTGTGTGTGTGTGTGTGTCTGTGTGTGTGTGTGTGTGTGTGTGTTTGGAGGGCTGAGGGCTTGAAGCCTCTGACACTGAATCCCTTTTTGTGCAAGACGGCAAACCGAAATATTCACTTGAAAATTTCCTCACCTCACCTGGTGTGGAATCAAGACAGGTGTGACAGGTGTGAATAATGTCTGAGGCGCGTGTTTCCACTGACAGGTGTTCCTGTTGCAGTGCTTTGTATTTCCCAGGCTGGTGCAAGCAAAATTTGCTGGTTCTTTTGGGTGAGGTTGGGTTTGACCAACCAAGCTGGAAATTTGCTACAACTTTGGCTTCTTTGGGTTCTCCTTTGTTTCATTCACTTGGAAAACAGGCGTGAGTTCTTTTTCTCTGAACTCGAGAACTCGGTGATTTGTACCTGTCAGGTACTCATATTGTGTCTTCTACGTACACGAACAACGCCAACAAAATTTGGTGGCAAAAGAGCTGCCTCATCTTCCACATTAATTTGTTGTTGAAACCCTCATTTTCCCTTGTCTGATTGACTGGTAACATATGGAGTCATCCTGTGTTCTTTCTGATTGGCCGACAGATCTACGACGCGGGCGACTTCTCGCTGCTGTGCTCGGAGTCTGCGCGGCGCGGGGAGCGCTGGATGGGCGGCGAGTTCATCGCGCTCGACCGAGTCGCCGTGTGGAGCAGCGACGGACGCGGATACCTCTACAAACTGCCCACCAAGTACGTGCTGTGATCGTATGACACCAGGTTTCAAGTGCTTGCATCACTTCTGGAGTTCAGATAAAGGATTCGGGATTGGGTCACTGGATTGAATAAATTTTATAATGCCTTCTTTAGTGCTTGCTTGGTCCGACACAGTTTGACACATGTATTCGAAAGCTTCGGGTTCTTTTCCGAAGGCAAAACAAAATGCGCGAAGTTTCTCGTTTTTGTCCTGACTGTGCAGAAAATGCTGTTGTGTGGTGTTTCCGTGAATGTGAATGTGAGCATGCAGACGAGGAAATTGGAAGCAGGAAATAGTGTTCACTGTGTCGACCGTGGAATGTTTGTTTGGGACGTCGCTTTGTCTACTCCAGGCGTGCTTTGCTTCACAGTGGACCAGTTGATTGCAGTACACAGAACTTGATGTTGGGATCTGTGGCACAGATCGCTCAAGCTTTCTGAAGTTACGTAGAGCGTTACACGGAAGGGGCACACCACCAAGTGCCAAAGTGCTTCTTCTCCCCCACCTTCCGATGCAGTTGACCTTGGTTGAAAGCAGCTTCGGGTGGTGGAAGTAGTCCTTCAGGCCAAGAAGCGCTGGTCTGCACGTCGAGGCTTGTGCTCCTGTCAATGAAAACCCGCCTTTCTGCGTGTTCCTGTGCCGACCACACCCTGTCGGGATCTTCGTCTTGTTTGTGTTGTGATGCATGGTTGTTGTGTAGGCTGAATCACTGCTCCGTGGTCCCAACTACTAATCGCACCTGTTGTTGTTCTGAAAGCTTGCTTCGAGGAAAAGTAGTTTCTGGGTAAGTAATCGTCAGCTCCTTCAGACCAGTTCAACAAATTGAAGCAATTTTGAAGCTCATTGGCTCAGTGTTGCGTAGCCTGCGGCAGACATTGCAACACCTTTTCATTCTGCTTTCGAGGCAGTTCGGCACTTGTCTACCAACTTTCATGTGCTCAAACCCCCCACGCCGTGATCTGGAACAGCACGATGAACGGAGAAGTACAGGTTCTGTCTGACAGGTGTTCTCACATCGGTCGTACTGTGTGTCTCACCGCCATGTCACCAAAGGTCGCGCTGATTTGGTTCTTCTCGCTTGAACAAGAGGTCTCTCCGCACACAGATTCACCCGTTTTTGTCTTTTGCCTGTTCCATTGCAAACCCTGGAAGCCCCGACTACAGACGCATGTCCAACCCGAACAACCCGACGCAGGAGGGACCGCAGGCGTACAATGTGCTGGATCTTTATCTCGAGAAGGTGGTGCACCCTGCTGTGGTCTTGTTCTTGTTGTTTCGTGATTGTGGTTTTTCTCTTGTGTTTACTTGAACCCTGAACCTTGTCCGTTCCGCAGCCCCTGTCCTGCTGCCCAGCCATGATGTACGTGTTGGGGCGGAGAGGGCGCGAGTGTAAGCTGCTGCTGCGCGGAGACTCGGACGGACGCATCGCCGTCTGGACCATCCCCGACGTGCACGACAACAAAATGAAGCTCGTGCGCCAAGAGAGCTTTGAGAAACTTCCAGGTACGTGATGCAGGAGGCACCAACAGTACCGGAAGTTGCTGCGATCAGTTGCTGCGATAGAGGAATGAACCTGGAGCTGCTGTTTCTGAAGATACACTCTGAATGAATTGTTGACTCTCCATTGATATTTGTAGTGGTGCAACCCACCATGGTGACGACGATGGCGGAAGAGTGGCGGAACGTAAACCCTCTGCCTGAAGGCCTGATTGATCATTTGGTGAGTCACTCTTCTCCTTCATTGTCGATGTGTGTGTGTGTGTGTGTGTGTGTGTGTTTGTGTGTGACAGACAGACAAGACAGAGACAGACAGACAAACAGACAGTCTCTCTCTCTCTCTCTCTGTCTCTGTCTGTCTGTCTGTCTGTCTGTCTGTCTGTCTCTCTCTCTCTCTCTCTCTCTCTCTCACACACACACACACACACACACACACACACACAGAAGGAGAATATGATGTTCACTGCTCATCGAAAAAAGAAAACGTTCACACATCGACGTGCATTGAGTATGCCACAATGTAACGTTTCTTGGTTTCATTTTCAGAATGTTTTGGACGGGAAGATGCTTCAGATCACATCCACCATCTACATCCCGACGCAGGGCCGCCTCGTGTGTGGCCGCGAAGACGGCAGCATCGTCATCGTGCCTGCCGTGCACGCCATGCTGCTGCTGCTCCTGTCCACCACCAAAACCAAAGGTGGGGCCAGCAGATGTGTCTGAACCCACAAAACTTTCTGCCCATTTGGCGAGCAACCACATGTTTTCGCTTGGTGAGAAACGACTGCCCTCTTTTTGGCATACGGTTTCAGAAATTTCTGCGGCCGATTATTTCCCAGACTGATTTCTTCTTGCAGATTCGCTGCAGCGACAGGTGTTGCAGGGTCACGCGGGACGGGTGAACTGCCTCCTGTACCCGCTGAACGACTCTCCGCGCTACGACCCGAACCATCTCGTGTCGGGCGGGATGGACTTCACCGTCGTGCTCTGGGACCTCTCCAGCGGCGCCAAGCTGCACACATTCAGCGTGCATGGGGGTGAAATTCTCCAGCTGCTTGTGCCGCCAGAAAACTGCAACGTAAGCGACATTAGGGCAACCAAATCATTTGTTTGCAGCAAGGGAGTCGGTAGAGTTGTGAACCAAATCACCATTTGAAGCATCTCTTTATTCCATTTGCAGCCGCGAGTTCTTCCCTGCGTGTGCGCTGTGGCAAGCGACCACTCACTGTCGCTGCTCAGCCTCAAGGAACGGAAATCGATTCTGCTGGCGGCGCGCCAGCTGTTCCCAATCCACACCGTCAAGTGGCGCCCCCTGGACGACTTCCTCGTCATCGGCTGCACCGACGGCACGGTGTACGTGTGGCAGATGGAGACTGGTGAGGCGTGTGCATGTGGGTTTGGGTGTGGGAAGGTGTGGCTGTTTGTGTGTGATGTTTGCATTTGCGTTTCCGCGAGGTACTCGTTGCGTTCGTGCATCGAAATTTGGTGGTGAGAAGCGAGTTTTGACTGAACAGTGGTGCGAGCGTGTTCTGGCAAATCTCTGGCGTGCATCCACTTCTCACCTGAGCTTCTGTCCTCCAGGTCATCTGGACCGCGTCGCGCACGGTGTCACGGCGGAGGACATCCTGCACGCGTGCGGCCAGCGTCAAATCGTCACGACTGACGTCACCAACCCGCACATCTCGCTCACGCAGGCGCTCAAGAGACGCAACCTCGCCACCTTCCGCAACATGGCACAGCAGAAGATGCAGCAGGTGGGAACAGTCAACGCCCGTTTGTCGTTTCGCTCTTGTTTGGGGAGAAGGCAGCTTGGTGATCATACGGCATCGCTTGTGTGGTCAAAACTACAACAGAAATGCTTCAGAACATTCATTGTTATGAACATCCTCCGCTTGTGTTGCGCAGGTGCAAGATCTGCAGCACAAACACGACCACGCGTCGCCGCACATGCACCTGCTGCACCGCGCAGACGCGCACCCGATGCTCATCCAGGGGCTGCGCACCAACACCAAAGACGCGGACGCGCACGTTGTCTTCTTCGACATCGAGTCACTCATCAGTGAGTTGACTGTTTGTTGACAAAATTATCATTCTTTTCTGCGTTTGGTGAGGGTTCCGCATAAGACTACAACCCAGCCAGTTTCATTCTTTACCTCTTCTTGTGCAGTCCAGCTCTTGAGTGAGGAGTACGCCCTCATGTCGCCGGGAACGCTGGAGGCGCACGGCTTGGCGTCACACCGCGACGGCGTCGCCGCAGACCACGCCGGCGACCCGCACCGAAAACTCGCAGGTACCCGCGTCTTTGTCACTCAGCGATATCTCGCGCGTCGCTCTTGTTGCTCACTTGAGTAAAAAGCTGGTTTTGCAGGAACGTTTGTTCGAATTTTCCCAGAGACGATGCAGCGCATGAGTGATTTGTTTTGTTGGTTGAGCTGCACACTAGAAAGAGCATTTAACAGCTTGCAGTTTCAAAGGGCTCTGTTTCAGTTGGACTGAAATGTGACAGAATGAGGCCTCACTCCTTTCTTTCTTGACTCGCTCTGACAATTATTTCAGGAGCAACTTTACGTTTTGAAAAGCGCACAGCACGGCTTGGTTTGCACGCTGGTTTGCAGCCTGCGGTCTGGTGATTTTGCACTTGTTATGACAGCTCATACAGGCAGGGCGAAGCAAACAGATCAGTTTGCGTTGCAAGAGTTTTGCACGATTCGGTCAACAACAAATGTGTGTGGACAATTGAAAAAGAACGTTTGTTTCGGTCAGCATAGTTCTCGATGTGACTCCTGCCTGTTGGGCGAACTTCCTCAGAGCACAAGTCCAGGAATAATAGCCTTTTTCATTTGAAAAATGAAAATCCCATTCCTTTTTTTGTAGTATATGTTGCATAAGCACATTCTATGAATGCACTCTCCGAATGCAAGCGCAACCAATGGCGCTCTTGTTTGTGCTAGGTTTGCCTGAAAACATTGCCATCTCTGTGAAATGTTTCTTCGAAAACATTCTTTCCTGTCACTTTGAGAACCTTTCAAGCAAATATTATGTTTCTACACATTCACATTCACATTGGTTGGGACTGGTTGGCAATGTTTGGCATGTGTTGGCAAGTGCTCTAACTGACGCGTTTGACCTGTTTGACTTTGTGCCACAGTGGGACGTTCACGCACTGCACCTGGTAAAGATCCGGTGTTGAGACGCTTTCCCTTCTCATGGCGTTCAATATTTACCTCAATAACCGTGACGCTGTTGTGGAGAAAATATCAAATTGTATCTTGACATTTCATGTTTCTTCTTTTCTGCGGAATTTCCAATGTCCGAGAATGATCTTCCAATGACCAGCTTTCTCCCGCTCTCCCTCCCCCCAAAAGTGTTTTTTTGCTGTGTTGTTGACGATGAGACATTTCTCCGTGGCTGTTGTGCACACGTTCGCGTATTGTGTCGTATTTAACGTGTGTGATCTGCAGTGATGTAGTAACTGGGTGCACAACAGTCTCCACGCCATCGGAGAAGGATGTTCATTTCTCCAGCGCCGCAACCGTCAGTTCTCATGCGACAGCCCCCCACCCCTTGTGGCAACTCTCCGGGTAGACTGTTGTCGAACGCAGTTGGATTCGTGCTGATGTGACGTGCACCCATTTAGTACATTTCAATGTCGTTTGTTCACAGTGTTCACAGTATCCTCCGGACATGCGTTTTGTCCCGACCCTGGCACAAGTCGATCCTTCCCGCACTGTTTTTGAGTCTGGATTGACAGGGTGTTTTGGGGTTTGGTCGAAAACAAAACAGATCAGGGTTGATGGATGTCGGTGCAACATCTTCAAAATGCATTGCATGGAGGAGACAACAGAACCTGACTCACAGTTTTGTCCAATGTTGCCATTGCAGCCACTGTGATGTTCTTGTTCATTCTATTTTGAATTTCATTTGATTTTTTGTACTGTTGTTAATACGTCTTTTTCTCTATGTTGCTGTGTAGGAGAGAGATGGATAATGCACTGGCCAGGTAAAACAGATGACTGAGTTGATTTCCTTCCACCAAACACTTCACTCCACCTCGAGTGTTTTGATTGTCGTGAACAAAATAACCACCTGTGGATTGTAGCGCTGAACACCAAGAAACTGTTGGAGACCAAAACACTTCCAACTTTGAAACATTCAGTGTGATTCTTCGACGGCTCTCCTTTTCGCCACTTTGATTTTTTGGATGTCTTGTTCCACGGTGATTGCAGCGTTTCTTCATTCGTTTCTGTATCTCCAAGGGATTGGGTTTTGTTTCCACTTGTGAATGTCAATCAAAAGACTTTTTCACCACAAAGACCTTTTGGTCATATCATATTTAGACACGGCTCGTTTGAGAAACCACGTTTGGTGTGTGGTTTCTGTCTCCCTTGAGGTTGGTACTCTGGGGTGGGGGACCCAGTGGATGAGAGAAGATCCCACTTGGTGCCAGGGCTGTCACATATCTCCCTTCCCAAGCCCAAAAAATATGAGAGAGGGCTCAAGCAACTTCAAAAACTTTTCTGTTTTTTGGTCTCAAACAATTTGTTGCTCAGTTGGTCTGAATTCGGTACTCGTTCCCTCCCCCTCTGGGTCAAACTTTGGGCAGCAATGGCATTCAGGTCCTCAGGACAAAGATTCTTGCGGCTGGTCTCAACACTGTTGCGCATCCTTGAATTTGACTTGTCGTTTGATACTTCTCATTCAGTCACTTTTTTCAGTCACTCACACCTTTACTTCTGTCAATTTTCTTGTTGTGTGTTCATTTTGAGTTGCGCAGCTATTTGACCGAACAGGGGGAGCTGTGAAATATTGAGTGAAAATATGACAGGGAAAAGCAGTGCTACCGTAGCGGTAGATAGATCTATGTACAGATCTATGTACGCAGAGGTTGATGGTTCCCGAACCTTTTGGAGATTTTTACTTCAGAAGAGGTCAAAGTGCGGTTTGACGTGTTTGTGATTTTCAGGATTTTCACGTCATGGCCGCCCGACAAAAGAGACCTCGCGCACCACCAATTTTCGAACACCTCACGTCAAATCGCACTCAGCGCAAGAGACATCTAGATACAGTAGTGGCACAGTAGTTCGAACGTCTCCGTCTGCAGATGTGCTCCTTGCGTAGGCGTCAGCAGCGATGTGCGATGTTGCATTGCAGGGTCAAGGCAACACGACAAGCCCTGCAGAGTTTGCGATTTTGAAAAAGGTTCAGACATCATTGCAAGCTTGTGAATAAATCTTTTTTCAGGCTTCATTGCGAAAGTGAAAGACAAAGCTGAGAACGTGGGGCACAAAATCCAGGAGAAAGCGGAGAGCGCGGGAATCATGCCGCCGCTGCACCAGCGCAGGGCCGACGAGAAGCAGGGCAAAAGCGACAAGCCGAAGAACCTCGGCGTCTCCGCCACCAGCCTCACCATGGAGATCGCGAGGCAAGTTCACGTGCTGGCGCTCCTCCCTCTTCCCACGTTCACACACGGACGCTGAAAAGGGAATCTGGTAGAAAGAAGCCTCCAGAGAACTGCACTGTTGCGTGTGTGTGTGAGACTTTGACAGTCAACACTGTGATTTCCAGGTTCTTCATGTCAGCATTGCATGCCTGGGGTCAGGACCTGGACCTGGACAAGCTGGCGCTGAATAAGCTGGGGCTGGTGAAACCTGTGCAACCTCTGACGTTTGGGGTCCTCTCCCGCGGTGGACACATGTCTCTCCTGCTACCTGGTTGGAACAAACGCTTTCCACGCGTGCAAGTCAAGGTATGTCGCACTGATTGGGATGTCGAACAACACGAGCTCACGCAAAACACATGCGAACGTCAACCTGACCATGTACGCTCGTACGGTGGAACGTCAGGTGTGCGGCATTCGGAAAACATAACCTCTTTTGCATCTCACCGCGACACGTTGGAGTTCAGCCTTCCACAGCATAAAACATCCATTAAATGGTGATCTCAATGTCATAGTCAGCATACGCCGTCCCAAAACTATTTTCCTTTGAGGTAAGTGCCGAGACTTGCTCTGTTTGCAGTCGAGCGTGCCCCGCGACGTGGCGGAGCGGCTGACGGAGATGCACTGGCGCATCTCGACGGCGCTGACGACGCAGCATCTTGTCTCCATCATCTCCGTCGCCAACACACTGATGAGCATGAGCAGCTCCGCCTTCACCGTCGAGGCCAGCGCGCTCCAGAGGTGCCTTTCTCTTTGAATCTTGGAGTGTGAGGCTTGTCAGTAAAGTCTGTTGGATATGAGCGTCACGATCTGCGTGCAAATGAACTGGTTGACTGTTGTTCCAAGTGAGACTCAAAGCCATCTGGAGTGTTTTGATGGAATTGTGGCTGAATGAAAGCTGCTCTCATCTTGAGACAAGTTTGCTCTCTGTGCAGGGTGTCGGAGACAGGAGGCGATGAAACACTGCAGCAGTCACACATCAAGCAGGGATGGAGCCTGCTGGCGACGCTGCACTGCGTGCTGCTGCCGGACCTGCTCGGCAAGGCGCGCTACCTGCAGCCGCAGCTCGAGATGCTCGCGCGCCGCTGGCAGGACAGGTGCCTCGAGGTACGGGTTTTGTGGAGCCGCGGGGGGGGGGGGGAGTCACCTTTGCTGGAAAATGATCAGCAATCAATTCTGAGAGGGAAATTGCAATGATGCCTCACCCACTCCCCAGGCATGTCACCGAACCAAGCCACCATGGCAGATTTTCAGTGGAGAATTATCAGCATCAAATTCTGAGCTGGTTCTTGTCAAGTCACCATGGAAATCTGCAAGTTTCCTGTCACCCGCGGGCTTTCTACGCCTTCTTGTTTTCTGCGCCCAAACTCACTACCAACTCGCCGCCAGTCTTCACTGAAGATACTTTTTCTGCTGGTGTCTATTTTGCTTGAATTCCTCTCAGGCATTGAAAATTCTGAAAACTGATCAGATCCACGGAGACAGTGGGCAAACAACCAAAATCACAAAACAATGTTCGGTGAATGTTTGAATGCGTTGATCTGTCTCCAGATTCGTGAAGCGGCGCAGGCGTTGTTTCTGGCCGAACTGCGCCGCATCGGGCCTGACGGGCGCAAAAGCATCGTGGACGACTGGTCACCGTACCTGCCGAGCTACGTGGACCCGGCCATGAGCCTGCTGCAGGAGCACCAACAGACGCAGGGCAGCCACGCCGCGCAGGACACGCAGGACGACGACATTGATGAGGAAGACCAGATTCTGGGCGGTGAGTTGGGTGGAACGAAGGGGTGAGTGGGTGGAGGGCGACTTGAGGCATTGGCAAAACATAAGAGTGGTGAGTTTCTATTCAAGTGTGGGGAGCTGGACGGTGACTTCACTTTGTCCATGGACAGGACCAGACAAGCGAACCACTGCATTAGAATACGAACCAAACGCGTTCTGAGACTTGTTGCGCTCCGCTGCAGGTGACACGTCTGACTACCGCCTGTCAATCACGTTCGAGTCGCGGCGCAAACAGGCGACGGCCATCGTCATGATGGGCGTGTTGGGGGCGGAGTTCGGGCAGGAGATGGGCGGAGGCGGCGGACCCGGGGGCGGGGTCGAGGAGCGCAAACACCAACAGCATGTCGTCAAGGGATTCGGTATCACCGACTATTCGCACGCCAGACATACCAGTGAGTTTGTCTTCCTTTTGAACGATTTTTGTCCATGTCTTGTCGTTACAACAATCTCCATTTTGTCTGTTTCCAAGATTTGCTTTGCCTTCAAGTTGCCCATTGTGGACTGAGTGAACATTTTTTTGTTCTGTTTTGTGACAAGTCTGCACATTTACACTTCCACACATGTTGTCCAAGATATCAGGAAGACGGATATTTTCCACCTTGCAGAACATCAGTTGGGCCCTGTAGCGTGTACAGGTAGATTTGGTTAAGTCCCGCATTTCAGAATGCCGTAGCTGCCTCTTGTCTCGCTGCATGTTCAGCAAAGCTGTTCCCTGAGTGCATTGATCAGAATAACTTTGTGACACCGTGGGGATAGTTTCGTAGTGGTGGCACGTTGGAACTCGACCAGCAAAGAAGTCCGGTCAATTCACACCCGAAACTGTGGTGTGCTTATTGATCCCCTCCCACGTTGCAAATCTGAAAGCTAGATTTTCCCGAACTTTTTCTTCTGTCCCTTTCTGAGACAGTTTCCTATTGGAGTTGTGCCGTGCAGAGTGTAAGTTTCCGAGCCTCTGAGCAGTTTGCTCTCCCAGCCAAGTGTGTTGCTTTCAGGTTTATCCGCACTGACTGATTTGCCGTGAGACGAGTAACGCATCAGACATGTCTCTGCAGAGTTGATTTTTTTGAATGGATCAGATGCCTTGCACGTCAAGTTCGTGATGAGCTGTCAAAGTAAATGGCCTGCGCTCAGCTGTTCAGTTCAAGCAAGCTAAAGGAGAGACGGAGAGCGTCTGTTCTGCTGGGCGTTCGTTGAGCACGTACGGCAGTTGACACATGTTCCTCAACCAAATGGTGTTGCTGTTTCAGGCAAGGCGCTGACGTTCCTGCTGCTGACGCCGCCATCGCAGCGTCTGCCGGCGTTCTCGCCGCTCCGCCGCGCCGCCATCGACCTGATCGGGCGCGGATTCTCCATCTGGGAGCCCTATCTCGACGTGTCGGCCATTCTGCTCGGACTGCTCGAGTTGTGTGTCGATGGCGACAAACTCGTGCCAAGGTAGATCTGTCTGAGGGTTGTTCGACAAGAATTGAACTCGAGTGATATCAAACTTCCTGGAGTCAGGGAAAGGGTGCATGTAAACTCCGGACCATTGGCGTTGTTCTGCTGACAAACAAAAATATTAGTTGCAGCAGGAACATATCGTTGAGTCCTCTGTCACTTCCCGTCCGCAGCCTCACGTTCGGGCTGCCGCTGACACCTCAGGCGGACGCGTGCCGCACAGCGCGCCACGCTCTCGGCCTCATCGCCACCGCGAAACCCGCCACCTTCATCACCACCATGGCCAAAGAGGTGCGAAGAAACACTTTCCTCAGGTCTTTCAATTCGTGAGTCAGTTTGTGAGTTATTTATCACGCGTGGAAGTGGAGAACTGTGTTTGTACTGAACGTTGCTGTGCAGAGATGAAAACGTATTTCCACCACCAGGTGGCACGCTACAACGCTATGGCGCAGAACGCGCAGACGCCGCACGCGCAGCTGTCCAACTCGGTGCTCGTGCGCGCCAAGTCCGAGATTCTGCGCGTCCTCGAGTCGCTCGTCGGTACGTGGAGACTGTGGCTGCCGCAAGATTCGTTCGCTGACGTATTGGAACCTCAAATGGTGGCCTTTTTTTCAGACAAAATTCCGAACGACGTGGTGGCATACCTTGTTGACGTGATGGACATCACGGTGTTTTGCATCGACGTGACGCAGGTCAAACAGCGTGGCCTACAAGACGTCTTCCCCTCCATATGCAGGTGAAATGCTCTTGGGTAAAAACGTGCGGTTCTGTCTTGACAATACGTCTGAGCCTTGAACACTCATTTTCACTCGTGCAATATTCTTACGGCGGCGTTCTTCATCAGAATGTGATGGCCGAACCAGTCATGTGGCCTATCTGCTCTGAATCAGGTACAGCATGGTGAGCTACTGCGGCAGCACGCGCCGCATTTGTGTCGGCGCAGCTCATGGTGGCATTGCCTTCTACGAACTCAAACAAGCGAAGTGCCAGGTACACACATACGCTAACGCATGCACACACACACACACACACACACACACACACACACACACACACACAAAGCACGCATTCAAACACACTTCACAGCAAACATTTTCTTGTCCTCAGTCACGCGTGACTCGAACACGAAATCCTTGCATATTGACTGTCCAAACATAACGTCTCCAGCGAAAATACAGACAAACCAGCACTGCTTCGCACTGTCTGTTGATCATGCGAGTAGAGTAGTTGTCACTAACCGGACTCCAATCACGTTCCTTCTGCCAGCAGGTGCTACCGGCGCACAAGGGCGCCGTCACCGCCATCGCGTTCTCACCCGACGGCAAGTTCCTCGCGTCCTACGGCATCGGTGACAACAAACTCTGCTTCTGGCAGGTGGGTACCCGAGAGGGACTTTTCACTGAAAGAGTGGTAGCACTGGTATTAAGTTTCACAACGCTGGGTTTTGAAGCGGTAGAATGTAGCTGTGTTGAGGTGTTGCAACGTTTTGCGAACGTTTGATTTGGTGGACGTGCACACAAGGTGCATCAAAATGCAACTGTTTTCTCGCAGTAAGTTCCTTCGTGTGATGGGGGTGATTTTTCAACGGCTGTCCACACTGCACCACATTTACTTTACTGAGTAAGCGCACGCGTCACCGTTTCCTCCGCAGACGGCGTCCACGTCGCTGTTCGGGATCGGCTCGCAACAGACCAAGTGCGTGCGCACGTTCGCGACGCCGCCGGTGGCGCCGCCGCCCAACACGAACCTGCTGAAGCTGGCGCGCCTCATCTGGGTGGACCCGCGCACCGTGGTGCTGCTCACCGTCGACGGAACCGAGTCCAAGTTCAGAGTCTAAACACACTTTACTCTGAGCACGCTCTGGAGCACAATCTAGTCAAGTCTCTAACAAGTATGTGGCTGTTGTCTATTGTAAAGAAGTAAGAAGAGTCTTGTTCGTAGAAGTAATTGCGGCTTGATTCATTGTGTCTGTCGAATGGCAGTTCTCAGGTTGGCTCTGTTCTATCTCGGCATGAGACTCGATGACCAATTTGTGAAAGGAATATACTTGCAAGATCTACCAACTTCTTTCACCACTTCGTGTACGCGTCCAGTGTTCACTGGAAAGGCAACGTTGTGCTGTGCATATTTCTAGTCAAGGATCTCAGTGTTATCGTAGAGAAGAGCATTGTTCCATTTGTTGGAGACGTGACATGTCAAGATTTTTTTTGCGACGTCTGCAAGGAAATTGCACTCAGACAAGGGGTGCTTGTGTAAAGATTGTGATTCGTGTAGTTTCAAATTGGATCTACTTCACAGTATTGTCAAAGATAGTTGCCGGTATGTGGCTGTGACCATAAGAGTTTGCGATTGCAAACATTTGAGTGTGACAAGAACAGCGAAGTGTGATTTGTGTGCGGTTAAGTGTGTTGGATGTAGATCTTCGTGTAAGATATCTCTGCAGTAAGTTCTTTGGTTGGATTGATGTCGAAGCCTCGGTTACAACAGTTGAACGACTCTTTTCGAAAGGCAACATTTCAACAACAACCAACTGTGTGATTCACTCCTGGTAAACCTGGTCATGAGCACCACTTCAGCGGTTTGTCGTGTAAAACTATGCCAATTGGTAAAGTCAAAGTCAATTTTCCCTGTCCATAGATGGCTTCACAGACTTTACTGAGGAAGGTGGCTCCGGGAAAGCGCCGGGCGTTGGCGCGCTGCGTCAAAACGTGCGACGGAAACGTCCCTGACGTTGCCAAGGCGCGTAAAGGCGGAAACATGCTGAAGTTGGCCAAGCTGCTGTGGCTCGACGTCAGAACGGTGGCTTTGTTCACACTGAACGGGGAGGTTCAGTTTACCGTGTGACGAAAGCGTTGTTGAATTTCTGGTTTGCACCAACTTTGTGTGATAGTCTAACTTCGTTTCGTTCCTGCAAATGTCATCAGACCGGAAGACCGGTTGAGTTTTTAGTTGTCAGGGAAAGGTCAGACAAGTGAATTTTGGTGTTGGAAATTTTGCATGTTGAACTGCAAGAAGAGTAACAAAGTCAGCGTGTCCGTAGAAAGGTCTGTAGAAGAGATTGTTGTGTGATAGGTATTCGATAGTCAGTTCTGAGCTGTTCTTCACACTGGACACAACACGTTGTTTCCCTGAACAGGTGAACGATGCTGCGTCGTCGCTTGCAATGACTTGTACAAGGTCCCAACGCGAGACACCGCCAGTCTGAATGAATCCACATCGTGTAGCCGTTTGGAAAGCAGATTTCTAGGCTTCGGAGTTACGTGAAACATTCTACACGCGTGATACAAGAGTGAGCACATGGGACACTGCAGATTTGGACAAGACTGGTACTTTGTCTGTTGTGCGCGACCCTGGTGAAGAGATTGGAATTCCAAAAAATCGTTGCATTCCTGAAAGTAAACACTTTGAAGTCTGAGGAAAACCTGAACGTGTGTACAATGTGAATGCCATTGTTTGCACTGGCATGTGTTTTTGTTGATTTCTTTAGCAAGAAGAAATATTGCAGACAACAAAGGAAAGAGAAACACTTCACTTTGTTGTTATTTGAGGCGGCTTTTTTGGGGTGGGGTGGGGGATCAACAACACAACTACAGGAATCTTTTTTCTTTGTTTATGATTCAAAAATGCAAAATCAACTCAAATACGAATCGACTTCTACAAAACCCAGTCAAACGAACTGCAAATTCATGTAAACTTTAGCTCTATTCAAACTTCAGCAGATTTCAGATTTGTCCTTGCGTTGCCGGACACAACAAATACCAATCAGGACGCAACGAACAACGAAAACACACAGGCAGTCCTCGAATTCGGTAAATTTGCTCGCACTGACATTTGGTCAGTTTGTACTGGCTGCAAAAAGTGGAAACAAATGCAGCTCTCGACAAAGCGTTGAACTTGTCATCTGGAATTGCGCCCAGAACCTGTTTTGGATGTCCACTCATTTGATTCGTTGCTGTCTCGGGACTGAAGTGAACGGGACGTTTCAAGTGGAAAAAATTGGATAAATCTGTGCGTGAGCATCAACATTCGAAGTCCGAACAGCAAACAGCTGACCAAACGGGCGAGATGCCTCAACACGTTGAGACATTTCTCTCACATTTTGATGACAGCATCGAAAACAAAACGCAAACAAAGCAAAGCCTGGTTTCCAGGAACACTGCAACATGAATTTGAACAACAAACTCGCGGCCAACAAAAAAACCAGTCCACACAACGAACACTGCTATTTCATTTCCATATGCAGTTACGATTTGCACAGCCTCTCACAATTTGCCATGGTCGCCATGTGCAGGGAACTTTTCTTCGCCGCCTTTTGAAAGGTTCCTGCGAGCAGCCAACCTCTGATACAGCGACAAGCCAAACACCTGCAGGTCACAAGTCGGCCAGCAAAAAAATCATTTTGTCAAACCATGGGACTGACACATCAATGATCTACTGATGTGCCGACCTTCCAATCGGCGAGTGTTACACACAACAACGGTGCAAATCTGTCGCAGCAATTTTCCCCGTCACAAGGTGTGGAACTCAACCCTGGATAAACACGACCACACATTGTAATCCAGTCTGTCTACAGCATTTCAATGCTGTCATGATCTACGCACTCATTGCTGGGACCAGTTCCTTCGGGGCAAAAAGTTACCCAGGCAAAACTGAGCTCGTACTGGCTCGAGACAAGGACCAAGTAGATCAACGAGCCCGCGGCTACGAACAGGCAGCTCGAGATGTGAAATGAAAGGAAAAGTTGAAAAAGGGATTCAATGGTTTCCACAGGGTGGGGACAAAGCAACTCAAATTGGTTTACTCCTGGTAACAACTTAGTTTCAAAACAGGTTGCTTTACCCCCCTCCCCCGCCTGAAAACCCAGTTTGGTTTGCTCGTCCGCAGACACACATGGGGCGACTGCACCAAGCCCGCGGCATCGGTAGGTCGCGGGCTTTAAAAATGGCTCAGACGAGAGAACAAGAACTCGTCAATAAACAGCAGTTTTGACAAACAGGACACAAACAACTCAAGAAACTGCACTCTCTACTGTCCTCAGTCTTGGAGTCAAAGGTAGACTTAGACGGTTTTTGGCCGCGAGACCCCATTTAGTGGACCTGCACTGTGAGGTACGCAAAGCCCTGGGTATGCCTGGCTACGTGACTCGAGTAAACCTCCTTGTGGATGCTGACATCGCAGTATGGACACATTTTGTCTTGCTCATCCATGTTTGCATCCAGGCCATTGCTGACGCTTTGCTCCCCAGTTTCAGTCGTCGCGACGTTCGTTTCAATTCCTTCATCACTCGCAGCTCCATTCGGCTTGCCACCAGTTTTCGATTCTGTAGGGTCTTTGGTTTCGTTTTGCTCTTGTGAATTTTTGCCTTCGACAGTGTTCTCGGTGGCTTGTCCGTTTGTTGCCTCCGACTGGGCCTCAGGCTGGGTGGAGTTTTCATCCCGGCATTCTGCAGCTCTCTTCTCCAGCAGATCTTGGATCTGAGCCAGTACAGCATCTTGATGCGCAATGGTGAAATGCAGTTTGATGTGCACTTTGAGCGACTCGACGGTTTTGGCACTGAATGTGCAGTAGAGACAACGAAAGTCTTCAACTCGGGACCGATTGTGACCTTTCACATGGGACGCGTACGCTTCTCGGGAAGTATCGTGGAATGGGCACAGCGCGCAGAAATAATCGGGCGGGCGGGGCCAGGGCGCGGAAGAGCCCCTGACGGGACGGGAGGCGCGGCCGGCGCGGGACGGGCTTGAGCCTCGGCGCGGAGAGATCCTCCCAGCAGCGGGGCCCCGCGAACCGCCCGGGGAGACGCGTCCTCCGCCGCTGGGCAGCAGCGCGTGCAGCTCGGCCAGTTGGCGCGTCTCGTCTCGAGCCTTCCCCGGAACCTTGTGGTGCTTGCTCATGTGGAAGTCCAGCCGGTACCTGCGCAGAAACAGTCATATCAACAGTAGTACTTGATTGTGTGATTATTTTGTCTTCGATATTCACAAAACACGACAGAGACAGTCTATCCTGAACAAGCAACAACAAAATGCGAAAGCTTGTTCAGGAGGTCGGAACACGCACACCAGAGGCTGCCCACTCGCTGCTACGCCACAATGAAAAGCACGAATTGCTCACTTGGTGTCCGTCCGGTAGCCGCAGGTGGGGCACTGCCGCGGCCGCGCTGTCTTGGAGCACGTGTGTCCGTACCAGTGCGTCTTGAAGAGGCGCTTCTTGTCGGTGACAAAGTCGCACTTGGAGCAGCGGTAGCGCGTGCAGTTTCCGACGACGAGTACGTGCTGATTGGTGCTCGTCACCTGTACGTCCGACCGGTGCGTCTCAACCTGCAACAGAAAACTTGACGTCACGTTCTGTCTGTCCCCCTTGTGCACTCACACGTTGATCGAACAAAGAAACGTGTAACCAAGGTTGCCACCGAATTCGACATTCCTGTTCACAGAAACATCTCTTGTCTTGCTATTTTTCCACAGACGCCGCGACGTGAAGTGTCATCCCCTTATTACACGAATATGGGTCCCGCATCCAATCCCCAGTCCGTTACTATCCACACGAAGACTGGTTCAGTACCTGCAGAATGGCTCCCTCGACGGCAGAGCCTCGTTTTGACGACTCTTGGCGCAGGTCAAGGAGGTGCATCCGGGACGCTGCGTCTCTCCCACCAACAGCGACGTCGCCAGGAACACCACCAGGTGGCGGGAAGGACCGCAGAGCTGGCGCCGGACGCGTCTCAACGCGCGTTGTCAAGGCGACGCCTCTCAGACTCTTGTGCATGACGCGCATGTGCTGATGCAGCCGGATTGTCTTCAGAGCGCCGTAGCCACAAATACTACATCTGTACCTGAGAGACAGAAACAAGGTGTGCTTTCAGGACCTTCATTAGAATACCGACTGAACCAATAGAACTGTAGATTTCTTTGATGTCCGAATGCAACTCTTCAAAATTCAAAAGTGTTCAACAGCGGCCGTTCACCAGGGACTGTCAAAGTGAATTTCAAACAACTTCGGAACTCAAATACACCAACCTCCGATTGGGACTGTTGTCGGTGTGGCCGAGCATGTGCTTCTTGTAGTGGAACTCGGAAGTGGATGAGAATTCGCACAACTCGCAGTCGAACGTGGCACCAAGTCCGCGCAAGAAGGGCGGTAGAGCGGTCCTCAGCGCCGGAGACGGCGCGGGCCGGAGGAGGGAAGAACCTCCATCCTGAGGGACCGTGGCTTGCTCTTTGATGGGCGACGGTGTGACGGTTGGAGTGCTCCCTACTGCCACATTGGGAGCAAGATACTGACCCTGTTGACCCCCTGGCAGATGATTGAGCAGACTGACCACCCCGCCACCCCCTCCGTGGTGCGAACTGAGATGCACGTCGTAGTCCTTTTCTCGCTTCGCTCTGTAGTTGCATTTGTCACATTTGAACTTCCCTTTGGCGCTGGGACTGTGGTGGTGCACGTGGCACTGCAACTGGTACTCACGGAAAGTTTTGTAGTCGCAGTGCTGGCACTGCCAAATCAAGGATTCGTCCACAGGGCCTGCATCAGGTTTCACAAACATCGACGGTGCTGACGCCACCGGTGGGGTTGGTGGACCAAGTTCGTCGGCAAACTCTGCGTCCATCATTTCTTCTTCGGTCCCTGGTTTGGTTTGGTAATGCGCGAAGGTTTCTGGTGTCAAACGCACTTTTCCAGTGCAAGCGTTCATGTGAGGCCGCATTTCCGCGCTGACACTGGTGACGTACGAACACTGGCCACAGTAGTGCAGCGTCGCACCGGCCAGACCGACGGCCGTCGTGCTGTACTTCTGTTGATCGAGCGGGTGGCTTTGGACGTGTCTGAACATGAGGTTCCCCAGAGATGTCGTGAAGTCGCAAGCGTGGCACTGCAGAATTGGAGGACGCCCCCTGCTGAACGACTTTTTCGTCTCCAACCCACCAGCTCCATTGATCGGCTCACCGATGCTGGGAGACCCGTCTTCGGTTTCCAACATGGCCGTCTTGCCACTTCCAGTTTCTACAACTTGCAGTTCTGGATGCAACTTGATATGCGCCAAAAACAGCTTCTGCGTCGTGACTGCAAACTTGCATTTTGGGCATTTGAACTTGCCCCTCGTTGTATTGCAGTGATGCTGCGCGTGGGATTTCACCACTGCAGCTTGATCAGGAAAAGGCGCGACAAAGAACGGACAAAACGGACAACAGTTACTGCCCGGCTTGTTGATCTCCCCACTCAAGATCATGTGGATGACTTCCATCTCTCTTCGGTCGTCTTCCGGCAAATCCGGATCTCTGACTCCTTCTGCAACGTCGCTTTTCTCTGGTCGAGCCAAAAGCAGCACGCCGGCCGCCATCTTCCTCTCGTTCTCCGGGCTGTGTACTTTGCAATGCGCTTTGAAAGAATCAAAACTGCGCGTGCTGAAAGAACATCGCGTGCAGTTCTTCTTGCGTGACCTTCCTGCACTGAAGTGACAAATTTCATGCTTCCTGATTTGCCTCTCGTACAGTCCGTAAGTGGCGTTTTTGTTCAGAGGAATTTGGAACGGGCAGAAGTGGCATCTAACGGCGTGGCTGTTGTCCGCATGCCTCACGTACAAGATGGGCGCTCCCTTCATGTATTCCTCCACATTGATTGACCCGTCCGGGTTTTTGAATTTGGTGACCTCGATGTACTCAGCAGGGTTTCCGGAAACACTGGAGGTCGGTTCAACAGCGGGCTGCAAGTCGACCTCCCCCTGATGGTGGATCTGCAGGTTCAACTTCCACTGCTGAGGCAGGGCCTTCAGGAACCACGACTGGTGGTAGCGCTTGTGCTTCTCCAGCACCAACTGCTCACCAACACTGAACGTGCACTCGTCACATCTGGAACACAGAACCATTTGTCAGCCAGGACCATTTCCACCCCGCACAACTGTGTGTGCAAAACATCTCTTCCGGTTGAAAATTCTGCACTAAAAGGATCATCAGGCAGCAGTAATGCTCCAGCAGTGCCGACGACCTACCTGTACTTGTCGGTGGCGCTGTGGCAGGCGTTGTGCCGCTCCATGTTGAGCGTCGCTGAGCGGTAATGCAGCGGAATTTCGAATGGACACTTTTCACACTTCAGCGTCTCGACAGTCGAGTTTGCAGTCTGTCGCTGAAACCAATTCAAGAAACAAGTGAACGATGATTTCGCCTCAATGCGTCGTACAAATGAAACGCTGGAAAGTCACAGCGTGTAATGACGAACCCCGCAATCAAGTTCACAACGACAACAGAACAACCCCTGGGCCAACTGGTCTCGCGCAAGGGACGTCCCAACCACAAGTGCGGGATGTTCAGTGCAGAACGTGACTTTGACCGAGTATTTACCTTCCCCTCTCACATACCTTGTCCTCCTGGGGGCTGGGTACGGGCGGCAGCGGCGGGGTGGAGCTGAGCGGCGACGGCGTCGGGCGGTCTCCCGGCAGCACCACGTTACACAGCCCCTCCTCCTCACTCCACCCGTGACACTTCACATGCTTCGCCCAGTTCTCCCTGAAACGCAAGTTTGAATGGTTGGAGATTCTCCGAAGACAAGTCACCAAGGAGAACGTCACAACTTTCCCTGCTCACAGTGCAGCTAGAGTCCTGCTGATTGTGGTCCTTGCAAGCATTTCTACTCAAGCTGAAAACCAACGATGAGCGACAACTCTCACCTCACGTTGGTGGCGTAGTTGCACGCCTTGCAGGAGAAGGACCCGCGCCGGAAGTGGCACTTCTCGTGGTTCCGCAGTGTCGCGGTGCTTCCGGCGCCGCCCGATCGCAGCGTGAACGGACAGAACTTGCAGCGCATGCGCGGCGACGGCGTTGTGGCCGCTGCAGCAGCAGCGCCGTCCCTGCAAGTTAGACATGCACAATAGTCTGATGTGCAGTTGCTTTCTTCTTTCAATTATTTCTTGCATTCCTGATGCCTCGTGCGCGTGCGTGTGTGTGTATGTGTGCGCAAAATGCAAAATACAACAGCAGGACGGAAAGAAATCTTCGTACCTTCCTTCTGTTGTCTGCTTTGCCTGGTCACTGGTCACCAAACTGTCCGTTGACGTGTCCGATTGGTCCAACAGCGCCCTGACAGTCCTTCCACTCGTCCCTGCTGTGTGCCCTTCCGCGCACCCAACGTCGTCATCCTTCAGGTTCAAAATCTCCTTGATCGTCTTCTTGATAGGTTTGAACATGTTGCGTTGTTCTTTTTTCCTCTGTAGCAGGGCGCCAACGGTGCTGCTGTTATATTTGCCAGTGTTGGCCTTTATGATCCGGGCCTTTTGCGTCAGATTCTTGATAATTCCTTCAAAACTGTCGCCTCCTTTCGATTTGAACTGCTTGCCCCATCTTTTGAGCAGATCTGAGGGTTTGGCATCGGGGTGGAGTTCCATGTGTTTCTTGGCAACGATGATGTTTCGCGCGTTCCACCCGCAGATGTTGCAGCCGAACTGATTGGTTCTGAAGTGGCATGCTTGGTGAGAACGCATGCGCGCCGTCACACCGTGGTTCCAGGGCAACTCGTACGGACAGTGACTGCATTTCACCGCTGTCTTGTTGCCTTGGTTGTCGAACAGGAACTGAGGATCACTCTCTTTCTCTCCTGGCAAGAGCAAGTTATCGCTTTCCTTTTCATTGTCAATGTCGTACACATCATTGTCATCTTTTCTGGCGGTTGTTTCATCAATCTTGTCTGTTCGCGTGTCTTTGCTGTCCCGTGCAAGCTGGCATTCATGGTTGCCCCTTTCGTCGTCGCTCACGCAGCACGGACACTTGGCCTTGGCCCTCGGGCTGCTGCGGCGGGAGGAACGGGTCTGGTGCGCAGGGGCTCGAGCCTCGCGCTCCAGCCGGTCCTCCTGCTCCAGCGCCAACGCCTTCTTGCTTGCCAACCCCAAAGGTTTGAAGAAAGCGTTCTTCTTGACAAAACTGAAGCTCATCTTGATCTTCTTCCCCGTAAATTTCACAGTGGACGTTGGTTTCTGGATAACAAGTCCCGAAGGGTCTTCATGCAAAACTTCCAGATGCTTCTTGATCAACAGAAGCCTGCCAGAACTGTATGAACAGTGCTTGCACGAGTATTTGGACTTTCTAATGTGGCATTGTTCGTGTCTTTTCATGTTATTCTGGGATTTTTCATCCTTGACCAACACAGTGAAGGGACAAAGTTTACATTTGGTGACATCCTCCTCCTTATATTCACCGGACGTCACATCTATGTGCTGGCTGATGTCATCATTTTCCTCATCATCAAATTCATCATCATCCATATCATCTTCGTCGTCTTGTGACATCGCCTGACTTGCAGCATCTGATTCAACCTCGTCCACTTGCTTCGCCTCTCCTTTCTCTTCATTCTTCCTCGCATCTTTCTCTTCGCGTTCAGTCTCCGTGGCTGCTTCATGGCTTTCTGTGGACTTCACACGGGATTTTTTGGCAGGTGGTGGGGTTGCCCCCTCTTCCTCCGTCTCCACCTTCTCAATGGCGGAGTTGTTTTCCAGTTCGGCCTCCACGGCTCGGGAGGAGATCCTGCGACCTCGACGGCTCCTCGGGCTCCTGGTCGCAACGTCTTCCGGTCGGTCATCCAGACTTGCTTCCGCTTCAGTCAGTTCCTCCACCCCTGCACCTGTCGTTTCCTTTTTATCAATGGTGAGGACTTTGGCTGCAGGGGACCTTCCAGGTGACCTTGGGGAATGACGGCCTGGTGACCTTTGTCTCGCGGACGACTTGCGCTTGCGACAAATTCGACTGGGTGCACTGCTCCCCACAAAACTTTCGCCCGTGACTGTATTTTCTGGAGGTTTGTCATTCACTACAGAGTCCAAGTGCTTTTCTTCATTGACCTTTCTTTCATGAGATCTTCGGTGAGATTTTATTTCTTGATTGTTGCACATTTCCGCAACATTGCTCACACGTTCTGTCGGATGTTTGTCTCCAGCAGTCTGGTTGAAAACCCCCACAACTCCTCGGTCCTCATTTTCCTCGTTCTTCCTGTCTTCTCGCCCTGGGACGTTCTTCTCACTCTGTGCCACTTCGTCGGTGTTCTCTTGCACTGGCGTCTCGTCCACTGCCGCTCCTAAGCTCAGTGTTCTTTGTCGTTCCTCACTCGAGCGCGCTCTCGTTGACCTGGTTGCTTCTGAAGGTAACTGGAGCTTGGCTCTGGGAGAGTCCAACGAGAGTCGGTCGCTTCGACGCGCGCGCGTCGGCTTGTTTGACACGTCCACGTCTTGCTCAGATTTGGCGGCGCTTTCAGCCGATCGAGTCTCACATTTGCCCGGTTGCGCCGCCGCTGATTTCTTGTGGAGCACCTGGTGCTCCCTGAAATGAAGCTGGGAATTTGTCCCATAGGTGCACATGTCGCAGGTCAAAAGATTTTTCCTGAAGTGGCAGCGTTGGTGTCGGAACAGGTGATGTTTCGAGTGGTTTACCACCTGAGGACAAAAGGAGCATTTGTACCTCAGCTTGTTGGTGACTTCATCTCGAATCTCAAGAACAGGCATCTCTTCATCCTTCATTGGGTGGTCAATCTCAGAGGCGCTGCACGCTTCTCCACTTCCAGATCGGGCTTCCTGCACAGCATCGGCCTGTCTATCTTCCACGATATGTTTCTCAGGTTCAATTTTTTCACTTGATTTCTCGGCAACAGTGTCGTTATCGACAACAGCTGGTTCATTGGTTGTTCCGGAAGTCGCTTTCTTTCGGTCAGTTGTCTGCTTGTTTGCAAGACCACTTGCAGAACTTTTCGAATCACTTTCATTCAGTTTCTTTGCACTTTCAATTTTCTTTTCATCTTTCTCAGATGTCGTTTTCTTCCCCCTCAGGTCAGGTTTGGAGGTGTCACCAGTGTCTTCCTTCTGTGAAGTCTCGGACTGTGCTCGCTGAGCCTGCCGCAAACTGACTCTTCTGACAGGTCTCGTTTCTCTTCTCTCGTCCAACTCGTTCGTTTCTCTCTGTCTCTTCTCTTTTTCTTCCTTCTCTATTTCCTTCTTCTCTTCTGTTTCTCTCCTGTCCTTTTCTTCTTGTTCTCGTTTCTCCTTTTCTTCTGCCTCCTGCCTGCGTTTCTCCTCCTCCTGTTTCCTTGCCTTCGCTTCATTCTCTTTCCTTGCTTTTTCGTCTCTGGCTTTCCTTTCTCTCTCTTCCTTTTCTAGTCTTTCTTTTTCTTCGTTCTCCCTCTTTTCCTTTTCTTCCCTCTCCCTGCTTTCTTTAGCAGCCAAACAAACCACACTTTCTATCATACTTTCAGACTCCTGTTCAACAACTTCATCCGGGATGTCCTTCACGTCTTTTCGATTCTGCTTGTCGACATCACTGCCGGGCGCAGAAGCTGTCTTACCCTTTTTGTCTTGGTCTTCGTTCTGTGCATCTTTTTTCTCATCTTTCTCATTTTCCTTGCCCCCTTCCGCAATTTTCTCAACAGCATCTGCCTCATTCTCTTCGCTGCCTGCTGCTGCAAGCTCATTCAAACTGCTGATGTCGTTCATGATCGAGTCAAATATATTCCCGTCCTGACTGTCCGGATTCACAAGCGACGGCAGAATGTTTGGGCTGTTCGGATAGTTGTCCTCACTCCCTCGTTCCGAGTCTTCTGTGATGGACGCAATAGCGTTCAGCAGTTCCAATGCCGATGGGTCGCTTTCGCTCACGTCGTCTGGGGGGTCTGGGATGCACGTGCGTTCTTGCTTCGCTATTTCCGCTTTTACGTCATCCACCGACATTTGGTTGAGTTCCAATGACGGTGCAGCAGGAGAATCAATGTCACAGGCGTCCACGTCTGTTTCGGTGTCCACACCGCTCAGATTTACCTCTCGCTCTCTGGTGTCACTGTGCTCTGCGCTTCCAGCAGAGGTTGTTACGCCCAATGCGCATTCCACGACTGTGTTCTTGGCACAATCGTGACCGTCGGCAGTCTGTTCAACATCTGCTGACCCCTTTGCATCGGAAGTTCGCTCTTTGTCTTTCACCTGAGCTTCACTCGACGGACAAGTGTTCTTGCTTGTATCAACACGGGGTTCTGCATTGTCAGCAGTGGCATCAGACGATTTGGGAGCCGCTCCGATCTGCACATCTTCTAAATTCGCACCATCCTCTTTGCGGCTGCAATTCGCAGTGACTTTACCATCATCAGCTTTTGCCGGATCTTTGTTGTCGTTCTTCTTACCTGAGGACGAACTGTTGGCTGGTTCCTGTGAGTTTTCTACTTCGTGATGATCAGCGTGTTTCCCTTCCTGCGCTTCTGGTCTTCGAGACATTTCCGACTTCTCTTTCTGGTGACCGTCTTCTGACTGCGCAGCTTCCTCCACCTTCTGTCCCGCTTCACTTTTGGATTCTGAATTCTTCTTGATTTTGTCATCAAACGCCTCAGAGTTGGGCTTCTGACCTGCAGGTTTCTTGGGCGTTGTGACTGGTTCGGCTGACTCTTGAAGAGGTTCTTTTTTGGCAGAACTGGGCATGTCAGAGTCCAGTTGTCCTCCGGACGAGTTCAGTTCACCTGACTTCGTCTGTACGCGTACGGAAGAGAACAGAACTTTCAATGTGGTTGTGGGACGTAACAACGCAAGGGTGTGAAGGAGAAGAGGGTGGCGATTTTGAAACGAAAACACGCTGGTACGAGTATTGTGACTTGTCGTTCAGAGAAGAACAACACAGTCTGCAGTGGGTGATCATCGAATATTACGGAAAACAACCGACAAATGGGCCAACAAGACGAGAACAGAGATGGGCCAGAACAAGTCTTGACCAAAGGGTACTGACCATCGACGTATCACCGGAGATGCCTGACGTGCTGACCATCGCGTCAGGCGCTGACGTTTTGGTGGGACTGTTGAGCGGCACGACTCCCCGGTGGTGGCACCTGGTGTGGCTCTCAATGACCTGAAAACAAACACCAGTAAGCGTAACACGAGCATGCCGTTAGTTTTGTATGGATTGCTGAGGATGACAGCTTCAATGCTGTTGTGATTAGAAAGGTTGTACAGCTGTACAGATGTAAACCACCACGTACCTTCTGAGTGTCGTGGCTGTAGGTGCACACCTCGCACGTGTAGAGCCCTTTGTACTCGTGCTGCTTCTCGTGCCCGCTCAGGCGCCGCGCGTCCTTCGCCACGAACAGGCAGTGCGCGCATTTGAGCAGCGTCTGCTTCCGCGTCTCCATGGCAAAAGGTGCCTGACGGTTGAAAGAAACGAAAAGGGCTGCACTCGAATTTATTTGGTAACATTTGACAGAAAGTTGTTGGAACCAACCGCGACTTGTCAAGGTATGTGTGGGTTTTCTGATCTCAGTTTCCCGGGGTAAACGCGTTCTGGGGAGAGAAAAAGTGCTTGCCACGTTCTTCGAAGCGCCGGCCACAAAAAAAGTCACTTCTTGTCAACTGGCTCACAGAAATTTCAGTTGGCGGTGCGAACAAGAATTTGTGATAACTTTTCTCCCACTTTCAAAACGTTAGCACTTGTGAACAGTTGGGTTCTGTGAGTGCTCTCCACATCCTTGGCGCGTTGCATTTGACTGGTCGCCACCTTTGGCCGAAAACTTTTGCGGCCGTGCGCGCTCTGGCAGATGCAGGGGAGGGGTGCGTTACAACACGGCAAAATGGTTTTTTCTTTAGTTTCAACAAATATGCCAACAACGCGGTACTCTCCGTCCCAGGTTGGCGATCGTTTGACTGAAGAAACGCATTGGCAGTCGTGTGGAAACATGAAAGCAAGCTTCCCACACAGGGCAAAGTCAAACCCGGCAGAACAAACTTTTCGGTGTGTTGACTTGACATCTCCCCCAAACATGAAATTAGATTGCATGGCCCTGCAACATGTTGGGGCGGACGGACTCATGGCTTGACTGGGATGACGCCGGGAGAGCGTGCAGTGTAGTGATATCACAAACACACTGGTTGGTATCTCAGGAGAGACTGTCCCCGAGGGCGGGAACCTCTGTATTTATTATGTACACAGTGGTGCCATCTGGAGGTGGTGGTTCAAATTTCACAGCTGGTGTGTCACACCACACTCCTCCCCCACCAGGGGGCATTGGCCTCTACAGATAATTTTAAATATTCTGAATATTTTTACAATAATTAATTGTATACATTAGACAGGGAATAGATGTATAATATCAAAATTCTGCTATTTTGCTGGTAATTACCTAGCATTCCTCCCCCCCAGGGGCTGATCACATGACCCTTCAAGGTTTTCCCTCTCTCTTTGACTGTCATGGCGGCCAACCCAGGATGTGTTCAGCAGGCAATTACCCCGGAAGAGATTGATCTGCTCTCATTTCTTTCTCAAAATGTTGTCAGGAAGCTTGAGGTGGAGGCTACTGCCCAGGGGCTGGCTAAGACCCACCCCTGGGTGCTGAGAGCTGTGATTCAACACTTTAATTTGGGCCCTGCGTCCAATCGAAATTTCAACAGGCTTGTCTGGTGAATTGCCCATGGGCAACAGTAGGTAAGTGGTTCGCAAGTCACTCCACAATGAGCCCAGAATCTCCCAAGTTGAGTTGCCTGAGTAACCCATGCGGGGGGGGGGGAACTCAATTTGGCCAAGTTTATAGTTGCCCACAGGGGGGAGAAAGTCAACTTGGAGAAAATGATCAGGAGGTGATACTGAACATTGTGGCGTCATTACCTCAAAGTTTGAGTCTCCCATCCCGCCAGGCACCTCAACTGCGCGGACAAGACGTATACCAATGGGATTGCGATGAGCCCGCGGTAAAGACGCCTGTCGGTGAACTGCGGGCTTTAAAAGCCTGCGGAAGCTATGTCAGAACACGGGAGCTATGTCCGGGGCTGAAAGCTAACTTGGATGGTATGTCAAAGCCTGGGAGCCATACATACCTGTCACAACTTGGGGGTTATGTCAAAGCCAAGGAGCAATGTCAAAGTATGGTGAGCTGGAATGGAAATTGGGAGCTGTGTCGCTGGGGGGGGGGGGGGGCTGTCAGAAACTGGGAGCCATGCCAAAAACGTAACCTGGGAGCTTCATCGGAAATTGGGAGTTGTGTCGTACCTGTGTCAAAGGAAACTGCTGTCCCACAAAAAAGTCTGAGACTGAGCTCCCGGGCCCAAATTGGCATTTTTGGCAGGCTTCCGAAGCACCGGAAAGTTACTCAAGACAGTGGAAATGAATTTTGGAGAGGCGGGCGGCACACATTGAACTTTGTTTCATGGGTCGGGCCTCCACTCCAAGCCCTTCTGAATCCGCTCCTGAACGAATACACACTAAACATCGGTCCAAACAGTGTCCCAACAGAAAACACAATCAAGTTTATCTCGGTGACAGCTCATGATCTGACTGGTGACTTTCAAAGCTCACGGTTGTGTCACCTGTTCTAGCAGCATCCTCACACCAACATCTACGGCACACAACGTTTTCTTCGTAACTCTTGATTTTCATTGATCAAATCACCGGTATTACCTGAGTTATCGTCTGTGCAGCAAATTTACTGCAACTTCTACACAATCCAGACTGACCTTCCTTCTGCTACGGGGACCAGGCGAAGCGCTGCGCCACCTGACGCGAGTTGCGAAAAAAATCATCCTGCTAGACGTGGGAAACAGCAGGAAATATTGCGTTGTGTTCATCGCAGGCCAGATTGTGAACAAAAATAATTCCCCAGAACACGTTTCGTGAATGAGGTGAGGTTTCTTTGCCGTAAAGTCAAATTTGGAGGCACGTTTTACGAGGTTCTGTAATATCGCCCACACAACACTGTGGTCGTATACATCCATGAGCAGAATCTAGATCTGGATCTATTGTGTCTTGTCCAACTTGAAAGAATAACATTTGAACATTTGAATTTTCCAGATCTTGATCAAAGCTTTGCTGTTCAACAGCGTTCTTGTCCGATCAAATTGAGCTGTTTTGCCTGGTTTCCCCGACTCGTAGTGTTACTTGGTCTCGTGTGAAATAGATCGAGGGTGCAACACGCCATGGCCTCTGGTTAGTGTCCGCAGATCATTTGTCTGAAACTTGTTCAACATCAACACTCAGTTTTTGAGCGCACGATTGGCATCGCGCATTTCATGGAATTGATCTGGGATTCTGTCTGATGTGATGCTGAACCCCTCCTTCCAGCAGGGCTGTGCGCGTCGCAGCGCGTGCCTGTGTTCCTGTTCCAACAAACCTTGAAACCTTTGTGGAGTGACATGGGTTGTACTCACCTAAGAATCCTGTGCCAGGCGCCAGACCAACCTGTTGAAAATGTTATGGGGCAGCGGCCCCAGGCTAAAGTATGCGACCACGGCT
>JAAUXT010063321.1_pt1 | contig 41309 bp, 43 predicted proteins | sample 7278171 | NCBI WGS metagenome assembly JAAUXT01 (sample SAMN14350112, study PRJNA611818) | marine sediment metagenome | isolation source: surface marine sediment (1.8m) | place: French Polynesia: Moorea | collected 2018-08
CAGACACACACACACACACACACACACACGGACACGCACGGACACACACACACACACACGGACACGCACGGACACACACATACACACACACAGACATGCATGGACACACACACACACACACACACACACACACACGGACACGCACGGACACACACAGACACACACACACACGGACACGCACGCACACACACACACACACGGACACACACACACACACACACACACGGACACGCACGGACACACACGCACACCACCACCACCACCACCACCACCACCACCACCACCCGCGGTGCCAAATTTTCGTCTGTCTGGGACATTTTTTCTGGAAAGAACCTTCAGCGGGTTGACCTGACCACACAGGCGTCTGCAGATGCGGTTCATGACCCAAGCGATCGAGTTTATCATTGAAAGATTATGGTTTCTTTGAAAGCTTTTGGAACCAAGATATAAACACAGATCAGTTGATCAAAACAATGTCAAGCCGACAGATTTCCAGATCCTAACTGCAGCTTGATGGCGAAGAATCGCATGAATCGCGAAAGGTGTCGGTGGCAGACTCCGCGTGAGTAGCGCGAATCAGCACATCTGAAGCGGTTTCTGAGTGGACTTCAATTGTGTTCTGATTTTCCCACAAAATTTCGGGAAAACTTTTCTTCAACAAGCTGGAAGGAAACACGAGTGAGATCGTACCACTTATCGTGTTGTGTCAGATTTGACGCGCATGGGGTCTTGCGCCTATTCCAAAGAACTTGACCCGATTCCAGCACCTGCTGACAAAGGAACAGGTCGCCTGCTGAGAACGTCTTCACCTGTCCTCCACTTATCTCGGAACAATTTCTTCAGACTTAGTTCTCGGAAAACCACTGCTCCAATGCTCTTCTGTCTTTCAATTGCAGTTTCACACTTTGCAACAAAATAGAAAAATCTGGCTACTTTTTCAGCGATTCCTGAGGCAAGCGGTTCACGAACAGGAGTTCAAAGTCAACATGTGACATCGTCACTGCTACTCTTTTTTCAGACTAATTAGCCACTCAGCAGTGGTAATTTGCAAGTAAATGAGACTTCATTTGCCTTTCAAATTTGTATGTTATTGAGGCAACGGCAAACAATGCACATCTGGGAGGAAACTCACTGCAAAGAACATGGAAGAAAAACTTTGTGGTAGCGGCTATGTAGAGTGTGGCTTTATTTTCCCAAAAGAAACGCTTTCATCCACAAGGTCCTTTTTGCCAAAGTTCCGAAACCCAACGACGGTCACCAGTCACTTGTATTTCAAACTGCTGTGACACACACGCACACGAGCACACACACATGAGCACACGTGGATACACCTGCACACACGCGAACAAGTGCACCATGGACCTCGCTCGTACCTGGTGGAAACAGTGCAGGAAGTCGATCGTCCAGTCGAGAGCAATACTTCCAAAACTTGAACCCACCGTTGGCGTGAGATCTAAATCCACATTTATGACGTGAATTTTCTCTTCTCAAGAAGTTTTTCTCTTTCGCTCACCTCGTGACTGCAGCAGCATGATCAGTCCAGTGATGAATGGCAGTAAACTGCAGGGCTTTGCAAGGTAGAGAGCTCTGCACAACGTTTGGTGTGTGCTCCATCAGAATTTATGTTGTGTGTGAGTACGCACGGCTGCTGACAAGCCTCACGTGCATTGCATGATTGCTGCAATGTGGTCTGGATCAACCTTCATATCATCTCCGGCAAATTATTCCCGAAATGGTGTCAAAGTAACTCACCAGTCCAATGAATGACGAAAATCCGAGAATAGTCCGTGCACCTCCCAATCCTCACTCGTAGACACGTGCAACTGTGGATGTAGATCCCACTTCAACAGTAAATTCTCGTTTTGCCCGACTGCAGGCTTGAGGAAAGCTCTCTAGATTTCAGATATTCAAGTGTCTGGACCACAGCCTGCGTCCGCTCACACTTCCCATTGATCTCACAATTTTCGTGCTCATTCCCTGCGTGTGTGGAAGTGAGTGATGCACTTTGCATTTGGAGCGGCTCAAGCAAATTGGGTCGTTTCGGGCCGGCCTCATCCCGCGAAGCAGTGGGAGGGGCGCTGCGTCCCGTCCAACTTCGAAGAAACAAGTTCCTTCAAGTTTTCCTCCAGTCCCTTTTCATCACAAGCACGTCACATCAATGGTTGGACTTTCATTCGGAGAAACACAACTTTCAAAGGTTTCTGAGGTTGGAAACAAGTTTGAGGGCCCTGGCGCATCCCTCAGTGGTGTTGAGTTCGACCACTCATTCATTCACTCGCAGATCTTTTTGTGCACACATTTCTGAAAAACCTGAAAGTGGCGAAGCACACTTCAAGATTCGAGAGGAAAAGCTGGACTCACCATCTGTGTGGAGTTACGCGGCTTCGTATTGATGTCCTGAACCTTCTGATTCGCTGCAAAATAGAAAAGTGACCCCATTAATAACTTGGTAAATGGGTTGCCATGGTGACGAGACTCCCAGCTGACTAATGATGAAATGTAATTACTTGATCGCCAAGTCGGACTATTGCCTGAGGATTCTAATGCCGGATCGATAGCTTTCCGCTGTAATCCAGTATTGTTTTCTTGCGAGGTGCCTGCACCGGCATAAATAATTTGCATTCTTGCACGCATGTAAAGGAAATAGATTTACACTTTGATTTGTTCGCGCACATTCTTGAGATCCAAATGCAACAAACTTCAAGAGCACAAATGTTTTCCTCGTCCTGTTCGTGCAAAACTGACGTGTTTTCATGATCTTCTCAAATGCACCTTGTGGCCACAGGTGGAGTGGATCCACAACTGGAGGCGATCATTTTGCAGCCTGACCAGTGAGCAAACGTTGCTCGAATCCCCGTGTCAACAGTTCTCATTACTCTGCCTATATTGACCAGATGATTAATGGTGCAATGGTCAGGTTTAAGTCCGACTGCATTCGGTGAGTCAAACAAAACATCAGCTGCAGGGAGACGAGAGCATTTGTGAAGCACTTTGCAGTCCATCTTGGTGAATTTGATGAGAAGACGAGCTGACAAAGCTCGTCAGTAACAATGACTTTGTGAAACCTTTACTCCCGATCAATTTTCGTCAGAGGAACAAGTTGGGAAGAAAGCCACACAGTTGACAAACTGTCACACCCAGTGGAGGCGTCATTTTAAAGGCCACTAAAAGTTTGAGCTCTTGTCAGGAGGTAGTGATCCTCGTTTTCAATATGTTTCCCCAAAAGGACAAATTTGTCAACTTGAAGCTGTCACGAGCTTTGTTTTATGTGCGCTGGAATGCTGCTTTATTGCAGTCTGCACTTTCAGACTTGCTGCCCTCCCTCGTGCATTTTTCCTGCTGCATTTGGCAAATTAAGTTGAATGCAAATTGAAATTGAACATGTTTGAAGACCTGCATGAATGATAAATTTCCTCCCCATGCTTCTGCGTGCCAGTACTTTGGGATTAACGATGTTGTTGCGTGTGCGCAGACCCAAAGTTCACCAAACTCATCCAGCATCAGTTTTGCAACGGAGACTCGTCCGAATCCGAATTTTAAATTCACCGTCCGAATCCGAATTCACGGCTTCAAGGAGCGCTGCATTTGCGTCCAGTTTCAGTGATTCAACTGGACATACGCCTCATTCCGCATTCTCGTGTAACAACCTTTGACCTTCGGCAACCTCAGAAGAGGCTGCAATGTTTTGACAGAACATAAACTCATATTATATCCCTCATCTCGTTTCCATCTGGTTTTCTGCACACACGACCAGGTAATAAATATTATGTGGTTCAGATGGACAACAACAGATGCATGAAAGGCCCGCCTCCAGCAGGAAGAATGCTGCAATGTGGAGAGAGTCTGAACACAGCGACAAGACCAACACCAAAGTAGCCTTTTCCCTGCCAGCGACAAAACTGATTGCTTTGTTGAAAACTGCAACTGGACGAGAAAATTCGCTGCAATCCTTGGGGGGCTCTTGATCCACCAATATTTTCAACGGGAAACAGTACCGCATGTCTCATGGTGTTGTACAAAAGCAAAAAGATTCAGCGACTGTCATTGGCGATGAGGCTCTTGATAATTTGTCCGCAAATTTCAGGCCAAGTTGGATGACAAGGTGCAACATTTGTCAAGTGTTTAGTGTTGGACCTTTTATGAGCATTACCATGGAAACGTAATGACATGGGCAAAGTTTGCTGGGTGTTTCGTATGCTACATGCAACTGAAAATGAGCCGTTTGGACCTCCAAATTTCAAAACTCACTTTTCCTGGGCCCATGCATTGGACCCTACGCTGTCCTCTGAATCACGTGGCAGATGTGTGCTTTGAAACCAATTTCTTCGAACCGACAAAGCAGCTTGCGGTTCAAAAACTAACATGCTCTGCAAGAAAGTGCGTGAGAAGTATGGTATTCTTCGTTGACAGCAGAGGGCAGCATCCTCCGCGAACTGAGGCCGTTGTGCTGAACAGCTTGGAAATTCTGTGTGGAACGGTCCAGCTTCAGTTCTATTCCGAGTGAAGTTCAAATTCTTGAATCTGACTAGGGAAAAAATTTTCCAGGATTTCACAAAACGAAGGCCCCGGACTACCTTGTACCCACATCAGGAAGCCATGGCAGATTCTGTCTGTTCAAAGCCTCTGGCTTCATCAAGGCAAACAATTTCCTCAGCCCTCGTACAAAGTCAGTTCAACAGAACCATTGCTTCAGCTTCCACGCAAGTCAGTTGGGTGGTGCTGTTGTGCAAAAACCAAAGATCTCCATCATTTGACTGTGATCGGAGAAGTATGTGCGATGTGTTCATTCCTCTGCTGGCTTCGTACCATGCAATTACCAACGCAAACACAGGTCTGATTTTTCTGCTAGAAATCGTATTATTTCCGAGAAGCATCTCATCACATCGCTTATTGTCACAGCTTCTTCCTTTACCGGAGGCACTTAAAGCCCCTCTTAGAGCCACAATGCGAGCGTCTCTCCCTCTTTTAATAGACTTTAAGCTGGCGAGGAAGATCAATCATCCCCTCCATTACTCAGTCTCTCAAGCCTATCATTTGAATACGTGGAGCGCACTGACCACTCTAATCAAGCACGCACCAACCACTGTTATTCAAACGCATTTCTCCAATTGATTTACGAAGGTCACTTGCCCAGTGTGAAGGGCCAATCATTATGCATAACATTCTGCAACTAATAAGAACCTTGACGGTCCTTGTAAGTATGTTCGAGGACACAAATGATGCTTGTGATTAATAGGCGCTTCCTGCAAACAAGGCACCCGCCCGCCCTTTGAAATAACAACCCTCGTTCATTTGCCGAGCTGTAACTTACTGCTGTCCTGGAATGCAGAGCGAAGCTGCTTCAAGTTTAAGAGTTCCGTCTTAATTATTTTCCCGGCTAATTTTCTGCAGGTTTGCTTTAGTTTGAAAGGTCTCCGAACAATATTTCTTACGTCCCTTCTCAAAACAGTGATTTTGAGAGCACTCCGATTGGTGTTTTTCTTTCAGTTGTTCTTCCGTTTGATCTGGTTTGATGTCAGTCAAGTTTCTAACTGTATGATTACACGCAAAAACACTTCTGCGCAAATAGACCGTGTTGTGTTGTTTCAATGCTTCGGGTTTTGTGTTCCATACCAAATTTACTCAATGAAACAGCTGAATGTAGATCAATATATTTCATCAGATCCCCTTTCACATCTTGTTTTCTTTAATTTGTCAGGACTTTCCGATTGTTTGTGATGCTCGTACGCTTCTGCATCGATTGACATATTTCCTGACAGAACAGCGCAGTGAGCTGTTCCATTGGACAAGTTTCGCACAACAATCTGACGACTTTCAATTGGCTCAAATTGTGCATTTTAGCATTTTGCCAACAGGAGCTTGAGAGAGGCGTTTGTCATTTTCAGGTGTGGGGTCGTGGTACGAGAATTCTCAGACACTGAAAAACCGGTGAAGCTTGACACAGGGAACCCTACTCACTGACAGCCTCGATGACGTCTGCGAGGAGGACTCCATCGCAGATGTCCGCCTGCAGGTCTGTGATGTAGCGCTTGTGACGGGACTTCTCCAGGTAGTGGTTCGCCCAGTCGGTGTAGATCTGAAACGACATGAGTGCTCGCATAAGAGAAATTTCACACATCTCTGTTCCATTCGCTCAACTGCTATTTGCCAGTCAGTTGTGTCTGTCAAGTTCAAAAGTTGCGCGTGATGAGACAACAGTTCGTGCGTGTGGGTGTGCGCGCAAAAACGTCGCCGATGGGAAAGCATGATCTTGGTCGAGTGCATCAAGACCTGCGGAATCAAGAGAAAATGACAGGTCAGTGATTTGCGGCTGCTTGCTTCTGTCGGAGTGGTCATCTGCCTGCGACAGCTGATGCTCGACATGCGACCACGAGGGAAGCAGATCCCACAACCCAATCCCCTGCACCGCTCTCGGGAACACAACAGATGTCTTTCGTCAATTGCTCATTCCATTCTTTTATTTCCCAGGGCACGATCAAGAACCGCTCGAGATTCTGATATCAAAGACTTTTGTCATTCGTGTGAAGGCAGAACATTCCTTTGCTGAAACACAAGCCACGAAGTCGGTCTGAAGGAAGGGAAAGAATGGAAACGCCAACATGTTCGGGAAGTGACACAGCTTCAAACACTGCATCGTCACGAAGGAAAGAAACCCAACGCCATCACTATCAGGTCTTCCTTTGTCGTGTTTATTCCCGCTCCCCTCGAACACACTGTTTGAGGCTTTCTCACAAAAACAAACTTTTGAAACAAAATTTCCCGTGCTTTGCAGGTGACGGCAGATTCTTCCAATGCAAAGCTCCTGGTCCTCGGAAAGTATTTAATTTCATGGGGGACCATTACCAAACTCAAAAAGGCAACAGCCATCAACAGGCAATTTGATTTGAGCTTCGGGTACATCCAAGCTGAGAGAGTAAGGCACCAATAGCATCCTTTTGAGGACAAAATCTGGTAATGAGAAAAACAAAGCCACACAGAATACAGAGGGCAACATTTGACACGACCAATGCGTCTTCAAAGCACAAAAGGCCCCCTTTTCAGAAAGCTGGAGACAACAACAGCATGATCTCTGGTCACAAAAACAATGCTTATTGCTCTTGGGGCCCTCGTATTGCCCTGGAGAGACAAACACAGAAACTAGCAGCTGCTGAGACACATGTACCAAACGGTAATGGTGTCAGCATTGGAAAACATCATCATCAGTCGGAAGGAATGCTTCTCTCCGGAACTCCGGAACGCACAGGCAAAGGTGACACCCAGTACACAGGTTCCTGCAAGAAAGTCCTTGTTCAACCTCCACGCAAAGTTTTGGCATCAATACATCAAAGCTGCGCTCCAAACAATTGCTGCCACAGATCAAATATTAGGAAAGCTGTTGCTGTCACATATTTGCACAACTTGAATGAAGAATTGTGTCGTCAGACCTGAGTTTTGCACGGAGAAAAGCAGCTTAACACACAAGATGAGACGAGAAGTTTTCGTGAGTGCTTTTGAAGCACGAGTTGCATTTGTGCGAGCGTACACATCAGCTGCAAAAGGTGTGACACTGGGAGTTGTGACGAAGCAACCGAATCAAAGGTTTCTATCCGCCTGAGTACAAACTTCAGTTGCAGAAACTTTTGGACAAAGACTCATCCAATGCAATTGGGACTCAGCCAAATATAGAAACAAAACAATCCAACACCGTTCAAACTTCCGAATTGCAATCGGAGAAATTCAATTAGGTGGTCAGTGAAAAATGGTCAAGCGGAAAGAACGATGGACGTGCAGCGAGCAAACCGGATCTGCAGTCGATCTCCAGTGGCCAGTGGGGCTCACCGTCCCATCTGGGAATCAGAGGCCTTGACATTGGGCCCGAAAAGTGACCTCTGCGTCGGATCGAATTCAGTTGCGCACATCGTCCAATTTGCAGTGTTCAGGTCAATTTTCTGAGGGTAAATCACACAATCGTGACTTGGGGTGATTTGTTCTTGCAGCTGAAGCTGTTACGTCTACACACCACAGTTGGTTCAGTGCGAGTTTTTGGTGAACCAGTGCGAGTTTTTGGTGAACCATTATCTAGAGTCGCAGATGGTAGAACGTGTCTAAATATGGCAAGCAGCGATAAAATCTTGGCTTGTGAAAGCATCACCCATCAATGTCGGCTTCGAGCAACGATATCGTGATCCCTAGATGGATTGGTTTGAAAAGTTCCACTTTGCTTCCGTATCAGTGGCGCTACTTTGGCTCACAGACCATCAGAAAATTTTCGCCAGAGAATGAGAAACGACAGATCCAGCAGACTGTGCAGCAAGATGTTTCTGAAAATCTTCAGCAGAACACCAATTTTGCACAAAAAAATTCTTCAGAATAAATCGAAATGACCTCAACTAGGCAATCAACTTGATGAAGGTATCGTGTTTTTAAACATGCAGTTGTAGGAATGGAGTATTACTTTTCAAGTACCTATTTCCAATCATCAAAACATAAATATAGTTTATGGTCTTCCTTTTCTTTGATTCTGACAACTGCAGTTTCTGTGCTGCATATAAAGTGTACATTAGTGGGTAAAGCGTGAATAAAATATCAATTTATTTTGGGTTGCTCATTTCCAACAAGTGAATGGAACAACGTAAAATGTACATTGCATCAGAAGTTCAAAAGGATTTTTTTCAGAACTCACGTTCTGATCGATTGAAATATGGAAGTTCACGCCAGATGATGAACTGGTTGGTGCAACCAACTGTGCAACTGGTGGAAGATCTGCCTCCACTTGGCTCCGCTCACCGTATTTTCCTTGGACTCTACACAAACGTGAAGGCAATGTGATCCTGCGTCAATTTGGAATGATTTTGAAATCCAAGAATTCTGTCAGGTGACAACACTGTGGTCACGACATTCTGTGCGAATTGGATTCCTGTTGTGTCAATGTACGCAGCATGCAGGTCGGCTTCGAATCTCGTTCCTTTGAAGAAGCGACAAAAAATCACGCACGTACAGCCGGCGAAAGAAAAGAACAAGATGTTGTTACATTTGAAGGATCAATGCAAATTACATCACTCTTTGTCCTCAGAAAATTAGATCAGTGCATTTTGTGTCTTTCTGGCTAAATTTACGCAAGTTCCTACAGTCTGTTGCACCAGTAATGCAGACTCAAGCTTGAGAACAGACCCGACGGGCTGAATGGCAAGTGACGTGAATGCTTAACATCAGAACCATTTTCCACGCGGAAGTCTGCGAGCGTGTACTGGTGGTGCAGGCATAGCTGTGCAAACTCTCCGTCGCAAGACGAACCAATCTGCCCGGTCTCCCAAGGTGCCACACTCCTCCGAATTGACCGACTCTGCGGATTGGTTGCGTCTCCTCAAAAACTGATTGCCTGAAACCAACCAGCGCATATCAGCCATCTCCTAACATGACTACCAGACACAGACTTTTGCCCTCTTGAGCCAGAAGGCTTTTGCGGACAGACCCGGGAGCTCAGTCCGAGATAACCTTCGGATCCGTGGCGCGCTCGCAAGGTTTCACGGCGCTGTTTCTGAGACAGCGGGCTGCCGTGGTGCGTCGTCTTTCTTTTTCTTGCCAGGAGAATATTATGTCAAAAACATTGTCAGCTTCGGCATGAAAGCCCCGTCGATGCACTTAGCAAATCAACAAGTCAGTTTTATTTTCCCCTTGAAGTGCTCAAAATATTCCCTTTCTGTCAATGTCAATTTGTTCAGATGGAATCATGGTGCACTGAATACTTGCCCAAGTATTGCTCGTTTTGCTTCACAAGTCACCAAAATTCCACGTTGTCTGATATTAAGAGGCAATCATCGTTGGTAACATATCGCTCCCAGGGGCGCCGACCAATGATCTTGTACTTATCTCACATAATTCCCGAGCGATCCATTTATGGCCATTTGGGGAACAACTTGTCAGGGGGATACATCGGATTGAAGAAAAACGCGGCAAATGGTGGAACCAGGCACCACCGCGAGGGCCTCCGACACACAATGAACAGTTTGACTGAATAGTGAGAGAGCACTGAACACGAACGCTTTTGTTCTTTGATCAACAGAGATGTCCAAGCAACGTCAGATCCTTCAGTTTCATCTTGTTCAGCAGGTGCGTGGTTGTGAATTATTTTGACCAAACTGCAGACAGTAGTCACGTTGTACGCAGAGCAGTTATTCCCTGGGCGGCTGATTTGTCACAATCTTTGGATATTATGATCGCTCATGTTTGGGCAGGTGTTTACACAATCAACAAGAACCAGGCCACCCTGCGTAATCTACTGTCGCTACTGGCTCCATAAAACAGGACTTGAACAATGTGTGCCTTCAGCAGGTGACTTATGAAGCTGGCAATTAGCTTCAATCTAATCTTTATTGCCTGCACTCGGCATGCAGAGATGCTGAGTGAGACGAATTCGGATGAAGGCGAGACACGTCCAGGGATACTTTGAGAGAATTCCAGTTCAAAATGGTCTGATGGTGTCACTGCAAAACTGAATGTCACAGCATTCTCTTGGAGTTTACAACTGCGATCAGTCGAAGAAAGTTTACCAGACGCAGAAGCAGCTGGCCAAAAGTAATGCAAACTGACGGAATGTGACTCAAAAATTGTCGTCAAGCTCTCCAAAAAGAATTCGAATTTCAGTGTTGCGCATCTTGCAAAGGCTCGTTCAAAGGAGGGCAAAAATGAATTTCAAATCTTTTTTCAATTCTTTTCGCTGAGTAATTTACAACGATTAGTCACTTGAGCCTGAGAGGCCGTTATTACCCGGCTGCGCGGAACTTGACCCAATTACCTTGGGGAACCGAGTAAACGTCCATAAATTTTGGACAAACATGAATAAAATATGAGCAATGATAACATCAACACCTTCGCAGCAACTTATAATTCTGCAAACTGTCACGGAGAACAAAGGCAGTTGCAGAGAAATCAGTCCACCCCATTCCTCGTTGCCTGACCGCGAGATCGAGCGAAAAGCGCGCACGCTTTTGTCGGGTTCAGGAATGTTTCGTGCGTTGGACTTCACAATCAAGCCCGAACAATTTTCTCAAAATTATCATTGACAATTTTTTGCAATAATTTTGCATCGATTTTGTTCTTTTTTCTTTTGACATCCAAACCAATTGTGAAAAATGTTGAGAGCAGAGACAAGCACGACACGCTTACCTTCACTTTGAATCTGTCGTTGAACACGCTGTGCAATTCCCCCATGTTGTGTAAAGCCCTGTGCCACATTTTGTAGCGAAGCATTGCCTTGCCTTTGTGGTGCAGTTGCTTTATATATGTCCAAATGTACGAGCGTTTGAACAGAGCACAAGGAAGCCTTTGCTTGCAAATTGTAATGTGACACAGATCAATGCCAGACACTGGTCTCCGAGTGGTCGGATTCAATGCCCAAGCCAAACCCCCAGGAGATTCCACTGAAAACCTTGTCCTGCAGCCACAAATGCGGAAAGTAGCACTCTCCGCAACAGAAAAAGCCGACAAAGTTTTGATATGAACAATCTCACAAGTGGCTGTGGAGCGGGAGATACGAAGCTGTTGAAGCTGCTGTTTTGACACGCAGCTCCCACTGCAGAACAAAAGTCGATGCTGGAGACGACCGAATGTCGGGAACACGTCTCTTTTGATGGCAGATTTGTTGCTTTTGTCCATTCATTACAGATAGGGTCATCCCTGGACGATTTTGACCAAGATTTCGACTCCAAAAGCTCCAGTGTTTCTGAAGAAGTGTGTTTTGAACGCGGAGTCGCAGACAAAAACTTTTGAACCCCAGTATAAAATTCGGGAACTTTGTTGATGAGAGCCCTGACTTTCCTGACTTTCACACAAACAATTTGTGTTTCTTGTCCAGTTTCAGGGCGCGACAAAAATTGCAAACTGGGTCACGTCCAGAACTGCGCAGTTCACTGGGTCAATCCATGGGTCGCACCAGCTCCGAGCAAAGTGCAAGCGCAACGCTCTGCAACCCCACACATCCTGCAGGGCTGGTTTGATCGTAACAGGTTCTGACAATATTGGAATATTGGATTAAACGGCTTAATCATCCTGGTCAATTGGGAAAATAAAGTGAGACTTTATGCTGCTTCAGGATCAACAACGACAGTAATTTGAATTTCAAATACTATAAATTTCCCTTTTCGCGTGCGCCTCATGAGGCCTTTGAGCGAATTCAGGGATTCACAGAAAAGGATCATTTGTCGGTTTTTCAAAACGCGCGCATCAGCAGCGCACAGATAAGCGGGAGACGCCGAAACTGAAGCGCGCGACGGAAATGAGTCGCCGAAACGCGATATCAGTGTCCGCTGCCGGTCAACACGAGTCATGAAACTTTGATAAAGTGTCATTTGAGCAACAGTTTGGGATGATTGCAGCAGAAGCACGGCGCATGCCTATGAATCTCCATTCATGAAAATCAACAGTCGAGATTGAACAATCCTGTGAGTCAGGCGAGTGTCTGGGACCGTAAATTTGAGAAACGAAGAACAACAGAAGTAATTCTTCCCCTAATTGGAAAATATAGCCAACGCTGCGTCGCAGGTGATGGTTGTATTTCTGCATAATACATATTTATGGTGCAAGGAACAACCGTTTGCTCCTCGCGGAAAACAATAAATTTTGGGTTCTTCCGGAAATTCGTCAATTTTGCAGAAACCTTCACAGGACGCTGAAAAGGCTGACACAACGAGCAGATGAGAGACAGAGATAGAGAGAGAGAGAGAGAGAGAGAGAGAGAGAGAGAGAGCGAGAGAGCGTCATGGCGATGCTGCCATCTGCACGAAGCAGCGTCAGAAGGAGAAGCTGCTTGGAGACTCGTCAAATCACAAACGATCAAGTTACAGACTTCAAAAGAACAACTGTTCTCTCCATCAAAGTGGCACTGAACCCAATGATTATGCACTAAATTGAAGATTAACCTTTCACCTGAGCGAAGTGCAAAAAGGTTTGAGGCAGCTTCGGTGTCAACGTATTTTCCTTCAGACTTGTTTGTCTGACAACAGACCGAATCTGCATCTGAATTGGCATTCACAGACAAGAAATAGCAACAGCTGTGAGATATCAAAAGTTGCACTCACAGGTCCTCCCTCCATCAGTAGACCAGATGACTTTATTTGAGATCACAGCGTGAAAAAGCGTCTGACAAGACAGCCACCTGGGAGGTTGGGATTTAGTTTTTTGAGACCGAGTTACACAGAACCAACTGGAGGGAAGAATGGCAAGACAAGAAGACAACGACACACAAAATTAGACAGCAACGTGGCTCAACATCAGTTATTTCCCACTGTCAGAAGAAACAAGAAATTTCTCTTACATGTACCTGCGTGTGAGCCTCCATGCGAAGGTGAGGTACGAGTCCAATACAAAAGACAAACCACCTGAACTGACTCGGTGGCCACAAGAAAGTGGAAATCGTTTGCTAGTTGCGCTGCATCTGACATTTGGCCTGGGTAGTTGGCATTCTGACTGAAATTAGCAACAGTAATGAAGGCTCCTTTCAGCCTGTGTCTGTGGTTCCCTCCAGTATCTCCTGCTCGGGTTCGACCGATTTAGCTGCGTGGCATTTTCACTCACGCAAACTGTGAAAAACTATGAGACGCGTAAAACGTGGGGATGCCACAAATGCAAACTATTTCTGACATGGGTCACTTGTTGAAAGAGTGGTCACAAAAGAACCACGGTCCAGAAGCTGCTGACCTCTGCAGTAACGGGAGCTGTTCGGTGGTCAAGCTCTATTCACAACTGGCAGCTTCACTCGTGCAGACGAAGGACTGGGACAACCAACAAGACAAGCGGAACTGTGCTGGCTCCAAAGAACTTGAAAGTTCGTCGAAACAGTAAACAGCACATGCGTGTCCTCATTGGAACAAGCGTTCAATTCTGCAGTGGAATTGGCAACTGAACCTGAAGTATCCAGCTGGCCTGACTGAAACGAACCACCACGCCAAAAGTCAAGTCTGACGGAAAGCTTCTCCACGCAGTCTACTCACAGTCTGGTCATTCGCCAACCTGATCTTCATTCCGACAGCCTCTTGTTATCCATCAAATTCGCCAAGTTAATCCAATCGCCTGCTGAAAGTTGCGAGCTTCAGTCTGACTCCATGATGAATCCTGCCTCAGAGAACAAAGAGCAGCCTCCTTGTTCTGCAAGTGTACATGCACCTGACCTTCAGTTCCAAATGTATGTTGTCGGTGCGATGACGGAGGCCTTTGGAATGAAGTTGCGGGCACGAGTAGATCTCGTCGCGCGGAGAAATCCTTCCTTGTTGAGTTAACCTTTTGTGTGCGCGATTTCTTTGTTGGCAGACCACAGCTTTGACAGAGTCAACAGAATCAACAAAATTCTGGCACAAATCGTAACTTCTCATCAATTTGAAACAACATGTGGAAACACGAAGATCTTTAAGTTGGTGACAATGTGATTAGCACATCTCCGTGCACTTTGCTGCACTGACTGGGAACAGCAAGGCGACTCCGGTTTCACGTTTTGAGTGGCACTGTCAAGCTGCGGTGAGATTTCCAGTGAGGAATGACTGTGAATGATACTTTTTGCGATAATGAAGCAGTGAAGCTGTGAGAATGTAACACTTTCCTGACTTAGAATTCTCTCTTTTTGATGAATGAAACATTTCGACTGCTTTTGGTGTGCCGATCTGGTGAATACAGATGCAGAGGAATATTTACTGTTCCACTTGCACTAAGGACCTTGTCTATCTTCTCCCAGTGCACGTACATTCAAGGCTACGTTGCTCACAATCGTATTCGACAAAAACAATTCGAGTCGATTGCGTCCGCAACAGTTGAGGCAATTGAGCTCAACAGGATTTCAGCTTCAACAGTTTGCAGCAAGAGTTCTAAATTGTTGGATGTCTGGATGTCTGGTTCAACGCTTTTTCCTGTTGCCATGCAGCTGGCTAGGTCGGACAATTTTTCAAACCAATTCAGTAGCCAACTGAAGATCAAACATCAGGAAAACATTTCTGTCAGAAAGTGCGAGTACAGCACGAGTTTCAGTGAGCTCTCTTTGCTTGCAATAAAATGTGTTGGTTCTCAATGACTTACGTCAATGGGCTCCGAGTAAACCCTTCCTCGAATTCTCTAGTTATTGCACCACACAAATGTATGCGTGCACCGTTCAAGTAAACCATGGATTCTCAGAGCATACGAGCTCTCTCTCTCTCTCTCTCTCTCTCTCTCTCTCTCTCTCTCTCTCTCTCTCATTTTCGAGAATCACAAGCAATATCACCCAGAAACGTGAACTTCGTGTGTGTGTGTGTGTGTGTGTGTGTGTGTGTGTGTGTGTGTGTGTGTGTGTGTGTGGTGCGTTGAAAGAATGGATGCACGTCATATGTGCATGTGCACGGTGGTGCACGTTCTTGCTCGATTTCAACGCAAGCTGACTTGCAGCGGCACGCACACGTCGTTCGTGTTTCAGAGATTTGTTTGACAAAACAACATGTATCCTGGCAGGGTCTCCAACAAAATGCGCGTGTGCTGCTGTGTGCAACCTCCGAGAAACATCACAAGAATGGTTTCACTGAGGAATTTGTAACACAAGTCAGGGAACACCGTTTGCACATGGTACTTGGATAGAACTAATGCAAAGAGATTTGTGAGATAACCTGTGCAGCACCTTGTAATGAATACACTCAGACAAAGAACACCAGGTTGCATTACCCTTGCTGGATCCCTCGTTGTCGCTGCATGTTGTCTCCAGACAAAAGAAGAGAATAGCGGCACAATGCGTTTTGTGCTGTTCGTTTTTCTTGCATTTGTCGTGAAAATTATGTTGACGTCACTTCACTTCCAGCACAAGAGCCAGACTTGTTTGGTGCGAGCTTGATCCGGGAAGCAAATCTTTGGGCTTGGCTCATCTCTTTTGCACACATCTTTTCAACATTTTTGTGCCGTTGAAAGCATAATTCAGGCGAAAACCCCAAAGATTCACGCATGTTTTTTACCTTTCACACAAACTTGAGATGGATGCTCATCTTTACCAACTTCCAACAATTGCAGCTTGTTTCTTCGAACCCACGTTCACAAATCTCGTAAATACAACGTGCAAGTGGTCAAAGTCAATCTGATTGGCAAGGTGTCCCAACTAACCACTATGTGCAACAATATCAGAGCTCAAATATTAATTGTGACCAAAGCGATAAACCAACAAGTACACGCAGAGCTTGTTCCAAAGCTGTTCCCTGTCACAAAACTTGGAGGCCTTCGCTCGACACGCTGAGTTCAACCCTCTCTCCCCGACAAGAGACAAACAGATAAGATCCTGTCAAGTTATGTTTTTCGCTGAAGTTAATGTCTGAGGAGCAATGACAACTTTATCGTCTGCAAACGTTACGAGAATCTGTTCAGCATCTCTCCAAACAACACCAAGCAGCTGAAGCAGCAACTTCAGACGGACGGTTGCAGTTTTGCAGTTTCTCATGATCTGAACTTTTCTCTGTCGTTTTTGTGCGATTATACCGTACTGAGCTCAAAGGGCGTTATTCCCCCATAGCGACGTTTCGTCAAGTTGTCGTCGGGTCGTCGGGTGTCACTCTGCACTCATCTTCACTGGGCAAAAAGCACAAAAGCTACGAGCACAGGACTCAACAACTGAAAATCACCCACCTTTATCCAGTGCCCAATGTTTGATGCCATTGGTGAAGTTCCAAATTCGACACGCAATTATTCCATCACTCTTTGTTTTGCGCTCGTGATTTCTGCCTCCCAGATGTACAACTTGCGGGTAAAGAGGAACATTCGTGCTCAGATGTGCGCGGGGTGGTCGGGATGATGCAGCGCTGATGATGTTGCCTCACCTCGCGCAAAAACACCCAACCACAAGCTAATCAAACAAACCGATAGAAACCAGCACGACCGACGCTTCAAACCACTTTTTTCGTGGCATCCCTTGTCTTTTGACAACACAACATTCTGCCAGTGTTCACGAGCTGCTCCGTGTACTGCACACCTAGCCTCCCTCGCAATTAACTGATATCTCTATCATGCAGGTGCACATGGATCTGCAGTCTGCAATCCAAAAACAGCAACTTGCAAATGAATGTGCAGTGCAGGTCTGTTTGCATTGTATGTCCCTTTGTGATATCCTTCAGAGAGAAATCCTGATACAACGATGACAGTTGTGCATCCAACATCTCAGCTTTGCATTCCAAACAAACCAATTGGAGTAATTTTGGAACCAACATCAACGTTCCTGGCATCGCGTTGTCGCTACTGAATATCCCTGCAGAAACGACTGCCACATCACAAGCATCAAAACACCAACGTCTTCTGGAGTCGGAATGTCACTGCCCTTTTGCTGCGTGAAAACCATATTGATAACAAATAATTGGAAGTTCCGCAGGAACGAACACAAGTGGATTAATTCTGGAACAGATTGGGGGTAAGTTGCACTGGAAGTACGTGAACGGTGTTTACAGTGAAGACGTCGACGCTGAGAACGAGATGGATGATCTGTTCAAGACGGTGGCGTACCTTCGCCGGAGAGAACGTTCCAACAAGCCAGCTCGAACCATTAACTGACGCCGCTCACGACTCATTACAAGGCTCCAAATGTCAACAAGCAGCGATTGTTTCTTCTCACTAATGTACCGACTGACTTTTCGAGTGAGATGTTACGAAACCTCGTTAACCTGGACGAAAGTAGCTCAGCGTAAATCGTTTTCCTGTGGCGAAAGAACGAACAAGAAAAAGGGTCAAGATGCAGAAATTCAAACGGTTTCAGGAATTCAATGAATTTCTCCTCCACTTGGGAAAAATCACTTCAATGTCAAAAGTTTAGAACTGAACTGAGACAAGTGTTTGACAGGTCGATTTCTTTTACAGACATTTGGGGATCAAATTCAACAAGCTTCACACGCACTGAGAGAATCTGGTCGATCAGTTGAACCTCAAGTCCTGCAGGCATCGCAGACACGCAACAGTCTTTTGTAGAAGTTGACATTTTGAAACGGTGATTGTTCAGTAGAATGCCAAAAACAAAAGAAATCGATCCCACTGTGAAAGCGTCGTCGAACTACTACGAATTCATTTCAAACTTGGTCTTTGATCTTCACACCGAAATATTCAGAAAGACCGGAATCAACTGACTCACCTGAAACCAGTGACACACCAGGGATGACATGATGCAGAACTAAATCCAAACCTGGACTTCTAGTTCAAAAGACTGCTCAATTTTGTCTTCAGTTAACTTCACTGCAAACCTCTTCACAAGTGCATGAAAGATACATTCGCAGTTCTTCCCCGCCAGCTTGAGACGTGTTGGCCCAGCAACCACCTGGGGCAAACGACCCAGCTTCCTTGGGTATCCAGCCAATTCGCGCATCCAGAATTCATTAATTCTTCACAATATGTAGCGCTTCCAGGTTCCACCGTGAAGTGCATCCCTGTTCAGCTTCCAGTGCAAGCCATTAAAAATACATCCACATAATTCTGGCGAAAACAAGGCAAGAAGACTCAAATTTTGTCCTGCATTATCTCCACACAATAGATCTACCAGAAACCATCTTTTTTCCTTGCAAATCAACTGAATTTGTGAGTGTGTGCATCCAGAAAACACGAACATGTGCAGGCACACAATCCTGGGAAGCATCCCCATCATCACCATACTGTGACCCCTGTGGCCGAACCTCTTTTTGGGAGGAGACTTCAAACCAGTGGGTGATCATGACTTTTTGTACATGTAAGATAACAAGAGATAGATCTAAAGGCGAACTCTGATCCCCATTTCCGTTCAGGCATCAATGCTGCTGATCCGCTGATCTGCTCGCGTGTTGATTGGCCGAGTTGTATCAGTGGTGACCAACATGTGGTGTAGCACTTGTGTTCCCGCATTCATAACCCGCGACACGGCTAATTTCGCGCGAAAATGCGATGTGAGGATCGGGTCGAGGGATCCGAATGTCTATCGCCCGCCTGAAGCTGTTAATGCGCTCAACAGGTGAGAAACACCACGAGCAGCCTGAGCAGGTCGAAATCAGCTGACAACAAACTTTCTACAAGAGGTCAGTTTGGTGCTTCGCAGTTTTCCTTGCTGCACTCAGAAAATCCCTCCTGTGTTCCTGGACCTTCAGAAAAGTACCAGAGTTTGTTTCCGTGGTGCCATGGCTTGCTTGATGGAGAGCACAAATTTATCCCCAAAAGGTTGTCTGTCTGGAGTAGATCTCAGCATTTTTTCTGGTTTGGTCTTCATCCTCGAACAACAACCAAGCAAGGAATCTGCGGAACTGCGAGTTGGGAACGTTTCGACGTCGTCGTGAAAGCAGCACTTTTGGCTCAAGGAACAAACACACTTCGCACACAACACAAAGCGAGGAGCTTGACTGTGGTACGTGTACTGGTGTCGGTTGAGTCCTTCTTGGTGAGATTCAACAATTTTCCGCCCAGACGCATCAGTCACACAAGAGACTGAGACGACGCCCGACGCAGCCTTCCAAACAGAATTGCGCCTTTTTTATCTGCTCACTTTCCTTGTAATGTGCACCTGAGACGAACTCGATCTTACCTGAAATGACAAAAATGGAAGACACATCAGTGCGATGCAATCTCAGAACCAAAATTCTCCTTACTCACTGCAGGAATTTGCTTGCGCTCAGATACGATGAAACAAGACAATATGATCACACCTGTTCGTTTCCTCCTTCAGGTCCGTCACAAACTCCAATGGTGAAACCTTGTTCTCCGAAATCCATTTGGTCTCCACTTATATTTCCGTTTCCCAGCATTTATCAAGAGGACCTTGCAGAAGAGAAGTATCCTTCTCGAGGCACTGTCACACAGTGAGCAAAGCAACTTCCATCACACGAGCCGCCAACGGATACTGTGAACAAGGCTCTTCACCCGCAACTGATAGCACAATTGACGACTTCGACAAACATTTCCAGGGACATATTCTGCCACCGACGTACATGCATGTAGTTCCGTGTGTGTGTTTCAGATACCAGTGTGTACTCTCGGTTAAAAATTAAACCTTGCATAACAGACCCTGATAAAGGAGTTTCAGTCTCAACCTCAGTCAATATCCGACACGTAGTCAAGTCAATATCACATTTCCGTTTCCTTTTTAACGTGTATTTGCCAATCACTCGGTGCCTTTCAAGTACTCAATGACCAAGTATTTCCTCCTGTCTGCACAGGGTTGACACAAGTCGGTGAGACCTTTCAGTTGTCGTGTTTGCTGATCGAATCACACTGCAAAGAGCTTTCAAGACAGCGAAAATGTTGACCAGCCAGTTGAACCTTCGGGCATCTTTTGATACGAATCTCTGTGGGTTCACAGAATACCAATGAAGTTGACCGTTTCGGTGCTTTACACCCAGCTCATGAGCAAATGGTCATCAGCAATCGCGCTGGGAGCTTAATTATCTTCAGCAAGTGTATCATCATTTTCTATTTTCGCCAGTATGCACTCAGTGATGCTGCATCTGTCATAATCAGGGGTGGGCTGAGGTCATCAGATTTTGTGCCAATGTTGTGAAGCTCTATCCCATTTTCATAAATTCGACACTGTAAACCACACTATCTTTTATCACTGATGTCAATCAAAATTCAAGCACAGTGCGTCTGTGGTACTGATCTTATGGCATCCCAATGATTGCTGACTGCAGAAAAGAGATGTGGCAAGATACCATGCGTCGAGAAAAGCACAATTTTTACCTTCAGTGAAAGCCATAGAACAAAATTCGACGCATGAGAGAGAATGCCGACCCAGCAAAGCATTGATGCAAATGCTCCATCCACTGTGCAGGGAGAGAATCAGTCAATGACAACGAGTAGCGAAGCACAAAAGAGATTTTTGCATGTAATTCATCCTGTGTTGTGGCATTGTTCAAAAATGACCTTACATAACAGAACGACCATTATGGGACTCATTTGTTCTCAACTTCCAATGTTAAACGACGTGTAGCACGCAATTCAGACATACCCGGCCATCCTAAATGTACATCACACGTCTTTGCTTCATTGACAAGCTCTGCTTGATGCACTGTACTCACAGTGAGATTCTTTTTCACTGCATCAGAATTCGTCCAGAACAGCGAACTGTTTTCGGCTTATCAAAGAAGTGCCTTGATCTGAGGTTTCCTTGCTCTGCATCTGAATGTTCCGTTTGCGGGAGGTCATTGGAGACGTGGTCACTGCAGTCGGTTCTTCCTGCTTCAGGCAAACTGTGGCTTCCCCTGCTGATTTGAATGGGAGGTTTATCCCAATAACCTGTTGAATATGGGCAAATGTTAGCGTCGCCTCAGGGAAGCATATAAATTGGCTTCCAAACCTCCATTTGTGCATTTAACTCCTTCGGTTGAAGGTTGATTATTCATCGGTGAGGGACCGATAGGAACCTGCAGCATTGTAAATGTGAATCAACCATTTATGCAGGTGGCAATAAAGCAAAATTAATTCGCCGAATCAGCCTTCTCCTTATCACCAGTAATTTATGGCTTTGGCAATTATGAGGCTGTAAGTATCAGCATTATGAATCATTCATTTCGACTCACTGGGAAAAGCCACTCGTTTGTTCCGAGCACAACAGAGTTGTGGAAATGTACTGAGTAGAGCCTTGACTCACTTCCTCGAGACCTATGTTTGCGAGTATTTATTCCACCCAGAAGCGCACATGTTTGAATGCCTGTTGTCCGTTTTTTTGACGCAAAATAAAGGCACATAAAGGCAAACAGCATTTCTGCGCAAACCAAGCTGTTTTCATTATCTGTTGCTTCCAAGCGCCTCTTGTTCTCAACAAAGCTTTCTTTCAGTGCCTGTTTCTGTGAAAGGCCTCGTTGTGGTGCGTTCAATTCGCAGTTATCTCCCTGCGAGGAACACATTCTTGCAGTGAGCTCCTGGAGATGTTCATGTGTTTCATGCATACCTAAATAAGCCTACGATTCAGCTGGGATCTACAGAACTGGGAATGAACACGGAAACACTTGGCATGCAGCTGGGAGAAATTCCTGCCGTGGATACAATCTGACACGAAACGACGTATCAAAGGAAAAATCAAGAAAGAATCAAGGCAAAATGAATTTTCTGCTTTGGCATCTACAATCTCAGAATATGCTTTCAGACACAAGCCTAAGATCCTCAGGAATATTCCAACACCATCTGCAGAAAATGGCTTGCTGGCAAAAGAACTGTGAAGTGTTACACCAGAACACCGTGCTGCAATATTGAATCACCTTGGCACTCTCATGAGGTTGTAAGCAGACAGACATACCATAAAAATGATCTACAAACCGATTTGTATACAGTGTTTTTTTGCTGCACAAGTGGTCTGCTCCAGGATTGTGACAAAAAACCAGAGATGTAGACAAAGTTTTGGACAAAAAGTTTGAAAAATGACAAAACGAGAGAAACCAATTATTTACTGTCAACGCATTTCAGGGGGACAATTTTGTCTTCTGAGTTCCCTGCACCAAACTGCTGCTGATTTCCATCTGTTTGCATGCCAAACCTCAGCTTCAGTTCATTCAATATGCAAAGTTCATTTTGTTGTTTGTTGACAAAAGGCTTTTATTTATTGATAGTTCAATTTACTCACATGTCATGTCCACAAATGGGCTTTAAATCAATTTACTACGAGCCGTTTACCAACGGTAAAACTTTGCACAAATAAATCGCGGCGCACAGGCCAGACTGTGGTAGATTGAGTGAGCTCTTCGTCGCGCTCTGCGGTGAGTCCACTCAAGCTTTTAGATTTCCAGTGTCAGGCAAATCTCACGTTGTAGCGTGGAAATCCAAAAGGTTCAACATGCAGAATCTGCAAAGACCCTCAAAGTTCCGCGTCCGTGGACTCCTTGTTGAAAAACAAAGCACGACGAGCACCAGCCGGAAGCGTCATCTGCACCACGTCTGCGGTGCCTGTGCGAAGAACTCTTCCACTCGTTCACCACGATTGTCACGACCATTCGAATTCGATCATTTCACCCACATGGCGGAGAGTGTGAATAACGAGATCAGAACCTCTGGTTTCATAATTGTCTGATAAAACAGTTATTTCTCTGACGGCCCATGAAGTCCAAAATTATGATCACTTTTCCAGACGTTGGAGTGTGTTTGCTGCGCGGATAAAATGCCCGAAAATCGTGGGCGCACACACTCTACAGTGATCTGCGCTCATGAATCCAGAGACTGATCAATACGTCTTCAACTTTTGGCGAGTGAATGAATGGCTTGCGATTTTGTTGATGAGTTCTGACTGGACCACATTCTGCAACATGCTGCAGTGTGTACATGTGTATCAGTGACTCACGACAATGTCGCATTATACGGCGTCCTCTGCTTTGTGGTCGTTATGAATTATTGATTCCGTTGACAGGTCCTGGAAACAAGTATGCACAATTTCCTCAAAAGGGCTCTCAGCCACTTCTCGTAATTTACAGGAAAAACTATATCTTGATGCAGGCTGTAATGTGCAATCTTTTCCATTGCAAAGAGAGCCCACTAGATCAACTTTAACACCTTCGAAAAATGTTCAGCAAACAGCAATGCTTGACAATGTTTTAGGGGACACATTTCAGGGCCGTGTCCCAGACAGACGCGTTTTCCAAGAGGTCTCAGGTGCGCGGACAGATGACGTGAACCATAAAGGACGGAGCGCATCCATTAACGTGCACGCTTCTGTTAATCCACGGCCGCTTCCCAGGCGCATCGACACTGAGCTCATCATCATCACCATCCCGCGCGCTCGCGCTGTTCAGGGATCCCATATCACTCTCACCCGCGATCTGCGATTTCAGACACGTTTCCTTTCACGCATAGTGAGTGTATCTTGAGTGCACCAGCATCCCGAGTCTTTTGCGTTTGGTGTAGAAGTGTCAAAATGAATTACACATTTCCTCAAAGCCGAGTTAGCTTGCACAGTGAAGGCATTCACGTTCCGACTGTCGGGCAAAGTACAGAACAGTTTGTGGCCTTGTCACCAAAATGATGTTGTGGCGCACACATTGTCCACAAAATGGTGCATCAAATTTTGTCTTCATTCTTAGTTTCGAGTAGCACTGGTAATATTATTCACGCCACAGCACATCAGGTTACGAGACATGTGCACACAAGGCTGGAGTCGGACCTTGGATGCATCTTTCTTGTGCTCGTAACAGGATTGAATGACCCAATCCCATTCCGGACTCGGACACAGAATCTCCATTTCATCAGCTTTGCGAAATCGCATTGCGCAAATAGCTCGGCTCCAAGAAACGTCCACTGAGACACACCACGTGTTGGGAAAAAGGCGCTCCACAAAACACACCAGAAATATATCATTTCTGCAAATTTGAAGGCAACACTGAAGAATGAAATATTTAAGCCCCGCAGCTCTCCCCAATTTGGAGAGTCACATATGTCTTGTGCGGGATCTGCTCGTGATTCGAGTCACAAATCTAATCAGCAGCTTCTGAATGCTCGTCATCTGCAGCTGCACGCACAATTTATGGTGCGGGCGACGCTACATTTCTGCAGGGCCGGGAAAAGCTTCACTTGGTGCATACCAAAAACACAGCGACAAAGCGAACAGAATGGATGACAACAAGTTTGTCTCACTGGAGGGTGAGCTCATTAGGAAGTTAATTAAACAGTTCTGTGATTGGAGGTGTGTCTGCAATGAAACTGCTTGGGCGACTGCAAATAACGGAAGAATCAAATCAACACAGAATTGCATGCCCTTCACTCCTGCCCGTGTTTAGAAGTGATTTCCAGTTATTTTGCGTGTCACATGCCTGTAAATTTGGTTAACTTTCAAGAAACAGTTCTTTCCAGCGTCACGAAACCGAAAAAGCAATTTCGTGCGCCACTTTCACAAGAAACTGAGTCCGTCCTTCGGCACTGTCTGGCCCGTCTCTCTGACTGACGTTCCTGGCGAGACACCCCGAACAATGCAACTCGAAATGGAATCTGAAACCTTCCAGAATCAGGACTGAACCTCAATCCATAATCCGTTTTGTGTTTCTCAAATCAAGTCTCCAGACAAGAAGTCGATAACATTAAGAAAAGAGAAAAAGTATCAGGTTGAAACTTCTTCGATAGTGGCATCAGTGCAGAAACATGCTCGTACATCTTCTTCAACTCGAATCCTGAAATCGAGCTGAAGACGCAGTCAACTGAGACTGGCATTGGCATGAAGACATGTTGTGATGTGGGATTTTTTCCCCTTACACAAAGAAACAAATTGAAAGTGAGCTTCTTTGAAAACTGTGATACTTGACTTCAGACGTGCAAGAACTCAATATGCAAAAGAAAACAACATGTCAATGCAAAATGCCTCTGGTGGTTTATCACCCATTTAGGCGGCACCTTTTTCTGGGCCATGATCTCCAAATATGCAGTTCATACGTTGGGATTAAGGTCATGTTTCCACGGGAAAGGACTGGGAGTTTGAAAAAACGTCAGATCTCCAGGAGATAGGGACGTTCCCTGAGCTCTTAATGGGCATTCTCCAACAATCCTCACTTGTTCGAAGTTGTGCCGTGTTGTGGACTCTTACCTGAAACCCGGCGATTGCTGAATCTTGATCTGCATAACATGAGCCGGTTATCAATGGAGGAGGCGACTCTTTTCTTACAGCGCACAACGAAAACATGCGTAACTGCTCCTGGTTCACTTCATTCAGTTGTGCTCCTTGGGTCCCAGGTTTGCTTGACTTCAAAAAATGTTCAGTGGAACTTCGTAATTTTACGACTGGATCTGTCTCAGAATCTTTCAATGGAGAATCGCCTTTAACTCGGCCCTTCAGAATCACCACAGTCTGTGGCTTGGGCCTCCTCAAGCTGCTCCTGCTGCTTTCATTGAAAAGTGTCCCGGCCTTTGTTTGCGCGAAAGAGGAGCCCTCCGCGGTTCTTCTGGTTCCAGGAGGTGATCTGAGCGACCAGCGCCCAGGCCCGGGCTGCAGCTGCGAGACCGGCCCAGCCGATTGACCCGCATTGGCACGAGTCAGTGACCGTCCACGAATGGGCAGCCCACTGCCTGTCACTTTGGTTTCCATCAGCCTGGTGATCAGAGTGTATTTCCCCCACAAGTAGTGAGACAAACCTGAGAAGCTTGTATCCGTGCACGAGGCAGTCGCGTTGAATTTATATTCATGACCCAACACCATTAATGACCTCAGAGAATATTCTGGTCAGAGCTGAAATGTCACCTTCGCTGGTCCAAGGCCATTTCTTGGCAAGAAGTCCGTCTCAAATCCAATATCCTCGGTCTCTTGCACATGTCCACGGAAATCGTTTTCATCAATGGACAGAGGTGAACACCAAGTCCTCAGCCGACCCAATCACCTCGTGCCTGATCCACTCAACAAATGACAAAAATGTTTGTTTTCCCCACATCTAGGGGCCAAATAATCCATGTTGCAATGGCAATTAAATTCCCACTTTTTTGTGTGTGCAGTGGGTGTTCTTTACCGAAATTCAAAAGTTGTCTTTGCATCCCGTGGCAGCCCGTCTCTCCATTCTGTACACCCTTTCTCCAAAATGTACATCAACGTCGCGTGTAAAAGGGGAACTCACTTTTTACAAGGTGCTTCATATGTCACACATCTCGAGTGCACACATTTGCGTGGGACATCCAAACGGGATACGCGCCATTCAAAATATTTGGTGTGTGACATTGCCTTTTACAAGAGTTGCTGTGGAAATTCGTCCAGCAGCCCAAACAAGAGAGCATTGTGCCTTTGCAATGGCAATAAGGCAAGCAACATGCCCCTCTTTCAAATATAATCAAATTTAAAATGCGAAGAAAAGGCTCCCACTTTAGAGATAACAAAAATTTATGGGTGGCAGTTTCTCACAAGAGACGCCGACTGTGCAAAACTGAACTGAACGCGGAACCACGGAGCGGAGCAGTTCACCGCACAATGTTCCACTTGCGAAGCAAACAAACCTCAAACCAAAATTCCCAACTTCAAGGATGTCAGACCCCGTTAGTTATCATCTCTTACCTGATTCTGTTCATTAGTCTGATTATTGTGCGTTGATTGAAGTGGCCGTGGTGGAAGGCTCTCAGCCTGTGCTGCGTCCGACATTTCCTGCTTCGACCTTTGGTTGGCAGAAGTACTTCTCCCAGTTGCGATTGAAGACACACAAGAAGCGCTTCTTCTTGTACCTTTGCGCTGAGACTTCGACCTGCGTTCTCTTTCAACGTTAGTTTTTGTCTTACCATCGCGAGCAGAAGAACCATTTGCGGAACACTTTGCCTTTTCATCGATCGTGTCCAATGAACACGATTGCTTCATCTTTCTCTCAGGTTTCCTCTCAGGTGTCAACAGTTTTGTTCTTCCACAAGTTTTGCCTCTTGCCTCAGGTCTCGTTTTTGTTGAGTTCGTTCTCTTGCCCCTTGTTGTTATCTGAGTTCTGCTGTGTCGTTCTGCGCCTAATTTGAGTGTTTTCGGTTCGCGGTGCCCCAGGACCCGACAAGGACACAACGCTTTCACCTTCAAGGCTGATCTGATGCACAACGATTCCAGTCACTCTTGGTTACAAACTTTCAAAACCGCAAAGCGCGCGGGCAGAATTTTGAGAAGGAAAAAATAGTAAGGCAGCATTCTTGGGATGTGTACAGAAGGAGAAGTTACAAATTCTTTTGTGTGTGATATTGGGTTCTTTCTTCAACTTTCGCAGAACATCTCACAATCCCTGAACAAGAAGTTTTCTTCAAGAAGACACAGGAAAGATGGATTTTGGGTTTGACTTGGCCTTCCAGGAAAGCCAAAAATCTCATGCTGAAAAAATTTTGCTTGTTCTGTTTTCGACGGTCAGCTGAACCACGGGTCCAGCCCCTTGATCCACGAACGGAGCAACAACACCAAGATCGAAACCAGCACCTTCCTCTTGAAAACAGTTTCTCTCGAACACAACTGAAACGTTTTGTCTTCAGGGTGAGCGGATCGTCAAAGTAACTCAGACGCGTCAGTTGGCAAACTATCCATTGAAAACGTGGGCTGACTGAATACGATGCTGCACAAGTTGCTCTCACTGTCAAGGTAACAAGTACCCACTATGTTCCGAACACCCCAAGGAGAGAGACAATTTATTTTACCCTGTGACCCCCCTTTGAGTAAACCTGAAAAGATCCCCTGAAGCTTTGCCTTCTTTGTATTCAACTAAAATCAATTTTTGTTCTTTTCTGCAAATATTAATCATGTTCTCTTGACGTTTTGTCTTCAAATGCATCCTCACTGGTGCCAGGAGCGTGAAAGGCGAAGGAGTAGTTTTGACTGAGAATTATGACTTGTGGCTGAAGAAGGCTCAAATTACAGTCTGCGTGGAAAGGTACAAAGCGGATCCGATCCTTTTGCAATTTAGACTCGCTGTTTTTGGTGCAATCTCATCCGACTGTTGTCACGGAGATTTACTGTGACAAACTGTGAACGACGGGTCTAATTTTTTGAACAGTAGTTCACCTCGCCAAGAAGCCTCGGACACCGACTCGGAAAGCTTTTCAGCACAGTCCACCGAGGAGGCAGTAAATTAAATAACCCTGTCTGAACCCACGGCCCCATATGGATGGATAACACCACATTTCCATTTCAACAGCTTCACACAATATTTAGGTTTATTGCATTCGTTCTCACACGACCGTGTGTGGATTTTGTATCATTGGTTCCCTCGCCATTTCACAGCTTTGATTATTCTGCATGGGTAAACTTCCATTGGCCTTCAGAGCTTGAAGGAATCGAATCTGCACAGCAGCCAGCCACAACATTAGCTGCACCATTTCTTGTCCATTTCATGAACGCAGACATTTCTTACGAGTGTACGAGTGAAAAAGAATTGTTTGCAAACAACACACAAATTGGTTGAAAACAACGTTTTGACGTGTTCGCAAGAACCGCGCAGCCTTCAACATTTTATTCAAGTCACACTGCAGTTTTTGTTCCCCTCTTGTCGTCTAACTCAACGGAAGAAAGTGTGTTTGTCTTCAATTCTGAAGTACTTGTGTCTGCAATGACTTGACAACAGTTTGTCTGTTTCAATATCCATTGTGTTCAGGGTTTTTGCTTCAGACAAAATTGGATTCTCTCGAAACAAGTACTTCAAATTAACCACGGCCAATATCCGGAAACAAACACACCCGAAACATCTTCTGACATTCACTTGGGCGAATGAAAGTCGTGTGTTTGGCAAAGAAAGTGAGCGAAGCAACTGCAACTGGACGAGCAGGGAACCTGCAGCGATCAACGTCTCTGAGCAAGGCGCAGATATCCTGGTCATTTCTTTATTAAGTTTGCTCTGGCATACAAATTGCTACATTTGTCTGAAGTCGAGTACTCTTGGGCATCCGAAGACGACCCATCACTTGGAGGCCGTTGTCTTGTGAATACAAAGACCAACATCCAAGCAATGCCCTTTGAAGAGTGGACACAGGCATCCATAATGTCTTCGAGATGACCAGGCAGCTTCATTGCCAAAACAATTAACAAGACCAAAAGAGAATTTGTGAAACGTGCATTGAAAACAAGACGTCCTAGTGCTACTCCTGTTGTTCTGCTGTGCATGAACACAAACGATAAGCCATCCTAATTGGACACACCATCCCAACTTGGGTGGTTTCCATTTGCCAAATGATCGTGCACAAATACACGTGCGATTATCCGGGATCACACTTACAGCCTGTGTTTCCTGCTTCCTTGGTTGTCATCACTGGATGAGGTCAGGTTATGGAGAAAGGCCACTGCAAATGGTTGCTGGGCCACCGGTTTTTCGCAGAACCAGTTTTCCGACCGACCGAATAGCTTTGGTTTCGTGTCGCAGTTGAGGTGGGTGACAATCTTTGTTCGTCAGTTTTCGGATTCGACAGGGTCTCTCTCCTTGTGACTGACTTGACTTCCTGGACTTCCGACAGCGCTTTTGTGGATTTCAGTCACGCATGTGTCCAGGCACTGCGCATCCAATCTGCCTTCATTCAGAATTAATTTACATGCGGTGTCAATTCGCTGCCGAGACATTCGCCTGTTTCCAAAACCTGTGTGGAGAGCGCCAGAAGGAGCCTCGTCTGGGTCGTGTCTTTGTGGGTTTGAACCTGACTCTCAAATCAAGTTTTGCCACTGTGCAGCCACGGGAGAATCTCAACCACAGCACAACAAATGAAATAAGTACAAAGTGACCCAGCATGCGACCCAAAGATGAACTAGACGAAACAGAAAAATATTCTTTTTTTTTGCGTTTGAAGTCTGGGTTGTTTGGGATTGTTCTCCGCATTTTACACAATTACATCGAAGGATTTATAGGACAAGCGAATTCAGTGATGGAGCGAGAGCTATGTGAATCAATCAACAATAAAGCATTATCATGGCTCGCAACCAATTAGGCGTTACCTGAAATAATTTGACCTTCGCTCCACAGTCAATAGATCTCAAAATTGTGGCCAGCAGTGATAAAAGATCTGAGGAGGCACGCAGGAACAAATACATCAGTTTGACCTGTAGTAAGGCAAGGTTGTTCAACAAATACTGCAACAGGTGTTGGATATCCAAGTTTTTCACATTGCAATGCTCAAGAAGGTCGACAGCATCGTTTGCAGAACAACACATCCAAGTTATACACACATATTCACGTTCCAATTTCACAGCAAGGAAAAATGAATGAGTTGTTTTCTTTGGTGTGGGTGCTGTGCTTGGTTTACCTCTCTCTTGCAACAGAGAACTTCACCTCGCCCGAAATTCATTGACGAAAATGGAAAGTGCCAATGAGTGTGGCGATCAATGACTTCAGTGTCCAATTGCTGGCCTGCACAGCTGCTACCGCTCAGATTAACACTGCCTTTATTAGGTTAACTGCGACATGACCTGCATATGTCCCTGCTGCTACGCTCGCACTTTCAACTCCCCGAGCAGAGAGCAGAGCAGTGGATTGGGTGTGTGGAGCAGAGGAGAAGCCTTACCTTCAATCGCTCGGACAAGTCTCGTCCCTTAGTCACTCCATCCGGTTTGGACGGTGGCTTGGATGACGTTGCGGATGTTTTCGCTTTGGGAGGCAATTTCGCTACATTTTCGTCATTCTGAGTTTTTCCCTGCAGCTTCGCCCTCTCTGATGCCCGAGCAGCTGTGCTCAGTGCAGGAACCGCGTTCTCCTCCCGTTTTCCTCTCGCAGCCGGGCGAAAATTAAATTTCTTCGTGTGATCATTGTTCTTCGGTGACTCCGTCACACGAGCATTTCTCACTTTGCTTTTCTCTTCCAAGGCTGCAGGCGGTTCAACTTTGGTGTTCGCCTCGTTCTTCACAGGGGCCTTGGTTTTCACTTGATCCCTGCTCAGAGCCAGTTTTCTTCTCTTCAAAGTATCCAAATCCTTCGTCTTCACGATCCTCTTTTTAACAACAGGAGAATCTGTTTCTCCGAAAACAGACGCTGCGTCTTTTTCCGAACTTAATCCACTTTTGGACATTCGAGCAGCAGGCACACCAGAAAAACCAGAACCGCGGCTGATGCCCACTGGCTTGCTGGGTCTTACTGGCCTGGACATCTTTGGTCCAAACCCTAAGACCAGTTAAACCACTGAACAGTTATGTGCTCCAGATTCTTGAGGATTTCACCCTCCAACAGTCCGTTCACCGGAGCATCGCTGCGCTAAATAACCAGAAGTTTTCCGTCAGCACAAACAAATGCCACCGCAAGATACGAGGCTCCTCCTAAAGTCTGCTCACAATCCGCCAGAGCAGGATATGTAGAAATGAGCAGTAAGTCCCATTTATATCATTAACAGACAGTTTAACTAAACACTTGCAGAAGCAGATCTTGTGGGCTGCAACTTGTGCAAACCAACAGTGCAGCGGCCAGGAAAAAACAGAGGCCTGGCAGTAAATTCACCCAATAACATAGTCTGTGTACTGACAGCACTCGGCTACGAATACCTGGTTTGCTTGACAAGGTAACAACAATCTATTATGTGGCTTGAGCCTTTCAAGCAATTATGGAGATCTCTGTCCTGGAGATCGGATCCTATTCAGTTCTTGTTTCGCCTTCTTTTTGCATTACAACCGCTCTTCTAATGGACTTCCGTCCATGACTTGAAGCAAAGTTTTGGTCTGAAAATGATTGTTGCCATTTCTGTCAGCGTCAACCAAATGGCGCAAGGTTTCACCAAGTGCGCATCTGAATTCAGTCGCGCTTACGTTGATGAAAGTGAAGCTTTGATAAAAAGTTGGCTTCGGACCGCGTGACCGGAGGGTTCTCTTTGACTTGGCTCTCAGTCAGTTTCATCTTTCCAGAAGGAAAATTCATGAAGGGTCGTGTGTGATCGTGCGCAAACGGCGAAGCGGCCACCTGAATTTCGTTTTCGTCTGAAAAAAAGGCATTTTTTGGTGGTAAAAACTTTTGTCTTGCCTCTAAAGTGGATTCCTTCCAAACTGATGCACAACAAAAACGTCTCAACAACTACAACTGCAGGATGCTGACCAGCTTCATTCAACTTTTCAAACAATTCAGGTTCAACGTTGCATTTGCAAGAGACTGCACAGTCTCCACACAGTCAGGCGTCTGGCACCAGAATTTCAATAACTTCAGCGACAAAGCCAGAGAGACAACCTGCATCACCTGTTTACAGAAACACACACGCACAATGCTACAAATGGACAGAATATTGGGCCATAAAAAAGCAATTGTCGTTCATCAATGCGTGCAACCCTGAGTCATATGTGGACTTTGTTTCATCAGAGACACAAAGGCGAACATTACAGACCCGCGCGCTTGCAATCACTGAGAACATTGCGTTTCGCGTGGTCTTTGACACAGGTAAAAATCCACCGCAGTTTCACGGCAGGATGCTGTCTGGTTGACAGACACCACCATTGCACTTTTCAGTCGAAAACATTCCAATGGAACTCGTGTGTCATAAATTCGATACAAGGCAGGAAAGTGTTTGCACACACCGAGCTTGTGTCAGCAGTTGTACCCTTTTTGGAATAAACATGAGTCACAGACTGTAACTCGTACAAGACCTGGCGTCGCAAACGACATTGCCTTCGGATACAGTCAGATGTGAAGTACACCTGGAAATTGCCTGACGTCTTACCTTGAGAGTCTTCTCCAGAGTTTCTTGATCTTCTGCCGGTAGATGAAGAATAAACGAGCTTTTTGATGTTCTGTCCTTCATAACACATTCCCTTATTGTTTTAGAAGTTCTATCTCTACTATCACAGTTGTCTTCACCGCAGGCACCTTGATTCTCAGCAGGGTTTCTGAAGGTTCTCAGCTCTTCACCGGAGTCGCGTCTCCTCTCTTCTAATGCGTCGCCAACACTTGCGACTTCTTCATAGAGGTTGCATAATGCCAGTTCTTCGCTGCTATATCCCTTTGGCACCAAGCGGGTTGGTTTACCCTTTGTGATGATAATCTCACTTTTGTTCGGTTTTCCCAGTCTGTAAGCTGATTCTGCATCCCTTTCCAAATGCTCACTAACTGGTTCCATCACTGTCCTCTTTTTAGACAAATCCACGCTTTGGGAAGTAATCTTCCCTTCTTTGGTCTCTGTCAAGTCAGTAGAACCTTCAGCGACTGCAGAACCCAGGACCTTCCGTGTGACGGGTATGCCTGAACGCGCTGCAGGGGTGGGTATGCCAGAAGTCCTGGGAGTCTTCAGCGGTACCCCTGTGCCGAGGCGCGGTATCCCTGACGTCTTTCCCGACATTCTCGTCCGACCGAAAAATCATCCACGAAAATAAGGCTGACACTCAGTGAGTGACATGGAGATTGTTCGTCTGTCTCGAAAACGCTCCCAACCTAAGCTGTGAAGACAGCTTTTGGGAGAACATGACGCTGAGTCGCTTCAATTCGGGTCTTCAAAGCTCCAGCAGAACCGAAATTTTTCAGTTTCACGATAGTTCTGCCTTGTGCAGGAGAATACACAAGCGAAGAAAACGTTGTTCTGAAAATGGGTCGAGATGAATTTTTCTCACTGAACGTTCAACCGTATTTCTTTTCACGCCAAAGTCGATTCCATCCATCTCATAATGTGCTCCACATGCTCTGCTTTGTTTATCTACATTTACCTACGCCACAAAAAGCAGAAGGCAAAGCCAAAAAAGCATTCTCACAAAAGATCAGTTACAAATTGTCCGACGTCGGCCTCTGCATATTCCGTCTTCATAAATTGCTCACACAGAGTACGTCGCTTCCGAAGCACTTCTAATCAGAGTTAACCTTTGAAGTTGCGCAGTAATGAGTGAGAACGCAGCGATGTTGTCTATGCACAACGATACATCACCAATGCAAGAGCGCCGTTTATTAGCACAGAGGCAACACTTTTGGGACAGAATGCCATCTCGCAGCCAGACCTGTTGCGTGGATGCCAACGGAGGCCGTGCCGTGTCAAGCGATGTACGCTGTTGAACACATTTGTACCGCAGAACAATGTTTGATGTCAGGTGAACATTGTACGCGTATCAACACAAGTGCTGCACCAAAAAAAAGCTGGCATTGTGCACTTCGCTCCGGTGTCAGCCCAACGAAAGCACACCGTTCCATCTGCTTCTCTGTCATCCGGGTGACAAACTGGACGCTTGTACTCGGTTGTTATCAGCACGAACGGCACCACGTAAATTTTTTGCCCTCTACAGCACCTGTTACCGATCACAGATGCCTACTGGTTGCGCACAGTTGATTAATCCATTGTACAGCACAACAAAGGATCCGCATACGCACGTTGCATCGTTGGATTGCCCAGCATGTGCATCAAACCATCAAACTTCTCTTCACTGAAGCAAACCTTGGTCCAGGAGAATAAATCCGATTGTACTCCATGGTGCCGGCGAATAGTACTTGAGCCTTGATCAACATGTAGACCATCTGCTTTCAGCAGTGGTATTGACTGTGATGTGTCTTCCAGTCATGCCACGAGACACTCACTGTCCCATGTAGCGATGCACACACACAGCCGTGCGGCCAGTAATCCAGCTTCCGCGTCAATATGCTAATACAAATCTAAAGAAGCTTCAAAAGGAGCTGTCAAGGCGTATTCGCCACCAAACCAACACTGCCAGCAGACACACCTCTAATCCCATCAACTCGCCGCGCTTTTGGTAACAGAACCATGAATTGTTACAATAAACGTGTGTTCCTGCTTCCTTTGCGGGTTACAGCTTCAGCTGCTGCAGCTGATGCCATAAAAAACGCACCGCTTGTTGAATGAATACTCGGAGATTGTATATCTTCATCAGCGCTCCAAAGCTTCGGTTCCATTTCACTTGCGGACACAAATTGTGATGTATATTACTCATGCCTCTTGCTCATACAATGCAAATTGACAGGGCTCCTACTTCTTCCACAAAAGCATAACGGTTGCAATTTGTCAAAACGACTATTCTTGCTTGCGTAGTCAGTACCAGAGCTTTGCATCTCATTCAGTGCATCAATTCACTCGCTCCATTCGCAGTGAACAGTCGTGGTCAAGTGGAGCTACATTTTGAGGGCTGTTGTCTTGGCTCTTGAGCACCACATAGCCTGCAGCTGAAGTTGAAAATGACTGGATAAATATCCACAGACTGGAAGGATCATTACCCCCTGTATGTTTGTCCACTTGGCTTCGGCGCAGGGCCGTCATCTATTATGAAGAAGGTCAAGTCGCGCTGTGCGCGCGGGCGGAAGGGGATCCATCACGGCTCACCCGCCCCGCCCGGCCGCGCTGCAGCTGCATTGTGCGGGACCCGCGGAGTCCGCCGCGCGATCGGGGCAGCGACCATTGTTTACCGCCCAACGGTTTCGTCATGTTCCACCTCTCCCTGGACCGACAGAAGTCCCGCATGTCGCCAAAGCTTTCCACATTTACATTTGTGAAAGCTGTACTCAGCAAAAATGTTCCAGAAAGGACACTATCTGTGTTCGAACTCCAGAAAACCTCTGTTGTGTTGAATGGAAACCGAGCAAGTTTTGACCAAAAACGAAAAGGACCCTTGTCAGGTTTGTACCCACAACACGCCACAAGCTGAACAGTGACGGAAGCAAATCTGGGTTTGTTCCGACCTCATTGTAACGCAGTGCAAGACGTTCAAGACACGACAAGTTTCTTGTGTGCAAGTCATTTGACAAATCTTGTGCAAGAAGAATATGTCATTATTGGATTCTTCATTGTTTGTTGTAATTGCGTTTCGTGATGACAATTCATCCCTGCAGTTGGTTTCGTCAAACGTTTCTGCACGCGCACCCGCATGACCACACACCCACGAAAGAAGCACCTCTCTGTAGTTTACTCACCGACTGGTGCGAAATCAGGATTGATCTACTGAGCAACACCTACCTGCAAGAACAAAGAAAAAACTTCATTGGAACTACTGAATGCTTGGAAATTGAGGAAAATGTTCAGGAAGCTGTATCTCGGGACAGTTTGGCAAGGTCTTCACAATGTGTTCCGCGCCCGTCTAACCACAGGGGTCAGCACCTGACGCACCTGATGCTGATGCCTGGGAACAAAATTCTTTGGTTTGCGAAAGTAATCCAGCAAACCCCCTCAATTTGTTACCAGCATTGATCAGAAAAAGTATCAATTCGGCCACAACAAAACGTCGAAGGAAGCGTCATAAAAATGTCACAAACCACAGGAAATTTATGCAGGAACGACGTGAAATGGACCAGAACTGGCAATAGATTTCGGAACGAAGTGCTCTTCAGGCCAGCTTAAATGGATCAGTCTCTTTGATGGGAACATATCAGAGACAGGCACGCGAAGGCGCAGTTAAAATAGGATCAACAAGAACCAATTGCAAATCGATTATGACCACGGACTGCACTCTTGTGTTCACACACAACTCTGCTAATTTTGCTGCGGATGGTGCATGGGAAGTGCACAACATAATTTCATCAGTTTTGTCAAATGTTTTGTCGAAGCCCAAGTGGCAACAAAATTGTCGTGTCCTTTCCCGAAGAGCGTCTGCTTCAATCCTTGCTCAAGAAACTGACAGCTTCAGGTTTCTCAGGGACTCACATGTTCTGCAGATGTGCGGTGGTCTCGAGACAAACTGAGAAGCGAAATATTGAACAGCACAAGTGTTGAATGGGGAAACAAACTTGTCTCTTGGTGGGACTATTTGCTGCAGGCATTTTATCGGAGATCAAGTTCTTCAACTGGGTGTTACTCCTGGAAAAGCAAACCTCTGTCATTTGGGCACTGAAAACAGGAGCTGATGTTCAGATTAATATTTTCATGATAAACTGCGGGTGACAGTTTCATTTTCACCAACAAGTCACTGGGAACGTGCTCAGCCTGCAGCGCATACGAACCAACTCCACATTGGATTGTTTGCAAATCTTTCCTGTTGAGTTTCAGCCCTGCAGTTTTGCACTGATCTTTGCATTGTGTTGCAAACCTGACGATGAGGTGCGCCAAAGATGTTTACCCGTGTCCCTCAAATTGTTTCATGACAAGCAGAAAATTGAACTTTTCACGAACAGTAAGCATGCACGCCCACTCCTCCCGGCCAGCGATATCGCAGCATACATTAATTCTCATTTAAATGCTAATAGCCTGAGATTAGGGGCTCATAAACCACGAAATCAAGCACAGTGGAACCAATTCAATCTGCTGGAAATGGGATGGTTTTTCTAATGTCCCAGATGTTGAAACGATTTCAATTTACTTTTGAGAATTGTGTCAGTCTCATCTTTCGTCATTCCCTTTGCTGTGTTTGTCGCGTTGTTGGTCTCCAGAAAAGCGCCCGAACACAAAATGATGTGACCGTTTGACCGAAGTCAGCTCTTCGTGTGGTTCTGGAGCGGCGCTGCTTCTCTTTCACGTTGAGATGAGACGCCGAAAAAAGCACATCACAGCGTAACGACGTGGCATGCGAAACAGCTCTTTGTTCGCTGGTTTCATGATAATGTCGTGTCTGATTGTGCTCATTGTTAGTTCCATCAAAGGACTTGATTAACAACTTCTTTTCACCCAGAGAACCTTGATCTCGTTCTGCGTTTCTGATGTACTGGCCCAAAAGTGCCATGATACATGGCGTGTGTGGAGGATACATGCACCAAATTCCGATGATTACACACTCTGTTCATTCAAATCATGAATAAAATACAGAGAGCCAGTATGTGTGTATAATGAAGCGAGAGGATTTGGATAATCCACGATGATGATGAAAACACAGTGAACAGTGGGTCTGAGAGAACCTCAGTCTGGGCCACCGAAGACTGGTGACCAAGAGCACGTCCACAGAAATTGACTTTTTTTGAGAAATTGTGTTTTCTGTCGTCATCGATCTCTGACTTTGAGAAATTTTCTCAGAGTTCCCAGAGTACTCACAAAGGTTGAATCACAACACGTAGAAATGCTGGTCATGCATTCTGTGTCGTTTTCTCCCATCAATTGATAAGAAGAATTCTTTCGTTTTGACGACGGCAACTCTCGTGCCTGCATTTCCATGACAGCGGAAACCACCAGTGGTGGAAAGGACAACGCGCCAGCCTTTTGAAAGAAGTGTGCAATCATTTGCAAACTGCAAGGAGCCTCATGATGCCAACATCTCAACATCATCTTGCGTCAAAAGGAATCATTTCCAAACTCGTTAGTTTGACCGTTTTCTTATGCTTCGTCAAGAAGTGTGAAAAGGAAAATGGGTTCACTCAGACTGAAAACCAAAGCGAGATTCGTTTCGTGTTTCAACACAATGTTATGGAAGAGCCGTCAAAAGTTGCAGCCTTTGTTTAAGTGAGTGGCAAACCGTGTAGGGCACAAACCGCTGACGGTGTGAGGGACTCTGTCGTGCGTTTGAGCCAAAATAAAGCAATATTCATGCAGAGCTGACTCGGTGTCTGTCTTGGAATGCAATAAACGCGCAGCTTCATGATTAATGGCGACCTTGCGTGACCAAACAATAATCGTATCAAATTCAACACTTTTCACGCACAGCATTTCCGACCATTCAGGCGACAACGCCAAAATTATGCAGGCAAAACGTTGAAGGTGCGTTGTGTCACGAACAACGTGCGAAAACAACACCAAGTGATTCCTGCAAAGGGAAAATCCAATGAATTACGCTTCTGAAGAAAGAAGCAAAGCTATCTCTTGAAAGGGTACCGTCTGAACCTCGCTGGAGCTGTCGTGAGCAGATATGGGCACAATGATTTACCAACACGCCCAGACGAGACGACCCCTGTGGTTGAGTCCGCGGTGACAACGGACAATGATGATGGATCACGAGAATCACGGCTCATTATCATTGCCTCAAGATTGCGTACTCAATGCACCATCAGACTCGAGGGATAATCTGCTGGGTTCTGCTGGAAAGCTGACGCTCGGGACGGATCCCATTCTGCTTTGTGGAAGACATTTCTGTGCTTTGCGTGCTCCGAGCCTGTTTCTGCGGGACACACATCAATACGAGCTCTTCGAGCTGTGTTGGGACCCAAATTTTCTCAACAATCCAATCTCCTTGTGCTCTTCGATTCAAGCAGCAGATTCTCCGTCAAGATGTGCCAGATGTCTTCAGAGAATTCTAATCCAGATGTTTGAAGACGATGACGTTGAAATGTGAAAAGTTTGGAACACAGCTGCACGCGCAAGGTTCTTCGCAGATGTCCACTTCCGCCGAGGCACTTATCGCAATTACACGGACCTCGCCACTCTCCTCGGATTAACTTTCGTCATATTTCATGTCTTATCGTATCCGAACACACACCTTCACCGCAAGTGCAGTGCGGCTTGATTGTGTAGTACTCTCATTGAAAGATAAACATAGCGGGTTAACAAATAATAGCGAAGTGCACCGACTGATCAGTCTACATCACATCTGTTGGCCCTTAGACTTCCTGCAATCAATTCCTTGCAGATGAGAACCCACGCGTTAACTGCTTCTGAAAGCTGAGGACTGAGTACTGAGAGCTTCATCATTGCTTGCTGATTGTGAAAAATACATGCGCTTGCGTTGCAAAATATCTCTGCATGCAGAAATGTACAAATTGTCTCGGAAACTGGGCTGCTGAAAAACGATGCAACACAGGCTTTTCCAGCACCCACAAACCTCCTTCCAGGAGAACCGCCTCTGTTTCAAGGGCTTCATTGGGATTTCAAAGGAGCTTTTGTTGAATCTTGCACAACCCACTGCTGACCCACTTCTGACTCGTCTTCTCTTCAGGGAAGAACATCTGTTTCTCGGCAGCCCACAGTTCGGATACAATGGCCATCCAAACATCCTCACCTGTGTTGTAATGTCAGTGATCTCTTAAACCTCTGCCCTTTCAAAACCCCCTTTTTAACGGGGCTAAGTACGACCCAACAAACATTTGTTGCGTCGAAAAGAGAGAACAACAACTCATCCGTTTTTCGTTCGTTTCAATTGAGGAAAATGAGAAGTAATGCAAAGCGAGTATGGCACATTTTGATGAATGACGCAATGTTGCACTGCCTGCTTCTGTCAGCATCAGAATTAATTCATCACAAACTCACTGGCAACACGACAAATTTGTACACAGAGTGATAACTTTGATGCCCCTCAGGGATGAGCGTATTTCACCACTGTGTGGGAAAAACGCTGTCGGACGGACACCCGATCTCTGAAAAACATGGACGTACAACCAACGAAGTGATGCACGCGAATCAGATGTCCGAACAGCGACAGAAAGTAGCCGGTGTACATGTTTGAAGGTTCGACAGATGGTAGGTTATTACGCGTCCAACAACACCATCGGCTGGATACGCTAAGTGATCGGTGCTGACAGGATGGACGAGGCAACCTCCTCGGTGGTTCAGATGCTCGCACTCACCTCTTGATCTCGTACTTTGCTACCTTCCAGCCAAAATAATGTCAAAAGATTCGCAAAGTGGTTCTGACACTAACACCCCTGACACCTTTGTTTCAACCCAAACAAGAGATGGAAATGAAGCTCTTTGTACTCTCTGCTTGAAGTTTGCGGTCAGGATGCTTTGCGGAATGTCAAACTACGCTCGTGTGTGTTGTTTGCTCGAAATCGTTCTCGAACATTGTTCCTCAACCCTGCGCGTGCAGAATGAGAAATTTCTTCGTGGTCTACAAGAACCAACTTTGTCCGCGCGTGAAGAGCTTTGAAGACCAGAAACATGCACCAGCTCAGTGGTTCGAACGTTTCTCGTGCCATGGTCAGAATTGGAGACGGAAGTGAACGTCGTCGGCGCATCTGGGTGAGCGCACTGAACGATCATCACCACGTTTTGACTTCGCTTCTTGCATTTACTGGTGTTGGGACTCACAACAACCACAGACAACTGAGCGAGCCAGCAGATGTTTCGTTCAACTCGAACTTATCATGTACGCGGTAAGAGCCATTAAAAGAGTTCCCGCTGGTTCCTGCCATTTTCTGTGTCTTACCGATCCATCGCAGTCGGTTGTGAACTTTCCTTGCGTCCAGAAATGAGAACGTATAAAAACGATGTGCGCC
>JAAUXT010065923.1_pt1 | contig 41225 bp, 36 predicted proteins | sample 7278171 | NCBI WGS metagenome assembly JAAUXT01 (sample SAMN14350112, study PRJNA611818) | marine sediment metagenome | isolation source: surface marine sediment (1.8m) | place: French Polynesia: Moorea | collected 2018-08
TCCGATGTTCTCCTGCCTGTATGGATGTGGACCATTGCTCTTCCTTCTTCTTTGTGTTTTGAACCCACATGCACACTGGGTCCGATGTTCTCCTGCCTGTATGGATGTGGATCATTGCTCTTCCTTCGTCAGTTTCGTTGTAGATCTATTCCAAACAGACCGCCTGCGGAGTTGAGAAGCTCTGACTCTTGAAGGGGTCCGTGGTGGGGAATACGTTTGGAATGTGGTTTCCGTGGACCTTGGTTCGCTCGGGGGTATTTCAACAGCTGACAACGCAGGACACGTGGAACCTTCGGTCTTTGTTCAGCTCTGTCCAAAATTGTGCCCAGCAGACTTTGTTCTTTCAGGTGAAGAACGACGGTGTACCAAAATTTGACTTCAGCAACTGGAACCCGGACGTGAGTTGGAGTCCGGAGGCTCCTCCGGGCCTCAAGTTCCTCAGCCTCGTGGCGCTGAATCGGGGATACGAAGTGGCTCCGTACGAGCAGCACGACCATGTCGGGAAAATGCGCGTCTCTACGGCGCACAGGAAGTCTCGGCAGCAGGAGTTCAAAAGCGGCCGGACAACGGGAAAGAACATTCTGGGTGAGTGATTCTGCTCTGCTGGAATGAAGAAAAATACGATGCAGTTTTTCCACGTAATTTGTTCTCAGATAGACCAAACAGCAAGAAAATATTCGTTGATCTTTCTCTGAGCAGGTGTTGTTGTATGTTTTCAGATGAACGAAAATTGCGGCAAGTCATCAATTCCAATGATGTTTCGCAAGGTGAGACATGTCGACTGACGATTTATTGAGCCTCGTGACTGAACGAATTTTCCGTCTCTTGGCGACACAACCCCCAACTGTTCGCAAACTGTTTGGAACCTTGCATCCATTGAAAAAGTTGTGCACGAAAACAAACAGAAATTCTGGTGGGAGCCGAATTTTGTTTGTTTTTTTGTGAGACACCGTCGTCAGATTTCTTGGATGGAGTCTTGATAATGTTTTTTCCGCTCGCAGTTGAAGAGCTATTGGAGAGCGGGGTAGACCCCTGCTGCCAGGATGAAAAGCACCGATCCCCACTTCACTTTGCTGCAGCCAAGGGCAATTCTGAACTGGGTAAAACTTACCTTCAACTGACTGATGTTTTGTGGAAATGTTTGTCAGCTCAATCTCATTTTCAATTGCCGACAGCGCGCGTCTTTGCCGGCAGGTGTTCTCTTGTTTGATTTCCGAGTTATCCATGGCGCAAACTATGAAACGACTGCATTTTGCTCACTTCCGTTTCAGTAAAGATGCTGTTGGATTTCGGTACAAATCCCAACCAGAAGGACAGCATCGGAAACACACCCCTCCACTTAGGTTTGCTTGGAAACGTGTATTTTTCGCGAAAACGTGATTGGTCTTTTGCCGGTGATTTCTTTTTTGTTAGAAAAGAAGCCACTCCTGTTTTCGAACTTTGTTGCCTGTTGAAACGCTTGTTCTTTTTCTACAAGTTTCTGCTTTCTTTTGCAGCGGCATGTACTAGTCAGATCAGCGTGATCACTCAACTCCTGCGGGCAGGCAAGTTCTCGCGCGCTACATGTCCAAAGCAAACTTCATGAACATCCAAATGGATCCCCTTTTGTCAACTTTTCGCAAAGTCTTGTGCGTTTGCTGCAGGAACAGACGTGCACTCCCTGGATAACTCTGGCCGCACCCCGCTGCACCTGGCCGCCTCCCGTCTCCGACTGATTCACAGCGACAGCAGCTTCACGTCGGAGCAGCTCAAGGCGGAAGTGGCGCAGGTGGTGGACATGATGAAGGAGTACCTGGTGCGCGCGGGGCAGCGCGAAGACGTCGGGCAGCTGGATCAGCTCTGCTCACAGCTGCAGCGCACCTCCACCAAAGAAGAGGTCAGTTCACTGTGTATGTTCTGGCCGACGCAGCCCAAACTGACGCCTGACTGTCATTCGCCCTCAGTATCGTAGAGTTTCGGCAATTGTGCAGAGGCCAGTTATGAATTTGCTGTCACAGATGCTCTATGTAACCTGCGTACTTGCTTCAAGGGTTTCGGAAAGGTTTAACGGAGGACGTTTGCCCTCAAAAGTGTTACTCCCGTTGACAAGCTCCATTTGCTGAAGTTCGCAGGTTTTTCAGTTTGGGCATGAAAACTGATCGTAAAAACGCACGACTTCGAGTTTTGGGGGTGGCGAGAACAATCAAATGTCCAGTACGTGGAAAATGGACCGTGTTTCTTTTTCCTGGCAGATTGACGCCGTCAGTGGGCTACTGTCGGACTTCACGCACCTAACGCTGGAGAAATCAAGTCGGAAGCAGGAATGACTAGGCGTGGAGCCTCGAGTCAAAACTGAGAAGGACTGGAGCTCCAGCTCTGCTACCCAAGGACCTCAGAGTCTCCTAGAGCTGAGTGCGCTCAAGTTTGTTCACGGAGCGGGCTCACCGTCGCAGACTGCAGCGCCTCTTCAGTACAGGAGTGCAGTCAGCAACTCTGTCACACAATCGACGCGCAGCAGCAGCAGTAGCAGCAGCTCAGGTAAACGAAGACCGCCAAAGTGCGGCGCACCGAGTCCAACGTGAGATGTGGCAGAAAAATCTGAAAACGTTATTTCTCGGGTTTGTGTTGGCCGTTTGTGATCACAATATTGCGCTTTTTTGATTGAAAACACGTGGCAAGTTTTCACGTGGTGGAATGTCACGTTCAACGACGCGAAGAAATGCTTAAAAATTTCGACGAGACAGTGGCCAGTGCTCGTTTTGAGTTGTCCCTGTCCACCAGGCAGTATTGCGTGTGGGTTTTCTGATCAAGTTAGATTTTGTCAAATTGAGCAGGGACTGTCTCAAGAGAAGTTAAAGCGGACTGTTTGTGGGACTGGTTTGTAGAAGAATGCGCAAAGCCCCGTGTCAGTCGGGCGCCACAACGTGTCGAACGGCGCGGGGCGTGGTGGAGTTGAGCGGACTCGGGTGTTGTTCCCCTGCCAATCACCGTTTCGCCCCGCAGTTGCCGCGGCGCACCTGGATAAGTACATGACGATGATACCGCCGAACACCGGCCTGCAGCGCTCCTCATGTCCTGGAGGATCGAGCAGGAATGCGGCCACCGCAGCAACCACGGATGAGATGCCTGGGGCTACCGCAACCAACTCTACGCTGCAGTTGGGGCGAGGGATAGAAAATCTAAGACTCAAATCTGCTGACTCGATGTTCGGGCCGTATGAATCTGCCGGAGTGACCTCGCTGTGCAGGGCGATGACTCACCTATCGACTCAGGAATTCTCTGACAATGTGATACACATTTGCAACCACGTTTCTTCGCTGGCGCTCAATGAGATTGACAGTCTGTGCGCTGGCTTACAAAGGACTTCGATTGACGAAGAGAAATCTGTTGGAACGGAGATTTCAACCCTGAGCGTCCAGATAAGACATCTGGAACTGAGAGACTTGAAAGCTGTTGTTAGTGATCTGACCAACAAACTTCAAAACGTGCGTTTTCATGACTATAGCTACGCTAATTTTATTAGCATCAACAAACTGCTGACGAAGTTGTGCGCGTCGTTCTTGCACGAACAGTTGAACAAGGCGCTATCAGAACTGCAAGTTAGTGATCCAGCTTTCGAGGAGCAGTACGAGTTGACTTGCCGACTGATCAGGTACATTTTGACGAGCTCGCCTCCGGAGGGGCGTGTGCTCTCCTCCTATCTACAGCAGCTTCGTGTTCCGAACTGCGGTGGGGCCCCTCACGAATACTTCTAAACTGACTTGGTGCCAAAATATTCTTCCTTCCACACATCCATCGCTCCGCTGTCTGTACCTCTCTCACCGAAGCGTTCGCTTTTTGAGCTAAATAAGCGGTTGCCGCGGCACCAGAGCTGCTACAGTGTTGGTCTGGGCGGCTGCCTGTGATTGCGGTGCTGGAGCGGAGGCTGAAGCTGCTGCTGCTGCAGCGTCTGGGCCTCGGCCGCCTCGGCCTCAGCTCCGGTTCACTGCAGGTCACGTGCGAATCCAGCCTCATAACTATGAATCTGATTCTTTCCATCCTTAGAAGGCTTCCCCGGCTCGTCTGAGTCCGAACTACTGCGGAGCCGCCGCAGAACATGTTCAGCCACTGACCGAAAAACCAGTGCTTGTTTCGCAGACCACGAAGGCTGGCTGCCACACACCGGACTTTTCTGTCTTATCAGTGTGTGAAACATTCTCCTTTGAAATTAAAATTCGCACACAGCGCAGGATTTTTGAATCCTCCCCACGATTTGCGCGTTGATCGATTGTCGTCCTGTTGCTCGTTGAATGACGGACACCGGGATGTGTGGCGGTCCTCTGGCCCAACCGCTACATGCCACAAACTTGAGACTCAATCTTCAGACTTGCCCATTGTCGGGTCATTTCGAGAACTTGCTCAGCTTGTTTTGGTGTCGTTTCTATTCGTTTGTGTCGTTCCTTCCGTCTCTCCCATCCAATTTCATTTGCTCGTTTCAATCGGGTTTGTTATCGGTTTCGAACGGCGTTGAATTTTGAAATTCGAGATCTCGCTGAAAATGCAGGTTTTTACCGTTTCCGCAGACAGAAGAAAACACCTGTTTATGAAACAGAAATGAATGAGTTGAACGTTTATTTTGTCGTGATGTGGCTCTTGATGCCTTTTTATGTACAGATTGTGACATAAAATTGCAAAATCATTTTTGAAGGAATAAACGAGAAGAAATACGAACACAAAAATAAATTTCTTTGTTTTTCCTCTTGCCACAGATCGTGTCGAATGCATTGTACAAAAAAGACTAGACCCTACACCGACAGAAGAGATGAAGAGACGACATGGACGAAAGCTACGCGGTCTATTTTGCAGTTATTGTTTTCTCATGAACAGAACCAAATATGCTTCGTTATGAGAGAGTAAACAAACGTGTTTAGTGACAGAAACAGCCGTGAAAGGGCCGGTTGTTTGACCAACTGTTGCATGCTTTGCTTTCCCTTTCGATCTTGCGAAAATTCCAGTTGTTACCCAAACCGTTTCTACGTATTCAGTGCACGTTCACGCTCCTTTCAGAAAGTTTTCAATCAAAACATGTTGAGCATTTCCGATGGTAACAGGACAGATCTTTCAGTGTGATGCTAATACTGTGTTTCATAAAACCCAAAGTTGTGTTGAACTGCAACAATAACAACGATGAGAATAGACGACCACAGCTTAGAAGCACTTCCTGTGCACGATGGAGGGGCCCGACTCGTCGTACTCCTGCTTGGAGATCCACATCTGCTGGAAGGTGGACAGAGAGGCCAGGATGGAGCCACCGATCCACACGGAGTATTTCCTCTCCGGGGGAGCGATGATCTTGATCTTCATGGTGGCAGGGGCAAGAGCGGTGATCTCCTTCTGCATACGATCGGCGATACCCGGGTACATGGTGGTGCCTCCGGACAGCACGTTGTTGGCGTACAGGTCCTTCCTGATGTCCACGTCGCACTTCATGATCGAGTTGTAGCACGTCTCGTGGATACCAGCAGATTCCATACCTGGGGACAAGAAGCTCTTTTTGAGTTTGGAAATCAAAGAATAGCGAAGAGCGAGGTCGCGACGCAACCGAGAGAAACCCATTTTGGGTTGTGGCGTTCACAGTCACTGCTTTCCCAGGTGATATCTGCTTGCGTGCAAAACTGAAATGAGGGTACACAACGGATGCGTTTGGGCATCACTTTCACGGATGGGGAACATATTTGCAAAATCACATCGCAAAAGTGGCCGTTACATGTCCGTATACGGTGTGCAAGTTAGCATGCTATTCAGCTTCCAGCTGACGGTTGCAGCAGTTGTACAGTGAGATTCTGCAACTGTGCCCGGCGGCTGACTGACTGGCTGGCTGAGCCGCTTCTTCACCTGGATTTGTTCCAAACTCGCAGACCATTCATCATCTCAAGTTACAGAGGCAGCGAGATGGTTCCCCCGATAGAGCCTCTGTCTACACATCTGCTAATCTGGGAAACACCGCTGATACAGGAGTAAACATGCTGCTGAAGGCCTTGATTCCGCCTGCGTGACGGATTATTTTACTCACCCAAGAAAGATGGCTGGAAGAGCGACTCCGGGCACCTGAAGCGCTCGTTTCCGATGGTGATGACCTGACCGTCGGGCAGCTCGTAGCTCTTCTCGAGGGAAGAGGAGGAGGCAGCGGTGGCCATCTCCTGCTCGAAGTCGAGGGCGACGTAGCAGAGCTTCTCCTTGATGTCGCGCACGATCTCACGCTCAGCCGTCGTCGTGAACGAGTAGCCGCGCTCAGTGAGGATCTTCATCAAGTAGTCCGTCAGATCACGTCCAGCCAGGTCAAGACGAAGGATGGCGTGGGGCAGGGCGTAGCCCTCGTAGATGGGGACGGTGTGGGTGACGCCGTCGCCGGAGTCGAGCACGATGCCGGTGGTACGGCCGGACGCGTACAGGGACAGCACGGCCTGGATCGCCACGTACATGGCGGGGGCGTTGAACGTCTCGAACATGATCTGTCAGAAGATGAAATGGTTATAACTTCTGCGAATTGAGACTGAGATGCATGTGTCTTTGACTCTTCTGTTGTCCATGCACATTTGATGGAGGCTAAGGCATCGTGAGAACCATTTTTCACAACTGGTCTTTGAGAACTTTGTGTCGTAACCCTGCCATTCAGATTCAGCAACGATAGCGGGAACATGTGCACGGGGCTGTACCTGTGTCATCTTCTCCCTGTTGGCCTTGGGGTTGAGCGGCGCCTCAGTGAGCAGGACGGGATGCTCCTCGGGGGCAACACGCAGCTCGTTGTAGAAGGTGTGGTGCCAGATCTTCTCCATGTCGTCCCAGTTGGTCACGATGCCGTGCTCGATGGGGTACTTCAGAGTGAGGATACCACGCTTGGACTGAGCCTCATCACCCACGTAAGCGTCCTTCTGACCCATACCCACCATCACGCCCTGTAAACAACAAAGTCACGTGTGAAGCTGGGGGAAAATTGCACCAAAGGGCACAGCAAAAATTTCGCGCAGTACATGGTGTGCGAAACTGCTCCCGTTTGTGCTCTTGTCAGAAACCGTGCAGTGAATGTCACATTTGTTCAACAGATGCGAGGTCAAGCTGTGGTGAAAATATTTGTTGTTCGGTTCGAGTTGAGGAATTGTTCTGCCATGGCATGCAGATCTGTGTCAAACGTTTTGGGCAGGTTCAAGTTGAGCAGCGGGCTCACCTGATGCCTGGGGCGGCCGACGATGGAGGGGAACACGGCCCTGGGCGCGTCGTCTCCGGCAAAGCCAGCTTTGCACATTCCGGACCCATTGTCCACAACAAGAGCCGCAACGTCGTCGTCACACATGTTGGCTGTTTTGCTGTGAAAAGAAACGAACCTGTTACAAACAGGGAAGGTGGTAGATTTCTTCTTCGAGGAAGAAAGTCAAAGTTTTTGGATTGAGGCAGAAAACGGGCGGGAATGCAGGAGACAAAGAAAGTGCCGGCGAGGGACAGATTTGACCAAGTGTGCACCTTGTTTGCTGGGTTCTCTACCCCAACCAGCTTTGTCAGTTTCGATTTTGAATTCATGGTGTACCAAACTGAAACAAAGTTGCCTCAAAGCAATTTCTTCCAAAAGATTTCCCGCGAAAGTCCCATGAATAAAGATGAAGCTGCCAAAAAAGGTGAGACCAGTGAGAGAAGCTTCCGGCCTCGACCCAGCTTCTCGCCTCGTCACGCGATTGGCTGAGCATCCAACATGGAGGATGAGTACTCCCAAATAAGGAAACCGGCTACAGTCACGATCGTTGTACTCACAAATTTGAATTTTCAAACACAAATCCTGCATGTGATGCCTAGAAATTCTACATTTTCACGATTTGCTGGGGCAAAAAGTGTGCTTTGGTGTTCTTGTTTGTGTAATCAGGAGTGTTTGGCACAGAAGAAAGTGACGTACGAGTAATGTGCACAAACGTCTTTGAGTACTCATCCACGATGCCACGCTACAGCGTTGGTCCACACCGAAGTTATTGGTGTAAAATGTTTGCATGCTGATTCTTTTTCAATCAAAAAGTTCCCAACAAATTTATTTTTGTTCAAAAGACGCCGCAGTGTTTTAGCCGATACGAGAATTTTGTCGCTCATCGTTCTCTCACGAGTACGAGCGTACGTGTGCACCAAAAACGCGTTCAAGATTTCGCTCGAGTCCGAAAAACAATTTCTTCTTGATACTTGAGTCCAGCTCTCCTTCTCTCCAGTTGAATTTCTTTACTTTGAGCGGTTGAAAATTGAAAAACATTCACCCACCTGAGTAAATTCCCGAGTGTCGGTGCTCTACAGGCTGGTAGCTTTCGTCTCAGTGAATGTGGAATCCGAGGGGCCTCAGTTTTATACAGCTGCCACAGCTCCCTCTCGTGTGCACCCAGCCCAGCCCCTAATATGGTGCACTGCTGCAGGAGAGCACGCGGGTTTCGTGGCTGATGCACACGCACGATTACTCAAAAGTTGTGCACGTGCTGAGGCGGGTCATCTTGATTGCATTGATGCAGGTGGATTGTGTTCGTTGTGTCGGGTGCAGCAATTGATCATTTGTTTTGTCTTGAGCAGGCCTGCCAAGCCGTTTTCACTTTTGGAACTATTAATCAGAGAAGCCTGAATTCAAGATTTTTTTGTTGCAACACGGAACACGTCCCGACAAAAAGCAAGGATCACGTCTGTCAGTTCAATGCATCGCAATCTGGATGTGTGCACTTGCCCACTTTTGCATTGCTGACCCCACGGAGTGGAACGGACGCGTTGATGTTTTGTTGCCGATGCAATTGAGCGTACAATGCGTGTGTGTCCGCGCTCCGCGAAAGGTTGTTGACGTGCAACTTTTTGAAAGGAGAAAAGTCACCACAAAAGCATTTGCACAATTTTGCTACAAAAAATACTGAGAATGTTTTTGCGCTTGGCGGTGAAAAACAGAGTGACAGACAATTTTTAGATCCCCTCCCGGGTCCGACCCACAAAAAGAAGAAGTGTCCAACAGTGGAAAACGTTGATGAAAGTAAGTTCTGGTCTGACGGTAGAAGTCTTCTTTTTTGCCCCGCCGTGTTCAGTTGGTGGGCAGCTGACCCAACCACATTCAAACCATTTTCGATGGGCTGACAACGATTGGTGCACGCTTGGCTGAGTTTGGCAGACAACTAACCAGTTGTCCATCCAGTTTTGGTGGGGACCGACCAAGCCGGGTGTGCAACATTTCTCGCAAAAGCCAACAAAACTCCAAACTTGCAACAAGCACAGCAAAGCAAAAAAAGAGACCCTCCGGGCATTCGTCTTTGTTTCTGCATGTTTGAGTGTTGTCAGACACTTTTTCTGTCTCAGAATACGAGTACAAATTTGTTGCTCAAGATCGAGGGGGGAAATGGGAGGTCTTTTGCAGAAAATTTCCCCACAAACAACAGGCCCCCTCAGCAAGCATGACAAAATCTTCCTGGGTGGAAAACAATTCAAACACAAACAGAAGAGGAGATTCGTCTTGATTCAGAGCCAAGACATCCACTGTAGAATTTTGCCTTGGCAACATGATCCCCTGCCTGCATGCAGTGGGGTTCCCACAAAATGAAATTCAAATTCAAAATTTCAAAACAATTGTGACACCAAGATCAAATCTCTGCATGTGTCTGACATGAACTGAGATGAAATTTTTGTTTGGATAAAATTGTGGGACTGGCACATCCAGGCTGGCTTGCCACAGCAAAGTTTGTTGAGGTTTGTTTTTTTGCATGGGTGTGGTCCCGTTTTGTGCGAGACACAAACACACAGGGATCAATGACAGCCAAAGTGAAAGCATGCGTCTGCCTGGTTGGTATGCATTTTTCATCGAGGGATGCTAGCCTGCCGAATTGCAGAATTGGACAGCTTTTGTTTTCGGCCTCATAAAAAAAACCCAACAACCCTGCATGTCTGGTTGGAATGGCATTTCTGAGGGTGAGGCAGCTGTCCCAGCCTGTACACGGGGTGAAATCCAGCCTTCAAAAGGATGAACTCCAGTCTTCAACACCAAGTCCAATCAAGGTCCATCCATCTGCAAAGAGTACCGGTAGATCTACACCAACACATATCGCAACGGGAAACTCTTGCCCCTGATTGTAGCCCAGCTAGGGTGGAGGCAGCAAGATTGAACCCGACTTGCCCACTGGGGTAACTCCAACCTCCAACTTTCATGACAAATCCGTGGTCAAAGAAAAAGAAAACTGCCATTTACAGAAAATACTTCAAACTGTTCCATGCACTGAGCGCAAAATTCACTTTTTGAGCAGATACAAGAGTTCACAGACACAGAAAATTTGAACCGTACATGGATGGCTGTGCTTTGTGACGTTCAAATCAACAAGCTCGCCAACCAGGAGCCCGAGCACTCCTGTGCAGGAAGTACACCCCTCATCAAAAGACAACATTTTTACAAATTAAACTCCCCTCCAGGAGTATTTTGTTTGTTTGCCAAATTTGTGTGGTATTGTTTGATCGAGAGCACAAGTTTTCTTCATTTGAACTGTCGCACACTCTTGTGGTCATGTACGACATTTGATCTGTGTGAAAAGAAATACGTGTCTCATGCACACCATGACCACACTTTGCCCTCAAAACCTCAGACTTTTGCTGGAACTGATAGCTCTCTGAACAAACAAAACAATGTCCATGCAAGCAAACACATCCACCAGAAAAACAGGAACATTTGATGTTGATTTCTGGCTTGATGATGCATTTATGAATGTAGATTGAGATTTTGTGACAAATCACGAGTCGGATGAATGTGGAAGAAGTTTGAATTGGGTCCAGATGAAAACACAACAAACGGTACCAAAACAAAATTGTGAACCTTTCTCTGAAAGTTTCGGGAAGATCAGGTTTGTTGTATTTTTTTGGGCCAATCAAAGAAAGTCTCAGACCTGTGGTGTGCATAGTTCTTGAGGGGGACATTTTCCCACGTCCCCATGGAGGTGTTGCTGCTCCACTGGCACCAATGGGTACGAGGACTCCTTCCCGACATTCCCGACAATCGCGCTCGTTCTGTGTTTGGAAGGATTGACCACAACCTTTGTTTGGAAGCCAAAACTCACGGCATGTCTGTCAAGTTGACACAACTGTCACCGGCCTCACCCCACACGCGATTGCATGTTCGCTGCAGTTTCATGACAGCGGGCGAGAAAAGTTGTGGTTCTTTGGCAACGGGTGCGCTGCAGTGCGGATTCTACGTGGGAAGCAACTGCGGCTCAAACCCCCAGAACTTTCACGATTCTGGTGCTGCTCGGAATCGGAAACTCACAGATCACCGTCGCAAACATTTGGATGCGGCCTCCTCGCAGGGACTCCACAGTTTGCCGTGATTGAAGTGATCAAGAAGAACTCACCAAAATATTTTCAAACACTTTTATTATCAAATATCTTTTTGGACATATGAACAAATCACAATTGATGTAACAGCACAATTCATTTGTACACTCATGAACATTTACAATTTGATGAGAACACTGATCGCTCGATTTGGTTGCAGCTGGTGAGCACGTCCTGCTCTGGCTCATTCAGAACACCACTTTCGGACTGAATTCTGGAATCTTGGCCTCCGTCCTTGTGTCCGAACACATTCGATGTTGTGTTCATTCACAAAAAGTGGTTTCACACGTGAGATGATGCGACGCACACGCAGCTCTATTGTACAAAACCTTGTATTTACAGGCTAGTGGGACAACAAGACTAGAATTTCTATCTCCCTGACATTGCACGCACATGTTGTCAGGAACGAACGATTGGCAGTTGGTTTCGTGGGTGGTCGTCGATTTCAGCCAAGACCTGCGTCCTTGCAAGCCGTGCTGTGTAAATCCACAAAAACGTAAAAATTCTGCGTTCAAGCAGCAGTTTCATCCTGTATATATTTGTTTCTACGTGAACACGCACGCTCTCTGCACATGGAACTGAACTGGAACCAAGCGAGATCAATCTGCAACTAAAACACGTTCGTGCAAGTAAACGACACACGAGAACACGAATCAAGCCACCAACAGTTGGACCTGTTGTGGGGTCAGTCCGCTGTCAGAACGTTTTTGAACATCTCCAGGTCGGTGTCTGGGTGGAAGCTGTCTTGACTAGTAATCGTAAACCAGCGGATTGGTTGACTGAGGCCAACCATTTCAACTTCAAGCATTCGTGTGTTCTCACTGGAGAACGACTCGTAGCCGCTCAACTGTACAAATAAATAGGACGAACACAACCACAACTCGTGTGGAAACTGCACAACTCCTGCACACTTGTGGCACAAAACATAATTACGCACCTCAAAAACCGACAAACGAATCCAAATCATTACTCAATCTGAATACAAAAATAACAACTCATAGCACCAAAATGTGGCTGCTGTTCTCTCAAAGCGTTGAAAGTTACGCGCAATGCTGGACAGACGTTTCAAAACGAACGGCATAAATCAAGACAAATGAATCAAGGGAGGTTAGCAGAACTCGTTTGACGCACAGAGGTTCTTGCATCACCACCACCCCAAAACTGCCTGAGTTGATGGGTTGACTTGTGGAGCATGCAGACATCCCAAGTACGACAAACGAATGCCAGAGAATCCCTGTCGTGATGACAATTTGTATGATCGTTGTTGGGGCTCGAACACACACGTTTGTACCGAAAACATGTTTTTGTGACATTCGTCTGTCTCATGGATACCTCGACTCAAAGGGCATCATCTTGTACAGAAATCCTGAGGCCAGCGATCAATCAGCAAACGTTCTGAGTAAAATCACGTCACTACATTTCATTCGTTTCGACTACGCAAGCAACTCAAAAATGCAAGAAGCAGCTCGAGGGAAGGGCTGGATAGCGGGAACACCAGTGAATGACCGACTCCCTCCGGTCACGGGTCTGTCTAACCAGTAACAAACATGGAATACACACACACGTGTACAAAAATATCCAACTTGCACGCGCTCGGGGATGGGGGTTTGTGTACCCTCATGTAAGATGTGAGGCTTCTGTTGGGAGAGAGCTGGAAAACTTGCAGGACATGCGACTGACACATTTGCATTCACAAGTCATGGAATGGTACGCAACAGAAGCTTGGTCCTGAATCAAAATACTCTTGGCTCCTATTTGATGGGCGAAGACCACAGTAACATTGTCTTTTTAAGTAGTTGCACAAATATTTCAAGTTGAAGACATCGCTCGAACGGTCAGATCTTCCACCCGGCCTCTGCAAGTCTGTGTCGTTCTCTGGGTGCAATTCTCCCTTGGCACTTTGCACCATTGAAATGTCGTGGACGCCGATGGCCACCTGAACACGTGACCATCCAACACCGACGATTGTGCAGCTGTCCGGACTTGTTCTTCATCTCTGAGGCCGTGAGTGAAAAGAGTTTTTTGTGTGGCACTTTGGTCGTGGCCTTGATCCAAGTCTCTGCACGCGAGTTCCAATCGACTCGAGTACAACAAATCTCTTTCCCGGAACTTTTCTCACGAGGAGTCTCTTCCATCGAACACAAGTCCTGTTGTTTCATTCGAGTCGCTCCTACTCGCTGCCCTCTTCATTCCCGTACATGTCCTTGAGTTTGCTGAAGCGGGGTCCCCAGTCGTTGAGGTAGTCGTACGTCTGCTCGTCCGAGTCGTCGGAAGACGCGAGCGAGCTGAGCGAGCCGGCGTCGCTGCCGCCGCCCTCGTACGCGTACTCGCGGACGCTGTCGTGCGGCGGCGCCGTCGGGTCGCCGTCCGCGTCCGTTAGACGGTGGTGGATAAAGTCCCCAACGTCCGGTTGCTCTCCGGGGGCGACTGCAACGATATATGACAAATTTTCACAACAATTCGCACAATCATGCGCCAATGTCAAGTCAGGGTCACTTTCTGCCGACTAAGTTCCGAAGATCTTGCTGGTGTGGTGTGGGGGCAACGGACGAGTCGATTCTGGTTTGCCGTACGTTGTGCTGAGCATTTCTTCGCCTGTAAACTTGCCCAAAAGAACGAGGTTCCAAACTATCAGAAGAGCCGATGAAGTCTTTTTTCCGAGAAATTCTACGAAAGGAAGAATCCGCCATCACCCTGCCAAGATTCGCACAAAGGACCAGTTTCCGATGGAATCAAAGGACAGGATCAGAAGACCGCTGTAGATTCATCCCACGCCGCACACAAGTAGAGCAGCCTTGTAGACAGACACAGAATGAGGAACGAACAGTAACACACCGCCAATTGCATTAGCCACTCCCGCTTTTGCATCCAAACCTCATTAGCTTTTGAAAATTCTTCGTGCTAATTCAATGGCGTTGCTCTTGGACTGAACAGTTCACAAGAATCAAGGACTAACACCACCCTACAGACGTCGTGCCTCCGTTCCGTTGCACATGCAAAATGATACGAAGTTCGTTGCCTGATTTTGCGCATGTACGTTTTGCACGAATTTGTGTACTCAAGCACTATACCCATGCTTGGAGTTGACGGACGGACTACGGACGACGGAGTTCACACGGGTTCAGGGGTTCGCTGTCACACCGAGTATACCCAAGGCTTTCACTGTCATTCAAGGGTCAGAAACTTACACATGTACTGACTGGGAAACTGGAGACAGGTCCGCTCAATAGTTTTCTCAGTTCCAATGCACAGGAATCGAACCGAATGAAAGCCCTGCATACGTCAGACTTGCACATGCACATGGCATCGACACCGTACCACATCCAAGAGCGTGGATTCATTTCGTCCGAAAGAATGGCAACAAAACGGGTTTTCAGCTATCAAAATATATACTTGCTAGCAAATCATAGAGGTTTTTAAAAATTTTGTAACACAGGAAAGTACATAAAGCTAAATGTATATTATATTTTAAGGATTATACCTCATCATCTTTTGTTAGATTGGAAAAAAGGGGAATATTTGCTGATCAGAGACAAACACCAACATTGCATACACAGAAAATTTCTCTACCACCATGCCAATATGCTCGCCTTTTCATTCCCCAAATTTTGCAATTCTTGGTTGTCCTTCGAACACGGTGGCGTTACTTGTTTTTCGGTGGGTCAGTTTGAGAAACCAAATGGAAGTGTACTTTCCAGGGCCACGTTGATACAACTAAATGAGCAACAAAATAAGGGAATGCCCAATCATATCGTCAATCAACAGAAAAGGATGTCTCAAAAGACCACATCATTCAATCAAACTAGAACACTAGCATGTGTGTGTGTTCTTTTCCCGGCTTTTGTTTTCTGAACAGGTTTGCGTAGCAGCGGTGTTTTTGTTAGTTTTGGCCGAAAGTCATTCAATCGTGCAACACAAAAGTCCAGCCAAGAAAAGAGAGGCGACGCGTGGCGCGGCACGTGACTCACATCGCTTGCGGGGTCGCTCCTTCTCCGGCAGCGGCGGCGGCATGTCGCGCTCCACCGGCGGCTTGTTGTGCAGCAGCGTCGGGGGATCGTCGACCGGCTTCTTCAGCCGGTTGATGTCGTAAGCATCTTGGTCCTCTTCACCTGCGGCACAAAAGTCACGTGTTTCAAGTTGCGTTCTTCGTTCATTCGTTTGCAACACCACCGACAAGTTCCTGATTCTTGGTTGGCTTGTCACTGCTTTCTTTCATTTTCATTTCGTGACCCGTGTGAATGTTTGGCTCCAGCACTGAACCAGGAACACAAAAAGCTCCATTACTGGCATCGCATCACCAAACATACATCCACCCGCAGCGCAGCGCACTCACCGACGCCCTCCTCGTCGTAGTGGATGATGTTTTCTCTGACGTCATCGTCCGGGTCCATGATGGCGAGAACAGGCGAGTGGTGTCTCCGTCGGCTGTAGACGAAGAACAGCAGCGCCAACACTGCAACGAGAACGACGCGCAACTTGGCATTTTCCAGTCACTTCGCTCTACGGACGCGCAAATCAGCAGAATAGAATGAAAAACGACAAAACAAATGACAGTGCGGTGAAGTAGCAACGCGGCCAACGGAGTTTCGAAAGGATTTTTTCTCAGTCATCGCAGGAGGCGACAATCGGCAGTGATTTCTTTCGACAAATATGAAGGCAACAGGTGGACAAACAAGTTAAGATTATGAAGGAAGAACTTTAGAACATTGACAATCAATTATAGAACACTAAAAAGCGAACGCAGCAATGAGAATTTGTTTGGCACAATGCACACACACACGACACGCGCGAGTGTTTGTATCTCTGACACGTGAAAACATGTTTGTCTCCAAGTGTTCAACTGCGCAGCAGGACGGAGTTTTGAGCGAGCGCACAGCCTACAGTTATCTTTAGAATGAACCCGCAACCTGAATTATGTGGGAAATTACTTACGCACTACCGACACTATCAAACATTGTAAAAGGAAAGTTGTGATTAGTTCCAAGTTGGGTTTCACTGGGTGATCAAACGAGTTTTTTTATTGGTAGTTCAGGGAGAATATACAAAATCGATCGAGGGCGCCAAACTCCTTGTTGCTAAGCTTGTCGACAAAAGTGCAACAATTCCCCACACACGATGTTTTTTGCGAAGTTGATGGCACCACCAAGATGCGATGCCTTCCCCCCAAAGCAATGACAGAGCAGGTGTCAGACGTCACTGACAGGAATCCAATTGTGCGTTCAACTTAGTGCCACCACAAACACGAACAGAAAGCCGCTTTACAACAACGAAAGTGCACGTGACCATGACGGAAGCACGTTGGCTCCTGCGAAGAACGCGTTGGAGCGCGGCGACACTCACGGAGGATGACGAGGGCGCAGATGATGATGGCGATGATGAAGCCGTGGCTCACGTAGGCCGTGTACGCCTCCTCCTTGGCCGTGCAGTACGTCCCGGAGTAGCCCGAGAAACAATTGCAATCGAAGCCGCGCTCGCGGTCGATGCACTCGCCGTTGACGCAGGGCGAGCCGAGGCACTCGTTGATGTTGACGCAGATTTCTTCGCTGTTCGGAACCAGCATTTGGCCGAACGGACACCTGAGAAATATTCAGTAAGAGTGGAGATTGGCCACCGAGCACCCCCAGCCCCGCCCCTTCAAACGCAAAATGCTTGGGCTGATCCAGGTGAAACTGGCGGAGTGTGAACCAGCGCGCGCACAAACACGCACACACACACACACACACACACACACACACACACACACACACACACACACCTGCACTCTGCATATCTCCACAGGTCTGTGCACTCGAGCGGCAGCGTGCACGCGAGGAAGTTGCACGCGTCCGAGCGACACGAGTCGTTAAGGTTGGCACTGCGCGTCAGGTCGGCGACGACGCTCTGCGTGTTTTCCCACGCGTCCATCGGCAGCCACGCGCCGTCATACCGCACGTCGTTCATACAACCTGAGAAACACAACACACTGTGTGAAGCGAATTCAGTGCAAGCAAAGGGGTCATCAACGATCAACCAGATCTGTCACCTACAATTGGACCCATTTGACTGTTTTTACGACCCAAAGTACCCAACAAGCACAAGTACTTACTGTCCATGTAGTCATAGTCAACGATGGCGGGCACGTTGTGCGCGGGGAACTTGACGTCACCTCCCGCGTAGAACTGTCGCCTGGCGACCTTGATGTGGAGGTGTCCGCCCCAGGTGCCTTCGGTGCGGTTGAAGTAGCGCCCTTCGCCACCGTCCAGCCGCATCGTGGCCGCTTTACCTGCGCGCTGTTGGGAGCGAGAAAACGTATTGAGAAACACCACACACGTCTCCTTGAAGTCTGCAGCTGGTATGCGTCAACGCCCCCCCATCCCATACCCCCAGAGCGCAAGTCTCTCCACAAGAGCAGAAGTGCTGACGATTCCAAACTCTGTGAGAACAGAAGAAATTGATCATCTCAACCAATCCGAAGCTCTGCTGCCCGCACGGCTCTCACCTGCACTTTGACAGTGTGCCACTGTCCCTCAGTGACGTCGACGTGCGCGAGGTGCACCATCTCCTCACCCGACCCCAGGTTGTAGCGGAACCGGATTCGACGCTCCTTGATCTGAAATAGGCGACACCGCATGATCCACACGTGCAAATTTCTCTGTCAGCGCAAAAATTTTCGAACGACAGCAAAATAGTGGAGATCAGCTGCTGGCAACAGCACTCACCTCGAGGATCATGTACTCGGACTTCTGGATGTTCTGCACCTTGAAGAGGAGTCCGTTGTCGTGGCGCGTGCGGAACATGAGCTGCAGCCCCGTGTGGAACGGACGCTGTTCCAGGCGGCGGTGGAACTGCTCCTTGAAGTCCCACTCGATGTAGCTGTGCTCGCGGAAATCCTTCACCGGAGTCACTGCAGCGAATCAGGGTGTACTGCAATTACTCCCACTGAGGTCAGGTTGGTTTGCGATCGCACTGGAAAAATCTTGTTGGTTCTGACAACATGAATTGTCCCAAAGTGCGCCTGACAACTTGTGGCAAACGGAGTGAAAACTCCCAGTTTGCGCTTTGCACACATTTTCAGTGTCACTTCTGACTGGTAACTTTTTCCAACTAATGAAAAAACAGACACGTTGTTGGGACGGATCGACCTGCACATGAAACTGATGAAACTGTACTCACGTGTCTCGCATCTGTGTCCCCTCGAGCCCGGGTTGCACTCGCACCGGAACTCCCCCTCGCGGAAGCTGCCGACGCACGTGCCGTTCACGCCGCACTTGAAGCCGTCCACGTCGTTGGCGCCGCACACGGCGTCCTCGCGCGCGCAGCCGTCGCCGGCCGCGTGGTGCTCTCCGACGCGCCCGATGTGCAGGTCGTACAGCTGCAGTGAACACGAATACACGTGTGAAGCAACTGGTGTTTTGCGTCCACGTGATCGAGTTTTGGTGAATCGGAGATGCAAGTTCACGCCGTGTGACTCGCTACCATTTCTGATAAACTCAAAACTTTCCTTTCACATGGAGGATGTTCCGTGAGGCCGAGCAAGTGGTCTGAGGAAAACCTGTCACGGGAAGAAGCCCGACTCACCAGCCCGTCGTGAACGAGGTTTTTGACGCAGCCGTCGAAGCCCTGCTCCATCACGTTGGACGGGAAGGCGATGTTCGGGTTGGAGCGGCCGCCGAGCTGCAGCGGCGTGTTCACGTTGATGAAGCGGTTCTCGCCGGGCGTGGTGCGCTCCGTCTCGCACGGCGCGCGGTCCTCCTCGAACGTGCCGTCGTACTCGTTCTCGTTGATCGTCGCGCTGCTGCAGTCATCGACGACCATGCGCACGATCTGCGTCACACAATTTTACCGGCTGTGTGATTTTGTGTTCAACAAGGCAGCAGCAACCGAACAATATGGTGATGTGGTTGTGTCAAAATTTTAATTTTCTTTCAGATGTGAGCAGTGCCTCAGCCGGTTCTTCAACCACTACACAGGGATCCTCCTTTCCTCAGATAGAACTATCAACCATCAATTGGCTGTTCATGACAAATGCAAAACTGAGATTAGACTTACAGGTCCCTTGCGGAAGATGTCGATCTTGTGCCACTTGCCGTCGTTGAGGCCGCGCATGCGCAGGTTTCCGGCGCGGTCGCGCCCGTCGACGGCGAGCTTCGCCTCCCCCGAGCCGTGGTTCACCCGCAGCACCGGGTACCCGCGGTGCAGCTCCAGCATGATGAAGTCGTCCACCTGGTGAGAGGCGCCAAGTCAATTGACGAATCGACACAGTCAATCTGTCGTTGGTGATCGTGGAATACCACACCGGTGCGACGTCATCACCGCAGTTTCCCAGAATGTTTTCTGGACGCAGTTGTGTTCGATATAAGTTTCACAGCATTGCAAAAAAGATTTTGATATGATGAACTGCACTCGATCGGCACGCCGCTGCAGTTGCCCAAAACACCACCACAGCCGAGACATCATCATCAAACCAGTTTGCCAAAAACAAACGACTAAACGGAACACGCACCTCGTCCGCCATGAGTTCCCGGATGGGTCCGTTGTAGAGAATGAGTCCATCTCCCTTGATGGTGAGGAACTCGAGCGACGTGTGCGAGTCTTCGCACTGCGCGAGCGGCTGGAACCACGCCCAGCCGTCCCCGGAGAAGCTGACGTGCGTCTGCTGGCAGCGCGGGCCGCGGAAATGACGCGGGCACTCACAACTGCAGCAGAAAAAGAGCAGAAGAGTCTCACAGTGGTTGACAACCCTTATGACAATTGATTGACAAATAAATCACAAGAATTACGCCAAGCAGAATCATTGATGCGATGCAGATACCACGCGCCCTCAGGAACGTTCATGCTCAGGTCCTCCCCGAGTGTAACCAGGTACAAATCTTGAGTTTTGTCGCGCTGACTTTCAACACCCGTGGTTGTACTCACACGAAGTCGTACTCCCGCTGGATGCAGTTCCCCCCGTTGAGACACGAGTCCGGTCGGCAGCGCGTCGCGTCCTCGCTGAACTTGCGCGCCGTGCACTCGCACTCGGACACGACGTAGGACGTGACTCCGATGAGCGATGTGCCGTTGGTGTTGATGAGCAGCGGGTCGCTGTTGACCACGAGGCGGTTCGAGCAGCCGCCACCCTCGCACTTCTCCTTCATACACTCGTCGATCGGTACCATTGCGATGTTGATGCCCAACTCCTCCTCGAACTGCACGCAACAAGGAAATCAGAAGGAAGTCAGTTCGTGCTGGTCAACGTCAGCAACGACACGGGTTGTGTCATCAATACCACACAGGTTCAACGGCAATGCAAAAGCGAATCAGTTTTCTGGAGGATGAACGCTTTCAGGATCTCTCTTCCCAGTGCATCAGACACGAAACAGAAAGTTCACAGTCAACGGAACAAAACTTGTGTCAACTGGACAAACAAACAGGACACAATCCCTGACAAGAACCTGGACGGTTCACGAAGCAAAGAACGCTCGTCGCTCACCTCGATCTTGAACTGATTGACGATCCCGTCGAGCCTCGCCGGGCGATAATACGGAGAGCCGTGCGCCGCGAACCTCACGTCGACCGTGCGCTCCAGGACCGGGTGGTTCAGCACCGTGAAGATGTCCACGTTCTTCGTCGACACGCTCAGCTTGCGCGCGATCATCTCCCGGAAGAGGTCGTACTTGCTCTTGCCGTAGTCGTTGGTTCCGGGTCCAATCTTGGGTCGGTCGACAAACTGCTCAGCCGTGATTCCTGCGGATAACACAGACCATGTACTCACGCTGCGTGACGGAGCCTTTGTTGGGGCAACTGGCACAATGAATCTGCAACTTGTTGTTGAGCCTGCCTCAAGAAAGCCGATGAGGGAGGAGGCATCTGCTCACCTCATGACCTTGAAAATATGACAGAACGCTAATCATCCCTTTCTCTTGCGCCTATTCATGTATCAGTCAAGCAGCCGAACTGCGACATCTCTGAAGTCAGGTTCGAAGCGCGCAGTTCTCACCGGTGAGTCTGATGGAGCCCGAGTTGAAGATGGCGTCGTCCCCGATCTCGCGCACCTTCACCGTCACCGACGACTGCACCTCGCGCTTCCAGTAGCGGTCATACACGATCACCGAGAACTGGTAGTCTCCCTCGCGGATTTTGCCGCGCATGAACAGCTCCCCCGTCTCCTTGTCCAGTCTGATCAGAGCCAAATATTCAGTGCATTACATGCGTGTGTAAAGTATGTGTGAGAAGATTCTGGAAGCTGTCACACAAAATCATCACTGTTGTTCTCAGACAAAGGAGGTGCAAATCTCCTTTTGGTCTCTCAAGCAGGATGACTGGGGGGTCTGTGGACAGAATTTTTCCACACGAGGGCTCAGTCCCTTCCAAGACCGCATGACGTGAACAACGCCGCACGGTAAAGGCAGCAGCACTCACGTGAAGAAGTTGCGCGTGTCCTGATTGACGAAGGAGAACTCCTTGTCGGGTCGATCCCAGTCGTCCGGATCCTCCACGTTCACGTTGCCCAGCGCTGCGTTTTCAAACTCGCCTGAAAACATAGACACGCTCGGCGTTGCTCGTGTGTGCGAGTTAGTGCTTCATCAGAAGATTATGAGACAGGAGAACGAAGTGGAAATCACTTCTCTTCTTTCCACGAAGTGTGCATTCCTGATCATAAGAAAATATTCAAACTGCTTTGGTGGAAAAAGCTTCCGTTTTGGATGGTGGGGGAAAACATGTTGAATTGAGAGGGATTTCTTTTCATTCATGTTCTTGAGTCACGAGGAAAATTCACTCGGATGGATTTATAAGGCAACCACGGGGAAGTTTACTTGACAATACGAAGCTGAAATGAACCTTCTACTCTTGAAACAACGTCCAAATGTCTGTTTCTATCTGCTTAAAACTGGTCTTGAAACAACACACGAGTGATTGCACGACAAATTCAATGTGCAAGAAAAACAAAAAGAAAGTTGCAAAAATCAAAACTCATATTGAATGTCAAAGAGCCAGAGCCCACACCAAATGAAAATTGCAAAATTCCGATTTCTAAGGTTATGCATTCTGCAAGAAACTTATTTTTCAGAGGGGTTGACCCTTGCTACTCGTCTAACACCTCTAGTTCCCACGAACCAAAGTTGTCGAAGATGTTCAGCAATATTGAATACAAGAAATTCAAGCAGGAATCCACGCCCCCCGAACAAAATCACGATCTCTGAATCTTTGCGAGGCTTGTTGTTTCGCATCTCAAACCAAAATCGTGTTGTGAGTGTTGCACCTGAAATGAAGCTGATCGGTGCCCGTTACAGTCTGTTCACCGACTTACTGAAGCTCAGATGCCCGTTTTCCGTGCAAAACTCAGAGTTTTTTTTCTCTTTGTCCGACAATCATTTATTTTCGGCCTGAACACACTGAGGTGAACAACTTGAAGCTTTCAAACTGAAACTGACATCTTGCTTCCATTTACACGAGAAAAATAATTGAAAGTGGATGCATTTGAAGAACATTTTCTTCAGAAATGTGAAGACAAAAGAGAGGAAACTGCAACAAGAAGAATGAAGCAAAACCCAGCCAGCGAGTGGAACAGTTACTGAGCGCGAGAAACTCACTACTGTTGCCCGGAGGTCCGTCCGGCGTTCCTGTGTTCTCGTCACTACCTGACAGCGGAGCAACCAAAGCTCAATATGCGTACGAGACAAACGAGACAAACGTTCACTGAATGAGACAAACCCAAGAAAAATTGCCCGTTTTTTGGGCACATTTGAAAACGAAGAATATAAATGTCGTTCATGCAATGAAATACTGATCTTGCGAGCATGAAAAGTGCGTGTTGCAAATGCATTTGGGTTTCGAATCAAAACTTCGATGTGAAAAGCTGTGTTTCTGTTTCCTGAAGACCAGTATTGCTCACGGAAAAAGACTGAAATACGAAAATATTATGGCAAAGAAATTGCATATTCAGCATGCTCTAGACACAGAAATGCTACAAAAATATTCTGAAGGCCATATTTGGCAAAGAAATGGATTAGGGAACAACAACATTGAATACTCTCTTTCTCTTTCAGTACTCACCAGTCCAACCTGACCACACGAACGGTAAAGGGCAACGAAAAATCAGTCCAGTGTAAAGACCCCGTTCAGCTCAATGTCAACCACATCAACAGTTACACCGCTCACAACCCACTCTGAGAAATGCCACAACAGTTTCAGCCAGATCTGAAACTCTGTGCAAGACAAAGAAATCCGTGCATTCGTAAGTTATGGCAAATCTCACTGCTTCACGCGTTCTCATCAACGCTCACGACAAACGACACCCACGTCGCTACAGAACACGGAAGACTCACAACGTGAAACTGACCCTGAAAGTCGAGTTCTTTCTCTCTCCTCAGTCCACCGAGCAGATCGGGTCAAAGTGACGTCACTACGATCTGTCCGCCATTGCTTGAGAACGCACGCCCTTGCCCCGCCAACCCTCAACCATCACACCACCAGGTTGAACTAAGAACCGCGCAATACCGCGGGTCACATGTTTCCCACTTCTCCCGTTTTACTCAACAAAAACCACACGGGAGAAACGCCAACGGTCTACACTCTTTTCCCAGTTCCGTACCTCTGTAGTTGTAGACGAAGATTTCCTTGTGGCCCGGATAGTGGACGTTGTCGTTCTTGTCTCCGATGATGATGGTGAGCGTGTTGGTGCCGGAGACCTGCGGCTGGCCGCTGTCCTTCATGATGATGGGCATGTGGTATTCCTTCTGCTTCTCGCGGTCGAACGAACGCTTACTGGTCACGATGCCCTGGCCGTGCCCGTTCATCCCGCCTCCTGCAACAGCGAAGAAGATGACATTTCAGAGACAGTCACGCAGGAAGAACGTCGTCTCGCACGAGAACCATCGATTTGATTTTGGACGTGTTCTCTCTGTCAGGCCCACGCTCTTCTTCAGGGCTTTTCCCCCACGTGATTCACTTGTTGGTCAGTGCGTGTGAACATGGCAAAGGAGCTGACAACACACAATATGTAGAACAATAAGTTTTCAATTCAAAATGTGCAGATACTCTTCACAACATTGGAATCTGGTGTTACTGATTTCAGAATAATGAATCCACTGAGAAAATTCAGGCAAGCAAATCAGGTCATGTTGTGAGACTAGAATCTACATGAACCTCTAAAAGTTCGCAGCGATCGCCCGTTTTGAACTAAGAGCAAAATCTGCTGTGTTTCTAGCATGAACTGGACTGTTTAGAAGCGCTAGGAACCCACAAATTGCATGTCCACGCGCAAAACGCAAAACAGAAACACTCCTCTCACAATGTGTGTTGAGTTTGCCAGGCTGAGCCCAGGTCCAGGACAAAGACAAACTTCCACAGAACAAACCAATCTGAGATTGGAAATGTTGAGAGTCAACAGGAAACGGCAGAGCAGGAAATATGTACAAAGCCACGGAACCAGAATGTGTCGTAACAAACTGGCAAAATTTTCTGAATCTGCACCAAGGATTTACGTGGGGTTCACACTTCTGCAATTGAGACACAGCTTGACAAAGTGATTCGGGAGATAATACACCTGGCATACTCCTGAAAACTTGAAACAGTTGTAAAGTAATGAGCAAAACGAATTCTCCTGGGTGTAGGCAACTCACACCAAGAAAGGATTTGATTGAGGTACAAGTTTATACGTCACCTTGCCAGGAGTCATCTGGTGACAAAGAACCACAGATTGTTATCAAGTGACTTGACACCACATCAGAGCCACACTTTCACTGTCAGTCTCATTCGCCATTCTCTCGGCCCTTTCCTTCTTCTGTCGTCCTTCACAGGGTTCCCACTGTGGCTGACCAACATAATTCCATGATTTTTCCAGGTTTTCAAAGTTTTTTCCAGGATTTTTTTTTGTCTTTTTTGTAGGCTTTGTGCACCCTTTTTCCAAAACAAAAAGTAAAATAAAGTAATTTTTGGCCAAGAAATATTTTTGGTAAAAATTAAAATTTTTCAAAGCAATTTATAAATTGATGTTTTCATAAAATCATAAAATTTGAAAAGTAACAATATTTTTAAATTGTTAGTTGTTTTGGGAAGGCTTTGTAGCAAAATTATACAGAACAATTGATCTCTCTTACTTTTATTGGTTATGAATTAGAAAATAACCAGTTCTGATTAGAACATTTGAGATTTCTTTATCCTCAATGCTCAAGCTTGAAATGAGTTCTTCATATATCAGAACTACATTTTTGAAGTTTTAACAAAAACCAAAATTTCTCAATCCTTTGTCCAAACAAGCAATATTTTTCCAGGTTTTTGCCAAAAACCCCTGTTTTTCTAGGTTTTTCCAGGTCTGGCCCTGTTCTTCCAGGTTTTCCATGTGCGGTGGGAACCCTGCTTCAGTTCAAAATCTTCTGCTCTGAAGACCGTCCAATCCGGTTCATTCAATCACACGACAAACAGACACAACTCAGAACAAACAGACACAACGGAGCTTCCTTCAGGCTGAAGGTGAATCACATTTCACGATTTCACAGACGGTTCAAGGGCACCGCAAATTCTGTGCGTTTTTCTCCGACCGAACACAACCACTCCCAGCAGCTCGTTCGTTTGAATGAACTTCCGTCTCTGAAAGCCCTCCCACCCTGAGTCCTAATCTTCCGTGACCAGCTGTCCGATTCCAGCGGTTTTGATGCAAACTTTGGATCCAACTCTTGCTCAGAAGGGCTTTTATCTGGCAAGCCCAAGCTGCCCTGCAGACCAGTTCCACGGCACCGCGTCTCTCACCTGGGATGAACCTGAAGGCGAAGTCTCCGCAGGTCGGGTTCTCCTCGCACGGGCAGCGCCCTCGACACGGGATCCAGAACTCGAACGGCGGGCCGTTCTGCGCAGTGTCCTTATCTGTGGGAGAAAACACAGACGCTGCGGTCAACCGTGATCTCTGAAAAACATCTCGTTTGCAAACTTTGGGATTGGAAGCGGGTCTCAAAGTTCTGTTGTCGCAGGGTGGTCGCAAAACGAGGTGCGTTCACCATCAACAAAAGTGAAACAAGAGAAATTTTTTTCAAGATCCGGGTCTCAACCGTAAATGATGGAAAAACTAAAAGCCAAAGCGGTCACCATGACACTCTGTTGTAAATTTCTTGATATGACCGAGATTCAGAAGCCGCCCCTCGCTCCTCGCCCTACGCACCTATGGCGGAGATGGTGACGACGGTCTGACCGCGCTCCTCCTGCTCGTAGATGACCGGGCGGTAGTTCTGAGCGAACTCGGGGAAGTTGTCGTTGATGTCGCGCAGCGTCACGATCAGAGTTCCTGTTCCGGTCTGCGGCGGGATTCCTGCAGCGACAGCGCAACATTGAACAGGATCCGGTCATGTACTCCTGTTCCCCATCAAACTGGCTTCAGCAGACAATTCGGTTTTCGGCCAAGTCCCGGGGGACGTCCTCACCTTTATCCAATGCCAAAATGTGGACACGGTGCACGGCTGTCGTCTCCCGGTCCAGTTTTCCCGCCACCGTCACCAATCCGTTCGCATCCACCTTGAACTGCCGCTTCTCGTCCGTGTTGCGATCGATGCTGTAGCTGCACGTGACAATCAGAAAAGTCTCAATCACAGAGCGTGAAATACGGAACCCAGGTAATGGTGTGGCAATCGTGTTTTTCACCCAGACGGACTCAACGTTGCAGCTCTGTGAGACCTGACAACTGATGGATCTTGGTGGATTTTGAAGCAGTTCCAGGCACCGCTTCACCCATTTTCATTCTCATCTCAAAACTACGACAGTGACAAACATCTGTTTGCATGTCCGCGGTGTGTCTCACCTGAACATCTTGTTCATGCCCTGGTCCCGGTCAGTGGCGCTGAAACGCGCCAGCGACTTGCCGATGTGCACGTTTTCGTTCTCCGTCACCTTCTGCGAGTTGGGCACGAAGATGGGCGGGTTGTCGTTGAAGTCCGTCACGTACACCTGCAGAGAGACGCGGCTCAGTCGACGTACTCAACAGCGCCGCTCTTGAATCGCCAAACACAACAAATTCTGTGCGCAGGCATTTCCTGCGCGGCTGGCATACCTCGATGTGCGCGGTGTCAATGTGGGTCGTGTCCGAGTCGCGCACGTACACGGTGAGATTGAAGAACGGGTTCACCAGCGTGTCGTAGTCCACCGGCTGAAGACACAAGAACAACATGAGGTCCACGTTCCTGCACAGCCCAGAATCCTGAAATACTTCCACGAACGACCCCTACACTCGAGGAGCGCATCAACGTTCATCACTGGGCGAGTCTGATGTCAGAATTTGTGTCCGTGACCCACCCCAGTGTGCGACTGTCATCCACAAAGCACTCACCCTGAACACTTTGAGCACACCCGTGTTGGTGGCGTCAACGCTCGTCATGGAGAAGAACTCGCGGTCCTGCTCCTTGAGCGTGTAGATCATCTTGGCGTTGGTGCCGATGTCTCTATCCGTCGCCGACACGGACGTGACGGAGGCGCCCGCCGGGAAGCTCTCCGACATGGTCGCCTGGTAGAGCTTCTGCGTGAACTTGGGCGCGTGATCGTTGATGTCTCCGACCTGGATCGTCACCGTCGCGCTCGCTGCAAACACAGAAAACTAACCTTACGAAGAAGTCACGATTGGTTTTCAGGCTACATAAAAATTTATATTTTGCTTGACGCAAAGAATCAAAATAATTTTGGTTCCTGAAGAGCTTCGGTGCATATTCAGTGCGCTCGCCCTCAGTCTGAGTTCACGAGTAACCGACCGAAATTATCGCAATTCATTCACATGTCCAATTGCGGAATTTCCGTCGGTTATTATTCAAACGCAACTGCAGCCACCGAGAGAGTACATACATCCCTTCACAAAATCTGAAATGGTGGAGATGGGCGAAAAAGACGCACTGCTGAAAGGGTAATGTGACAAATTGTCAAAACACCCCAAGCAAGAAAACTCGGAACCCGTACCACACGGCAAATCAACGGCTTACCAGACAGCGGAGGCACAGCGTGCTCTGTGTACAGAGCCTTGGCAAAGGCCGATTGGTGCCTTTGCGCTGCAATGTCAAGCCAGTCGACAGTTAGGCAAAGGTGACAACAAACTTCGTGCTTGTGTCCAGTTGGTGAGACCATCTACGCAAGCACGTGTTGGACTACAATCTATTGGCGTGGTCGGGGATTCAGGGACGACAATCTCTTCAAACAAGAAAAGCTGATTGAGACGAACAGGTTTATTCTCCAACAGTCAAGACAGACACACAACTCACAACACTACAAATCATGCGCGGGCTGAGTGGTTCCTTGATGAAGCACAGCGGACAGGACAGGGTCAGCAGCCATCACCAGGAACAATTGCATTTTTTACCTCAGCGATCCAGGCCAAAGTGCTGAGAGCAGTGAATGTCCATTCCACAGACACTCACTCAGCCCGAGCAACACAACACAACACAACATGCTGGTCAACAAGGACGGCCGCACCGCGCGGCCGCTGCGCCCACCTGACTGGGACTCCGGGGTTCCCTGGTCGCGCGCCTGCACGATGATCCTGTACTCGGGGCGCTGCTCGCGATCCAGCGCGTTGTTCATCGTCGTCGTGATGAGGCCGGTGTTCGGGTTGATGGCGAACAGCGGAGTTCCGTCCTTCACCGGCACTTGTTTGAGCGAATACATGACGGTGCCGTTGTTGCCGCTGTCTTCGTCCGTGGCGATGACGGTCAGGACGGACACACCTGCAAACCCGACGAAAATGACTCGCTTTTATCCAACACGGTGATTTCAAAGTCAGAACGGAGACTGCTCTTCCAAGCGAAGTGCAATCCTGACGCGTAAGAAGGAAACCTCTGAATCTCCTCACCTGCCCTCGAGTGCTCGGGCACCTTCCCCTCGAGCCTGTTCGTGTCGAACCTCGGTGCGTTGTCGTTGATGTCCTTGGGCTTCACCTTGACGACGGCGTATCCAGTGAGCGACTGTCCGGAGCCCGGCTCGTCGTGCGCCAACACGTTGAAGCTCCACATGGCGCGGCCGTTGGGCTTGTCGCGGTCGAGGCGCTTCGTGATGTAGACGTCGCCCGTGATCTCGTTGATGGTGAAGTAGCCCTCGTTGTAGAACTGCCCCGTGAGGCCGTAGCGGATGTTGGAGCGGCGGTTGATGTCCGGATCCTCTGCGTTCACCTGAAGGAGCCGACAGGACGCGTTGCAAACCAGCAAGTTCTTCGCGTTCGTGGGCTCATCACACCCGAATCAAGAAAGGTACATAGCGACGTCACTAGTACTGTCGCACACGTTGGAAGTTCCAGACGTTAGCATTCTCGAACTTTAGCTCTGGCGACGGAGGGCCGAGTCACACAGGAAGGTGAGCGGGAGAAACGTACCCTGATGAGGAACTTGGGGTTGGACTGACTGACGTGCTGGTCTTCCTCGACCACGTCCTCGACGACGTACTCCGAGGGGTCGAAGCGCGGCGGATTGTCGTTGACGTCTGTAATCTTGATGACCACGGTCGCTGTGTTCGCGAATTTATCATCAAACACGCGGTACGTCAACCGGTACTCCTGCAAAACACGGCGCGCAAAAGTTGAACTGTGGTCTGTCAGTGACATTCGGGAAACCGCACACCGAAAAAGCACGTTCGCCCACAGTGTGGTAGCTATTTCCCCCATAGATCTCGGAATAACGGAATTGTTCTCAGCAGCGACACTGGAGTTTTTGGAGCCACTCACTCTGGGTCCGTTCTCGTAGTCAAGGTTGCCGCGCACTTTGATCTGGCCGAGGTCAGGCACAACCTCGAACGTGTTTCCGATGTTTCCTCCCGTTATCGAGTACGTCAGGCGATTCTCTGCAAGGTGCACACGGGAGAGTTGAGATTGGGTACTTCATCCCAGGTCAGCGGACAGAGGATTCAAGTATTCATGTATTGTCAAGAGATTTAGAATTGTTACTCTTTCTTTGCAAAGCAGACTGCGATTCTGCGTCGATGTTTGCCCACTGTGTGACAAGTCTATTCTTACTGTGCACTCTTCGGAAAGCAACTCAGGCGTACAGAGTGCAGGAGCTACACAGCGCCTCGATTTGTGTCAAAACTGACTGGAGCTGAGAGTGATTCACTTGTTCAAAAGCACCCTTGAAGACAGGCAGCTCAAAAAGTTGCAAACTAATCAAAAGCAACAGTTACCTTGATTGCACTGCGCTGCAAATTATCGAAATTAAGTTTATTAACATATCATGCAAGCGCACTGCAAGAAGGTTCCCCCACAACCAAACCGAAGCACTGCCTATTTTCTCTGCCTTATTTTTAGACTTTCTTAACACTTGCTCTTCTTCCGGTTTTGGGCAAACTCACCATACTGGTCTTTCCAAAAGAACAGAAACAGTCAGCTGAACATAGTTTCTTTCGCGACCCTACTTGCCAGAGTGAACCTTTCGTTCTGCTGGCAAAACAATTGCCACACCACCGACGTGGCCAATCATTCTCTGAAATTTAGTTGCAGCGTCACCAAAAGTGCACGGGGAAGGCCATAGGGGTGGATGGTTTTCATACTTCCAATTCGCCACCTTTTCTCTTCTTTGGTGCACAACGAAACATGTGGCCAAAACAGTGATAAAGGGTACAGGCCCTCCTGCAGGGATAATTTTTGCGCGTGCTCGATCGAATCACGTCAGTTTCTCGCACGACGTCACGTCACGCGGCGACACGTACCGTCGTCCTCGTCCTCGGACGTGACGGTCATGATGACGGCGCCCACGTCCGTGTTTTCCGGGGTCGACGCCGAGTAGACTCTCTCGCGGAAAAAGGGCGCGTTGTCGTTCTTGTCAGTGATGCGAATCTGAACCTCCGCCTCGCCTGTCAAAAGTTAGGGCAACAGATTGAGTTCCCGTACATCATCACATGACATCAACCAAACACGCTGGAACGTTTCAAATCGACAACGGCTGTTGAACATTTTCATCTCGGTTGAGCGGGAAGCAGACTCCTTTGGTTTTCTTTGTGTGTGTGTGTGTGTGTGTGTGCTCACCCTGGTTGGGCGTGCCTGGAGGGTAATGGTTGGGTCGGTCGGACCGGGCGCCGTCCTGCGCCACGACGGTGATGTAGTACTCGTCCTTCTCCTCGCGGTCGAACGTCTCGCGCGTCGTGATGACGCCCGTGTTCGGGTTGATCTCGAACTTGGAGTGGTCCTGCCCGATCGGTTTGATCATGTACGAGATCTGAAAAACAGGTCGCGTCTTTATGTCTGGAAACAATCGTCAGAAGAAATTGATGTTTCCCTCCTCTCTTTGATAAATCAGACAATTTTCGCACGAACAAGAGAGAAACACGAAGAAAACTTACTCCACAACATTGCAAGTACACCATGTGGATCTGGTTTGTATTTTCCCTTTCGGTGCACCAATACACAACGAAACGTAGCGAAATATTGAAAAAGTATTTGTTCCTCAGATTCTGAAAAGCCACAACCCAGCAAAAAGTGTGCAAACACAAGACTGCGAAATTGCACAATGCATGTCAATCATGCTCGAAGGAATGAAAAGCAGCTACACTAGGATATGATTGCTGCGAATTCCAGGCACACTGGAAATCTTCAGTCACGCCACAGCCAACCCAGTCTTTCCAGCATATCATTCGACCCTTCAGTTTTTCTCCGCTCCCCCCCCCCCGACTGCGCGCGCCTCACCTTGTTGTACTCCGGGAACTCGTCGCGGTCCGTCGCCGTCACGTGGATCACCTCGGCGCCGGGCGCCAAGTTCTCGGCGACACGCCCGTCGTACCGGCCGTTCTCGTCGAGCCCGACGAACTGCGGGATCTCGTCGTTCTTGTCGATGAGCTCGATGATGACGCGAGTGTCATTGTGCAGGGAGTTCGTTGCGCGGTTCTGTCGAATACACAAGGAAGAAAATGAGAATCCTCCCTCGTGTGTCTGACAGTTTGAACCTGTCACAACTGACCTCAGAAATGGAGTTTGCACACAGTGAACACTCAGTCGGAGAACGTACCGTACGCCCAAAGGTACACTTTACACGCCGAAGGCAGCTTCAACCCCTGCCCCACACGACACGACGTTCCACTTTTCTTGCAAGACTTCCAACTCCCAACAGTACTGAAGTCTGGTGACACTCACGGCGGCCTTGATGGTGAGCGTGTAGCGCGGCGTCGTCTCGAAGTCGAGCGACCTGTAGACTCGCAGAAGCATCTCGTTCGTCGTGTCGTTCATTGTCCACCAGAAGGAGCGCGGAATGCCGTTCTGCTCCGGGGTGTCTCCCGGTTGGATGACGTAATTCACCTGCAGCAGAAAAGTGTGGGATCAGTCACTGGGGAAAAAACACGTGGTTTGAGTTTCTCTCCGTTCTGAGCCAACATCTCTCATTTGCGACCAACCCATGACGTCCACGACACTGCAGAAACACTCTCACGGTGACATTCAGTTTCAGCCAATGCTGGACTTCCTGACTGGGACAATAAGTTGAGCTTGACAATTACCCCACACGCATACTGGTTTCAAAATCAGCAAACAGAACCAGCCACTGGGTCTTGAAAAACAGTCAAGGAAGGGAAGCTTCGATTCATTCAAAGTTACTGCCAAACTCTCACTCAACCATCAGTTCCAAGCACATGTTACATGTTTGGTCGCAAATGACGAGACTTGGCCCCACCGAGAGCACACGCATCACCGCAACACATCATCAGTCAGACCAGACCATTCGCTCTCCCACAAGAACAGACCTCGCAGCACAAATAAACTATGTACACCGTTAGTACTTAGTTTGAATGTTGCACTTATGGTCTATGCAAGCAGTGAGATCAGAGAGAGGTAACTGATCCGCAAAAATGCCGGAGCGGCAGGGAGCGTGAATGGAGGCAAACAGAAGGCTATACCTTGTCTGAGTCCGGCTTCTGTTGAGAAAACAAAACATAAACGCAGCTTGAGATGTTGAACGAAAACTAGTGAAACAGTGAAGACATCGCGAAGAAGAAATGCAGAATGGAGAATTCAACAACAGACTCCTGCTCCTGACGCCGTCTGCCGCGGTGAATGCCCCTGCAAATTGTGCTCAAGACGGCGCAAACACCACACACGCGAGTACCACTCACCGTCGCGTCCCTGACCGTGGAGACGGCCTTGAGTCGCTTGACGACGTAGTTGACGGGCACGTTCTCCGGCAGCGGGATGGGCGTGGCCGAGTAGTCGGCGAACCACTGCGGGTACGCGTTGACGGTTTGCGTGATCTTGAGTTTGATAGGCACGACGCTCGCCTTGGACGGCGTCCCTTTGTCGCGCGCCTCGATCTCCAGCTCCGCCTCGTCTCTCTGTGGGGAACACGTCGTCACCTCAATCAGTGCTGCAAATGGGTTCACCGTGCCTGCTTCGCACACGGATGAGCGCGTGCTGATACTGACAGCACACAGTGAAAACTGGTCTTGACTGCCAATCGGCGTGCGTTGTTGTCAGCGCGGTTATGTACTGACCCCGCTCATGGCGCGGCGCACGGTGATCCAGCCCGAGTGGCGGTTGACGGAGAAGAATCCGCTCGGGTCGCTCTTCATGAAGTACTCCACCTGCCCGTTGTCGCCCGCGTCCTTGTCAGTCGCGTACACCTGCGTGAAAACTCAACAATGAGCATTTCTAAGGGACGCAGGCAAATCGTCACTCGTCCAATCCAGCTCAGCGCTTGTGTCTTGCCGTTTCGTGCATTCACCCGACCGGTGGCTGGCGCACGAAGGGGAGTTTCAGATACGCACCTGCATGACGCGCTTCCCAATGGGGCTCGCCTCCTCAATACTCGTTTCGTAGTCTGGGAAGTCAAACACTGGAGGGTTGTCGTTTTTGTCCCCGATCTTGACACGGAAGGTGCAGAAGCCGGCGAGGCTCGGGGAGCCCTGGTCTTCCGCCTTCACCGTCACGCCGTAATCCGTCACTCCTGGTGATGCGCGAAGAAACGGACCGTCAATACAGAATGGAAAAGAAGTCGAGACACGTGTAACAAATAAGCGTCTAATGGCAAATACATAAACACTTAATTTGAGTTCCAAGGTCGCCAGCATGCGGCGAAATCGGGTGCTTGGAGATGTTCCATGATGGAGCAGGGAATTGTACAACACAATGAAGATAAGAATGCAGAGATGTCTCGAATCTGCAGCTTGGAGATGGTGATGCGGTACAAGGGCAGAGGCATGACAAGAGGAAACGAAAGGGACAGAGACTGTTCGTGACGTCTGCTGTGCTTAGAAACCTACCAATTGTGGAATGCATGCTGTCTAGTGACCTCAACCAAATCTTGTCTCATTCGAAGGTTTATAGCAAGGATGAAGACGACTCACGCCTTTGAGGCGTCTCTTCAAAAAAGACTTGAAAATTATGCTCAGTCCTGTGTCTCTGCTTATGTACTGAAACAAGGAGAGGCGTGAAATTCTTCTGTGAAAGAGTGCTCATTCCAACCAAATAACTTGTGAAGCTAGGATTCGTTAGAATCTACCCTCTCCAGTGAGTTGGTTACCTAGGTTCTGTCCTCCATACACTACCAAGAGAGAAAGAAAGAAGGTTGCAACACTCTTGTGGAAAGTTTGGAATGCTTTGTCAAACGTGACTTCACTGCTGTCGTCAACCGTGGGAACCCAACACCTCAGTCAAGTGTTGCAGTGAGGAATGCTGAGAAGGTGAGAAACGCAGGTGCATCGCGGATCCGGAACTGTCAGGTCAGTCAGGGGCCGAAGAGAAGGTGCGTCCACAAACAGCTGCCTTGGGTGGTTCTTTCGGAAGGCGAGGCGTAAAGGGGTCAACGCCAATACAGAAGATAGTCTTGATTTGGACCAGTCAAGACGGGAGGGTTTTGACAATTGGTTCAGAAGAGGTTTATTACGCGTTCAGATGGTTACACACACCATTCATTGTGGTTTCATTCACTCACACAGTGCACCACACGAGCAGCCCCTTCTGCTCACTTTACCTGTGCGCGCCTCGCGGTCGAACACCTCGGCGGTGACGATGACTCCGGTCACCGGGTCGATGGTGAAGCGGTCACTGTCCTGGTCAATCGACTTGACCAGTGAGTACGTCACGTTGCCGTTCGCACCGGTGTCCGAGTCCTCCGCGCGCACCTGTGTCACGCACAACAAACCGCAGGTCAGAAGCAGAAAGAAATATGTTGAAATTGGACATCGCTGACCGAACCAGTCTGTTGGTCTGCGAACTTCCATCTCAACACACGCTCCAAAACTGACTCGTGCATGGCCCTTGTCAGGAGAGGTCGGTGAAAAGAGAGCAAGGGGTACGAAACATTTTTGCCTGTCCAAAAATATATTTCCGTCCTCAAAGTTTTGAGTACTCTGACGCATTTCTAACAAATCAGTCAATGACCGACACCTTTCAAAACTTTCAGCATCAGAAACTTTGTTTCAAAAGACGCGTCCTGCTGACACCCGAAGCTGCTGTGCTTCACCAGCCGCACAAAACACATTTATTTCTGGCGCTTCGGAAGGAAACGCGACTCTCGAATTGCCGGCAGTGGTCACAGCACAATTCCTTGCTATCACTCACAACTTCGCCGTTGCCACTAGAAACTGTAATTTTCCCGCTTTCTGTGGCGTTATCCCCTGCAGTTTGTACCTGGACAGATACAATTGCTCTAATTTCCGGTTGGAATCGCAGCAGCCGCCCTTCTCCGTGGCTCACATTTCGCTTGCGGGAGTTCAGCTCCGGAAATTACGCGATCAAGTTGGTGAAGAAGTCGGACTGTTTTGTTGCTGCAAGACGCAGCAGCGGCCGAAAAAAAACACACCGGTATTCAGTTTCTCGTTGTACTCACCCTGATGACGGAGGTGCCGACGTCCTCGCGCTCCAGGACGCTCGGTTTGTACTCGCCGCAGGTCGGGAAGCGCGGCGCGTTGTTGTTGATGTCCTTCACCTCGACGATGACGAGCCCCCGGGAGCTGCGACTCGTCTTGCCGCCGCAGCAGCGCCCGTTGTCCGTCGCCGTGATGTTCAACTTGTACATCACCTGTCAGCGAATTGTGTTCAGTTCAAGACGAATTGGGGTGGGGTGGGGCGGAGGACGGAACTTCACGAAGATGCAACCTTTGGTTTGTCGGCTTCAGACATGGCACGACCAGTACTGGAGACCGAATTCGAGGTGCAGACCCGCTGGCACTTCGCACACTTCTCAAACAACCAACATCTTTCACCTCAAGGGAACTTGCTGATATATTGCAGGTCCAGGAAGGACCACATGATACGGTGAACGTGCACTCAAAACACTACAACACAACCGTTTTGCGGTATTCGAAAAAGACTTTCGAGTCACCTGACTCTTGTCGAGCTGCCCGACGAGCGTGATTATTCCTGAGTTGGGGTCGATCCGAAACGGACCCTGAGTCAAGCGGTCACCTGAAGACAGAGAAAACGCACATCAATGAGTTTCAGGGCAACATTCGTGAGAAATTGCGGAACCTGCGACAGACCCCATTCTGCGAAAGGCAATTTCATGTGAACAGATTCGTCACGCGCTTGGTGGTGGAGGGTCCTCTTTCGCACGCACAACACAAATTCCTGGCTCGAACCATCAAGAAGTGCACAATAGCCACAGCAATTTATCAGGACAGAAGTACAGGACTCTTTTGTCACTGCCTCTGAATCATGCTGTGAAGAACCTCTGACCAGGTGAACCAGACATGATAACTGCCTGCACAGACCACTTCAAAACGTCATCTCTCAGAATTAGCTACAATTAGTCGAGCAGACAGCAAAGGCTCACTTGAGCGACACTCATATTAGCTGCCATGCCGTGAGATAGCGGTCTGTTGGCCTGGTCACAGGTGCCTCTCAACTCAATCCCAAAATAGAAATCTATTGAACTATGAACCTGAATATCTGAACACATTTTCTTGTCTGTGTTCACAAACAAGACAGCACTTAATTTATCTCACTCGGATCTGAACGTTCAATTGCGTAATCAGGTTCGAAACCTGTTTTTGCTCGGGGAATTTGATTCATCATGTCCGCTTGAGCACAGAACAAGGTGTCGACTGAATGAAACTCCTTTTGGCATCGAATTTGGTGTCTGACAAGAACACCGCTTGATGACAAGCAGTTTGAAACAAAACTTGTCCAAGAACACAACTCATCCAATCCACCACCACAACCCCGCATTCTCAACAGCACCACGCGTCAATCCCCCCTCCAGACCCCGCCGTCGCCGGCCCACTCTCCGCCCGGCGCACGTACCGACGAAGCTGTACGTGACGTCGTCTCCGTCCGGGTCGTACGCCTGCACCACGTGCACCACCGTGTTCGCCGACGCGTCCTCGCTCACCTGCGCGACACGAGCACACAATGACCCGAGAAACGGATAATCGTGACAGGGGTGCGTTCCAGGGAGACAGCGGTGCGTTCCAAGAAGATATCTTCCAGGCTACACGCCCAACACAACAGCAAGAGCTCAACTAAACTGGGTGGGCAAGAAGAGAAATCTGGTCAAGTGAACACGGTTCTTTATCTCAAACAAAAGTCATCAGTGTCGCTGGCGCGGGTGTCCTGCAGCACGTAAGCTCACGCTGCGTGCTCACGTACCTGGACGTGCTCGATGGTCTGCATGAACACTGGGTCTTCGTCGTTGACGTTCGTCACCGTCACTCGCACCGTCGCCGACCCGTTGTTGGGCGGGGATCCGTTGTCAGTAGCAACGACCGTGAAATTGTACGTGTGGTCCGGAGTGTGATCGTAGTCGAGAGTTCTGTGGACAAGAACAGGTGCGTGTGCAATCTGGCTAAAAGTTATGTCACGATGAAACGCTGGAGCAGAAACGAATGCAAAAGAACACGTTTTGGGAGAATTTCTCGTCCAGCTTGTTTCACCAACGTTTCAAGAATGGCAACACGGTTTGGAGTGGAAGAAAACGCGGAAGAATCAACATGGCGACAATACACACTGATCATGAAAAAGGTTTATGATGCTGTTTCTCGCCAAACCTCCTTTGCTAAACCATGATTAATGCATCGCTTACTGCCTCAAAACTTGGTTCACTTTGCTCTTGTTTGTCATTCAAAATTGATGGAAAGTGCTCACAGCCTCCATTACACGTCTCTCACAACACTCGCTTTCGTTGTTGCCTCAACTTGAATTCTCCAGCCAAACAACAGTGTCGCACCTTCCGCACGTCGCCCCACAAGAGGCCGCGCCCGCTCACCTCGCAGTTTTGATGTAGCCGATGTTGTTGAGCGACTCCACCGTGAAGTTGGCGTCCGAGACGCTGTACGTCAGTTGCGAGTTGGTCACCGAGTCCAGGTCCGTCGCCGTCACTGAAATCGCGCACCATGCTCAACTCTTTTCAAAGGTTGGAATTCTCGAAACGACCGGTTCGGTCCAGATGTGATGTGTTTTTTACCTTGTATGATGTGGGTGCCATTCGGGACGGTTTCGGCGATGCCCTGCACGATGTACTGGGACAGCGGGAACATAGGCTTGTTGTCGTTCATGTCGATCAGGTTGATGATCAGCTGCAATGCGAATAGCACATCCACACTTCAGACACACTGCTGCGACCGGATCGAGGATGACGTACATCACGGGACGTGATGTTCGAGATTCTACACAACGACAGGACAATTGTGTGTGTGTGTGTGTGTGTGTGTGTGTGTGTGTGTGTGTGTGTGTGTATGTGTGTGTGCGTGTGCGTGCGTGCGCGGTACTCACGTTGACGGAGCTGGAGCGGAGCGGGCGCCCGATCTCGATGGCGCGCACCTTGAGGTGGTACTGCTGCGGGTCCTTCTCGTAGTCGAGCTTCTGCAGCAGGTCCACCGTGCCCGAGTTCCCGTTGATGGCAAACTGGTTCGAGTTGGCGCCGGAGTCCTCCATCAGCTCGTAGCGGATCGGGTAGCCCTGGTGCGAGTACGCCTTCACCTCCACGATTCTGCAACACAAGCATCAATTGGAAATCTGCTGTTGGGTTCAGGGTGACAAGAGGAGAGGCCGTCGTTTTGGGTAAAACACGGGACATCTCGGCTCTGAACGATATGCACCAATTCCTAGCAATTCAGCTCCCATTTGCTCACATCTGCAGGACTCCGCAGGGCCACCACTGCAGATTGCAACAATGTATCAGACAGTCTGCATGCAAGGTCACGCCGGGGTCAGTCTCTCAATCCCTGCCGTCGAGAAAGCGCGCAGCTGCAATTGCAGATCTACGCCGGTGGAATTGCAAATTGTGCGTTCTGTTGCCGAGCTGCTAATGGCAACAAATGCAGCGCAGAATACATACGATTCTCAACCCGTGTGAGGAAGCTGGGATGGCACCCAAGAGGAAACTTCAACAAGTTCTGTCTGCACTTTGTGCCGTTTCGAGCCAAGCGTCCCACAATTCAAGCACTGAATGTCAAGTTCGGCTCCGTACTTGTTGAGCAACGAGTGTGAAGATACGTGAAAGGAAGCTTGTCGTATGGCTGCAACAGCACAGAGCTTGCGTTACTTTTTCCTCGAATCCACATTTTCATCTTTTTTGCCACACGAAATGAAAAAGGAAAACTTCTAGTTGTACATCATTTGCAAAGGTTGCTTCAGATCGATTGTTGTGGCGCAGAAGGAAGCAGGAACGTCACTTGGTTTGATGTACAGCACTTGCCGTGCGATGCGAGGTCAGAAAAGGTCCGACTCTGCCGCATTCGTTCCTTCTCGATGGCGGATTCACGAGTGGGGCTCCCGTGAGGCAGGTCTCTTCATTGAAAATGGCTTCTTCAAAAGAGGAAATGAAAAGGGGAGAGACCGCGGAGCATGGACACCTTCAACAGGAAAGCATTCCCACGAAGTCCTCGTGCGAGGCTTGAGCCGCCCCCGACCAAATCTCTCTGCCGCTCTTCTTCCTTCCGTTCTGCGAGACAGACAAATGTGAAGTGCAGCCTGAAGGTGACATTTGGGCAAACAATTATGAGTGACTTTTTCTCAATCACATTGTACCACTGCAAAATAGCTTCATTGAAGTTTTCATTTTCGGTGTTGCAAAGCACCAGACAGAAAGAACTGGAATCTGCAGAACCTGTGACTGCTTCCAACGTGGATCTTTTGCTGAGCCTGGCCAGAGCGTGAAGGGGAGTTCTGATTAAGTCGTGGTTTTTGCACACAAGGCCAAGGTGATTACAGGCGAGATCAATGAGCCATATCCGGAGGACCATCAGCACCACACGAGCGAACGAGAAGTGGAGATTCACAGCGATTTCCCTTCGCTCCACATTGATTCACAGATCTCGCGGGTGTCGTAATCACTCCTTGTGCATCCAGCCCAGGATTTATTTCATCAACTCCTGAATCAGTCCCGCCGTTGAATCGCGATGAGATTGAAATCTAAATCAAAGCTCGAGCCCAAACACTCGACCATCCTGGAGGCTTTTGCAGTGTCTGGTTGGGCCTGAAGCAGACCGACCAAAGGGACAACCATGCAGCTGACTACAAAGGCTTTTCAACGGAAAGGTTCTGGAGCACCATTGATATTTCAGTCAAACGGGAAAATTTTACATATCAGTCTCGTTACATCTTTCAAATCTGTTGCACTTCTGCCAAAGAACCTCATCTATCACCCCACAAACTGCGAAGGACAAGACGTTTGGTAAATATTAGCGCAATCGACTGAGTGTCTCGCATCGGAAGCCTCACTCCGCTGCCGCAACAATCTCGACGGAAAAGCGGAGCATTCAACAGAGCTGCGAATCTAATAAGAAGCGAACTCTCCATCAGTGGTACCACCCAGAGGCCACTACCCCAGTCAGAAGCGATCTGATTTGCCACAAAAAAATCGGATAATGGAAGTTGATACAAAAGAATACTGGGTTCATTCTCGTATCTTCTCTCATAAGGCCCCGTCTGTGCCATTCTCTTTGTTCTTTACATTAGATTCATTTTCAGTAATTCTACTGTTAGCCCAGTGCAGCCATGTCAAACCATTTAACACAAAAGACTTAAATGCTTTGACATCAGTGCACTTGCAAAACAGTAGATTACTTGATAA